>WNGA01010332.1_pt1 | contig 24468 bp, 27 predicted proteins | sample 5400061 | NCBI WGS metagenome assembly WNGA01 (sample SAMN13153366, study PRJNA577476) | soil metagenome | isolation source: 100 cm soil or saprolite under grassland replicate 2 | place: USA:California | collected 2016-06-15 | reverse complement strand
CATGAAGGCGATCCCCTTCACGTTGTCCTCGTGCCGCCGCGCGAAGTGGAAGCCCAGCGCCGACCCCCAGTCGTGGATCACGAACGTGATGTTGCGCAGGCCAAGCGCCTCGATGAAGCCCTCGACATAACGCGAATGGTCGAAGAATCCGTAGACGATGTCGGGCTTGTCCGACTTGCCCATCCCGATCAGGTCCGGAGCGATACAGCGACCGAGCGCCGAGACGTGCGGGATGACGTTCCGCCACAGGTACGACGACGTCGGGTTCCCGTGCAAGAACAGCACGGGGTCCCCGCTCCCCTCTTCCACGTAGTGCATCCGCGAGCCCAGCACTTCCACGAACTTCGACTGGAAGGGGAAGGCTGCGGAGATTTCCTGCTGCTGCGTCATGAGCCGCCTCCTTCGTTGCGCTTTTGTAATCGGAGTAGTGACAGAACCCGATTGCCTCCGCTCCGCGAGCGGGTGGTATCATAGCACTCCCTGGGGCAGAGGCTCTCCGAATGAAGGAGGAGCAGCCATGGCAGTAAATCCCATCCCCGCGGAATACGGTACCGTCACGCCCTACCTGGTCGTTGACGGCGCATCGGGCCTGATTGACTTCGCGAAGCAGGTATTCGGCGCCCAGGAGATTATGCGCATGCCCGGACCCGGGGGCACGATAGGGCACGCCGAAATGCGCTTCGGCGACCGTGTCGTCATGCTCGCCGACGCCGGCCCGGAGAACCCCGCGCGCTCCGCCGCGCTCGTGCTATACGTTAATGACTGTGACGCAACTTACCGCAAGGCGCTCGAGGCCGGCGGAGTCAAGGAGATGGAGCCTGAAGACCAGTTCTACGGCGATCGACGCGCCGGCGTAGGGGCTTTCGGCGTCAGCTGGTGGATCCACACGCACATCGAGGACGTTTCGCCGGAGGAGATGGAGAAGCGCATGGCGGCGATGATGCCGGCGGGCAGCTGAACCTCAGCCTGCGGCGACCCTCATCCTCGCGACCAGCACCGGCGGTATCTGCGGAAAACTAGCCCAAGCCAGCGGCCGACTCGCCTCGGTGCCGGGCGCGAACGCGGGCTCTTCGATCCCGTTCATCACAAGGCCAGCGCGAAAGCACTCGTTCAGCAACTCACAGAGCGGCCGGTGGAAGTAGTAATGGGGCTCCGGCTGCCCGATGATCCCGACGCCCCTCTGCACACTCTGCTTAAGGTACTCCACAACCTTCACGCTATAGATATCGACGAGCGTTCCGTCTCTGTCCTCCTCCTCCAAGCAGAGGCGCACGCCGTTGCCGTTGAAGCACGGGTGCGTGACTGAGAACACGAACCGCCCGCCTGCCTTGAGCAGCCGAATAAGTGAGCGCATCAGCGGCGTGATCTCTGTCATGTCCATGAGCGCCATCGTACAAACGGCGGCGTCGAACCGGCCTTCGCCGAGCGACAGCAGCTTCTTTTCGTCTGTAGCGTCCAGCGAGTGATACTCGATGCTGTGTATCCCCGCCGCCTCTGTGTGCTGGCGGGCCCGCGCCAGGAACCGCTCGGTGAAGTCGAACGCAACGACGTTCACGCCGGCCCGCGCCATCTCCCGCGCGAACTGCCCGTTGCCGCAGGCAATATCTAGCACCGTCTCTCCGGGCTTCAGTTCCAGTAGCCGCATCTGCGCGGGCGCGATCAGCGTGCGGTGGAATTCGTTCCCTTCCGGGCCAATCTGTTCATCCCACCACTCCGCCGTCGCCTCCCAGCTGCGCCGGTTCTCGTCGCTCACGTTGACTGGGTCCGCTTTCACTTCTCTTCCTCCCATCACGTGGTGCCCTTGACGGCCCAGGCGCGGGCGATGAGCGAAATCGATCCGTCCCCATCGATCGGCAGCGATTCACGTACCCGTCCACGCAAAGCTGCGCGCCGCGCCTCGTCCAGCGACATGCAATATCCGGGCGCCGGCGCCTGCCCGCTCAGGAACGGCGTCCAGTAATCGTCGAAGTCGCGGAACGTGGTCGAAATGTCTATAGCACTTGTCTCGACCTTCGACAAACCTGCGCTCTTGAACAGCATATCCAGCGCTTCTGGCCTGCATATCGGGAAGCGCTTTCCCTCGTCTAGCTCGGCGGCTGCCGGGTCCAGCGCGACTGCTGCATCCCAGAAGTGGCGCATCATCTCCATCTTCCCAGCGTAATCCCAGACATACGCGCCGACCAGGGCGTCGCGGCGTGCCACGTGCCGCATGCCCGCAATCGCTTGCCCGGCGTTGGGCAGGAAATTCAGCACGAGTCCGGAAACCGCTGCGTCGAACTCCGCCTCGTCGTAGGGCAGGCTCATGGCGTCGCCCACGTCGAACTCGGCGCCGTTGTCTTGCATATGCTCGCGGGCGAAGGCGATAAACCCTTCCGAAGGATCGATTCCGACCACCCGGCTCGGCGACTGAGTTTCGAGGACCGCCTTCGTCAGCTCGCCGGTGCCGCATCCGACATCAAGCCAACTTGCCCCGTGCGGCACGGCTAGCCAGTCCAGGAACTCTCTGGCCACGAGCCGGCTCCAGCGGCCGACATACGCCTCGTATGCCTCGCCACTCGACCATGCAACCTTTGGCTCTTCTGCCATTTAAACGCCTACCCATTACTCCCGTACAGCGCCGCCCTCAAGTCCTCGACCACGTTCGTCCCGTCCAGACGGAGGTGCCGCTTGTTGAAGCGCTCGTGCTCCACGCGGACGACCAGCGACGCCGGGTCCTCTCCGACGGGCAGAGGCAGACCCGCGACACCGAAGGCATCCGTCTTCGTCTCCGCCAGCACCTTCGCGTGCGGGCCGATCACCTGCACTTCGGCGGCCGCGACTGCCGGCTTCTCACCGCTCTTGTCAGCGTCGTTTTCGAGGACCGTTACGTTGAGGGTTCGCCCGTCCGCGGAGGGCTCGAGCGTCACGTCCATGTCCAGCAGATAGATGAGCGGCGAAGTCACGACTGACTTGAGGCCGGCGTCTACCACCGCCTGCGCGGGGTCCGCGGCGAGCTCGACATTCGTCTGCGCCATGCCGTGGTCCGCTGTGATCACGAACAACGTCGACTCGAACAGATCACGCCGCTCCAGGAGCGACAGGATCTTGCCGATCCGCTTGTCCGTCTCCACCAGCGCGTCGCGCATAGCCCCGTGGTGCGGCCCGTAATCGTGTCCCACCGCATCCGTCAGGGAGAACTCATGAAAGGTGAAGACCGGCGGCGGCGTCCCTTGCTCCTGGCTCTCGGCTCCTTGATCGTCTCCGAATAGCATCAGCGCCTGCGCCAGCCCCTGGTTGTCCGTCCGCGAATACCTGTGCACCTGCTCGAACCCGTCCGCGCGCCAGCGCTGGTTCGTATCAGACAGGTGTTCGCCTGTGACCTCTCGCATCTTCTCGCCGTCGACGAGCAGCCGCCGCTCCAGCGTGGCGTGAGTGGCACCGCGGCCGCAGGGCTCGTTGAGCGATGCCGTCATGGCTCCCTCGCGGCCATTCCAGGTCCCATAGGCGCGGTGGACCGCCTCGTAGAGCGTCTCCACTCCTTCGTACAGATATCCTGCCGTCTCCCAAATGCTTCCCTGCGGCGTCACTACCTGCCGCGTCTCGCGCAGGTAGTAGGTCGGGCTGACGATGTCGTGGTGGCCGCACCAGGCGCCGGTACCCAGCGCATTGTGGCTCGGCCAGGTGATCGTCGGGAAGGTGGCGAACGTCCCATAACGAAACATCACTCCGCGCTCGATGATGCGCGCCAGGTTCGGGATCGACTCGCGGTCGTGGTCCAGACGTTCCTTGAGTTCAGTGTTGCTAAGCCCGTCCAGCAGCAAGATGTAGACGCGCTCGGGTCCTTCGAGACGCCCCTCCGTCCTTCCGCGGGAAGGACTCCGGGGCTCCTCAGGACGAACGGAATGGGCTGGCTCTTCGAGGACCTCCTCTATCACCCGCCCGTCCTGTCGCTTGAGGTAGACATCCGGCGCCACGCCTCGTTCGCTCGACGTGCGGCCGCTCGAGTCCATGCCATCGATCAAGGGCAGGCCCAGCAGCTTCGCCAGCGTCGGCGTCACGTCCACGTGTGAGCAGATCGCGTCGGTCTCGCCCGAGATCACACCCGGGCCCGAGAAGACGAGCGGCGCCCGCGACTGCACGACGTCCAGCGTCCCGTGCTGCCCCGGCTGCCGCCCGAACGCATAAGACTTCTGGCTGATCGCGATGTCGGGCGCGTTCGGGCTATCGAACAGCTGCGCGATCCGTTCATACGCTAGCGGATACGAAAGCTGCTCCGGCTCGATGAACGCTTTCGCCTGATCGGACCCCGAAAAGCCGGACCTAGCGCTTGCCTCGAGTTCTTCCGCCTTGGTCGAGAGCGCCGTCGGGTCCTGGTCCGCGATCGGGTTCTCCCTCACCTGCTCGATGGTCCGGTACCCGTACCCGCCCTCCGGCAAGAAGAACCGCACGAAGCGCACCATCCCGCGTCGAGCCCAGACTTCGTACGATCCCTGATCCCGCACCCCCGGCCCATCTCCCGATGCGCCGGCGAGGGGAGGACCGGTCCGGTATGTCATCACGAGGTCGGTCTGCGCGCCCCGCACCGGGTCCGTCAGAAGCGCGATTATCGCACGGTTCCCGGACTCCTGCTGGTTTGGGTCCAGCCCCTGGCCGGTGAGGCGCTCTGGAGCGGCGATTCGCTGGTCGACGGTTGTCATGGACGGCTCCTTAATCGTTGAGGGTGCGGATATTCTATCGCAAAGAGCCCAAGCCAGTGGAACTACAGCACTCGCTTGAACAACCCGGGATATAGGACGACCAAGCCGTGCTCATCCACTTCGATCTCCCGCACGAAATTGCCATCGAGCGATTCGAAGCGGTAACGACGCATCGGTTCGAGGCACGTATAGCGCTGGCGCTCCGCTGTCAAAGTGAGGCTGGGAACGTCTACGTACGCCACCTGGATCTCCTCAGACTGCTCCGCCTCCAGCCCGAGCCGCCTAATCGGCAACGTGTTTGTGAAGGGTGTCGCTGAAATGTCGACGTCAATAGCTGAGTTCAGCGACGGGATGGACTGCCCGGCGCCGTCTTGCCAGTCCCCCGCTCCATCGCTCGAAGCTTCTAACCGGCCGCCTTCGCCGATGAGCCTAACCGTGAGTCCCCTTGTTCGCCACTCATCGTCGCACCAGATATCGTAGTGCGCCGCGAATCGCTCACCGTCGGCCCGTCCAATGACGAAGGAATCGACCCGAATGAAGCCATCGACCTCTCGCAAGACGAGGTGCTCGAGCCCCTCACCCAGCCAGTCCCGCCAGCGCGCTACAATTATCTTCACTCAGTCCTCAACCCTTAACACTCAGCACCCGGTAATCGGCAGTTCTTACTCTTACCTCTAGTTACCTCCTGGCTCCTTCCCGTCCCATCTTTCCCACATCACGAACTCCTCCAGCGGTCCCATCTTTCCCACATCACGAACTCCTCCAGCGGCACCCGCGACCGGCCCATCGACATCGGAACCGAAGGCTCCGGGTAGCCCAGCGCGATGATTACCACGACGCGCCACCCCTTGCGGCCGCTCGTCTCACCTACCTTTTCCTGTGGTAGTCGCAACTTCTCGATGATGCAGGGCTGGTCGTGCACCGAAGTCGGGCACGAGGCAACGCCGCCGTTCCAGGCGGCGACCATCATGTTCTGCGCGGCTCGGCCGGCGTCGAAATCGCTGCCGTCCGGCGCGCAGCATACCGCGATCCCCGCCTGCGCACCGAGCAGCGGCTGCGAGAACTTCCCGCACTGCGCCACCTCTTTCAGCCACTCGCGGTTACGGATCACCACCAGCCGCACCGGCTGCGTGTTCTTGCTGCTCCCTGCCATCCGTCCGGCCTGCAGAATCCGCGCTAGCACCGCATCCGAAATCGGCTTGTCAGTGTAGGCTCGGGTATCACGCTTCGTGACAATCGCTCTATACGCGTCCATGCGCCTCCTGTCTGTCGTGCCGCTGAGATCCTCGCTCCCGGCCGTCTGCTGGCTGGCTTGCCGCTCAGAATTATCCATGCTTCCTTGCAGGAGCGCCACGAAGGACGAAAATACAGACGCTGCCCCACCCGGTGTCTATCGAGACGTTGTGTTCCTACTTCCGCGCAAGAGGCGTTCTTCTTCCCACCCACCCGCCCGGAAAGGAAAAACTGGGGGACACGCCCAGCCCCAGCCCTTCGGGCTGCGGCTATCGCCGCGCTCAGGACGGGCCTGGCGGCGCCTATTTTCGGAGCAATGACGGGTCGAGCGCCTTTTCATACCTATCATGTTGGCGTTCCACGCACATCCCCAGCGATTCGTAGAACTGCTTCGCGCCGGTCCGATTGTACGAATCGACGACGAGACCGACCTTGCGCTGGCCCCGCCGGTAGAAGTCCGCGAATACGCGCTGCATGAGCGCCCGCCCGACGCCGCGGCCCCGCCACTCCCGCCGCACCGCCAGCTGCCGCACCCAGCCCATAGTCTCGTATCGCGGGCACAGCGCCACACCGGCCAGCTCCAGCGGTTCGTCCTGAGGCTCTCGAGGGACGACTGCAAGGAAGTAGAGCGAGGGATCGAACGACTCGCGCGCCAGCATGAAGGCGGCCCACTCCTCGAACCGTATCCTTGCGTACTCCGCGTTGTCGGTAAAGGCGTCTTGCACGAGCTCGTAGACCGCTTGTTCGTCTTGGCCTAGCTCGAAGGTGCGGATGGTCACGCCACCAGGCAAGCGCGGCTCCGCCGGCGGCGAATCAATATATTTGACCATCCGCCAGAAGTAGGCCACGGGCGAATATCCCTCGTTCTTGAGGAGCCGCCGCGATTCTTCGCTGCCGTGAAAGACGATGTGCTGGATCACCGCTCCCGTCGCCGGCGAAGCGTCATGAAGCCGCTCGCGAATTCCCGCTTCCGCCAATCGGACAAGCTGCGTGCCGATTCCGCGCCCCCGCCAGCGTGGATGCACATACCCGTCCGCGATGTAACGCACGTTCGGCTCGCGGTCCCAGACGTCGATGTAGCCTACGATCGCGCTCTTGCTGGTCGCGATCACCCACGCGTCCCGCGACAGGTCGAACCGAGGCCGCTCCCAGGCGCCCCGCAGGTCATCGACCTCTAACTCCGCCTCCCCCTCCTCGTGCGCCTCGCACGTCCGGATCAGCTCGTTCACCGCCTCAAGGTCCGCCATCACAGGCGCTCGAACGGAGAATATCGTCGGAGCGCTAACAGGCGGCAGAGCGCTCGCTTCGCCTTTCGCATTTCTCATTCCCATTTCCTCGTTCTGTGTCTGTTACAATACACCGCGATTACGAGGGGGCCATGTTCGACCGCGTCATCTTCGTCCGCTACATCGATCAGACCGAGCCGCCATGGGACCGGGGCGATGTGCCGTGGATTATCCGAATGGCGGTGCGCTGGGGCATGACGGTCCTCGCGTTTCTGGCGGCGGAATGGTTCGTGAATGGCGTCTGGGATGGGGAACCGGTGTCTATCCAGGGCGCCGAGGGGTACCTAGCAGCACCCGCTATCTTTGTCGCTGTGCGAGCGGTCGTGCGGCCGGTGCTTATCTTCCTTACCTGCCCCTTACAGCTCCTCACGCTCGGCCTCTTCATGCTAATCGTCAACGCCCTGGTCGTGATCCTAACCGAGGAAGTGTGCGACTGGTTCGAGGTCAACTTCGCGATCGACGGGTTCTGGGCAGCACTTGTCTTCGCTCTGGCAGTGTCGGTCGTCTCGTTTGTTCTCTCCCGCTTCCTGCGCCGCAACCCGTTCGGCGGCACTCGCCGTTGGTGGTCCTAGCGGACTCGCCAGGGCGCATTGAGCACGCGGGCTACTCACCAATTCGGTACACGTGATCGCCGCCACGAACCCTTTCGGCCACCTTCACGCCAATCTTGTCCCCCGCCTTCGCTTCGTCCACAGAGTCGTGCTCGATCTGGATGCTGTCGACCAACTCTTCGAGGTCCGTCGTGTGGCCCTTGATGCGAATCCGGTCGCCGACCTTAAGCGTGCCGGTAAGATCGATACCGGCCACTCCGATCTTCGCGAAGTAATCGTTCACCCGGCCGATGTCAACTTCTTCCGCCATCGATGTCAACTCCTTTCCCAGGTCTTTGCGCCGCGATTCTACACCCACGGCGGGAAAGAGGAAATCGGAAAGTCGCAAGCGCCGGGCGCTCGACTCCGAAATTCCAACGTCTTTCTTTCGTCCTGCTTGCCCGTAATCGCTTGCCTCTACGCTTTCGCCTCCGCTAGACTTCCGTCCAGCATCCACGAAAAGGGGGGTCGTCTCGATGAAGCGACTTGTCGTCGCCGCTGCCGTCCTACTATCAACACTGCTCGGGCTTGCCGCCGCTGTCGCTCAGGCCGGCGACGCCGGTACACCGCATTACCCCGACCTGCAGACGCTGCCGGCGTCGCAGATCAAGCTGCAGAGAGACCACGCCACAGGCCAGCGGACGCTGCTCTTTTCGAACAACATCGCCAACCTTGGAAACGGACCTCTTGAGCTGCGCCCGGTCAATAACCCGCAGACCGGCACAACTGACGCCTACCAGCGCGTCTACACTCACGACGCGAACGGCGCCTGGTCACTCTACAGCGAGACGCTTGCCGGCACCTTCGCCTTCCACCCCGCTCACAACCACTGGCATTTCGGTGCCTTCGCCCTCTACCAGATCCATAACGTCGCCCCGGACGGCTCTGTCGGCGACACCGTCTACGCTTCGAGCGGCAAGGTCAGTTTCTGCATCGAAGACATCGTCGCTGTCGACAGGCGGCTCGAGCACTCGGCCGCCAGGAAATACACCTCGTGCCAGCAGAACGACACGCAGGGCCTCTCGGTAGGCTGGGGCGACATCTACGCCTGGAACGTTCCAGGTCAGAGCCTCGACGTAACCGGCCTTCCAAACGGCACCTACTACCTTGTCTCCACTGCCGATCCCGACAACCTCCTTCTCGAGACAGACGATGGGAACAACGCTGCCGCCGTCAAGGTCTCGATTAAGGGCAATACGGCCAAGGTGGTGCCGTAAGGGCGAAGGTCCGGCGCGACGGCCGCCTCGTAAGACGCCTAGCCCAGCGGTATACAGAGATCCTGCCCGACGTAGATGAGGTTCGGGTCAGCGAGGCGATTGGCCACCGCTATCCGCTGCGCGTCCACGCCCCACCTCCGGCCGATAAGTGAGAGCGTGTCCCCCGGCTGGACAACGTAGCTCTGTCCTGAAGGAGTGCGCTCGCCCAGCAGCGACCAGACATCCGACCCAACAACGCCGTACCGCCACACGCTTAGCTCCGGCGCTCCAGTTAACGTCGCGTAGTCGAGAAAGCGCGCCCAGAGCGCGGAGCCGGATGTCCCCTGACCGACGGGCTGAATCGGCAACCCGTAAGGTTGAAGTATCTGAGCCGACACATCCAGTAGGAACTCCGGCGTCATCTCACCCGCGAGCGGTGGCCATCCCGCCAGCGCGTAACGCTGACGGTTCTCCGGCGTATCGAACGAATCCCAGTAAATGAGTGGCGCGAGGGCGTTGCTGAAAGATGCGAACTCCGAGAGCGGGACCTCACCGAGAGTCCAAGGCCGCGGGTCGACAGCCGTGACGATCGTGGCGATGGGCTGGAGGCGCCGCAGCTCCTCCCCGAAGACGCGCGCGCTCTCACGCGAGCCCGCCCAGAACCCTGGCCACGGCTCGAGGTCAAGGAAAAGGCTACGGGCGCCGGCCGCCAGAACGTCTGAGGCCATCTGCGCCTCGGCGATAGGGTCGATGCCTTTCACGACAGCCCACGCATGGAACGGCACGCCGCTCCCCTCCAGAGACTGCGCGATGGAGGCCACCTGCGCAGGGCCCGTCACCGCGTCTGGTGATGGATCGTACTTTGCCATCCAATCGGTCCCGTCGTGCGTCTTGATGATGACGCCGCCGCGACTGGCAGCTACCGTCGACAGGATCTGCTGAAGCGAGCCGTCTGTACTGAAGCGCCAGACCCAAGTCAGGTAGGGCGGCCCGCCGCAGGGTGGGCCGGACGGTGGCTCGATCACTGCCGGCTCGGGAGCTGGCGTCGGTGGTTCAGGAGTGGGCGGAGGCGGCGGCTCCGGCGTGGGCTCCGGCGTCGCGATAGCCGAAGGCGTCGGCGTGACGGCGGGAGTCGGCACCGCTGAGGGCGTGACTCTAGGCGTGCGCGCGGGCGTTGAGCGAGGAGTCGCGGCGCTCTGGATCGACCGCATTGCGGCGCTGCGCACCTGCCCGCCGCTCAGATCGCCCTCGTTCGAGCCCACGGCGGCGACAAGGAGGACGGCCAGGACGGTCGCCGGCAAGCGGGCCCAGGAGACGAAGGTTCGGCGCGACCCGCTCGGCCGGCGGCGTTCCGGCGGCAGGGCGAGGGCCACCTCGAGTTGCGGCTTGATCCCGCCCGGCGCCAGCCTCTTCGGACGCCGAGGTCCAAAGAGGAGCAGGCTCGCAGCTCCCGCGACGAGGATAAGGAGCGCGGCGACAGATAGCTCGTAGACTCTCACTCCGCCCCTCCTCTGATGGCGACTTCCGATGGGCTATCCAGGGCAGTTGGCCTACATCCTACCCGGCGGTTGCGCGGGAGGAAAAACTGGTTTAGCGGCGTTGATCTCGGAGCATCACCGAGGCTTGCCGCACAGAGTCCCGGAACTCCTTCGGGAGCAGAGTTTGCGGCCCATATCTAGCCGCGAACTACACAACAGATTGACTGTCAGCAGATTGGGTGAGCGGATAAACGGATTGCTCCTTTCCCGCTCGTCCGGAGGTATCGCCTCTTCCCGCTCATCCTGAGGTCTCGAAGGAATGAGCGGAGCCATCACGCCTCGCCCACGCGCGTCAGGCCTCGGTGAACTCTGCGAAACTCCAGGCTCCGCCGGCCCACCTTCCGATGCCGCTCATCGTCTCGCCCGAGCCGATGACGGCGAGGCCGAGCTCCGTCTCCCGCCGCAGGGCATCTCCGAGGTCGAGCGCCGCCTGTTCGTAGGCCGACTGGCGATCGGAGCGCAGACAGGTCTGAGGTAGCCTGGCCAGCGTTTTCGCGAGCGTGAGGGCAGTCGCCAGGGCCTCGCCGGGTTCGCATAGCCTGTTGACGAGGCCCATTCGCGCCGCTTCTTCGGCTCCCACTCCGCGGCCGGTGAGGATCATGTCCAGCGCCTGACTCATGCCGATCAGCCGGGGGAGCCGGACCGTCCCGCCGTCGCACAGCGGCACGCCCCACCGCCGGCAGTACACGCCGAACGTCGCGTCGCGGGCAGCCACGCGCAGGTCGCACCAGAGCGCGAGCTCAAGCCCACCGGCGACGGCATGCCCCTCGACCGCAGCGATCACCGGCTTCGAGAGCATCATCCGCGTGGGCCCCAGCGGTCCATTCCCCTCCAGCGACACGACGTTGCCGCGGCCATCGAAGATCGCCTTGAGGTCTGCGCCGGCACAGAACTTTCCTCCGGCACCGGTGAGGACAGCGACGGAAAGGTCCGGGTCCCCGTCGAACCGCTCGAACGCCTCGACGAGCCGCGCCGCCGTCTCGCGATCCACCGCATTCGCCACCTCCAAGCGGTCGATGGTGACGATCGCAATCGGGCCATCTGTTTCGTAGTGAACGGTCATCTCGACACCTCCTCAGGAGTGAACAGTGAGCAGTGAACGGTGAGCAGTGAACAGTGAACAGTAGGCAGGCGCATAGCTAGAATCGGACAGGCAGCGCTTCCAGTCCGCGCAGGACAGGGGCAGGGCGCCAGCGCAGGTCGTTCGTGGCCAGACGCATTCTCGGGAAGCGCCGGACGGCGGCCGCCAGCGCGATCTGCCCTTCCAGCCGGGCGAGCGGTGCCCCCAGGCAGAAATGTACTCCCGCCCCGAACGCCAGGTGCGGGCACGGGTCGCGCGACAGATCGAGCCTATCAGGATCGCCGAACACTTCGGGGTCGCGGTTCGCGGCGGCGATGATCATGCGCACGCCGTCGCCCGCGCGGACGGTCTTTCCTCCAAGTTCGAAGTCTTCTTTCGCCACTCGCCCGCTGTACTGGACCGGCGCGTCGTAGCGCAGTAGCTCTTCGACGGCTCGCTTCTCGATACCCTCCTCAGTCCGTAGAAGCTCGAGTTGGTCCGGGTTCCGCAGGAGCGCCAGCAGGCCGTTGCCGATCAGGTTCACCGTCGTCTCGTGCCCGCCCACGAGTAGCAAGAGCAGCATGGCGAGCAGTTCGCCGTGGCTCAGGAAGTCGCCGCGGTCCTCCGCCTGAATCAGCGCGCTCACGAGGTCATCGCGTGGATCGGCCTTCCGCTCGCGGATCAACCCTTCGAAGTATTCGAAGAGCTGCTGCCGCCCCTCATTGGCTCTCCGCGCGACCTGCGGGTCCGTGATCGGTCCCAGCGCGACGGCGATCTTGGTAGACGCCTCGCGGAAGAAGTCGCGCCGCTTCGGCTCGACGCCCAGCATCTCCGCGATCACCGTGATCGGAAGCGGATAGGCGAACTCCGAGATCGCCTCCATCCCGCCGTTGCCGGCCACGTCGTCGAGCAGCCCATCGACAATCGCTTCGATTCGCGGCCTCAGCCGGCTCACCGTGCGCGCCGTGAACGCCTTGCTGACCAGTGTGCGCAGCCGCGTGTGACCGGGAGGGTCCATAACCAACATCGAGGTGGCGATGCCCTGCTCGGCAGAGAGCCGCTCCTCGTCGCGGAACATGGCCGACACGTCGCGGTGACGTGTCAGTATCCAGCTCCCGCGCGCCTCGTCGAAGTGCACTGGGTCGGATTCCCGCAGAGCCCTGTAATGCGGGTAGGGGTCTGCCAGGAACACCTGCGACAGCCAGTCGACCGTCCGCGTCTGTCTCATGGGCGCGCGCACCGCCACATGCCTGCGGTGAATCGCGAGGGCCCAGGGCAGCCGCTGGCAGGCCGGGGGTCTGGGGGTGTCCCCCAGATAACCCACCCGGCGGGCGGGTGGGAAGAAGGATCTTCGCTGACCTGAACGGAGGAGCGGAGCCCTCGAGGGACACCGAGGGGGCGGCGTCGCGATGGCGAACCGGAGGCGCGAGTTTGTTTGGCAGAATCGTGGGTGCTAGAATCCATACAGCACGTATATATTATGCACGCTGTATAAATGTCAAGACCTGCGATACAACGACGAGCCGAGGCCACCCGCCGCGACCTCTTGGAAGCCGCCCGCGCAGTCTTCACCGAGCGTGGCTTTGCCGACGCGTCGATGGAGGAGATCGGCGAGCGCGCCGGCGTCAGCCGCGGCCCTCTCTATCACTACTTCGACGACAAGCGGGACCTGTTTCGCGCGGTCTACCTCGAGATCGAGCAAGAGCTTGCCGAGAAAGTCATCTCGGGAGTGCGCTCGCGCACAGCCCCGGGCGCCGGTGCCTGGGAGCAAGTCCACGCCGGTAACCACGCCTTCCTCGACGCCGCGCTCGACCCCGCGGTGCAGCGGATCGAAATACTCGAGGCGCCTGTTGTCCTCGGTTCGGACTCGCGGCGCGATTTCGCCCGCTACGGTCTCGGCCTCATCCGTAGCGGCCTCCAGCGCGCCATCGACGAGGGTGGGATCGAACCTCAGCCTATCGAGCCTCTCGCCCACCTCATCCGCGCCGTCCTCACCGAGGGCGCCCTGCTCATCGCGCGCGCCGAAGACCACGCCGAGGCCCGTGCCGAAGTCGGCGCCGCCGTCGACCGGCTGATCGAGGGGCTGCGGCCGGCCGAAGCTTAACGGGCGCTACGTCGTTCGCTGATAGCGCCAGACGGCCAGCGGGACGAAGACGAGCAAGATGCCGGCGCTCCAGGCCAGCGATTGTAGGACGTCGGAGGTGGCGGGCCCGCCGAGCGTGAGGGCGCGCACCGCCGAGGCCGTCACGGACACCGGCTGATGCTCCGCGAACAACTGTAGCCAGTCGGGCATGGTGTCCACCGGCACGAACGCCGAAGAGGCGAAGACGAGAGGCGCCATCACCGGAAACGCCGCAGCCTGCGCGGCCTCGGGATCCCGAACGATGAGCCCCACCGTCGCGAAGACCCAGCAGAACGTGTAGCCGAAGATGAGCACGAGCCCCAGCGCGGCCACGAACTCCAGCGCGCTTGTATGTACGCGGAACCCGACCGCGAAGCCGACCGCGGCCATCAGCGCGACGACGAAGACGTTGCGCGCCAGGTCCGCGGCCGTACGGCCGGCAAGCACCGCTGATCGCGCCATCGGCAGCGAGCGGAAACGCTCCAGGAGTCCTGTATTGAGGTCGGTGGCGAGGCCGACGGCCGTTCCCATGGCGCCGAAGATCACCGTCTGCGCGAAGATGCCCGGCATCAGAAAGTCCACGTAGCTATTGCCCGGCACTCTGATCGCGCCGCCGAAGACGTAGCGAAACAGCAGCACGAAGATCACCGGCTGGATTGTGGAGAACACGAGCAACTGCGGCACCCGCCGGTACGCGAGTAAGTTCCGCCAGGTGACAGCGAGGATGTCAGATGCGGCGCTCGGAATGCGGGCGAGACCGTGGTGCTGGATAGGGGCGAGCGCGGCCAGAGTGTTCAAACTCATGCGGCACCTCTCGTCGCAGCGGTCTCTGGTTCCGGAATGCCGGCGATCTCGACGTGGCGCCCGGTCAGCGTGAGGAAGGCATCGTCCAGGCTCGGCTCGCGGACGGAGAGGCTGACCGGGACGAGGTTCTCACCGTCGAGAGCGCGCAGCACGTCGACGAGCACGCGCGTGCCATCGCTGATCTGAAGGCAGAGCGTCGTGCCGTCGCGGCCGCAGCCGCTGCCGAAGGGCGCCAGCAGCTGCTCCGCCCGCAGCGCTTCAGCCTCGTTCGCGAGGCCTACCTCGATCACGGTGCTGCCGAGCCGCGCCTTGAGCTCGGCCGGCGTGCCTTCCGCGATGATCTGCCCCCGGTCCACTACCACGATTCGATGCGAGAGCCGGTCTGCCTCCTCGAGGTACTGCGTTGTCAGCAGCACCGTCGTCCCATCGGCAACGAGCTCCCGGATGACGTCCCACAGCTCCAGGCGGCCCTGCGGGTCCAGCCCGGTAGTCGGTTCGTCGAGGAAGAGCACCGGAGGCTGATGGACGAGCGCGGCCGCGAGGTCCAGGCGCCGCCGCATGCCGCCGGAGTAAGTCCGCACAACGCGGTCTGCGGCGTCCGCGAGCTGAAAGCGCTCGAGCAGCTCGTCGGCGCGCGGAGCGATGAAGCGCCGCGGGAGCTGCGTAAGGCGGCCGATCAGCCGCAGGTTCTCGCGGCCCGTCAGGTTCCCGTCGACCGCGGCGTACTGGCCGGCCAGGCCGATCCGGTAGCGGACGGCATCGGCTTCCCGGACCACATCGTGCCCGAGGACCCACGCCCGCCCGCTGTCCGGACGGATGATCGTGGTGAGGATGCGCACAGCGGTGGTCTTGCCGGCTCCATTTGGGCCAAGCAAGCCCAGCACCGTGCCGGCGGGGACGCTGAGATCAATGCGGTCGAGGGCGACGACGTCGCCGAAGCGCTTGCTCAGGCCTTCCGCCGCGATAGCTGCGTCACTCGTCATGAGGCTATATTACTGAGACTGTTGAAGTATTTCAAGCATCGAATACCCTAAAATATCGGATTGTTACAATGTTGTTACCTCTTGAAAGATATCGCCTTCGTCGCTAAGATGGTGACGTGGTCACCCGAGAGTCCGCGACGAAAGCGGAGATCGCCTCCGAAGCGTGGCGCCGCATGTTCGACTTCTTGATGTCCACGCATGAGCATCGGGACCGCGTCCTCGAGCGCCTCGGCCTGACGCCGGGAGACTCGAAGGCCCTAATCCACCTCGAGGCCGGGGTCGGTCAGAGCATGGGCTCGCTGGCCGCAGCCTGGACCTGCGACGCCTCCAACGCGACGTGGGTCGTCGACCGCCTGGAGCAGCGGGGCCTGGTCGAACGCCGGGGGATGCCCGGCGACCGCCGGGTCAAGGAAGTGGTGCTCACGCCGCTCGGTGTGGAGATGAAGGCCGCTCTGCTCGAGGCCTTCTACGAGCCCCCGCCCGAGCTCCTCGCGCTCTCTCGCGCGGACCTGGAGGCGCTGCTGACAGGCGTGCAGAAGCTGCCCGCGCCGGACGCCTCCGGCCACCACGACGACTGACGCGGAGCCATAGCTATGGGGTCGCGCTCATCCTGTCTGCCCGCGAAGGAGAGAGGCGGTGGCAGGCCGGTTCTGCGCGAAGCCGGAGGTAACGAGCGACGCCTGCGCGTCGCCGCCGGAGCCTGAAGGCACCGGGCTACATTCGGACCGAGGGTCGGCAGCAACGAGCATCCGAGCAGGCACCTAAAATACTGAAGCGCTACAATTTTCCGGATGGTCCACCCCTTGGTCGAACAGCTGCGGTTCGCGCGGAGCGAATTCCAACGAGGCCTCGAAGGCATCACCGACGAAGAGGCCCGGCAGCGCGTTCTGCCGATGAACTGCATCAGCTGGAACGTCGGGCACCTCGCCTGGCAGGAGCAGCGCTACTGGCTCTATCGCGCCCAGGGCCAGATACTGCTGCCGGAGATCAACGAGAAGTTCGCCTACGGCGCACCCGCCAGCACTCCCTTATTGAATGAGGTTTGGACAGCCTGGCGCGCGATTACCGAGACCGCCGACCCCTGGCTCGACGCCGTAACGACAGAGACGCTACAGTCAGGCGTCACCATCAAAGGCAAGCAATACATCTTCGGCTCGCTGCTCCAGCGCACGATCTACCACTACTGGTACCACACCGGCGAAAACGCCGGCATCCGCCAGAACCTCGGCCACACTGGCCTCCCCGACTTCGTCGGAGACATCGACACCGAAGCTCCCTACCGCCCAGAATTGCCCGCCTGACACGGACCTCAATCTTCCGAACTCTTACCTCGACCTCGTGCAGCTAGGGTGACTGGATGAGGCCGATGATGTTACCGTCTGCGTCTTTTGCAGATGCAATCAGCTTACCCCCGCCGACATCTTTGACCTCTTGCAGTGATTCTGCGCCGGCGTCCAGGAGCAGTTGCAGACTCTCCTTAATGTCGTCGACGTGCCAGTAGGCCGTCATTCCCTGCTTGTGGCCGTTGGGATCCAAGCCTATCTCCTGGTCTCCAACACGAAAGCCGACATAATAGGGGGCATCCGCGTAAGGCTCTACGCCCAAGAGCTTGCTGAACAGCGTCTTTGCCTGAGCTATGTCTTTGACGGGATAGATGACTGTTCTGATACCCTGATTCATCAAGATCGACCTCCTTGTCTACATCGTCTGGGCTTTCACTCGTCACCAGTATCACGGAACGCGACGATACAAATGTGACCAATGGACGAGCGTGCGGGCGCGTGACGGGCGGGAGCGAGGTCCAGGTTAGCGGCCACGGCTCGTCGGTACCTGGTCCGTCCTCCGTCCACCGCGAGCCGCGACCACATTTCGGCGCCCGCCGGAGTTTTTCAGGTCGGCTGCCAGGCTCGACGTGGGTTCGAAACTTCATGGTCTGTTCCTACCTGTCGTGTTGCCGTCCTCTTGTAGCGCTTTGTAGCGCTCGGCCGATTTGCTCACGTGCGTTCTCGTCAGGCGGGAACGTCTCGTCCCAACCGACGATCCTGCCTGGGGCACGGGGCCAGCGGCGAGATCAGTCCTCAACTCACCGCTTTCTTCACGAGCGCGACGATCCTTGCCTCTTCGGCGGCGGTCAACTCCTTGAGCGCGAAGGAGATTGGCCACATGTTGCCTTCGTCGAGGTTGCCTTCGTCGAGGTTCGCCGTGTCGCTGAAGCCGAACGTCGCGTATCTCGAGTTGAACTTCTGCGCGCTTTGGAAGAAGCAGACGACCTTGCCGTCCTTGGCATACGCGGGCATCCCGTACCAGGTTTTCGGCGAGAGGGCCGGCGCGCTGGCCTTGATGATGGCATGGAGTCGCTCGCCCATGGCCCGATCCGGTTCCTGCATTTCGGCGATCTTCGCGAGTAGGGCACTCTCCCCGTCCGCCTTGCGCGCTTCCGCCTTTAACTCTTGGGCGCGCTCCTTCATAGCGGCTCGTTCCTCGTCCGTGAATCCCTTGGACTTCTTGTCGATCGCTGTGGTGCTCTTGGCGGACTTCTGGGTGTCCTTCATTGCCGTTTCCTCCTCTGCCAGTCTCTTACCAGTATGGCTCGGCGGGTCGGACCTCGACTGCGCCTCCGAGGCGCGCCGCAGGAACCCGTCCCGCCAATTCGATTGCGGCGTCGACGGAGTCCGCTTCGAAGATGAAGTAGCCCGCGACCGCTCCCATGCTGTCAACGAAAGGACCTTCGCTCGCAACGGTCTTCCCGTCCTTCACGCGCACGGTGGCTGCCTTCTCCGGCAGCCCAAGAGGCAGCCCGGGAGTGACGCCGGGGGTGTGGTTTATCGCGTTGTAGTCCGCGTAGACCGCCTTCTGTTCGTCCTCCGATAGGGTTGCCCAGGTCTCGGGTGAGGTCGGAAGCGGCGTGGTTCCTTGATAGATCAGAAGCACGTATTTCATTGCAGGTTTCCTCCTCTTCGAGTCTTGATGGGGACGATCCTTATGCTAGGGAGCCGCCGGCGGCGGCTCATCGTGTCTCCATTGTCACATCCCGCTCCTTTGGGTAGCCAATCGAGCCTCGCGATCGGTCGCGGCCGTTGCCGCATAGGCGGCGACGAAGCCTTTTCGCCAGCTGGGGTAGCGTAGTGTCCACGCGAGCTCGCGCTTGGCCTTCGCGTTGGAGGCGCCGCGAGCCTCCGTGGCCATCATAACCGCCACTTCACCCGCGAACAGCCGCGCGAGCCAGCGGGGAAAGTGGCGGGGCGGCTTGGCGCCCAGCACGTTCGCGAGCACCGGCAGCCATTCGCGCACCGGGGCGGGCTCGTCGTCGACGATGTTGTAGATGCCGGCTGCGCCGGCTTCCAGGGCAAGCACGGTCGCTGCGGCCGCGTCGTCGAGGTGGATGAATGAGGTAATACCACCGCCGTTGCCGACGATTGGAAACTGCCGCTTGCGCACGAGCTCGGCCCACCCGTCATTGGGCGCGCCGTAGAAGCCGCCGTAGCGGAGCGCGATGCCGCCGGCGTCCGTGACCGCCTGATCGAGATATCGCATTGCGGCAGCCGTCTCGCGCATTCCCGCGGGCGGCGCTGGATCAAGCGGGTCGTCCTCGGTCTTGACGGGGCCGCCAACGCGCGCGCAGCGGTAGCTCGCGAAGCTCTGGGCGACGAACCGGCGCACACCCGCTTCGCGGGCGGCAGCCAGGAGCGCGTCTGTCCCCTCGGTACGCAGCCGGTTCGTCTCCGCGAAGACGCGGTCCATGTTCCTCGACCAGCGCAGGTTCGCCAGGGCAGTGGCCTGGTGCACGATCGCGTCGGGCCGGGCTTCAAGGACGGCCGTCCGCACGGCGGCGGGCTCGAGCAGGTCGAGCGCGAGCGGCTCGCCCCCAAGGGCGCGCACACGTTCGAAGTTCCCCTCCGACCTGAAGGTGCCGATCACCTCATGTCCTCGTTCGATGAGCTGAGGAACCAAGCGGCTGCCGATAGCGCCGCTGGCCCCTGCGACGAATACTCGCATCATGTCCTCCTTTCAGGCGATAGACGTTTCTTTGGAATGTCCCGTCCCTTGTCACATCGGCTGGCTTTCGCCGGTCACTCTTATGACAGAATGAAACGGAGGAATGTTACCGATGGCGAGCCACGCATGGCTGGCAGAGCGCCGCACACGTCCAAGGTAATTGCCCTCACCACGCGTCCTGTGTATCCTACCCGCGAAACATGAAGGGAGAAGCCACGATGAGCGACCGGACCGACAACCTCGCGAAGAAGGTCGAGCAGGCGAACAACGACCTGCTCAATGCAGTCGAGAGCACCACCGACGAGCAGTGGCGCGCGAAGTGCGCCGACGGCGTGTGGACGCAGGGCTTCGCGGGCTACCACGCGGCCGCGAGCATCGGCGGCATCACCGACATGGTAAAAGGGTTCGCTCAGGGCGTGAAACTGCCACCGATGACGATGGCCGACCTCGACCAGCAGAACGCCGGCCAGCTCAAGGAGCATGAAGGCTGCACGAAGCAGGAGGTGCTCGACCTCATCCGCACCAACAGCCGGGCATCGGTGCAATTCGTGCGTAGCCTCAGCGACGCCGACCTCGACCGCAAGGCCAGCCTGCTGACCGGTATGCCGGAGATGACGATTGAGGAGGTCGCCGAGATGCTCCTCGTCGGCCACCCGACCGGCCACGTGCAGAGCATCACTGACGCCCGCTGACAACGAGCGGTGCGGGGGAAGGCACGTAGCCACGCCCAGTTCCTGCTCGCCTGCTGTGTGGTGATGAGTATCGTGCGCTCTTTACCTAGAGCATCGGCGCACCGCGCGACGTTCAGGTGCAGTTGATCTGCGAGAACGTTGATCCAAATTCGATAACGGTCAAGGACACAGCCGCAGGGCGACCGCCGGATAGTTTGACCACCCGGAGAACGTGGTTATCAGCGGTAGCGCAAGGTTGACCGAGTACAATCGATTAGGTGGGACAGAATCGCAAACTGGGGGTGGCAATGTGCGAGATCCGCGCGGAGGACGCTCGTGACCACAGATATTGAGGGCTACATTCCGAAGACGGCTATGGTCGTCGTCGCCCATCCAGATGACGCTGAGTTCATGGTCGCGGGGACGGTGGCCAAATGGACCCGCGCTGGGAGCGCCGTCACCTACGTCATCGTGACAAAAGGCGACAAGGGGAGCGATGACCCGAACATGACACCCTCGCAACTCTCGCAGATTCGTGAGAACGAACAGCGAGCAGCAGGAAAGATCCTCGGCGTCGCGAACTTTGTGTTCATGGGGTATCCGGACGGCTACCTCGAACACACGCTGGAGCTGAGGCGCGACCTGGCTCGCGTCATCCGCACCTACCGACCGGAAGTCGTGATCTGTTTCGATCCGACCAACCGCTTCCTATCTGACAACTACGTTAACCATCCTGACCATCGCGCCAGCGGCGATGCGACGATCGATGCTGTGTTTCCAACTGCCCGTGACCGGCTAACCTTTCCCGAGCTTCTGGCCGATGGCCTGGAACCGCACAAAGTGGCTCAGCTCTGGCTTGGGGCATCCGGGCAGCCGAACACCTTTATTGACATCGCTGACACGCTCGAGCTGAAGTGCGACGCGTTACGCGCTCACCCGAGTCAACTCGGTGAGAATGTGATCGAATTCGCCAAGCAGTTGGCCCGTTGGGGTGCCGAGGGCCAGGACTTCGAGTTCGGCGAATCGTTCCGACGCTTCGTTCTGGAGTCCGACTGAGGAGACAAGAATGCGACCGGTTCGAAGAGCCCGAGGGCTGCTGCCCGGATTCGGAGGTCCTTCTGTATATCGCCGTACCGTTGGTGGTCGGAGCCGAATTCAAGACCGCGGCATCTGTTCGGGGGCGTTAGCGCCCCGAGGCCTGTGCCAGCTCGAGGCGATCTAGACGATTTCGGGCAGCGCGCACACCATGCCCTCACTGAAGCCCGCCGCGTCGATGCCCAGCGCCAGGTTGAAGCGGCCGCGCAGGTTCTCCAACGCGATCAAGCAGGTGAGCTCAACTAGCTGGGCGTCGTTGAAGTGCTCCCGCAGTTTTGCGAAGAGCGCGTCAGACACGGCCACGGGTGTGCGGCTCATCCCGACGGCGTAATCGAGCACGAGCTTCTCGAGGTCGGTGAAGAGCCCGCTGGCCCGATAGCCAGGCAGCGCCAGCAATTCCTCGTCGCTCAGGCCCCACCTGCGCGCGATCCGCGAGCCCAAGTCGATGCAGTACTCACAGTTCGTAAGCGTGGCGGCCTTCAACTCGGCCAGCGCCTTGAGGCGCTTGTCGAGACGGTGCAATTTAGCAGTGGCCTGCTCCAAACCACCGTACCCGCGCAGTAGCCCAGGGACTTGAGCGTACATCTCAAGCGGCTCGATCATTCGCTCCGGCTCGCGCCCGGTCAGCCGCGCGATACTGCGACGTGTAAAGAAGAAGACGAGCTTCACTCCCAGCCCGGCGTCGCGGGAGGAGACTCCTGCAATGCGTGCCATAGTCGGTCTCCTTGTCACATCGGCTGGTTTTCGCCGGTCACTCTTATGACAGAATGCGAGGAGGCAATGTGACCGATGGATGAGCACCAATGGTTGGCGGAGCGGTTTGAGGCTGACAGGACCCGCTTGCGGGCGGTTGCCTACCGGATGCTCGGCTCGCTGAGCGAAGCGGACGACGCCGTCCAGGACGCCTGGCTCCGAGCCAGCCGCGCCGACACTACTAGCGTGGAGAACATGGGCGGATGGCTGACGACGATCGTCGCACGCGTGTGCCTGAACATGCTGCAATCGCGCAAGTCACGGCGCGAGGAGCCCCTGGACGTGCACGTGCCGGACCCGATCGTGAGCCGCGCGGACGGGATCGATCCTGAGCACGAGGCGCTCCTCGCGGACTCGGTCGGGCTGGCGTTGCTCGTCGTGCTCGAAACGCTGGCTCCCGCCGAACGGCTGGCGTTCGTGCTGCACGACGTCTTCGCCGTGCCCTTCGACGAGATCGCCCCGATCGTGGGGCGCTCCCCGGCCGCGGCAAGACAGCTCGCGAGCCGTGCACGCCGGCGCGTTCAGGGAGCGGCCGCGGTGCCGGATGCAGATCTCACCCGCCAGCGCGAAGTTGTCGACGCCTTCCTGGCGGCCGGGCGCGAGGGCGACTTCGAGGGCCTCCTAGCGGTGCTCGACCCGGACGTCGTGCTGCGCGCCGATGGCGGAAACGTGCTTCCCGGCGTATCGAGGGTGGTCCGCGGTGCGGCCGCGGTGGCCGGACAGGCGCTTACCTACTCGGGGGGTGCCCGGTTCGCGCAACCAGCGCTTGTGAACGGAGCAGCGGGAGTGGTCCTGGCTCCGCGAGGACGCCCGTTTGCGGTCATGGGCTTCACGGTCAGAGGCGGGAAGATCGTCGAGATCGACATACTCGCCGACCCAGAACGCCTCCGCCGGCTCGACCTGGCGGTCCTCGATGACTGACCCTCGCCTCACCAAACACAAGTAGGCGCGCCGGCAAGCTGCGGTGACGAATCAGGCCGTTGCTTTGCGCAGTGGGGCGCTCACCTGGTGGAGATGCTGGAGGATCTCTTTGGTGGACTGCAGCGCGCCAGTCTCTCGATAGGGTATGGAACGCTCCTCGCAGAACGCTCTGACGATGACCTGAGCCTTCTTCAGATTGCTCCTCGGCATGCTGGGGAAAAGATGGTGTTCGATCTGGTAGTTGAGTCCGCCGTACAAGAAGTCCGTCAGGGGGTGACCCTTGATGTCTCGATTGGTCAACACCTGACGGCGCACGAAATCGAGCTGGCTTTCGCTGTCCAGAGTGGGCATACCTTTGTGGTTGGGGGCGAAGACCGAGCCATTGTACAGGCCAAACAGGGCCTGATGTACCAGGATAAAGACGAGCGCCTGCCCAACGCTGAGCGCGTAGAAGACCAGGCCGAGGTACAGGACGAAGTGAAGCACCATCACAGACGCTTCGACGACTCGATGTCTCGCTTCGGCCCGCAGGAGATATTGCACGCTGGCCATCCGTATGCCGATCCCTTCCAGCAGCAGGACCGGGAAGAAGTAGAAACTCTGGTATCGAACGAGAAATCGCAGTAATCCTCGCTTGCTCTGGGCCTGCTCTTCGGAAAATGCGAATATCGGCAGGGCCGTGTGAGGGTCGAGGTCGAGGTCGTTGGGATTGGTGTGATGCTGGTTGTGCGTATCGATCCACCAGCTCCGGCTCAGGCCGAGCAAAAGGCTGGGCACCAGGCCAAACAAGTCGTTCCGGGGAGCCCCGTTGAAGATCTGTCTATGACCGGCGTCGTGGCCCAGGAAGCCAAACTGCACGAACACGAATGCCAGGAATGCGGCGTTGAGGAGCTGCAGCCAGAAGTTCTCCACCAACAGCAGAAACGCCAGGCTCACGGCCAGTAAGGTCAGCGTGAGCCCCGTGTTGAGGACGTAGTATGCGAGATGCTTGTCCAGCAGCCCCGCTTGCACGATCAGGCGCTTCAGATCGGCATAGTCGCGTTGCTGCTGATCCGCTTGGCGCGATGCAGGCTGTAAGGGTCCTATGCCCTGACGATCGCGCGTGGCTCCTTTGCGGTCCTTCCCAACCGCGACTGTTCCCGAGGCAGTGTTAGGCAGCGTCTTCTCGGTGACCGTGGGATGCCTCCTATCTCAGCTGTTCGGCCAGGGGTAGTGTCTCTCGGCCAAGACAGCATGAATTGCCTGGCCTATGCGAGCCAGGTGTGTATGCGCTCTTGGAACTGCCTGGGCGAACAGCGCCCAGTCACTGTCGTCAATGTTTTGTCCGACCTAATGCTCCTTACCCCTGATGGCCCCGTGCGGACCCTCCGTCATTGTAGTCCTGCGAGTAGGCTTAAGTCTCGTCGCTGTACTGGGTCAAGACATATCGGACACCGCCTCCTTTCGTTCGGGTTGTGTAGACAGCCATTGTTGGTAGAACTGGTCTGGAGTGAGGTAGCCGAGCGCCTGGTGGAGGCGCCAGGATTCGTAGCGGTGGTTCCAGG
>WNGA01003234.1_pt1 | contig 24477 bp, 30 predicted proteins | sample 5400061 | NCBI WGS metagenome assembly WNGA01 (sample SAMN13153366, study PRJNA577476) | soil metagenome | isolation source: 100 cm soil or saprolite under grassland replicate 2 | place: USA:California | collected 2016-06-15 | reverse complement strand
AGCACGTGGCCGTCCTCGGTCTCGAGCACGTACCCGAACGCGGCCGGGCCGGGATTGCCACGCGCGCCGCCGTCGGTGGAAAGGCGCGCCTTCACACCAGCGCGTAGATGTCGAACGCCGGCTCCTCGTAGGGATGTGCGCGTCGCAGCGCGGCGACGACCTCGTCCTGGCGCTCGGCAGGAAAGACCGTCTCGAGCCGGAGCTCGGCGACGCGCTCCTCGCGCCCGGACGAGCCGAGCGCCGGATCGGTTCCCTCGCCGCCGAGGAACGTTCCGGTACCCGCGGTGTACCAGGAGCAACGCTCGTAGTCGCCGATCTTGCCGGCGCCGGCCTCGAACAACGCTTCGCGCACGGCGTCGAGCGCCTGGCGCGGAACGAAGACGACGAGTTTGCGGTTCAGCTTGCGGTGTCGATTTGCGCCTTCTGCAGCTTGCCGCTGTAGTCGACGTAGATGGACTTCCACTCGGTGAAGACGTCGAGAGCTGCCTGCCCCGCCTCGCGGTGGCCGTTCCCCGTGTCCTTGGTACCGCCGAAGGGGAGGTGCACCTCCGCGCCGATCGTCCCGGCGTTGATGTACGTGATCCCGGCCTGGAGGTCGCGCATCGCACGAAACGCCTTGTTGACGTCGCGGGTGAAGATCGAGGACGAGAGACCGAACTTGATTCCGTTCGAGACGCGGATCGCGTCGTCGACGTCGCGCACGCGGATGAGAGCTGTGGTCGGCCCGAAGATCTCCTCCTGCGCGATCCGCATCTGCGGGTCGACGTCGCCGAAGATAGTCGGCCGGTAGAAGAAGCCGTGCTCGAACCCGTTGCCGGTCGCGACCTCGCCGCCGGTGAGGAGCTTCGCCCCTTCGCCCTTCCCGATCTCCGTGTACGAGTGGATCTTCTCGAGCGCCGCCTTGTTGATGACGGGACCGACGTCGGTGTCGTCCTCCCAGCCGGCACCGAGGCGGAGCCGCTCCGCCGCGGCAACCAACTTCAACTGCAATTGCTCGTACACCCTCTCCTGCACGATCACGCGGGACGCGGCGGTGCAGCGCTGACCCGAGGTACCGAACGCCGACCAGACGATCCCGTCCACCGCGAGCTCGAGGTCGGCGTCGTCGAGCACGATGATCGCGTTCTTGCCGCCGAGCTCGAGGTGCACGTGCTTGAGGCAGTCGGCGGCGTTGCGCATCACCTCGACGCCGGTCTCGCGCGAGCCCGTGAGCGTGATGACCGGAACGTCGGGATGACGCACGAGCCGATCTCCAACGGCGCCGCCACCGCCGTGCACGATGTTGATCACGCCCTTCGGCAGGCCCGCCTCGGCCAGCAGCTCGACGAAGCGCTCTCCGAGGAGCGGCGTGTCGGTCGCGGGCTTGAACACGATCGTGTTCCCGCAGACGAGCGCCGGCGTGATCTTCCACGACGGGATCGCGATCGGGAAGTTCCACGGCGTAATCACGCCCACGACGCCGATCGGCATGCGCACGCTCATGTTGAACTTGTCGCGGAGCTCCGACGGGGTCGTCTGCCCGAAGAGACGACGCCCTTCACCGGCCATGTAGAGGCTCATGTCGATCGCTTCCTGGACGTCGCCGCCGGCCTCCGCCTTCACCTTCCCCATCTCCCGTGTCATCAGGTCGGTGAGGTCGTCCTTCTCCTCCATCAGCAGGTTGGCGAAGCGGTAGAGGATCTCGCCGCGCTTCGGGGCGGGAACGAGGCGCCACTCCTCGAAGGCGGACTTGGCCGCCTCGACCGCGCTGTCGACGTCTTCCGCAGAGGAGCGCGGAAAGACCCCGATCGTGTCGCCGCTCGCGGGGTTCACGCTCTCGAAAGTCTCGCCCGAGGCGGCGTCCACCCACTCGCCGCCGATGTAGTTCTGGAAAGTTTTCGTCCGCGTCAGTGCCACGCGGCGCAGTCTAGTCGGAGGGCGCTTCCGTCTCGGGGAAGGTGCCCGGGATGCGCGGGCGCCGGCGATCCCGGATCTTGCGGTGCTCGTGGGCGCCGTCCCCCCCACCCTTGCGGTTGCGGCGATCCGGCCCCTTGCGCCGGTCGATGATCACGGTCACGTTCGGGTTGTCCTTGTAGTACTCGACCATCTTGTCGTACAGCTCGTCGGCGAGCTCGGGCGGGATCACGCAATAGATCACGCTCTGATTGTATGAGTGACAGGCGCCAGCGCTAGAGCGGTGAGATTTCCGGCACGAGGCGCCCGTCCTGCTCGATGCGTGCGTTCCAGCGCTGGTAGCCCGGATCGAGTTCGCCGAGCTCGTGTCCGCGCTCGGCGAGCCGGACCGGCTGCGCCGAGTCGGGTGTGACGCGGTACTGGTACCAGGAGATGTCCCAGGCAACGGTGACGACGAGCTCGCCGCTCACGCCGGAGAGCGGGACGATGCTCGCGCGCGGCTCTCCGAGACTCTTCGCGATCCCGCCGACGGTGCGGCGGTAGTCGCTCGCGTTGAAGATGTCGGACGCCTCGACCATCTGCTGTTCCGGAACCGACAGGCGACGGAGGATCGGCTCGGCGACCACCGGATCGTCGGGCGGCTGGCGGCGAGGATCGAACAGCGACGCGAGCCCGCGCCTGCGGCGCCGTCGCTGGTTCGGAACGGTCGGCGACGTCGGGCTGCCTTCCTTGACCCAGCCGTGCTCGATAGCGATGTCCTGGCAGAGCGGGCAGACGTCGACGAACTCATCGCCGTCCGGCGAGAAGCGGAGCGCGCGTTCTCCCGTGAGCAGCGTGCGCTCGCAGACGGCGCAGATGTGTTTCACCGGTTGGCGGGCGAGTTGGCGCATGGAGAAGGACCCTAGCCCACGTTCGGTGCGCCGCGACTGCTAAGGTCGTACACATGTGTGTTTTACATATAGGAGGTCGATGAGGCCCCGCGGCGGCCGCGGCGCGCGTTGCCGGCGGATGGTTCGGCCCGGCCACTGGGGCGTGCACGCCCGCGTCGAGCGATTCAGCGAGCCGGCGCTGCTCCTGCTGCTCCGTGAGCGCGCGACCCACGGCTACGAGCTGCTCGAGGCGCTTCCCAGCCTGACGGGCGAGGCACGCGTGGACATGGGAAACCTCTACCGCGTCCTGCGTGCACTGGAGGAGGACGGCCTCGTCACCTCGCGCTGGGAGGCAGGAGCGCCGGGGCCCGCCAAGCGCACCTATGAGCTGACGGCCGAGGGGAAGCGGCTGCTCGACGAGTGGGCGTCCGCCCTCCGCCGCTCACGCGAACGGATCGACACCTTTCTCGATCGCTACGAAGGGAGGTGACCATGCACCACGGACGCAGACGACATCACCGCGGCTTCGGCCGTCGCTGGTACGAGCGCGGCAACGTGCTCGAGCGGCTCGAGAACTATCAGCGAGATCTCGAGCAAGAGCTCGCGGACGTCTCAGACCTGCTCGAGCGGCTTCGCGCCGGCGAGCAGCCCGGTCAGCCGGAACCGCAGAGCATCTGACAAACACCAACGTAATCGCAGAAGGCCGGAAGCTAGAGCGTGCGAAGCCGCTCTAGCTGCAGGCCGACCTGATGCGGGCGGGGACGCGCGCCAGCGCGCCACCGCCCGCACGACACAACGGTATGCCGACCGGTTAGAAGCGCGCGGGCTGCGCCCGCGCGCGTTCACCGCGAAGCGGCGATCCCATCTCCGCCGAAAGTGCGCAGCACTTTCGGCGGATCAGACCTTCGCCTCTTCTTTCTCCTTCTTTGCCTCGTCGATGATCTTCTGGGCGATGTGCGACGGGACTTCCTCGTAGCGGAGGAAATGCATGTGGTAGTCGCCGCGGCCTCCGGTCATCGAGGTCAGCGCCTGGGAGTAGGTGAGGATCTCCGCCATCGGCGCCTCGGCCTTGATGGTCGTCATGCCGCCGCGCGGCTCCATTCCCTGGAGCCTGCCGCGCCGCGAGTTGAGATCGCCGTTCACCGCGCCGACGGCCTCGTCCGGCGCCACTATCTCGAGCTCCATGATCGGCTCGAGCAGGACCGGATCTGCCTTCTCGTAGGCGGACTTGAATGCGAGCGAGCCGGCGATCTTGAACGCCATCTCCGACGAGTCGACCGTGTGGTACGAACCGTCGACGAGGAGGACACGCAATCCCTGCACCGGCGCACCCGCGAGCTCGCCGCGTTGCATCGCCTCCTGAATTCCCTTGTCGACCGCGGGCCGGAAGCTCTGCGGGATCACTCCGCCGACGATCTTGTCGACGAACTCGTAACCCTGATGGCCGTCGAGCGGCTCCAGCACGATGTGGCAGTCGCCGAACTGACCGCGACCGCCCGTTTGCTTCTTGTAGCGACCCTGAGCGCGCGCCTCCTTGCGAATCGTCTCGAGATACGGGACGCGCGGCTGATGGAGATCGACCTCGACGTTGAAGCGGTTCTTCAACCGCTCGACCGCCACCTCGACGTGCATCTGCGACAGCCCGCTCAGCAGCTGCTCACCGGTCTGCGGATCGCGGCGCATCTGGATCGTGGGGTCTTCCTCGCTGAGCCTGCGCAGCCCGGCCGCCATCTTCTCCTCGTCGCCCTTCGACTTCGGCGCCACGGCAAAGCTCATCACGGGCTCCGGAAAGCCGATCTCGGGAGCCTCGACCTGGCGCTCCGCGTCGAGGAGCACGTCCCCGGTCTGCGTCTCCTTCAGCTTCGCCACCGCGCCGATGTCGCCCTCGCCGAGATCCGGGACCTGGGTGTGCTCCTTGCCCTGCAGCTCCAGCATCTGTCCGATTCGCTCCTTCGAATGCGCGCGTGCATTCACGACGGTCGCGTCGCCCTTGAAGGTCCCGTTCAGCACGCGAAAGACGTTGATCCGGCCTGCGAAAGGATCCGCGATCGTCTTGAAGACGAAGGCCGCGGTGCCGCCGCCGTCCACGCTGATCGGCGCACCCTTCTTCGCCGGCGACGGGACCCCCTCCACGAGCAGGTCGAGCAGCGCGGTCGTGCCGAGGTTCTTCGAGGCGACGCCGCACGCGACGGGAAAGACCTCGCCGCGCGTCACCGCATCCTTCAGCGCCTTTGCCACCTCCTCTGCGGACAGCTCCTGACCGTCGAGGTAACGCTCCATCAATCCTTCGTCCGTCTCGACGACCGCATCGAGCAGCTTCTCCCGGTACTCGTCCACCTGTTCCTTCAGCTCCGCCGGAATCTCCACGGGGCCGCTCTCGCGCTCGCCTTCGGGATCCATGTACGCCTGCATGTGCAGGAGGTCGACGATCCCCTTCAGCTCGTGCTCCGCGCCGATCGGGATGTGCACCGCGACGCACTTGTCCGAAAGCTGGTCGCGCAGGGCGTCGAGCACGCGGAAGAAATCGGCGCGCTCACGGTCGAGCATGTTCACGACGACCACGCGAGAGAGACCGCCCTGCTCCGCACGGGCCCAGTGCCGCGAGGTCTGCACCTCCACCCCCATCACCGCGCTCACCGCGAAGAGCGCGCCCTCGACGACGCGCAGCGCCGCGATCGCGTCGCCCTGAAAACCGGCATCCCCCGGCGTGTCGATGAGGTTGATCTTCCGGCCCTGCCACTCGAGGTGGCAGATCGAAGCCGAGAGGGACATTTGCCTCCGCTGCTCGTCGTCGTCCCAGTCGCTGACGGTCGAGCCGGACTCCACCGTCCCCAAACGGTTCGTCGCCCCGGCCTGGAACAGCAGCGCTTCGACGAGCGACGTCTTCCCCGTCCCCCGGTGCCCGACGACGGCGACGTTGCGGATCTTGCCCGGCTCTACTGCCATGCCCTAGCCCCTCCTGACGACGCAGTTTCCGCCGGCCATCGTAACCACTAGGTTTCCAGGGCCCGAGTGGTGCTGCCCGAGAGCCGGGCCTTCAGGCGCAGGACCGCCTTGGTGTGGAGCTGGGAGACACGGGACTCCGTGACGCCGAGGACCTCCCCGATCTCGCGTAGGGTCAGCTCCTCGTAGTAGTAGAGCGTGACGACGAGCTTCTCTCGTTCGGGAAGCCGCGCGATCGCCTCGCCGATCGCCTCCTTCATCTCCGTCTGCGACAGCGTCCCCTGCGGGTCGGGCGCTTCGGTGTCCTCGATCGTGTCGATCAGGGCGACCTGATCGCCCGCGCCACTGCTCACCGTCCAGAGCTCGTCGAGCGCTGCGATCGACGAGCGCGAGATGTCGGTCAGCGACTCCCCCAGCTCGTCCGTGGAGATGCCGAGCTTCTCAGAGATCTCTTCGTCGGTCGGCGCGCGGTGAAGCTTCCGCTCGAGCTCGGCGATCGCCCGCTCGATGTCGCGTGCCCGCGCCCGCACCGAACGTGGGACCCAGTCCATGGCGCGCAACTCGTCGATGATCGAGCCCTTGATCCGCGCGATCGCGTAGGTCTCGAACTTGACGTCGCGCTCCGGGTCGTAGCGCTCGATCGCTCCGATCAGGCCGAGCAGTCCGTAGGAGACGAGATCGCCTTCGTCCACGTGCGCGGGCAGCCCGGAACCGAGGCGTCCGGCGACGTACTTGACGAGCGGCGCATACGTGAGGATGAGGCGATCGCGGAGGGCCTTGTCGCCTCTGTTCGTGCGGTATTGCCGCCACAGGGTCTTGGTGTCCTCGACCTCGGCCACGCGCAGAGGATACGCGCTGTTTCGGCCTACCTGAGCGCGCGGAAGGCCAGCGTCGCAAGCCAGAAGGCCAGGGCGGCCGCCGCGAGCACGACCACCCAGCGTCGAAGCTCGCTACCCGCGCCGTAGCCGGCGGCGAACGCCACCCCGGCGAAGCCGAGCGCGAGCATCGAGAAGAGCGCGCCGAGCGCGGGCCGCCGGCTCACGCGCGGGGGGCTCTCCAAAAGGCCACGGCTACAATCCTCCGCGAACCCAGGGCAAGCGATCTTCGATCCCGGCGTTTTGCGGCCGTGCCGGGCAAAGCCCGGCACGGCGACGAAATGGGTCAGGGCTACAATCCTCCGCGAGCCCAGGGGCGTAGCTCAGTTGGTAGAGCGGCGGTCTCCAAAACCGTAGGTCGGGGGTTCGAGTCCCTCCGCCCCTGCATCGTCTTTCCAGCGGAAACTCGGTACTCCGAGGGCTTTCGTCTGTGACTCTCAGCAACCGCATTCTCCATAACTCCCTCGGTCCGGCTTCTCTTCGGCAATGTGGTTGATTGCGCGGTATGTCCGCGCCCGGAGTCCGGGTGATCTGCGCCATTAGGCGGTGGTGCGTCTACCCCTGGTGCGCCCGGCCTCCCGGCCGCTGAACACGTCGAAGATCAGGCAACCGAGCAGCGCAACCGCCCAGTCGTTCCAGGAACCGAACCACTCCAAGTCGGGCGTTCCCTGCACCACCCAAACGATGAGCCAGATCAAGCTCGCCATGTTCCAAACGATGCTATCGCGGTGGCGAAAATGGGCCGTTCGGCCCATGGATTTTCTCGCGGCGCTCGTGTTGAGTGCGGTCCCTCCGGGTCTCCTCAGTGCGGCGTCTCCTTCTTCTTCTCCTGGCCATTCTCGCGTGCCTGCTCGCGCTCGCTTTGCCTGCTCGGGTCGAGTCGACGCACCTGAAGATCATCGTCGGGCTCACCGACGACACCGGAAAGTGGTTGGACCGGCAGGACGGGATCGTCGGCGTCCACCACGACCTCAGGCTGATGGCGGTACGCGTCACCATTCCCTGGCGGCCCGGGCAGGTTAGGCCGACCAGGCTCCAGCAGACCTACCTCCACCGGATCGCGCGCATGGCCCAGCTGAACGATCGCATCGTGCTCGCGGTCTACAACTGGGCTCGCTTCGCCCCGACGGAGACACGTGAGCAAATCCAGTACTGCTCGTTCCTACGCGGCGTTCTCAAGCGCGTTCCGCTCATCCACGACGTCGAGATCTGGAACGAGGCGAATTCGCCCGCGTACTGGCCTCAACGCGACGGCGCGAAGACCTACGTTGCGCTGCTCGCCCGCTGCTACGACGTCCTGCACTCGCGCCGCGCACCTGTCAACGTCGTCAGCTCGACTGCCTCCCGGCACGATCCGGCCGGCTTCGTCTATGCGCTCGGCGACGCCTACCGCGCCCGCGGTCGCGAACGGCCGATCTTCGACACGTTCGGCCACAATCCATATCCCGAGGACTCCTCGGAGCCGCCCTGGACCCTCCACGAGGACTCGTACCTGATCGGCGAGGGGGACTACGAGACGCTGATGAACGTCCTCGAAACGGCGTTCGAGGACACGGGCCAGCCCCGGCCGGGGACCCGGTGGGTCACGATCTGGTACGTGGAGGACGGTTTCCAGACCGTCCCGCCGCGGGCGAAGCGCCGTTTCTACCGCGGACGCGAAAACGACGCGCACGCCCTTCCGGCGCTCGCGTCTCGGTCGGAAGTCGACGGCGGCGGTCTCGATCAGGCGACGCAGCTTCGGAACGCCATCCTGCTCGCGTACTGCCAGCCCGCCGTCTCCGGCTTCTTGAACTTCGAGCTGCTCGACGAGGACAAGCTCGGCGGATGGCAGTCCGGACTGCTCTGGCGCGACGGGACGCGCAAGCCCTCCTACGACACCTTCAAGGCAACGATTGCAGAGGTGCGGCGGCGCGACACGGACTGCTCCAAGGTCCGCGGCGCGCCGCAAGACTGACCTCGCTCCAGGCGTCTACTCGACGGCGAGACGGGGAGGTCGGTCAGAGGGACTTTCCTCGTCTCGCCGTTAGGTCGACTCGAGCACGTCTTTCAGACGCTCGAGGTCCGAACGGAACTGCCGCTCCGCCTGCCTCGCAACCATCGGGCCGGCGAGCCGAAGCATCCCTCCGGTCTCGGCCTCCGCACGAACGCGCAGCAGCGTGTCGTCGCCCCGCTGCTCGAAGCTGTGGCGGACCCGGAAGCGGATCGGCCCGGTGAGCGCCTCGACGTCGAAGCGCCGGTCCGGCTCGTAACTCGTCACCTCGAGCTCGCTCTCGGCCGTTCGCCCGAGGAAGGCTCGCTTCTCTCTGAACCGGGAGCCCGTCGCCACCGGGCCATCGTCTTCCCACTCGGCCTCGAGCGCGCTCTCCTGCCACGCGGGCAGGTTCCGTACGTCCGTCACGTAGGCGAAGACGTCCTGCACCGGGCGCGCGACGGAGACTTCGAGTTCGAATTCCACAGCAGGCAGGTTAGGCTGCGCCGCCATGCGCGTCTCCTTTCTCGTACCCGCCTACAACGAGGCCGCGACGATCGTCGCCGTCCTCGAGCAGGTGCAGGAGCTCGAGCTGGAGAAGCAGATCGTCGTCGTCGACGACGGCTCCACCGACGGGACCGGCGAGCTTGCCGAGGAGTGGCGGCGCGGGCGTGACGACGTCGTCGTCATCCGGCAGCAGAATCGCGGGAAAGGGGCCGCGCTCCGTGCGGCGATCCCACTCGCGGACGGAGAGATCGCGGTGATCCAGGACGCCGACCTCGAGTACGACCCGGCCGACGTCCCTGCGCTGATCGAGCCGATCGAGCGTGGAGTCGCGGACGTCGTCTTCGGCTCGCGCCTCTCCGGTGGGCGGCCGCAGCGCGCGTACCTGTTCTGGCATCTGCTCGGGAATCGCTTCCTGTCGCTGCTGACGAACGTCCTCTACAACACGACGCTCTCCGACATGGAGACGGGCTACAAGGCGTTCCGGATCGAGGTGCTGCGCTCGCTCGACCTTCGCCAAGACGACTTCGCGATCGAGCCGGAGATCACGGCGAAGGTCTGCAAGCGCAAGCTGCGCGTCTACGAGCTGCCGATCGCGTACTACGGCCGGACCTACGCAGAGGGGAAGAAGATCACGTGGAGGGACGGCTTCAAGGCGATCCGCGTCCTTCTCGGCGTCCGCCTGTTCGGCTGAAGCTCGTCGGCGCGGCGGTCCTCGTGGCCGGCTTTGCGGCCTCGATCGCGATCGGCGCCGTCGAGCTGCTGCCACGCGTCGAGGACGGGATCGCGCGCGACTCGAAGCTGACCGCCGCGCAGCGGCGTCATGCGGCAAGTGATCGGCTCGGGCTCGATCCGGTTCCCTTCGACGCGTTTCGGGCAACCCTGCGGCCGCGCGAGCGCTACGCGGTGGACGTCCCGAGCGGCGTGAAAGGACCGTTCATCACACGCGGCGAGGTCGTGCGGGCGTACAGCGCGTTCTACTTCCTGCCGGCGATCCAGGTCCGCAAGGCCGGTCGTGTGTTCCACTACCGCTTCCCGTGAGAATCGCCGGGCTTCTCGGCGCCAACGCCCTGATGCTGGTGACGGGGCTCGGCCTGCTGCCGCTGCTCGGCGCTGCGCGCTCCTGGCGTGCGCTCGTCGCACGGTTGGGGCTCGCATACCTCTGCGGGATCGTCCTGGCGGGCCTCATCGCGGCCAATCTTGCGCTCGTGCGCGTGAGCTTCGGCTGGCTCGGGCTCGCCGTTCTGACGCTCGTCTCGGCGCTCGCCGGCGTGTGGCGGCTTCGCGGGACCGACCTGCCCGAATGGCGAGCCCCGAGTTGGATCGGCCTCGCCGGCGTCGCCACGCTCGCTGCCCTCCTCGTCGAGTACGGGCGCGCCTTCGCAGTGGCTCCGCTCGACCGCTACGACGCCTGGGCGATCTGGGCGCTCAAAGGACGCGCCCTGTACTCGTTCGGCTGGGCCGATCCCGCCGTCCTCGCCGGCCACGAGTACCGGTTCGCCAACCTCGACTACCCGCTCATGCTGCCGTCGCTCGAGGCAGTCGATTTCCGTTCCATGGGAGCGTTCGACACGCGACTGCTCCACCTCCAGTTCCTGCTGTTCCTCGTCGCCGCACTCTCGGCTCTCTACGCTCTCGAGCGCGACCGCGTGCCGCGCTTGCTCCTCTGGACGTCACTGGTTGCGGTCGCGGTGGCGCCGGCCATGTTCGACCAGCTCCTTACCGCCTACGCCGATGTGCCTCTGGCGCTCGTCCTCGCCGTCGGAATCTGCGCGGCCGGACGGTGGCTGCTCACGAACGAGCGCTGGACGCTCGCCGTTGCGGCGCTCTGCTTCGCCGGCGCCCTGCTGACCAAGAACGAGGGCCTACTCTTCGTCGCCGCCGCCTTCCTCGGCTTGCTGGCGGCCGCATACGGCCGTTGGCGAGCGCTCATCCTTGCGGCCGCGGCCGACGTCCTGCTGTTCCTGCCGTGGAAGGTCTACGGCTGGATCTACGATCTCCACGACATCAACTACAGCCTCGCCGACAGCTTCGACCTCGGTCACATCAGCGGACGGCTGGGAGTCGGGAGGATTGCATTCGGCACGCTCGGCGAGGAGATGGTCGGCCCCCTGCAGTGGGGACTCCTCTTTCCTCTCTTCGGGCTGCTCGTGATCGTCGCGCTGGCGACGCGGCCTCGGGCGCTGGCGCTCTACGCGACGGTCTGGGCGCTGCTGTCCTGGCTCGGGCTGAGCTGGATCTACGTGATCTCGCACTACGAGTACAGCTCGTACCTCGACTCGACCAAGGATCGCGTGATCGCGTCGATCGTCCTGGGAGGGGCGGCGCTGACGCCGCTGCTGGCAGCGGAGATCTGGACTACCGTTCGCGCCCCAGGCCGGCCTCGAAGCGCCGGCGAACGAACTCCTTGACCTCTTCGAGGAAACGCGAGCAGTCCGCTTCGTGCTGGTCCGACACGAACTGGCCGGGCGGCGCCTGCTGCTCCCCTTTTGGATCGGGCTGCATCTCGCCCGCGTCCAGACGCGGCAACGGTTCTCCCACCCTTCGTTGTCGGCATTGTCGGCGCCCCGCGACTCCTGAAGGCTAGGACCGCAGCGGGCCATGGGACGCCTCGGCGCGCGAGTGTAGTTCGTTGGTCGGCCCAGGCATCACTCGAATGGGGGACGTCCGACACCCTGCGCCGCAAAGTGGGGAAGTTTCAGACGAGCGCGAGCTGACGGTGACTTGCCAGACCGGACACTCCCACGCCGACGAGCCGGAGCGCACCCGGCCGATCGGCCAGCGCGCGGTCGAGCAGTCCGCACGCCAGCTCCCCGATCTGCTCGGCGTCGTCGATTCCGACGCGCAGCGAGGTGGAGCGGCTCCGGATCGAGAAGTCCGGATAGCGGACCTTCGTCGAGACGGTACGCGCGGTCCGACCGGTCTTCTGGAGATGCTCGGCGACACGCTGCGCCATGCGCCGTAGCTCGGCGTGCAGTTGCGCGCGGTCGGTGAGATCGCGCTCGAAGGTGTTCTCGACGCTGATCGAGATCCGTTCCGTCTGAAGCTCGAGTCCGCGCGGGTCGATTCCCCTGGCGCGGTCGCGCAGCACCCGGCCGACACTGCCCGGCAACAGCCGCTTGAGCTCGGCGTCGCTGAGGCTCGCCAGCGCGCCGATCGTCTCCACGCCCGCCGCGACCAGACGTTGCTCTGCCTTCGGCCCGACTCCGGGAAGGCGACGCACGTCGAACGGCGAGAGGAAGCTCGCCTCGCCCCCCGGCGGCACGACCGTGAGGCCCGCGGGTTTGCGGTGGTCGCTGGCGATCTTGGCCACGACCTTCGAGGTCGAGACGCCGAGTGAGCAGGTGAGACTGGTCGCCGCACGGACCGCGGTCTGCACCGCCTCCGACACCTTTCGCGCCGCCAGGAACGTGTCCGCCACCTCGCCGACGTCGAGGTAACCCTCGTCGAGCCCCGTTCGCTCGACGGTCGGAACGACGCCGCGAACGGTTTCCCACACGTGCTGGGAGTACTCGCCGTAGAGGGAGTGGCGCGCGCGGATAAAGATGGCGTGCGGACAGCGCCGCAGCGCTTCGGCGCAGCTCATCGCGGAGTGGATCCCGAACTTGCGCGCCTCGTAGTTCGCGGTCGCCACGACCCCTCGCCCGTGCGGATCGCCGCCGACGACGAGTGGCTTCGTCCTGAGCTCGGGATCCTCGAGCTCCTCGACTGCGGCGAAGAACGCGTCGAGGTCGAGATGGGCGACGATCATGAGCAGAGCCTAGAGGGTCGACCTCCCGGCACAGCCCTCCGGGGACGTCCACCCTCGCTCGCCCTCCTTCGCTCCGGCGAGCCCTTTTAGGTACACGCACGCGCGCGCGTCCCCACCCGGGTGGGGGTTACCACCCGCCACCCACTGCGATCGACGATATCGCGGAAATCCGCACGTGTCAGTGCCGATTCGGCGCCGAAATGCGGCTACGCGGTAGAGGTCAGACGAGGACCCACCTGTCGTCACGAATGATCGGGGTCGCAGCGCCGGTCGAGTCGAGGCCGTCGACCTCCACCTCCGGGCCCCCGATCATGAAGTCGGTGTGAACGCTCGACGTGTTGACCGCGCCGTCCTCCGGTTCGACGCCGTCGACGAGCGTGAACACGAGACCGGCGCCGTAGGCGATGTGACAGGTCGCGTTCTCGTCGAAGAGCGTGTCGAAGAAGGTGACGCCCAGCTGCCCGACTCGAGACTCGCCGTCGACGAGGGCCACCTCGCCGAGACGGTTGGCTCCGTCGTCCGTCCGTAGCTGAGCCGCGACGACGTCTTCCCCCTTTCGGCGTGGACGTCGACGACGCGGCCGTCCTCGAAACGAAGCTCGAGACCCTCGACCACGACGCCGCCGGCGATGCCGAGCGGCTGAGTCGACCGGACCGTGCCCTGCGTCCGTCGCGCGTCCGGCATCGTGAACACTTCCTCGGTCGGCAGGTTCGGCACGCACGTGACGCCGTCGGAGGTCTCGAACCGCCCCGCTTCCCAGCGGGCGGCGCGCATCAGGCCGACGGTGAGGTCGGTCCCGGGGCCCCTGAAGCGCACCGCGTCGAACGACCGCTCGTTCAGTCGCCCGGCCTTCGTCTGCAGGCGATCCACATGCTGCTTCCAGGCCTCGACAGGATCGGCTTCGTCGAGCCGCACCGCGCGTGCCACCAGCTCCCAGAGCCGCTCGACGTCCGGCTCGCCGAAGACCTTGCGGGCCCAGCCCTCGTTCGGAAACGCCGCGACCGTCCAGTTGACCGTGCGCTCCTCGAAGACGATCTCCAAGCCGCGCTCGGCGAGTGCCTTCATGCGCGCACGACCTACCCGTTCCCCGTCGAGGTCGGCGAGCAGGTCCGGCTCGGGGTCGCCCGTGATCGAGATGGTCGCGCCGCGGTGCTCGTGCAGGTATTCGAGGCGCGCAAGCTGCCACGGCGGCGTCCACTCGAGCGCCTCGTCGCTCCCGTGCTCGATCAACGCCCGCTTCACGTGCTGATCGAGGTAGACCACGTCGACGTAGTGCGCGCCCGCCCGATACGCCGAGGCTGCGAGCGCCCGGGCGAGGGGAGCGTGCTCGAGGGCGCCGACGATGTTCAAGTCCTCCCCCTCCTGGAGGTTGACGCCCACCCGAATGATCAGCTCGGCGTAGCGGCGCAGGAGCTCGTCGCTCGGCACCCGGCGATTGTAGGCTGACCGCGTGGCAGTCCTCACCTCGCAGGTCGAGCGCGAGTCGGAGGAGTTCGCGCGCCGGCGCGAGCGGATGGACGGGCTCGTTGCGGAGCTGCGCGAGCGAACGGCGGAGGTTGCGCGCGGCGGCGGCGACAAGGCGACGGAGCGCCACCGATCGCGGGGCAAGCTCACGGCGCGCGAGCGAATCGACCGGCTCGTCGACCCGGGCGCTGCCTTTCTCGAGCTGAACGCGCTGGCGGCGTGGGGGCTGTACGAGGAACAGGCGCCCGCCGCGGGCATCGTCACCGGCGTCGGCGTCGTCGAGGGGCGCGAGTGCGTGATCGTCGCCAACGATGCCACCGTCAAGGGCGGCTCCTACTTCCCGCTCACGGTGAAGAAACACCTGCGCGCACAGGAGGTCGCCGAGCAGAACCAGCTCCCGTGCCTCTACCTGGTCGACTCGGGCGGTGCCTTCCTTCCCCTCCAGGACGAGGTCTTCCCCGACCGGGACCACTTCGGGCGCATCTTCTTCAACCAGGCCCGCATGTCGGCAAAGGGGATCCCCCAGATCGCGGTCGTGATGGGCTCGTGCACCGCGGGCGGCGCGTACGTCCCGGCGATGTCGGACGAGACGATCATCGTCCGCGGAACCGGGACGATCTTCATCGGCGGCCCGCCGCTCGTCAAGGCTGCGACGGGACAGGAGGTGACCGCGGAGGAGCTCGGAGGCGCGGACGTCCATACGAGACATTCCGGCGTTGCGGACTACTACGCCACCTCCGACGACCACGCACTTGCCCTGGCACGTCAGATCGTCCGCAACCTGCAGGGCCGCAAACCCGAGCCGCCCTGGGAGGCCGCCGAGCCGGAGCCGCCCGCCGCCGACCCGGCAGAGCTCTACGGACTTATTCCCCAGGACTTCCGCCACCAGACTGACGCACGCGAGCTGATCGCCCGGATCGTCGACGGCTCGCGCTTCGACGAGTTCAAGGCGCTCTACGGCGAGACGCTCGTAACCGGCTTCGCCCGCATCGAGGGCTTCCCCGTCGGCATCCTCGCCAACAACGGCGTGCTCTTCGCCGAGTCGTCGCAAAAGGGCGCGCACTTCATTGAGCTCGCGTGCAAGCGCCGCATCCCGCTCGTCTTCCTCCAGAACATCACCGGCTTCATGGTCGGCCAGGAGTACGAAGCCGGCGGAATCGCGCGTGACGGCGCGAAGCTGGTGATGGCCGTCGCCAACGCCGAGGTGCCGAAGTTCACCGTGATCGTGGGCGGCTCGTTCGGCGCGGGGAACTACGCGATGTGCGGACGCGCGTACGGGCCGAGGCAGCTCTGGATGTGGCCGAACGCGCGCATCTCCGTCATGGGCGGGGAACAGGCAGCAACGGTCCTGACCATGGTGGGGGATGCGGATCCGGAGGAGATCAAGGCGAAGTACGAACGGGAGGGCAGTCCGTACCACTCCACCGCGCGGCTGTGGGACGACGGGATCCTCGATCCACTCGACACGCGTCGCGTGCTCGCACTTGGGATCTCGGCGGCGCTGAACGCTCCCATCCCCGAGACGACGTTCGGCGTCTTCCGGATGTGATGCGCCTGTTCAACAGGAAGCCGAAGCAGCGGCTACGCGAGCTCGGCGAGTCGGAGGCGTATCACCACGCGTACGGGGAACCGTCCCGTGACGTACGGATCGTGAAGCTCGAGCCGCGCCGGCCTCGCTATCGGCAAGTCCTCGCGGACGGCGAGCGGATGCGTCAGGCATTCCTGCAACGTCTGGACAAGCGAGAGAAGGAGGAATAGAGCAATGCACACGGTCGAGCTCTCCGACGAGGAGTTGCGGCTGGTTCACGCGGCACTGCACTCGTACCTCGACGACTTCGGACACGAGGAGGCAGACGTTCTGCGGCTCGTCAAGGCGCTGATCGCGAAGCTGCCGCGGCCTGCGTGATCCTCCGGCTCGTTCTGTGGAATCTCGCCGACTCGAAAACGACGATCCAGGAGCTGCGGCGGTACCTGCGTGACGAGTCCGTCGAGGCGTTCGCCGACGTGCCCGGGCTCCGTCTCAAGCTCTGGATCTCCGACGAGATAACCGAGCGCTGGGGCGCGATCTACCTGTGGGAATCGGCCGAGGCTGCCGAGCAGGAACAGCCGAGCCGAGCTCGCGACCTGATCGGCAAGGGTCCCGAGATCGGCGAGACGTTCGATCTCGAGGCCTCCGTCGAAGGACAGTTCGTGAACGAGGAACTGTCGCGGCGAGGCCTTGCCTTCGAATGACGGACGAACACTAAAGCACGAGCTGCTCGGGAAAGACCGCGCCGTCGGCGAAGCGGTCCAACCGATACGGCGTGAGGTCGAGCTCCGATGTGCCACGGAGAAGCTCGTGCGCAACTGCACTTCCGACTGCCGGCGACTGCATGAAGCCGTGCCCGGAGAAACCGCAGGCGGCGTAGACGCCGTCGTCGACCCAGCCGATGATCGGGTGCGCGTCCGGCGTCATGTCGTAGAGCCCTGCCCACGCGCGCACCACCGGCGCTACGGCGGCGGGCGGGTAGCGGTGCGCCAATCGTGCGCGCCAGTCCGCAACGAGCGTGTCATCGACGATCTCGTCGTGTGTCCAGCGCGGAGTCGGCTCGCTCATCGCGAGCCTCAGCGTGTCTCCGCGACGCCTGAAGTGGAACGTCGTCTCGTCCTCGATCGTCATCGGGAGATCGGCGGGTAGGTCGGCGACGGGTCCGACGTCGACGAGCTGGCGGCACAGCGGCCGGATCGGCAGGTCGGGCACGAGCTCCGGGGAAGCGGCGCCGCAGGCGACGACGAGCACGTCGCGCGGGAGCTCGCGCGCGTCCGTCCGTTCTCGCACCTCGACACCGAGCTCCGCCGCACGACGGACGAGCTCCTCCGTGACGGCGCGCGGCTCTGCCACGCCGTCCTCCCAGCAGGCAACGGCACCGACGACGTCGTCGGTGCGTAAACCTCGCACGCGAGACGGATCCACCTCCTCGACGGGCACACCGAGCTCGCGCTGCATCGCGGCTCGTGCCCGCAGCCGCTCCCAGCCCTCGTCGCGCGTTGCGAGGAACATGTAGCCGACGGGCTCGAAGAAGGGCGGGCCGAGCTCCCGAAACAGCTTCGCGCTCTCCTGCGCGAGCCTCACCTCGGGCTCGCTCGAGAACTGCTGCCGGAAGCCGCCCATCGCCTTGCCGGTCGCGCCGGACGCGATGCGATCGCGGTCGGCGAGTACCACGTCGCGCGCGCCGAGCAGCGCGAGGTGGTACGCAATCGAGGCGCCTACTGCGCCGCCACCGGCGATGACGATCCGAGCCATGCCTCGAGCTCCGCGCGCTCTTCGTCGGTGAGCGTCCGCAGCGGGCGACGAACGTCCGGCCCGATCGGAACGCCGCGCTGGGCCAGCACGATCTTGGCCGCCGCCTGGAAGGGGAAGCGCTCCATTGCAGCGCGAACCGGCCCGAGGTCGGCGGTGTCCGGATCACGCACGGCCGCCGCGACGAGCTCGGGAAAGGCCGAGGCGAGCGCCGACACCGCGCCGGCTGCGCCCGCCGCCAGGCCTTGTGGGAGCAGCGCCTCCGGGCCGACGAAGACGTCCAACCCCTCGATCAGGTACGGCGTGAAGAGCTCCCACGGCGTGTCGGAGACCTTCAGGCCACGAAAATTCGGCGCCGCGTCGCGGAGCCGCTCCAGTACGGCGACGGGAACCGGATAGCCGCTGCGGGCGGCGAACTCGTACACGTAGAACGGCGCCGGCTCGCAGGCACGTGCGGCGGCGGTGAAATGCGCCAGCAGCTCCTCCGCGTCGAGCGGAAAGTAGGGCGGCGCCATCACCGCGACGGCGTCGGCGCCGACATCGGCCGCGTGGGCCGCAAGCTCGACGGTGTCCCACGTCGACTGGGCACCGCAGTGCACGGCAACGAGGAGCCGATCTTTCGCGGCCTCGACGAAGAGCTGTGCGGCCCGCAGCCGCTGCTCGATCGGGAGCAGGAACCCCTCCCCCGTCGTGCCGAGCGCCAGCAGCCCGTCCACGCCGCCCGCCGTGAGGAAGTCGACGTACGGGGCGACCGCGTCCTCGTCGAGCGCCTCCCCGGCATCCTTCAGCGGGGTAACCGCCGCAGCCAGTGCTCCTCGCAGCATGCCCCAACTTTAAGCTCCGGCGATGGCCGGCCTCCGGATCGAGCGGGACGGGCACGTGCTGCGGGTCACGCTGGCACGGCCGGAGCGCCGGAACGCCTTCGATGCGGCCCTGATTGCCGAGCTGACCGGGGCGTTCGCCGATGTCGGCGACGCACGCGCCGTCGTGCTCGCGGGTGAGGGCCAGAGCTTCAGCGCGGGCGCGGACGTCGAGTGGCAGCGATCCGCGATCGAGCTCTCGTTCGAGGAGAACGTCGAGGACGCCATGCGTCTGTACCGCATGTGCGAGACGATCGATCGCTGCGCAGCACCCGTGGTCGCGCGGGTGCAGGGCCATGCGCTCGGCGGAGGCTCCGGGCTCGTCGCATGTGCCGACGTTGCGATCGCAGCGCCGGATGCCGTCTTCGGCTTCTCGGAGGTGAAGCTCGGGATCATCCCGGCGGTGATCTCGCCGTTCGTCCTCCCGAAGATCGGCGCGCACGCACGGCGCTACTTTCTGACCGGCGAGCGCTTCGACGGGGAGACCGCACTCCGCATCGGACTCGTGCACGAACTCGCGGAGGATCTCGACGCCGCGGTCGAACGCGCCGTCGGCGAGCTCCTCACGTCGGCCCCGCAGGCCGTGCGCGAGGCGAAGCGGCTCATCCGCGAGCGCCCTTCGGGGGACGACACCGCCCGGATCGCCGCGCGTCTTCGCTCGGGGGAGGAAGGGCAGGAAGGGCTGAGAGCCTTTCTCGGCCGGCGCGTACCGGACTGGCGCACGTAGCGAGACAACCCGCCGCTAGCCTCAGGATCGTGCGGAGGCTGCTGCTGCTCGTCGGAGCGATCGTCCTCGTCGACACGATGTTCTTCGCGGCGCTCACGCCGCTGCTCCCCCACTACGTCGACAGGCTCGACCTCGGCAAGGCCGGCGCGGGTTTCTTGCAGGCGATGTATCCGGCGGGCGCGCTCGTCGCGGGGATCCCGAGCGGGATCGCCGCCGCGCGGCTCGGCGTCAAGCGCACCGTCCTGATCGGACTGTCGCTGCTTGCCGTCACGACCGTTGCGTTCGGCCTCGCCGATTCGGTCTGGGCACTCGACCTCGCGCGGTTCCTGCAGGGAGTGTCGAGCGCGTTTTCCTGGACGGGCGCGCTCGCGTGGCTCGTCGCCGCGTCGCCGCCCGGACGCCGCGGACAGCTGATCGGGTCGGCATTCGGTGCGGCGATCGCGGGCGCGCTCTTCGGCCCCGTGCTCGGCGCGATCGCGTCGTACACCGGTACGGGTCCGGCGTTCGGCACGGTGGCAGGACTCGCCCTCGTCCTTGCAACCGCGGCATGGGCAACTCCGGCCGCCGCTCCTGCCCGGCCGCAACCGCTGCGGATGCTCTTCCGCGCGCTCGGCGTCCGGAAGATCCAGATCGGCGTCTGGCTCTGCCTCCTCCCCGCGTTGCTGTTCGGAAATCTCTCCGTCCTCGCGCCGCTGCGCCTCTCCGACCTCGGCTGGGGCGCGGCCGCCGTCGGCGGAACGTATCTCGTGATGGCCGGGATCGAAGCTGCGTGGGCGCCGGTGCTAGGTCATGCCTCCGATCGCTACGGGCGCTTTCCACCTCTGCGCGCCGCGCTCCTCGCTGCGGCAGTTGTCACCTTCGTCCTGCCGTGGCCCGGCAGTCCGTGGCTCCTCGCCGTCGTGATCGTGTGCGCGGGATTCGCGTTCGGCAGCTTCTGGACGCCGGCGATGTCGATGGTCACCGACGAGGCCGAGGTCTTCGGTCTCGATTACGGCTACGCGTTCGCCCTGATCAATATCGCCTGGGCTCCGGGCCAGGCCGGCGGCTCGGCGATCGGAGGCGCAGTTGCGTCTGCCACGAGCGACGCCGTTCCGTACCTCGGCCTGTCAGCGCTGTGCGTGCTGACTCTGTTGGCACTGGCGCGTTACACGGAAAGCGCTGCTCGGCTCGCGACTCGGTCACACGACATCGCGGCGACGGAGCAGCCACCCTGACGCCACGAGCAGCACCGCAAGGTAGGAGGCCAGAACCAGGAGCGCCTGACCGCCGTTCACGAACGGCCCGGAGAACGATCCCGGCCCCCTGTCGGCCACGTCCTCGGCTGAGACCCCGAGGGCCGCAACGAGTGAGTAGCCGTTCGCGCGCAGGAAGAACTCGACGAGACGGTCGAGCACGCTCACCTGGCTCGCGAGCGCGCTCAGGAGGCCCTCGATCACCAGCGCGTAGAGGATCCCGATCCCGACCGCGAGCGACGTCCCGCGCGAGAGCACGGCGAGCGGGATTCCGAACGCAGCCCACACAGCCAGGATGAGCCACCCGGAGCCGAGCCCTCGCAGTAGCAGCCAGGCCGACGGCCACGTCACGTCTGCTCCCTCGCGCAGGGCAATCGCATAGCTCGAGAGCGCGCCCAAGGCGAAGACGACGAGCACGAACGGCACGAGCGTCACGGCCAGCGCGAGCAGCTTGGCGGCGAATATCCGCAGCCGGCCGGGACGTTGGGTGAGGATCGTCTTCAGCGTTCCCCAGCCGTACTCGCTGCCGAATGCAAGCACGGCGAGCTGTAGCGCGAAGACGCCGCCGAAGAACGGGAATCCGCCCATGAGCGTGCCGACGAGGTGCTGCGGAAGCAAATCACTCAGCGGCGCCCGCGATTCACCGTTCAGGTACTGGATGTACGGCACGATGTAGGCGAAGAGCAGCGCGAGCAGCGTCCAGATGCCGAGCAGGATCCACGTGCTCAGCCGTTTGCGCACCACCAGGAGCTCAGCTGCAACGCTCTCTTTCACGCTGCGTCCTCCGTCAACGCCAGAAAGACCTTCTCCAGCGAGGCGCGCTCGGGGTGAAGCTCGCCGACCGCGATCCCGGCCTCGACCAGCGCCCGATTGATCGCCGGCGCTGCGGCCGAATCGGCGGCCACCCGGAGGCCTCCGTCGATCCGAGCGACCTCGTCGATCCCTCGCAATGCCCGCACCACCCGCTCGGCATCCTCGAGCGGCTCGGCCCGCAGCCACAGGCTCTCGCGACCTCGCAGCTCGTCCACCGTCCCCTCGCCGACGAGCGTGCCCTTGCTGATCACGCCGACGCGGTCGCAGATCTGCTCGACCTCGGTCATCAGGTGGCTGGAGAGGAGCACGGTCCGCGCTCCACGGCCCAGGCGGCGGATGAAGGTGCGCATCTCCGCCATGCCGGCGGGATCCATCCCGTTCGTCGGCTCGTCGAGGATGAGGAGGTCGGGATCCTTGACGAGCGCGGCGGCGATTCCCAGCCGCTGCTTCATGCCCAGCGAGTACGTCTGGAACCGATCGCCGGCGCGGGCGGTGAGCTCGACCTCCAGGACGTAGCTTTCAAGCTCGTGCGCGTTCGCGCGCGCCTTCTTGTCGCAGTCGATGCGCTTGCACCCGTACTCGCGGTGTAGGTTCTCGCCACCGCCCGCGAGCTTCCGCCGCGTCGAGTTGGGAGCCATCCGCTTGCCGCACCCCGCGCACCGCACGGCCGCGACACCGACTCCGACAAGCTCACCGCACTGGAGATCGAAGCGGAGGAGGCTCGCAAGCGCATGGCTGCATTCGTTGCGGTCGTAGACCCAACAGACGCAGGCTTCGCGGAGCGTGTGGCGGAGTTGCGCGCAACGGTGCAGGCAGCCGAGGCCGCGGTGGCTGACGAGCGGGAGCGCACACGCGTCATCGTCTCTCCCGAAGAGATGCGCGCGGCGTTCGAGGACACGGACCTTCCGGGCAAGCGGACGCTCGTGCGCGAGATGCTCAACGGCGTCACCGTCACCGGCAACAAGTCGGACGGGCCGCTCACCGAGCGGACGGAGATCGACTACCGCGTACTCGTCTTCGCGGCCGCCTGAGTCCCGCGCCGTTGCGTCTGAGCCCGCCCCGGCGGCTCAGCTAATCCACATGAAACAGACGATGCACGACGCCAAGGGCGGAGCCGCCCTGCAAGATCGAGATCTCCGCCTCGCTTGGCTGGTTCGCGCAAATGCTCGGTCCGGCCCTCTGAGACGGGCTCGAATCGTCTGCTAGGAGTCATGCCGCGGCTGCTTCCTGTTACCCGCGCGCGCATGGCTACGCAACCCTCCGTTGAAACCGTCGGTTGGCGCAAGCATTGTCGCCTTCTGGTGGAAACGCGACAGGTGAAGGGGGCTGTTAGGGGTCGTTCTCGCTGGTCTGTGGGAGCTTGCCGGCGGCGAGCTCGGCCCGCCAGCGCTCGGACGTCTCAGGGTCGGCCGTTATGGAGATCACGGACTTGACGGTGGCCTGCGGCGAGTCGTCGCGAGCGGCGGGAGACCACGTCCCGATTATTTCGCTGTTCCCGTCGGGGGATACGTAGGAGAAGACGCGAGAGTCCGGGACCGCCTGCTCGGCGTCCGTTGTCCTAAAGCTCTCGACGGTAGGCTCGCGGTCTGCGGCTTCGCGGGCATCCTCGAGATGCTGGGCAACGAGCCTAGCCTGGACAGCACCGGAGCGGCGTCAAGGGAGCTCGCCGGGGAAGCCACGAGGTCGGGTCGCGCGTCTTAGCTCTCGCGAGGGATTGTTCACCCGGCGTCGAAGCGACCGAGACCTTGTGGCGCTGGCCCTGCCTGCTTGCGGTCGTCTGGATGGTCGCGGGGGCGACCGTGTCATCTGCTGCGGTGCGGCCACAGGTGGCGGGCCTTCAGGTCGCGCTTCGCGCCCACGGCTTGTACCTCGGGCCGATCGACGGGATCTACGGGCCGATGTCGGCGCGAGGTCTACGGCAGTTCCAACGGAGAGCCGGCTTGGATGTTGACGGCCGACTCGGCCCTGCGACGCGGCACGCCCTCGGGCCGCTTGGACGACCAGGGTTCGGCAGTCGAACGGTGCGGCGAGGGAGTCTCGGCTTGGATGTCTCCGTGACTCAGTTCCTGCTTGCGAAGAGCGGGCCTGCTTTAGTCATCAACGGCTACTTCGGACCTCGCACCGAGCGGGCGGTCAGGCGGTTCCAGCGCGCTCACCGACTGGGCGTCGATGGCATCGCAGGACCAAGAACTCTGAGGGCACTTCGCACCGCGCGATCGTGCCATGGCGTCCATCTGTCCGACACGCCCGTCGGCCTCGTGCGCTCACTGCTCGACTACTGGGCGGCCTACTACGCCGTCGACCGCTCTCTTATACGAGCACTGGCCTGGATGGAATCCGGCTACCAGGCAGATGTGACTTCACCTGCAGGAGCCTGGGGCGTTCTGCAGATCCTCCCCTTGACCTGGACATACGTGGAGACGGTTCTAATCGGCCGAAGCCTCCCGCGCACGGTCTCGGGCAACATTCGAGTCGGCGTTGCCTTCATGCTGGAACTGCTAGGAGAGTTCAACGGCGATCAACGCGCGGCGCTTGCTGCCTGGTACCAAGGGCCAGCGTCTGTACGCAAGCGCGGGCCGTTCCGGGAGACCCGGCGATTTGTCGCCAACGTCATCGCCCTAAAGCAACGCTCCCTCTAAAGCCGCGGAGATCCGCGCGGTCAGAAGAACCGAGCTGCGAGAGGCCGAGAGTTCCGTGCGCGGCCGCTGGCCCCGAACGAGCGGAAGGTGGAGCGGCGCGGCATGGGCTACTGGTGAACGCCGACTTGTGGCGCAAGGTCGTGGCGAGGCTCTCGCCCGAGTTCCGCGCATCGCGGTCGAGCTGCCGCTCGGCTCGCACACGCTCCCAGGCGGCCGGTTTCTCTCTAGGTCAGAGCTGGTCAGAGTTCAGCCGGCGACACGCACGGCGGCGCCTTCGCAAGGTTTAGACGGCGTGCAGCGGGTTGGTCGAGGCGGGACTGAGCTATGGGGCCAGCGCGGCGGGGGAACACAGGTTCCCCCGCCGATCGCCTTCGTATCCCTTACGCGCAGAGGACTTCTACGGTGAAATCGCGGGCCGTGGCGACATCAGAGGCGCCTCTCGCCCGCCAGCCAACCGGCGTTCCCTTCTCCATCAGCGGCCTGCTGTAGACGGTGGTCAGCTCCTCTCCGTCCTTGTCACTGTCCCAGCTCGTGCCGCCCGAGATTGCGCGCTCGCCCGGGTGGCATCTGATCTGGATCACCCGCGTCACGTAGAGGCCGTTCCCGGCTACGGGCCCTGCCGGCACGGTGATCGAGCCTTGGCGCAGCGTCATGTCAC
>WNGA01003231.1_pt1 | contig 24490 bp, 21 predicted proteins | sample 5400061 | NCBI WGS metagenome assembly WNGA01 (sample SAMN13153366, study PRJNA577476) | soil metagenome | isolation source: 100 cm soil or saprolite under grassland replicate 2 | place: USA:California | collected 2016-06-15 | reverse complement strand
GGATCCGCTCAAGCGAGACAGCCGTGAGCGATGGATCCAACCGCAGGTAACCGACCTCCGAGGTGGACTGGCCCGAGCGCAACGGTCCCTGCGGCAGACCGCGCACCACAAACTGCCCCGAGGTGCTGCGGGCCACGAGTGCTTCGAAATCGGCGCCGCGCGCGCCGAACAGGAGCGCCAACAGCATCGCCCCGGCCCATGGCGTGGACCGAATCCAGGCACACCCGCGCTCTCGCCAGCCGGGCGCATCTTGGCAGTGCCACCAACGTAGGGCAGGCGTCTCGCCTGCCCGGCCGAGCGAAGCGAGGCCATGGTGGCGAGAAAGCCGCGCCTTCCGGCGCGGCAGGGCAGGCGGGACGCCTGCCCTACGTTCCCGGCGCGACGCCGACTGCGGTGGTGCTTCCATGATGTGCACTCGGGTGTCGACGGGATGACAGGCTGTATTCATGGGCGCGAGCCAACGCGCTATTTTGTCTCCATGGCCGGCTTTGGCGTGGATTTGGTTTCGGACTTGGCTGTCACGGATTTGGCGTCGCCGGCGGCGGCAGTCTTGGTTTCGGCTCCGGAGGCCGGGCCTGACTCTTTCTTGGCGGCTGCTTTGTAGCCCTCGCTGCGGTAATCGGTGATGTAGAATCCGCTGCCCTTGAACAGCAGTCCGGCGCCCGCGCTGATGAGCTTGCGCACCTTGCCCTTGCCCCAGGATTTGAGGCCGCACAGTTCCTTCGGGCAGGTTTTCAACGGCTTCTCCGCCATCGACTGGAACTTCTCGAATTCACGGCCGCATTTTTCACAGAGGTATTCGTAGGTGGGCATAGGTTAATTGCCAATCGCAGATGAACAGGGGGATAATACGGGTGGCGCGCCAATGTGCAAGACGCGGCGAGCAGGTGAAGATGCCTGCCCTGGAAATCCGCCGAAGCCTAATCCATTGCCGCGCTGTCGAGCGACGCCGCCACTTCCACGCGTGCAATCGCTTCGTGGGCGATGAACGTGGCGAATTGGTGCTCAAACCAATCGTGGCCCCGGGAGCGCAATTGGCTCTCGTCCCGTTTGAGCGTCCAGGCCTGCTTCAGCACCCATCCCAGGCACTGCAGGAGCAGCGACCGATGCCTCCGGCGGAATTTGCGGAGCATTTCCCAGCGCAGTGGTGTGCCCTTGCAGAGGTAACGAATCGTCGGGTCGTACGCCGCAGCCCCCACGATGTCTCGGGAATCGTACAGTCCACGCGCGTAACAGCAGGTCAGCAGCGTGAGCAGCATGGCCGCGCTTACCGGCGCGGAATCCGCGGAGGCACGGCGGAGTTCCGCGGGATCGGCCGTCTGGACCGCGTCGAAGGCCAGGTGGAGGAGTCGTTTGCCGCCGGAGGCCTTCGCCAACTCGGCCGTCGCGCTGCGAAGCTCGGCTGAGAGGCCTTTTTCAATCATCATCGTTGCCTTTCCTGGGAACCCCTGTGGTCCCCGATTCGATTTCTTTTCGCCAGCCAAAGCATCGACCGGGCGTGTTACCAACAGGTGACAAGCCCGTGACGTTGGGGAAAAATCCGGCTAGCCCGCAAACTCAGGCCGGGATCGAATCATCGCGGGTGTCGCGCCGCGTTGGCGGAGCGCGCGCAGGCTCAGGGCATCGTGGCGCTTCGCAAGTCGGCTGCCGGCTTCGTCGGTCAACAACGGGCAGTGGTGGAAGTCCGGCGGCGTCCAGCCCAGCGCCCGGTAGGGCAACAATTGTCGCGAGGTGGACACCAGCAGGTCCACGCCGCGGATCACTTCCGTGATGTGCATCAGCGCGTCGTCGACCGTCACTGCGAGTTGGTAGGAGGGTACGTCGTCGTGGCGCCACACTACGAAGTCCCCAAAATCGCGTCCGGCCACGAACGACTGGAGCCCCTGGCTCGAATCGTCGAACGAAATGGGTTCGCAATCCGGGACACGGAAGCGCCAATTCACGCGCGGGCGGGCGGTCGAGCTTTGGCGCGCCGAAGTGATCTTCGGCACGAAGCGTTCTGGACCCCCGACGCGAAACCGGCCGTCCGCCCCAGGCCGGCACGCGCCGGGATAAACCGGCTCCTCGTCGCCGACGTGTGGCGCCTGCGCCGCGCGCTGGACATCGCGCCGCGAGCAGACGCAGGGGTAAATGGCGCCCGCGGCAAGAAGGGCCTCAAATGCAGAGACGTAATGTGGACGGCGCTCACTCTGCGAATATGGGCCGAATGGCCCCCCGCAATCCGGCCCTTCCTCCCAGCGAAAACCGAACCAATGCAGATCTTCGAGCATCGCCGTGACGAACTCCGGTCTGCATCGATCCGGGTCGAGATCCTCATTGCGCAACACGAGCCTGCCGCCGGCCTGTTGCGCCCGCTGCTGCGCCGTCCAGAACGTTTGTGCGTGGCCCAGGTGCAGCAGTCCCGTCGGAGACGGCGCAAGCCGTCCGCGATACTGCGGCGCTGCGGGGTCGCGGTTTGGGCGCGTGAGGCTGGAGGGCGCTGGCATTGGGTTTTTGGACGTACCGCGAGTCGCGATGATCCTTTCGATGATGGCGTTGAAATCAAGCGCGCAACGTCGCTGCGGAGCGCGGACAGCCTTGTCCGCGCGAATTCGAGAGAAACGCCCGAAACACGCGGACATGGCCGTCCGCGCTCCGAGCGCATTCGTGGTTGAAGCCTGCTGTCCAAAGTTACGTGTGAATTGTGGCCGGCGAAGAGCTATTGACGGCGGGCGAAAAGAGGGACAGAAGGGTACAGTTATGGCCGAACCCATCATCTGTCAGAAGGCCCCAGTCGTGCAAGCCGTGGCGCCGGGGGAGTATTGGTGGTGCGCTTGCGGGCGCTCGAAGGAGCAGCCGTTTTGCGACGGCTCGCACAAAGGCACGGGACTGGGGCCGAAGAAGGTGAGTGTCGACGCCGCTGGCACGGTTGCCTGGTGCATGTGCAAACATTCCGGCCGGGCGCCCTACTGCGACGGCACCCACAGCCGGCTGAATTAACTTGTCGCGGCGAGTGAGGCGCGGTGTTGGCCAATCTGTTTCTGTCCCTACGCTCGCGTTCCGTCTTTGTCGCGACCTTTGTCGCCGTCTTCGTCGGCGACTGCACGGGGCGACAAAGGCTATGACGAAGGTTGCGACAAAGGCGTTGGTCGCCGTGTGGATGGAAACGCGTGCGCGCCGATTGGCGCCGCATGACACAACACGCCAGGCGCCCGAGTCAGGCGCTCTTGCGCCGAAAGACGACGCTGGGGTCGGCCAGGTTGAGCATTGAGAGATCGATGCCCGAGCCCGGCTCGCGGTGAATGGCAAGCTGAAGTTGCATGGCAACGCGCCGGGTGGTGTCTCGAGCGAAGTATTTTATCGCGCCGACGCTCAGGGAGGCCTTGAAGATGATGGTGAGCAGACAGTGCTCATCGACATTGAGGACCAGCAGGCTGAACTTTTCGCCCTGCTGGTAGACGCTGCTGAAGTTCTTCTCGCCGACCAGCGTGGCGATGCTCTCGGTGGCGGCGAAGGAGGCGGCCGACAGCGCGGCCAGGGTCATCACGTCGAAGTCCGGCGCATTGCCGCATTGGGTGATGACGAACCCGCCCTTGTCGATCACGAATCCGACGGTCGCGTCGCCCTTGATCAAGAGTTCCTGCAAGGCGGCGTTCAGCTCGCCAATGTCCTCTTCGATAAGTTGGGGAAGCGTCGGCATACCCAATGACCTTGGTCCAGGCGGTTCAGGCGACCCTGCGCTGGCTTTCGGCGATGAACTTCTGGAGCAGCAGGCGGGTGATCATGTTCAGCGTCTCGAAGACGCCTTCGCACTTGTGGGCGCAAGCCGGGAAGGCCGGCACCTGTTCCTCGCGGTTGTTCAGCAGGTAGTCCATGAATTCGATGGGCGCCGCATTGGGCATATCGCGCTTGTTGTACTGGAGCACGAAGGGGATGTCGTCGAGCTTGAGGTTGAGGGAACGAAGGTTTTCCTCGAGGTTCTCGAAGCTCTTCACGTTCTCCTCCATCTTGTCGTACTGCGAGTCAGCGACGAACACGATGCCGTCGACGCCGCGCAGGACGAGCTGGCGGGTGGTGTTGTAGATCACCTGGCCGGGCACCGTGTAGAGCTGGAACTTGGTTTTGAATCCCTTGATGGCCATGGCCTCGATGGGGAGAAAGTCGAAAAACAGCGTGCGGTCGGAACTGGTGGCCAGCGAAACCAGCTTGCCCTTGTTGCCGGCCACAGCCTGCACGTGATCGTGAACTTGCACCAGGTTGGTCGTCTTCCCGCACACGGCGGGGCCGTAATAGACGATTTTGACCTGAAGTTCCTTGCTGGCCTGATTGATGATCGCCATAGATAAAGGGTCAGTTACTTGGTGTGACGGCCAAGCTCAGTTGCGATGAGCTGCAGCTCGGGCAGCGGAAGGAGGACGCCGGGCTTGCCCAAGGCGGCGAAGTAGATGATGCCGGCGGAAAAGACCTGGAGCGTGCACGCTTCCACCGTGAAGCTGACGGCGCTCGCATCGCCCATTTGCAATTCGCGCGTGTACTGGCTCATCCGGCCGAAGATCTGGGGCACGAAAGCCGCGATGGTTTCCGTGCGGGCATTGGGCGGCATACAAGCGGCGACGAGCAGACCGTCCTGGAGCGCGATGAGCGCGCCCGCAACACCGGGAAGGGTGCTGGTGCGATTGACAATGTCGTTGGGGGTCCAACTGCGTTTGTCGGGCTCGTTGAATAACTCGGCAAGGCTGCGCGGCGTGGGTCTGGACGCGGGGGACGCCAGCGCGGGTGCAGGCGCCTCGGCTGGCATCGACCTGGCCTCCGGCGCCTTGGGCAACGAGGCGGACTGGGCGGCTGGGGCGGGCGCCGACGCGGGCGGGGCGGCCGGTGGCTTGGCGCCGGCGCTGAACAGGTCGGGGATTTCCTGATCGACGCGGGCCTTGCGCCTCGCGGGCGTCGCGCTTCGTTTCAAGAACAGCGGCGCGATGAGGTGCAGCGGCAAGGAAACACGCAATTCGCCATTGATTGAGAGCAGCGCCGAGGGCGAAGACGGCTTGAGCCAGGCACAAATCTGCCGCCAACTGAACTCGACTTTCCCCGTCTTGAGTCCGGCGTCGAGGTATTCCAGCGGGACTGTGACACTCGACTCACCCAGGTTGAATTGGGCGATGTCGCGCTTGACCGGGTCGGGCCAGGCCGAACTGACTTGCCCCACCGGAACCTCTAACGAGCCTTCTGGCGGGGGGGCGGAGGACACCGGCGCCGACACGGAAGGCGCCGCCGCCGGCTCCGAACGCCGCGGAGCCGTTGGCACGACCGGCACGACCGGCGCGGCCACCGCCGGGCTGGCGACGGGCTCAGCGCGACGGAAGAATTCCGTGATGGTGTGGGGGTCGGCGACTTTGCGTTGCGTAGGGGCCGATCGGATGTGCTCCAGGAACAAGGGCGTGATGGCATCCAACGGCAGGACCAGAACGACATCGTCGTGCGGTGAATTGCCGCCTGCGGCCGGCTGGGGTTGAAGGCACTGCCGGAGCACGCGCCAGGGGAATTGCACGATGCGCCGCTTGAGTCCATCGCAGATATCGGCTGCCGGAATTGCCAATCGCAGGTCAGGCGCCTTCACGCGCGCGAGTTCCTGGCGGATTTCTTCGGGCCAGCTCTGGGCGACGGCGTCGACGGGGATTTGGAAGAGATCAGACTTGTTCTGCCCGGGAGCCGCACCGGGGAAGGGGCGCGTTGGTGCGACCGGTTTTGTCGGCGCAACTCTTGGCAGGGGCTTCGCGCCGGCGGCGCCGGGCGCAGCCAGAGGCATTGGCATCGCCCTTTGAGCGGGGCTGGCGGGCTTTGGGGCAGGCGCCGGCGCGGCGGGCGAAGGGATGTTCGGTTGGAACGGAAAGGCCCGCAGGGGTTGTGTGGGTTGGGTCCCGCGCCCGGCAGCAGGAGCGGGGAACTTCACTGGTGGCTCCACAGGGCTCCGCATGGCCGCCGGAGGTTCCTGCACAGACATGGGAGCGACTGGCAGAACGTTCCGGGCGGTGGGAGGATTCTGCCGGGCGGCGGCGGCGCTGGCGGCCGCTTCCTTTTTATCCAGGACCCGAATCGGAGAAAGCCGCTCGCCCCGGGCGCCGAACAAATCGGGGAGATCCTCGGACACCGCGACGCGGACCTGATCGGCCCGGCGCACCAGCGAATCCGGGCGCAATTGGGCGAGTATGTCGGCCAGCGGCAAGTCCGTGAGCTGGTTGTCCTGAGCACTGCTGTTAGTGAGGAGTCCGGCAGGGGCGCCGCGCCGCAGTTCGCCAAAGGGCACTTTGACGGCACCCTGCGCGAGCTGCTCGAGAACGTGGCTGCGTGAAATGATGAACTTCCCGGCGCCCGCGCCTGCCGGAGCCAACTTGCCCCAGAGCTCTTTTGGCACGCAATGGATGATCGAGGCGTAAGGGATGACAAGGTTATCGGTATCGGCGCCCCCGGGGCCCGCGGCGCGCGAGTAGGCCGCCGCCGGCTGTGGCGCATATTTGGGCGTCCCGCGAGACAGGGGTGTCTCGACTTTGGACGCCGGCCGGGCGGCAGGAGCCGGGGCCGAATGCGGTTTCGGGGCGGCGGGTCGGGCCGGAGCCGGGGGCGGCGGCGGCGACTTCTTGAAGATCTTTGCGATGGTGCCAAACATGTGCGGCAGGAGTCTGAGCAAACAACGCGCCACAACCCGGCCGCAAAAAAAAAACATGGGCCGAAGCCTCCTCCCTTCGCCTCCCGCGGCGAAGCCAAACAAAATCGCATTTTCGCTCAAGCACCCGGCCCGCCTGACGATACTAAGGCAGAAGTTTGATCGAATGAGCGCTCAATCGAAAATTCTGCTCCTCGATGATGATCAGGATTTCCTGGATCTCTATCGGGAAATGTTGAGTCACCACCTGCCGAGCCTGCCCGACGTGCGCACGGCAAACTCCGGCGCGCGCGCCCTTTCGATGCTCGAATCGGAGAACTACACGCTGCTGATCTGCGATTTGAACATGCCGAAAATGGACGGCCTGCAAGTGCTGGGCATCGCGGCGCGCAAGTATCCCAAATTGCGCCTGGTCGTGCTCACCGCGATCCGCGAGGAGCAATTCCGCACGCGGGCTTATGCCATGGGCGTGGATCAATATTGGATCAAGCCCGAATCCGATCAGGAGATCGGGCTCTTCATGGAATCGATCGAGACGCTCCTCGAGCGCGAATCTCATGGCGGCTTCCGCGGCGTGCAAAGCAAGAGCCTGGTCGATCTCATCCAGCTCGAATGCCTTTCCCAAAGCTCGGTCCTCTTGAAAATCAGCAATGGACTCGCCGAGGGAAAAATCTGGATTCAAAACGGCGAAGTGATCGACTCGGAGGCGCCCGGGCTCACGGCCGAACCGGCCTTCCAGCGCATCCTGGGGTGGAAGACCGGCAGCTTCGAAATCCTGACGGCCGACCCGACGCGAAATCGGACGATCTTCACCTCGTACCAGGGCTTGCTGTTGAACACCGCCCAGGCGCTCGATGAGGCCGCTTCCCAAATCATCGTGCCCACCGCCAACAGCGAGGACGCCGCCTCGGCCGATTCGCGTGCGCCGCTGCTGGCTGAATTGTCGCAGATGAGCAACATCGAGTTCGTGCTGGCCTCCAGTTCCGAACACCGGGACAGCCAGGACTTCTGGGGCCTGGAAAACCCAAAGCCGGTCGGCGAATTCACCCGCGAGACGCTCGACAATTTCCGCGCGCTCGGCGAGCGGCTGCAAGTCGGCCAGCTTCAGCAGATCCTCGGCACCGGCCCGCAGCGCAAGGTCGCCGTGGCGCCGTGCGGCAAATCAGACCTGTGCGTCGGATTCCCGCCGGGGCTGGGCGCGGAGCAGCTGCGTGACACGATGCGGGGCATCCTCACCAAATGGGCTTCCTGAGTCGATTCTTCAAGGCGAAGAAGGCCAACCTCGTGCAACTGCCCGCGGGCAGTTTCACCATTGACAAGGCTGGCGCCATCATGACTTCGACGCTGCCGCAAGCCTTTCCCGGCGAGCACCTCAAGGAGATTGGCGACCTGGTGCTCGCGGCGTTTCGCGGCGCCGAGCGCGCACAGATGCCGATGACGGAGATTATCATCCACTATTCGGCCCTCAAGGTGCTCGCCCGCGAACTGCGCGGCGGCGCCATGGTGTTTCTAATGCCGCAAACTTTGAATCATCGACCCAAAAAGATGCCCTAACCCCACCCGCCTATGAGCCGCACCAACATCGACCAACTGATCCTCCGGATGGAAAGCTATCTGGAGTGCTGGAAACAGTTCAACAACTTCATGAACATGGCCCGCGCCAAGAAGTTCAGCCCGGAGGACGAAAACCAATTCCTGGAAATCAAGAGTGTTTTGACCCAGGAGCTGGAGCTCATCCTCTCCGCCATCGACTGCGGAACAGTCACCCGCGAGGATGTTCACGGGATCATCACCGCCGCGCCCTCCATCCGCTACCTGAGCGAGTTGAATGAGAACAACCTCCGCAACGTGGAGAACGCCTGGCACAAATTGTTCATCGGCTGGCAGGCGATCCTGGGCCAGCTCAAGGTCCGGCAGGGCCACGCCGAGAGCAAATCGCTCATGGGCTCGTTGTTCGGCCGCAAGGCGGCCTGACGTCCCGCGGACGCGTCAGAAATAAAAAAACGCAGGCCGTCACCGGCCTGCGTTTTGGTGGAACGTGCTTCGGGTTGGCGGAGAAAACTACTTCCGGCGTCTCCAGGCGAGCAAGCCCAGCGCTCCCAAGCCGCCTAACGCCCAGGTCGCCGGTTCCGGCACCGGGAGGATTTGCCCGCGAATCTCGCCGCCCGGGAATGTGGCATCGTGAATGTTGACGTACCACAGACCGTTGTTCAAATCGGCTAATTGTTGCGCGACGGTATACGCGCCACCGGCCGGATTGGCGATCAGGTTTACGTTGCCGCTCATCGTACCGGCGGTGCTGCCGATGGTAACGACCGAGCCGCCCAGGCTATAGAGTACCCCTGCGTTAATGCCTGGCACTGCCGGGCCGTGAATGTGGGCCGCGCTCGCGGGGGTCGTCAGCCCGGAGTACGACCCTGCGGAAAAGGTCAGCGTCGTTCCGGTGAGGGTAATCATCACGCTGCCGCTGCCCATCCTTCCAGCACCGCCATCCTGTGCGCCGTCCAGGGTGGCGATGTAGCTTTGCGCTTGCGCGAGGGTGAGGGTCGAAACCAAGGCGAGGAAGCTGAACAGAGTTTTCATAAAACGTCTGAGATTGTTCAGGACTGAATTGGAACAGGCACAAACTACCGATCCCCGATCTGAAAGCAAGACTTTTTTTATGACGAATTTGCTTCGTCACTTCTTCGCCAGCTTCGCCACGGCCTCCTTCATCTCGGAAAGATGAACCTCCGCCGAGGGCACGTCGGTGACGTGGGCCAGCTTGCCGTCCAGCCCGATGAGGAAGCTGGCGCGACGAGCCATGTTCTTCCCCTCTTCGCGGCGCACGCCGAACGCGTCGGCAATCTTGCCATCGGTGTCCGCCAGCAAGGTGAAGTTCAGCATGTGCTTGGCGATGAACTGTCGGTGGCTCTCGGCGGAGTCGAAGCTGACGCCGACGACCTCGACACCGTCCTTTTTGAGATCGCCCATGCGGTCGCGCAAACCGCAAGCCTGTAGGGTGCAGCCCTTGGTGTCGTCCTTGGGATAAAAGTAGAGCAGCACGATTTTCTTGCCGACGTGGTCGCTGAGGTTCCAGGTCTTGCCGTCCTGGTCTTTGCCGGTGACCAGCGGGGCCTTGTCGCCGGCCTTCGGAGTTTTGGTGGAGTCCGCCGCGGAAACCGAGGCGGCCAGGAGGACCGTAAGAGTAAAGGTGAGAACGATTGGCCGGTTCATGGTGGTGCGATTGGGTTTGGCTCGAACAGCCGATTTAGCCGCAAAAGAACGCAGAGAACGCAAAGTGGGAAGAGGTCTTTGCGTTCCTTGCGTTCTTTCGCGGCCATAAAGATTCAGTGTACTGTCACGATCTGACGGCTGTTCACCGACCTTTCTTCAGCTTCGCAAATCTCAACCGAGGCCAGCCCGTCGCGCGTGGTGACGACCGAGGACGCCTTGCCACTGCGGACGCACTCGACAAAATGGCGCAGTTCCCCCACGTAGCCGTCGGACGGCTCGACGGGCATGGCCACGACCCGCGGAAGCTGGCCTTCTTCACTGAGCTTGAGCGCCTCCTTGCCTCGAGCGATGTCGTAGTCCGCCGTCGCGCGCTCGAAATTCACCGTGTAGCTCATGTTGAATCCGAAGCCCGGCGTCATCGCCCAGGAACCTTCCGCGTGGACGATGGCGTCCCCCGGCACGTCGTATTGGGTCACGACGTGGTCGATGGCACCGCTGAATTTTTGATAGCCGCTCGAAAAGACGCAGCGAGGCCGGCCGAAGCAGAAGTTCACGAAGTCTGTGTCGTGAACGTGCAGATCGAACAGCGCGCCGCCGGATTCCGCGCCGTTGAAGAAGTTGTTCCGGCCCCAGCCGGGAGGTTCGGCCACGCGCCGGAATCGCGCTGCCAACACCTTGCCGTAGCGGCCCGCGGCAATCGCCTCTTTCAGCCAGGCCCACTCGGGCCAGAAGCGCAGGCACATCGCGGGCATGAAGATTCCCCTCGCCTTCGCGGCGGCATCGACAATCTGTTTGGCGGCGGCGCTCGTGCGGGCGAGCGGCTTTTCACACAAGACGTGCTTGCCGGCCTGCAGGGCCGCGATGGCCAGTTCCGCGTGCGCCTTCGTGGGCGCGCAAATGTCGATGGCGTGAAGGTCCGGGTCATCGAGCAGCTCGGTGAAGCGCTTCGTCGCCTTCACGCCGGCCATGTCGAGCACGACCGGATCCGTCGCGCCAACGTTGCCGGCGACGTTCGTGAAATCGCCGTCCAGGTGGCGCCCGCTGGGATTGCACAGCGCCGCGACGCGGGCGCCCTCGACCTGCCGATAGGCGCGCAGGTGCGTGGCGGCCATGAAACCCAGGCCGACGAGGCCGATGTTGAGCATGAATTCGTTGAATCGTTAAATCGTGAATCGTTAAATCGTGAATCGTTAAATCGTGAGTCGTTAAATCGTGAATCGTTAAAAGGTTGAACCGTTAAAGCCTTCGGGCGGAATGGCGGGCAGTCAAACGCGTTGCGATTCAACGATTCACGATTTAACGATTCAACGATTCAACGATTTAACGCTTCAACCAATTCCTTCGCCCGAACGATGTCTTGCACTCGCTGCGTTCCGGCTTCGCGTTCGATGGCGCACCAGCCGTCGAATTGCCGTTCCCGAAGCACGGCGAAGAACTGCTTCCAGTCCACCTGGCCGGCGCCCGCCGGCACTTCCTCGCCCCACGAACCGGGCGACTTCGGGCGATGGGCGTCCTTGATGTGACACTGCTTCACCCAGGGCCCGAGCGTTCGCAGGGCATCGATGGGATCCCCCTTATCGTAGAGGAGCATGTTCGCCGGATCGAAATTCACGCCGACGTTCGAGCGGCCCAGCTTTTGCAGAAACATTTGAAGCGTCTCGGCCGTCTCCTGGCCAGTTTCAAAGGCCAGTTCAATGCCCTTGGCGGCAAACAGGTCGGCGACGAGCCGCAGGCGGTGTTGCAATTTCTCGAATTCCGGGTCGCTCTCCTGGTGCGGCAGGAATCCCGCGTGAAACGTGACCAGCCGCAGGCCCAGCCCCGCAGCCAGCTCGGCATTGGCCTGCGCGTCCTCCCAGTTCTCTTCCCACGTGTCGTCCGGCACCAGCCCGCCGGTGCGGCGGATCGATTCGGGCGTCGAGTAATCCTCGCCCACCGTGCCGAACATTCCGGAAACAATCCCGATCTCGTGCTGGCGGAGCAACTCGCCGGTCGCGCCCCACACGGCTGGGTATTCGCGCAACGGGTCCAGCGCGAGCTGCACGCGGCCAAGGCCGATGGTCTGGAGGTGCTGGACGAGCTGCCGCGGGTTCTCCGGCTGGAGCGACCACGAGCAAACGGCGAGGCGGTCTTTGAAGGGCGAAATCATGCTACGTTGTTTGGCGAAGTTTCACTCCCTTGAGCTTCTCGACAAATTCAACGTAGCCGACCGCCTGCGCCCGAAGCCGCTTCACGAGATCCGCGTCCTTGAGCCGGTCGTCCTCGCCGAGCAAATCGCCGATGTCCGGCAGGAACACCCGCTCGGGATAGAGGAACGCATTGCGGTATCCGAAAATCATCTGTAACTGCTCGACCGGCCGCAGCGCGCCCCACTGGCCCGCCGCCAGGCCGACGAAACAGACGGGCCGGCGCTCGAAGCTTTCCGGGAACTTCAGCATGTCGATGAAATACTTGAGCACGCCCGGCATGCCGCCGTTGTATTCGGGCGTGACCACGATGAGGCCGGTGGCGTTGAGCACCCCTTGAGCGAACGGCTCGAACGCCTTCGGCTTTTCAGCGTAAGAGGAAGCCGCGAAGATCTCGGGCGGCATCCTGGCGAGGTCGAGAACGGCGAGCGGCACGCCGAGGCCCCGGTAAATCTCCTCGATGTGGGCGGCGACTTTGCGCGTATTGCTGCCGGGCCGATTGGTTCCCGAAATGAGCGTGAGCACGCGGCGGAGGATGGGAGTGATGGAGGGCTGAATCAAGCCTGGAAAAGCTCAAGGCGATGAAATTGGGTTCATCACGGAATTCAGGGAAAGGGATCGCCGTGGGGTCGCGTAGTGACCTCATGATGATAGCCGTGGGCTTGAGCCCACGGACCAGTGCCGGAAGGACGCGCGTCGCAGAGCGACGCTTGATGGCCAGGGAAGCAAGCTTCAAGCGTCGCTCCGCGACGCGAACCCTCGTTTCGTCCTATCCGTGGGCTGAAGCCCACGGCTACCATCACTGCCTCGCTCCGCGAGGCGCTCCGTTCCCGCACCTTCGCGTCGTGGCGATTCGCCGGAATTCCTTAAAGGACGTGAGATTGACGATCCCAGTCGCGTTCACGGGGTCATCAGTGTCCTGCGCCCGGCGAGGCTTGCCCACGCGGGGGCATTGCGTCAGGATTCGATGCAACGATGCCGATCCACGTCGCATTCAAATCGTTTTTGCCTCATCGCACAGCCCGGCGCGGGCGGCGCCTGACGGAGCGCCTTGTCGTGGCCGGTGCGCTTCTGACCCTGCTCCCGGCGGCTCCGGCACAGGCGCAGAGCAAGCTCGTGTGGAGGACCAATTACTATTCGATCACGGGCGCGAGCCTTCGGGACATCCGCCGGTCGATGGACCAATCGCGTCCGTGGAAGGAACCGGCGAACCTGTCGGCGTTGACGGAATGGCGGATCGACTGGCGATTCGAACTGACCCCCGCCGAGAGTGGATGCCGCTGCAGTTCGTTCACCACTACGATCACGATCACGAACACTTTGCCACGCTGGACGCCGCCGGCCGAGACGCCCGAGGAACTCAAGTCCGCCTGGAACCGCTTTATCAAGGCGCTGGGAGAACATGAGGACGGCCATTCGCGGCTGGCGCTGGCGGCCGTGGCCGATCTCCACAAGCGCATCAAGGAACTGGGCCCGGCACCCGATTGCAACGGACTTCGAAAACGGATCAACGACCTCGCCGGGCGCGTGATCGAGGAGAATCGGCAGCGGGAAAAGGACTACGACCGGCGCACCCGCCACGGCGCGACGCAGGGGGTGGCCTTGCGTTAAGCTCAGGACTCCTGACCCGCGGAGGGTGGCCGACGCCGGAGTGATGGAGTGATGGAGTGATGGAGTGATGGAGTGATGGAGTGATGGGGTAATGGAGTACTGGAGTGGTGGAGTTATCGGAACCCCATTACTCCAGCACTCCACTGCTCGAAAGAGGGCCAGCTAGTTTCCTCGGACTCCACGCCTTGATCAGCGCGCATCGGGACCATGAACTCGCCAGGGACGCGCTGCGGCGCTTCCAGGCCGACCAGCGTATCTGTTTAGCGGCGGGCGGCGCTGCTCGCATGGAGTCCCGGCTTTAGCCGGCAGCGCGACCGAAGTTATGGAGCGCTGGTTCTAGCCGGATACCCAACCGGCTAAAGCCGGGACTCCATGCCTCAAGCGCCGCAGGCACGTTAAACACATACCGACCAGCAGATCGGCCCTAGCAGGTTCATGGAAAGTGGAAACCCCTACCAGTTTTTACTTGCATTGCGCCGGCCAGCCAGCTACTTTTCGCCCTCAATTCCACGTTCCGTTCATTGGCCCGCTTGTCCGGTTCCTGCGTTGACAAGCGGGCAGTCGCCTGCACAGGAAGTGCAGGCGATGGGTTTGATAGCGGGTAGAGCGGGAAGACGCGGTCAGGGAAGTAAGCTCCCGCGAAGCGAAAGGGCTGATGACTTATGTCGTCAAGTGGATGTATTCGGACGGGTGCGGCGGCGGTGGAAATAGCCGGGGGCAATGTGCGCGCCGGAGTTTGGCGGAGGCTCGGAATGCCGGGCACCGCGGCGAACCGACGTGCGCAGGCTCGATGCAGCGGGCGCCGAACGGCGGCCCTTCACGAAATGGAGTTCTGATTTTTCCACACATGGGCTTAAGATCGATTTTCGAATAATTGTTATGTCGAAGACTTTGCAGGATTGGTTAAAGACGGATGTCCAGCCGGTGCAGGACAAATCGGTGGCGTGGCTTTCGCAGCATCACTTCATGCGCGATCCCATCCGGCCTACGTTCTCGGACCTGGGTTACTTTTTCTCTCCGGCGGATGGACTCATCCTCTATCAACGGGAAGTGCGCCCGGAGGAAGCCATCGTCGAGATCAAGGGCAAGGCCTACTCGTTGCGCGACGCCTTGCGCGACCCGCACTTCGACGCCGAATGCCTGGTGATCGGCATTTTCATGACGTTCTACGACGTGCACGTCAATCGCGTCCCTTATCCCGGCCAGCTTTCCTACAAGGAATTGGACCCGATTGACACTTACAACCACCCGATGCTCGACGTCGAAACGCACATCCTGCAAGAGCTGCGGATTCCCGCCGAGACGCTGGAATACCTCCATCACAACCAGCGCATGGTGAACAGGATTTATTCCTCGGAACTGGGCCTGTCCTACTACGTGCTCCAGGTCGCGGACTATGACGTGGACTGCATCACCCCTTTCGATCTGAAACAGAACCAGGCTGCTGCCCAGGGTGAGCGATTCTCGATGATCCGCTACGGCTCGCAAGTGGATCTCATCGTGCCGCTTTCTTCCCGCCTCGACTTCACGACGCTTCAGAACACAGGCGACCACGTCGAGGCCGGGATTGACCCATTGATTAAAGTCAGCAGACAAACCAAGCCAGAAAAGACACATCGCAGATGAAAACTCTCAGTACAACGACAATTCAGAGGAACAAGACCCTGGGGAGCGGCCATATTAACGGACGCCGGAAATCCTCGCCGAAACTTAAGACCACTTCCAGGAGTTCGGCCAACCATGCCAGCCTGAGTATCGCGGAACCGGCCCCGAAGGCGCTGAACCTCGAAATCGGCCGTGATCGCCGCCAACCGGGGCGCAAAGCCGTCTCTCCCTGGCTGAACCCGACGCAACTAGGGAGGCCGGCCTTTCTGATGAACTTCCCGTTCTCCTACGCGACGGGCTTCGCCAACAACCCCTGGATGGTGGACATGAAGGGCGGCAAGCGCCAGCCGGATTTCGTTCGCGCCGCTGTGCAGTTCCTCGCGGTGTACCAGAACATCGGCGCCGAGGGCCTCGTCTATCTCCTGCCCACGCCTCGGGGCGCCGACCTGCAAGACCTCTTGTACACGGCGAATCTGGGCATTGTGCTCGAGCACCTGCCCGACAAAAACACCGTCGTCATCTCGAATTTCATGTCGGCGCCCCGTTGTGGTGAGACGCCCGTCGGCGTGAAGTTTTTCCAGGACATGGGTTATGACGTTCACGTGGCGCCGTCCAAGTTCGAGGGCGAGGCGGAACTCAAGCACTTATACGACAATGTCTATGTGGGAGGTTATGGGATTCGTTCCGAACGCGAGACCTATGATTGGATGGAAGAGAAATTCGACATGCGCATCATCAAGGTCCGGGAGTCCGAGCCGTATTTGTATCACCTCGACTGCTCGATCTTCCCAATCACAAAGGAGAACACTCTCGTGGGCACCGAGTTGTTCACCAAAAGGGAACTCGCGGAACTGGAGAAATTCACGAACATCATCCCGGTGACCGTCGACGAATGTTTTTCCGGCATCTGCAATTGTGTTCGGCTTCCGAACCAAGTGATGAACTCCTCGCACATCCACGACTTGAAGGTCGGCACGGAGGACTATCGGCTCGAACTCCAGAAGAACCGCAAGCTGGAGGACATCGCCGCGAACCTGGCGCTGGAAATCTCCTACTTCAATCTGAGCGAATTCCACAAGAGCGGCGCCCTGTTGTCCTGCATGGTGATGCACCTGAACCGAGCTTGCTATAACATCGCGCTGACGGCGTAAACGACCGGCCAAGACTGGAAATGGAGTAATGGAGTGATGGGGGTGATGGAGTGATGGGGCATTGGGGCGCCGTCCCTAATAACTTCAATACTCCATTACTCCACCACTCCACCACTCCATTACTCCAATTCCGCTTGCATTTGTATGGCGAACAACAGTCTTTCACGGGTGATTTGGAAGGTCTCGATTCCAATCATCTTCGTTGAGGCCACCGAAACGCTCGACCACCTCATCGACACCCTGTTCCTGGCGCGCGTCGGCGTGACCGAACTGGGCGCCATTGCGGTGGCGGACTCGGTGATGTTGCTGTTCCTGATCCTGCCGCTGGCGCTGGTGGACGGCCTCCAAATTCTTACGGCCCGGCGCGTAGGTCAGCACCGGCCCGACGCGGTGGGCGCCGTCTTCAACCAGGGCCTGCTCCAGACGATGGTGCTGTGCGGCGTGGCCATTGTTGCCCTCAAACTCTTCTCGCCCGTGGTCTCCAATTGGGTGGTCGAATCCGATGCCGTTGGCCATGCCGTCAATAGCTATCTCCAGATTGACGCCTACAGCATTCCATTCGCCGGAGCGACTTTTGCCTTCAGCGCGCTCCTGACGAGCCTGGGCAAAACGCGGGCGCTCATCCCGGCGACGATCATCGTCGTCGTCAGCGATATCATCCTGAATTACCTCTTCATCTTTGGAAAATTCGGTTTCCCTGAAATGGGCATGCGCGGAGCCGCCATGGGTTCGATTGGCGCCGAATTCGCCGCCACGGTTTTCCTCGCGATTTACGTGTGGCGGCATTTCAAACAGTCCCCGTACGGCTTCTTCCGATTCCGCCGGTTCGAGCATCGCACCACGCGCCTCCTGGGCAAGCTCTCGGTCCCCATCGCGGCGCAGTGTTTTTTGGAAGACCTCCGGTGGGTCGTCTTCTTTCTCATCGTCGAGCGGGCGGGCACGTCGGCGTTGGCGATTTCAAACATCGTTTTCACTTGTTACATGGTCTTTTGGATTCCGACGGAAGGATTCTCGGAGACCGCCTGCTCGATGGTCAGCCGCTACATCGGAAGAAATCGGGCGCATCGAATTGGCGAAGTGCTGCGCAGCACCACCGGCGGGGCGATTCTGGCCACGGTGCCCTTCATCCTCGTGGCGTTGTGCGCCCCGCAATGGCTGGTCGGGCTGTTCGCGCCCGGAGTGGACCTGCTCGGCGAAAGCAGCGCGAGCCTGCGCGTGATTGCCCTGGCGATGTTAATCGCCATTCCTGCCGAGATGTGGTTCACCGCCGTGGTGGGAACCGGAGACACAGCCGCGGCGCTCGGCATCGAGCTGTTGCTGACGCTCCTGATGATCGGTTTGACCTGGTTCGCAGCCATTCACCTGGCCTGGCCGATGGTGTTCGTCTGGGCTTCAGTGCCGATTACCTGGTTGGTTTGCCTCGCCGTCTGTTACGGCTGGATGAAATCCGGGATTTGGAAACGGCTCGAAGTCTAAACCCTTGAAAGGAATCTGCCCGTGCGCTGCAGATTGAAGTTAGCGGTCGTGCTGGTGTTGGGCGTTGTGAGCGCCGCCATGCGTGGCGCGGCGGCCATTCCCGACAATGACAATTTCGCCACCCGCACCGTTATTGCCGGCGCCAACGTCATCGCCACCGGCAACAACGTGGATGCCACTGTGGAACCCGGCGAGCCGGACCCGTCGTTCGAGGCCGCAAAGTCCGCCTGGTGGACCTGGACTGCCCCGGCCAACGGCGGGCTGACGCTGACCACGAGCGGGAGCAGTTTCGACACACTGCTGACTCTGTTCACCGGCAATGTCCTTTCCAATCTCGTGCTTGTGGCGTTCAATGACGAAGATCCACTCGGCACAACAAACGTAAGCCGCATCACGGTCAACGTCACGGCCGGCACGGCTTACCAGATTGCGGTGGATGGAAGTCTGGGCGCGACGGGCAGCATCGTGCTCCAACTCGCGCTCGGGCCCGCAGCGACCCCGCCTCCCAACGATAACTTCGCCAACCGCATTACTCTCTCCGGAACCCACATCAACAACGAGACGGCCGATAACGCGGGCGCCACTCGGGAGCCGAATGAACCGTTCCACGCCGACGCCCTCGGCGGCAAGTCGGTCTGGTGGACCTGGACCGCTCCGGCCAGCGGAGGGGTGACCTTGACCACTGGAGGCAGTGTGATCGATACGGTCCTGGGCGTTTACACGGGGAACTCACTCGCCAACCTGGTTTTCGTGGCCGGCAATGACGAAGATCCATTGAGCACCGCTGGACTGGAGAGCCGCGTGACGTTCAACGCGACGAGCGGGACGACTTATCAAATCGCCGTCGATGGTTACGACGGCGATGAAGGCTTTATCCGCCTGCGGCTGGACCTGGATAGCGCTTTCCCAGTCCCTTCCAATGACAATTTCGCCAATCGCATCCCGCTCACGGGAAGCAACATTACCACCAACGGTTCCAACGTCGGCGCCACATTCGAAATCGACGAACCTATGCACCTCGTCACGTTTGGCGGCAAGTCGGTGTGGTGGACCTGGACCGCGCCGTCCTCCGGCGGCGTTACCCTGGACACTTCAGGCAGTGTCGTGGATACGATACTCTGCGTTTACAAAGGAAACTCCCTCGCCAATCTAACCTTCGTGGCGGGCAATGATGAGGACTACGTGACGACCGTGGAAGGCGACAGCAAATGTCGCTTCAATGCCACCGCCGGAATGACTTATCAAATCGTCGTAGACGGGTACGATGGCGACTCAGGCAATATCACGCTGCACCTCCTATTGGGCAGCGCAACCGCCGTCCCGGCGAATGACAATTTTGCCAACCGCGTCGTGTTGACGGGGAGCAACCCCAGCTCGAGCCGTTCCAACCGCGGCGCCACGTTCGAAACCGGCGAACCGTTGCACGATGACACGTACGGCGGAAAATCCATCTGGTGGCAATGGACGGCTCCCGGATCTGGATTCGTGACGATCGATACCATCGGCAGCTTGTGCGACACGCTGCTGGCCGTGTACACCGGCTCGGCGCTTTCCAGCCTCGCTGAAGTGGCCAGCGACGATGAAAACGGGGGAAACTACACAAGCCGCGTGAAGTTTACGACGAAGAGCAATGTGACCTATCAAATCGCCGTGGACGGCTACGATGATGATGCCGGAGACATTACCTTGCACATACTATTTACCCCGGCGTCCTACAGTCTGTCCGTGACGACGAACCCAATGGTCGCTGGCACGGTGAGTGTCAATCCGCTCCCCGATCAAGGCGGCAAATATGCCCCGGGATCGGTCGTCACACTCACCGCGACGCCGTCCGCCACCGCCAGCTTCACCGGTTGGAACGGGGATGTCGGATCGACCAACAATCCGCTGGCGTTGACGATGAACTCGAACAAAACGATCGTGGCTGAATTCTACATTCCTCCCACCACGAAAGTGTGGACGGGTGCCAGCGCCCAGAGCGGCAATTGGACGGACAACGATAACTGGGACGCCGGCGCGCCAATCGCCGGCGATAAACTGGTCTTCCCGGCCGGGGCGTCCCGACTTGCCGGCAACACCAACAACTTCCCGGCGAATACAATGTTCGATTCCATTACATTCGGAGGCGCCGGTTACCTGCTGCGAGGTAATCCACTCAGCCTGAACAACGGCATTGTTTCCACAAACGCCAGCGGAACCAGCACGCTCAGCTTGAATATTCTGCTCAACGCTCACCAATCCTTCCGCTGTAGCGATGCCGGGGCCGGACTGGAGATGACCGGCAATTTGAGTTTGGGAAATCGCACCCTGACCGTCCAAGCGACGGGCGATCTCATCCTCTCCGGCGTGATCAGCGGGACCGGCGGGATTGTTAAGACCAATGTGGGAAGGTTGTCTATGATAGGTGGCAATAGCAACACCTATACTGGCTCGACTGTGGTGAACGAGGGAACCTTGGAGCTTGGCAAAACAGGCGCCGCGGTCATAGGTCCTCTCATCGTTGGCGACGGCGCCGGCGGCGCAAACGCCGATGTCGTCCGATTTACGCGTAACTCACAGCTTGCCAGTTCTTGTGCTGTGACCATCAACAGTTCCGGCCTGCTCGATCTGGACGGCTTCACAGGGGTCGTTGGCTCATTGACCATGACCGGTGGAACCGCGGCAAGCGGCACAGGCAGCCTGGGTTTGAACGGCAATCTTACCGTCAACGCCGCCAGTGCGCAGGCGACCATTACGGGCAACCTATTGTTACAAGGCGCGACTCGCACGTTCAACATCACCAATGGTTCTGCCCCGATTGATTTGCTGGTCTCCGCCGTCATAGCCAATGGCACCGGGACCGGCGGAATCCTAAAGACGGGCGGCGGCAGGCTTCAATTCGCGGCCGCCAACACCTACTCGGGAACCACGACGATCGACGCCGGCGTCCTGGCCATCTTCAGCGCCTCCGGCCTCGGGACGACGAATCAAGGCACCGTCGTGAACAGCGGTGCACTGCTCTCGATCAATGGTGTCTCCGGCGGCAGCGAATCTCTTAGCCTTGTCGGCGGCACCCTCGCGTCCGACACAGGCAGCAACTATTGGACCGGGAACATTCAGCTCAGCAGCAACTCCAGCATCGCGGCAGCAACCGATACCGTATTGAACCTCTCAGGGGTCCTAAGCGGTACGGGCGGCGTCACAAAAGGTGGGGACGGCACGTTGATCTACTCCGGCGCACTCAACAACACGTATTCCGGAGTCACCACCGTCAATCAGGGCGTGTTGCTGCTCAGCAAAACGACCAGCAACGCCGTCCCCGGCGCCTTGGTTATTGGCAACGGAACCGGAGGTCCGGATGCGGACATAGTGCGGTTGGATGCCATCCAGCAAATGTCCGTCAACTCGCCCGTCACGGTGAACAGCTCTGGCCTGTTGGACTTGAAAGGCTCCAGCGACTCGATAGCCTCGCTCACTGGAAACGGTCACATCGAGACCGGGGGCGCGGCCGCCATGTTGTCCGTCGGACACGACAACGCTTCCACGACTTTTGCAGGCCTTATTAGCGGCCCAGGCGGGCTTACCAAAGCCGGCGCCGGCACCCTGATCCTGGGCGGTGACAATACGTACAGCGGTCCGACAATCGTGAACAACGGGTCTTTGATTGTGAACGGATCGCAGCCGGGCAGCGCCGCCAGTGTGAGCCAACTGGGACTGCTGGGAGGAACGGGGCGCGTCGGCAACCTATCCGGCCCAGGCACAGTCAATCCGGGCGCCAGTCCGGGAGTGCTTTTGACCAGCCATTTGACGTTCACATCCAATACGACTTTTCGGGTTGAGCTGAATGGCCCGGCTCCCGGCTCCGGCTATGATCAACTCAAAGTCGCAGGGAATGTAATCCTGGCGGGGACGCTCAATGCCACTTTGGGATTCGCGCCAGGGGCCAACCATACCTTCACAATTATCGACAACGACGCCACGGAAACGATCACAGGCACGTTTAACGGATTGCCCGAAGGCAGCTACCTGGTCATTGGCGGAGCCCAATTTCAGATCAGTTACGCTGCCGGTCCCGGCGCGAATGACGTGACTCTCACGCATGTGGCGTCGCCGCAGGTCGCCTGTCCGTCAAACGTCACGACCAACACCGCGCCCGGCCTTTGCACGCAACGCGTCGCGTTCAGTGCCACCGTCAACACCGGCATTCCACAGCCCATGTTGACCTATAAGCTTGCCGGCTTGCCCATTGCGTCGCCCTATGTTTTCCCCGCAGGCACGAACACGGTCGTGGTGACTGCAACCAATGGCGTGCCGCCGGATGCGACGTGCTCATTCACCGTCGTGGTGCGGGACAATGAAGCGCCTACTGTCACGTGCCCGACGAATGTCACCGTCACGGCCGCGGGCGCCTGTCCGGTGACAGTCAATTTTGATGCCAATGTGGCGGATAATTGCTCCCTCGCGAGCCTCAATCTCAACCCGCCTTCAGGCAGTGATTTCTCTGTTGGCGAGACTTCCGTAAGAGTCACGGCCACGGATGCCGCGGGCAATACCAACACGTGTTCGTTCCTCGTGACAGTCCTTCCCGGTCCAGCGCCGACGCTGACACTACTTCGAGACAACAGCCAGAACGTCGTTCTCTCCTGGCCGGCATCGAATGGCTGTTATGAATTGCAGTATGTTTCCTCGTTCGTTCATCCGCCTGCGTCGAACGCGTGGCTGACGTATTCCGGTCCGGTGACTACCAATGGCGGAATTGTCCGCGTGACGAACAATGCTGCAAACGGCAATCAGTTCTACCGGCTGCGCTATTAGGAGGCGGCTAATATCGCCACGCCAGCCCAACGAAGCCATACCAGTCATCCGCCCATTTCGTCAGTCCAATATTCACGCCGGTATTCAACTGGAGGTTGTCCGTCAGCGAGTAAATCAGGCCGGTGTTGAAGGTGGCGACGCGCCCGACATCGCGCTCTGTGCTCAGAGCGTTGAAGTATTCCACGTAACCCTCCAGGTCACCGAATAGTGAGTGGGCCAGGGCGATGCTGCTCGTGTACTCTGTATGGTAGTGCTGTTCGGTGCTGCTCCGAACCTTGGCGATGCCGCCGCTTAACCCCAGGTAAAAATCGGCCGGCAGCGCAATCGACAACGGCACGATAAGCCCTCCCGCCACCTTGTCGTTTCCAAGGCCTTTCTCGCTTGTTGGAAACTTCACGTAGGGCGTCAGCGCGAGCGCTGTGCTTCCACCGTCATTGCCCCAGCAATTCAATTTGAACCGCAAGGTCGTGTCACCGACGCCTTTCCGCGTCGCCTCGTAGTAGCCGTCCTCACGCTCGTGAGCATGATTGTATGGCTCCAGCACGAGTTGCATGTCCAGTTTGTTGAATAATCCGACTTTCAAATTGATTGGGCCGATGCTCCACCAGTCGTAGCGATATTTCACTCCATCGAATGTTTCCTTGTACGAGCTGTATCCGAATAAAGTCATTTCAACCTGGAAATGTCCGGCATCCACGGTATAGGGACTTTCGGTCGCGCCGGGACCATCAATGTCCAACTCGCGCATATATTTCGTTGGCGTCGGATTGAAGAGATGGTAGGCGCTTTTGTCCACAGCGGCTTCGCCAGTGCCCGCTACCGCCGCGCCTGCACTTTCTACGAGCACGGCAGTGGCTAACAGGCAACATAGAATCCTCGCCCATCGGTCCAGCAGGGATAGATGGATTCGCAACACCTTATGTTCATCGGCCGCATTGAGGCTTACTTGAAGACGGCTTCACCGTTGCCTTCGTCGAAGTAGACGGCGTGGCCGACTTCGATGAACTTCAGATACTGGCTCCAGCGCATGAAACCAACGTCGCGTTTGGCGTCGAGCCGGCGTTCCACCGGCGCGGGCACGCTTCCTTCGCTCGAGGCGAGCGCCTCGTGAAGCACCCGCCCGTCCAATGGGACCGCGGGCTCCACCCCGAGCAACCAGAGAATGGTCGGCGCCACATCGATGTTGCCGCTCGGCACGTCGCTGACGTGGCCCTGTTTGAAGTCCGGCCCCGACGCGACCAGCGTGTTGTTCATGTCGAAGCGGCTGAGCGAGGCGTGGGTTCCCTTGCCCTTGGTGCCATCCACAGAAACGATCATGCCCGGGTGGCCGTGCTCGTTGCGGTCCGCGGACCAGCGCAGCGCCATCACCACGTCGGGCGCGGCGTTCGTGTCCGAGTAGCGGACCGCCTCCAGCGAAAACGTCCCCTCGATGTGCAGGCGCGAAAAAATCACGCCCGCAAAATCGCTCGTCTGCAGAAACTCGACAAGGCGTCGCGTGACGGACTCCACGCGGTCAATCACATAAAACAGCGCGCTGCCGCCCACCGGGACGACCATGACGTCGCCCGGCTCCGGGTTCTCAAGTTTCTTGGTGGCAGTGAAGTTGTGCTTCTTGAGGATGTCGACGACGTTCGGCCCGCGTTGAATGGTCGAAAAGCCATGGTCGGAGACAATGAAGATGTCGGTCTTGTCCCGCACGCCTTTTTCCTCAAGGGCCTTGAGCACATCGGCCAGGTTTTTGTCGCTGAGCTCGATCGCGCTGATGGCGTTGGACGAGCCGACCCCGGTTTCGTGCTGCGACTTGTCCGGCTCGCTCA
>WNGA01003907.1_pt1 | contig 24503 bp, 31 predicted proteins | sample 5400061 | NCBI WGS metagenome assembly WNGA01 (sample SAMN13153366, study PRJNA577476) | soil metagenome | isolation source: 100 cm soil or saprolite under grassland replicate 2 | place: USA:California | collected 2016-06-15 | reverse complement strand
AGTCATGAGTTCATTCATTGCTTTAAGCCTCACCAGCCTCGAAAGATATCAGATCGTAACAGCAGCCAATGGTTGAATCGGCTCAAATCATTTAATAATTGAAGACGCTATGATATAGTACTACCATATACAGCAATCTTACTTGTTCCCACAACGAACAAGGAGTTTTGTTCAATTTGGTAGCCCGTTGCTAAGGTGGGTGGATTAGGGCAACTGGTAGATAAGTGTAAATCTTAGGTGATTCACCTCCAGTTTTCTGACTGAAGATATATGACATGAAATACCGTGTAATCATTATTATCAGGAATTGTAAATATCAGTAATCAACTATAAACTCGAATTTACTCTAACTAAACATCTGAATAATATCATTGGTTGTGAAGTGTACTTTATTACATTTCTCGGACCAGATTAGCCATTCTAATGAAACGAAGTAAACTGAATATTGAATTTCAAAAGAACTGTTGTCGCTCAACCGATCATGGCCATCTAAGAATGACTAGACGGATTTCATTATCGGTTATCCAAGTTTCAAGAAAGTTTGCAAGAATAGTTCGTGATTAAAATGATGTATTGCAGGGACTTGTGTTCTCGATACAGGGTATCAAGACCTGCTGGAAAAAGTCCGTATCTGATTGGCCTAAAAAGTTGCGTAAACTGCAAAATATTCATGATATTTGACGGAATCCACTGTCCTTGTTGTAGTGTCAAATTGAGAACTAGACCCCATAATGCAAGGAGTAAAGAAAGAATCCTAATGGAAGTAAAGAGAATATAAAGAATAGAAATAAAGCTGTCTTGCATTGTCAATCTCTCCAACTTGAAGGGAAAAGGTAAGAAGGCTTCATTAACTGAGAATAGACGACTTTCTTGGGAGATGATAATATGGCCAATGATACTTGAACTAGATCGTCCATTCTTCACCTTAAGAGAGTACCACACAAAAAGAGATTACATATCTGGAAGATATGGAATACGCCTCTCCAGATTTAGATCTGGTTTTGTTTCTTTACTTTATAAAGGATTTGTTACCAAAGGTGCACTAGGATACTCTCTGAATTGGGGGCTTCAAAAATATATCCACAGAAGGACAATCGTGGGATATGCAATAGCAGCAAAATCAATACTTAGGGCCTATTGACTGATGAAGTACCTCTTATAATATATTTACGGGTGAGGTTATCTTAAAGGCTTATTAGAATCATTAACATGTCTTATGCATTGGATTATAGAGAAATTTATTCCAAATTATTGAATCTAGAACCAAAGACAAGGATGGTTACCGTGTGTGACCATGAAGGCAAAATATTATTCTCCGAACACAGGGAAGGTGTTACTAACCTGCTTACTCCTGACGAAAGTAAGCGATCACTTGAAATGGCTGTAAATGCGTGGAAAACGCGTAGCAAACTTGCAAATAAAATAGGAAAGGGAAAGTACGTTTTGGCTGAATATGAAAAGATAAAGAGAATTACAATGCCCCTGGATCAGAATCAAATTTTATACATTACAACAGAAGTTAGTGCGGATCATGACAAGATAATAAATGCAATTGGGAAGTAAAGACAGTAGTATTTGAGGATGGGATGGGCCTCCCCGGGAACTATAACTCTATCCAGAGAGGCCAGTAATAATATCCAACTAAATAGGAGTTTACAACCTATTATCGGATAGGTCTTAACAGCAAATCAGAAATATGATCTAGTATTTGATATTCGTTTCCTTATTAAGAACTGACATCTATTCTCGAACGATGGGAAACAGAGATAGGAATGAAATAATTGCATCTATTCTGCCATCAATTATAAATGCAAAGGAAAAAGAAGGAATAAGAACAACTCGAATAATGTACAATTCCTTTCTCTAGCACAGTCTGGTGATGCACTATTTGAAATTGCTAACAGAGAATGGTTCACTGGAATATTACGGACCGAACAAGACATATAGAATTACAGATAAGGGATTACGATTCTTAGAATTACAAAATGAAATTGATGAAATGCTTAAAGCCTATCCATTGATTGATTAATGCTAATCTCGCCTCATTTAATATGATATGCCAGGACAAATGGCTACAATACTGTGTAGAGGATCAACTTAATATCTAACTTTCACGAAATATCTCAATGACAAAACTCTATTGCCATTTTTGCAAAGAAGGTGGACGTGAGTGCATAGAGGTGTCAGAACGCTCTGAACTCCTTTTTGTTAAGACACATCTAAGATGCCATACGTATGGTAGACCACTTGTAGGATAGGGTAGGTTACAACCCTAAACCTATACCTTCTTTGTCGGGTTCAGGAATAATCGCTATTTTAAGAGGACCTTATTGATCTTATCAGTCGGTCATTCGATCAGAAAGTCACAATTACGGCAGAAAGCGAATACTCCCGAGCTATCTGTTGCAAAGAGCCGCTGATCCTACTCGAGCAGGAGGAATGGCTGATATGCCAAAATTGGAATATAGACCAAGAAAGAAAGAAGTGCCTTAAAATATCAATTAAATACTATATTTGAAGTAAAACCGTGGAAGTTATAAGAAAAAAATAAGGAAACCCTATATCGGAGAGATCACATTATATTCATATAACTTAAGAACATGGGCTTCCTACATCGTGAGAAAAACCACTGTGAGAAATGTCACGAGAAATTTGTACGACGTGAAGATTTGATTCATCATGCAAGGAAGGTACATTATCATTCTATTGTGAAGTGCCGTAATTGTGGAATGGAATTTTTACATGAAGAAGATAGATTGCGTCACGTTCAAGAGGAAAAGGAAAGGAAGATAGATATTCGCAGACACAGATAAATGATCATATGTTATTCCGATCAAAAAAAGTACCGATTAAACAGGCTAGTCGAGATCTGGTTTTGATGCTGGCGTTCCCTTGAGGTTCTATAATTTGTATAAATTTTCACATAACAAACAAGATTGAATATAGAAAACTAAAAAGCATATATAATTCGCAAAATAATATAGAATAATGTACAAGAGTTACTTTTGGGGCACGGCATCCATACCGGTGATTCTGCTCGCCTTAATCACAGTTGGAGTGACAACATCCAGATATGTTGACTACGCGTATGCGCAAAATGGTAGGAACCTGACTCAGCCAGAAATCGGACAGACTATAGCATGGCAAGGAACTGTCTCTTCCTTCCAAGACCCACTCAAAGGTCACGAATCGCACCAAGTGGCAGTAATTCTGCCACCAAGAGAAGATCAGGCCATATACTCGGGCGTTATCAGCTTCATAGCAAGTAAGCCAGTAGAGGTGGTAACATTACATGATTATACTCTAGGCAACATGAGTATTCCAGATAAGTTCGGAGCAATCATGAAAGCACCAACACCATGGCGGCAGGGTGGTGAAGTTGCCACAGCCATGATGGCACTGGATTATCCAAAGAACACGCCAACTTTTTCAGCTAATGTTCCATTTGCAGGAAACGCTCTTGGGCTTCATACTACAAATGGTGATCAATTTGTAGCCACCTACACAGTTGTTGCCCAAGTCTTGAAAGCAAAGACAATGAACAATGTTGAAAGCGCCGTAAATGCTACTAAATAAGAGAAAGATAAAGAAATAGATCGACAGATCAATTAGCTAGTCATAACCTCCTTTTTTTAAACTTTTGCCTGGAGTGAATGAATACTATTTGGTCATGTATGGATTGAGGAATAAATAATTAAATAAACGGTAAACAAGCTCCAGCAATTAGCATAGATGATTAACGTAATATCTTACCTAGACTGTCCAAAAACAATACCATATTAGGAGAGCCTCTTATCTATCACCACTTTAAAGGAGGGAAATGGAAGAGCACCCTGAAGAAATTCTGGATTGGAGCCATTACTGTTTACTATTATGAATGAAGGGGTCTCTCTGAATCCAAACGACGATGCCAATTGCACGTCATTCTGAACGAAGGCCTTGTACTTTTCGCTATCGAAGCATGTGTTCAACTTTTGAATGTCCAGTCCTGGAATAAGTGTAGCGAATTTCTTTAGATTATCATTACTAACCCAGCCGGAGTCAATTTGTTTCTGATTACTATAGAGCAAATTGTGAAATTGCCAGAATTTTCCCTGATCGTAGGTACACTGTGCAGCTAGGGCAGCACCCATTGAATCAAGTCCGCGGTTAGGCAGGTGTTTAAAAACCAAGGCTACTTTCCCACTCTGTACATATGTTTCATTTAGCAATGGTTCTGTATATTTCACATATCTGTTACATAGATAACACTGGAAGTCACTGAAATCAATTACCGTAACTGGCGAAGATATGTTACCCTGAAATGGGGAGCCGTTTCGTATGAGAGTATGTAAGGATATCAGACTAGTTAGATTTTGATCTTGTTCCTGAGCTGATGCTGACAAATGAAAATTATTTTTATATACAATTCGTTCACCGATTATTAGTAGCATACTAAGGACAAAAAAGAAAGTCAATAAGGTAAATGAATCCATTCTATGTGCCCGAATTAGAGACAATGATCAGTATAGCTACGCAAAAGTATAAAGTTCTTGTCTAAAATAGATCGTTTGAAGTTCTTGTTCCAGACGGGAACTAAAATAATTTGTGTAGAACCAAACTAATTAATTAACACAGCCTGCTCGCTTGCTTAAGATGTTTTTCTTGTACCTTCCCCATTAAACGTCGAAGTACTCCCTTCCTGGATCTTTTTACGGGTCGATTTTGGCCCCGGCGTTAACTAAATCTTTTCTTTATACGGATATATTATCAAAATCTGACCAAATCTTATAAATATCTTTGATAATTTCTGATACATGTCAACAAATTCAGCTGATGACAAACAACGAGAAGGGAAAATTACACGCCGTGATTTCATGAAAATAGTAGGAGCCGCAGGAGCCGTGGCAACTCTACCTGCTCTCGTACCATTTAGTAAAGTTTTTGGCGTTACCATGAATAATACCCAGATGAATCAGACAGGCAATATTAAAGGGGTAATCAATAGTCAGACTTCTGGAACTCATGCTTTTAATTTGGATGGTACAAATCCGCAATTCGCTAGTCCGACCGGGAGCAGGACAACTCTGAATTCAGATAATTTTCCCATATTAAAGGGGATGGGAGCTGTATTGCTTCGTCTACAAAAAGGAGGAATACGAGAGCCCCATTGGCACCCAAATGCTGCCGAATTAAGTCTTTGTCTAAGTGGAAATGTTAAAATGACTATCTTATGGTACCAACACTAGTCATGACACATTTACCATAGGTCGTGGAGACATTACTTTTGTCCCCAGCGGATACGTACACGACGTCGAAAATATTGGAAACGAAGAGGCAAAGAACGTTCGTCAGTATGTACCAAACTGCAGGTATGGGAAAAGCATATGCAGAATCGAGTACGAAAGTCCCCTTCGGCCCCTTTTTGTTTACACCTATAGGTCCTGGATGTGAGAACGCTGAAAATATACTCCTGACGGGAACTCTTAATGTCGTAATAACAACGGCAGACGGGAAAACGATACGGCAATTCCATCCGCAAGACATTACAGGCGTAGGACAAACAACAGGAACTACGTATAGAGCCACAGGAGGAACTATCATAATTGGCCAGCAAGATGACCAGCACACACACGTATGTTAATAATTTCAACATAATTGCTACAAAACCAGCCGGCATCTCTTCGATCGAGCACCTGGTTCTACACATTACTGTAAATGCACAGGGAGAAATCACAGCTGACGTCGCACCAACTGAGCATAGCTCTTGCAGGTAAAAGATTGACCTACTCTACTGCGGAACCTACCTAATCTTTTTTTAGTGTTCGCTCCTCCCATTGACAAGATCTAACTAGGCTGCTTATAGGTTATCGGCTAGCAAATGTTAAAAGTTGTAACGTATCTCTTAAGCGAATGTCTATCGAAGGTAAGATCGCAAATTTAGAAGATAGGATAGTGGCTAGAATCAAAGAGGACCCACACAAAGCGATGACTGAAACTAATAATGCTGTTGACCAAGGAGATTACCAACTCAGTGTCAAGAATGATGTTATCAGTGCAGTTGAACATCTTTTGGTGGCCGTACCTGAATGACCAATTGAAAAAATTATGGTGGTAACTTCATAGTAGTATCTATTTATTGGCTTTATTGAATATACTCAGGACAATCACATAGGTAACAATTATGGTTGCCTTCATTATAACCTACTAGGAATTTATGCTGTGTTCCTGGGTGTCCACAATTCGCATTCTTACAAGGAATACTTCTTGAGTCTTTAGTGGTTTTTTCTGAATATACTTGACCGTAGTTATGATCAATTTTAGTAGCCTTGACTTTATCCTCTATCGTAAATTATCCGAATCTCATGCCAATGTTCCCCATTTCGGGCATTAGGAATTAATTACGTTAGTTCACCATATCAGCAAATGTCGTTTAATGTCGTATGTTTGACAATATTTGAAAACGTAAGCCAGGTAGAATTTCCAAGTCAAAGTGGATCAGATATGTCAGAATTGTCAGATAGGAAGGGCAAATTCACGTAGATCAATTTGGTTTTTAAATCAGAGGGATATAGATAGTTAAGGAACTTCAATTATTCTTGCAGACTGTTCCATCAGGTCCGTCCTACTTGCGTTAAACTCTGGTTTCAACCTTACTTTTAATTTGGATAAATCACTTATTACGAACCTTTTAACATTCCACACTCTATTTCCTGTTGGTTCTACTAGGATTGTCACCAGAAGGTGTCTTGCACTTTTCTTTATCTTGCTGCCTTTAGTATAATAAAAATAACGATATGATGACTTTTCTGCAACAACTCCAGAAGTTTTTAATTCCATATAGATTGGTTGGCCATCAAATAGTATTTCTGTATCAGGATACCCAGTTGATGCCAATTGTGTTACAGTAAAAGGTGGGGTATGAAGATCTCTGACAAAATATGGTTCTAGCTGTCTGCCAATCTCATTAATTCTACTACCTTCAAATCTGACACCAGTTTTCTGGATAATATTTAATGATGATAATAGTTTTTTACTCATATTGGAAATCAATCTTTTATCGTATTCATTATTCATGTCTATTGGGATAACATCAAACCCAGTTGATTCTTTGACAACTATTGGAAAATTTAAGCGGCCTAACTTAACTGGATAAGTTAATACTAATCTAACAAGTTCTCTCGTGTTTTCATCAGACATTATTCATTTGACTTCTTTAAGAATAGCACGCTTTCATCGTTAATGGTATTATATAAACCGAATATTTTCTTGGGTAAATTGTCCTTTAATTGGAAGCCAATAGATTTGCAATATTCAATAGCATGTTCTACGCTTTTGGTAGGTTCACCATCGACTTTGGCCTCACCTATTACTACTACCGCATATTTTCCATTCTTTAACACTCTATACATCTCAGAATAGCTTTTTTCCATATCTTTTTCATATAGCTTACACTTCATCTCTCCTTTACCTTTAACTCCAACACAGCGTTCACTCAACTTATCGATATCAATACCCAACTCTTCCAGTGCATATCTGTCATTTTCCATATAATTTAGTGCAATTGAATATGGTGGTGATGTTACGATTCCATCAACCGTATCATTATTAAGTTTTAAAGTTCTGGCGTCACAAATCTCAATTCTTGTTTTACCTAACGGTCTATCTGAGCTAATTTCCTTTTCGGTCTTGGTCAAATCCAATGCTGATGCTATCATAAAATTAAGATTCTTTTCGAATGCCTCGAAATCCCTATTTCTCCTACCTCTATCACTTGCAAAAATTAATTGAGCAAGTTTATAGAAATTTCTTATTTTTTCATCTTTTATTGCTTTTAGAAATTTCAAATAAGTACTACTGTTATTTTCCGCATAATCAAGTAGTTTCATATTTTTTGATTTACTATCAGCTATTGCAAATTCATTTTTCATAGCCTCTACTGCTTTTTTCAAGTAAAGTGGAAGTTTATGAGCGACCTCACCTGAAGTGACTTTTACCTTACTTATAATTTCACAAACAGGTGAAATATCAAAACCAATTGAATCTAATCCAAAAAGATGTGCTTCAAGTGTCGTTGTTCCGCTTCCTACAAATGGATCTAGAACTGCCTGGCCATATTGTAGTTGAATAATATTAAAAATAGAACGTACTAAGCGTGGATGATACTTGCCTTTATAAGGATAATACCAGTGCGTCAGGAATTGATTGTCTGATTTTCTTTTTGTTTGGTTTCTAGCCACTATTCTTGAGTATTCAGTCTCTCTTCCACCAATGCTCTTAAAATGTGCTAGACGTTTTAGTAGAGCTTCTTCATCAAATGGTGGTTCAATTTCGAATCTGATGGTATCTTCTAGTTTTACATTTGCCTTTACTCCAACTCCTGTTGGAACAGCACCTAGGCCAGTGAGCTCACGCTTGGCAAAGGCTATTTCATAGACAAATTGAACTTTATTATCTAACTGTGCCTCAACCAATTCATCAGTTCTTGATATACGTTGCACTTAATAATCCGTTTTTTATCCTGACTTATAAGGTTAGACTTTAGTGGTCGTGAAGTCGAGAAAAAGAAAGCCAAAAGCGACTAAGAAAATAAGGATAACCCAGAAGGAAAAAGAGACGGCATTAGATAAAATGTCTGTTGAAGAATTAATGATGAACGACAGGGAAATCAAATTACGGGATACTATTAACAAGGAATTGAGTCGCAAGAAATACCACCTACGGGTTTCTTTCTTAACTTACACAAAAACGGATATTGGCTTTAATTATATAGAACCTATTAATAATTGGGCAAATGAATTAGAATTGGTAAATCGGATAGTGGTTAAAAAAAGCTCAAGCCAAGCTTCGATTGAACAAGAAATAATTGGATTGCTTGCCCAAAATGTGGCGTGATGTCGATCTACAGTAAGAAAACTACTTTTTTAGTGTAGTTTAGGCCAAAGAATAATTACCAAAAAAAGACCTATCAATTGGTATAACTAATAAAATTATGAGGAAATTCATTGAGATATCAATTTTTGCAACAATTTTAATCGTCTTCTTTGCTAGCCTAAAGTTTATTGGTTTGTGACTAAAATCTTCACAAGCCCAAATGAATGAAAATTCTGTAGCTTATTTCCTGTTGTCTTTAATTACTTGATTTTGGAAATGACACAGGGATTTGGTAGCATTAACTTTAGCTCTTTGTACGATATCTCATTCATCTTTTCATCCTTATTTGTAATTCAAGTTACTATTGCATTATTTGAGAATTTTTTTGGTTCAAGTAAACCGTGTTTAGCCGACAAAAACACCCAAGTAAAAAGTGGTTATTTGTCATATCGTAATCCTGAACATAAAGTGCAGCTTCAATACCCATCTAATTGGCAGAAAGAACACCATGGAAAATTTACTTCGGGTAGCTCAACTCTATATAATGTTGCCACGTTTCAACCTGATACTTCAGAAGGTTTCAGAAGCACCCTAGAATTAGAAATCAATGACATTTCAAGCTATCCAGGAGATACCAAATCGCTATCAGATTTTGAGAAAGAAAATATTTTACTATCACCAGAAGCAAGAATTTTGTCTTCAAATGAAATTCAAATAAATGGTTGTCCGGCACATGAAATCGTGTACTTGCAGGGTGTTCCAAACAAAGCCGATGAATGGAAAATAATGCAGATGTTCTTGGTTGACTGTAATAAGGAATGTGTAATGCGTTACACGGGAACGGATAGTGGTATTTACGGATTATAATTTAATTTGCCAAGTGTTGAAGCTCTTCTTTTGCCATTCTATTTTTACTTATCAATACGAATGCGACTCAGTTTTATGATTTCTAAATAGTTTATAATTTCGAAAAGACTGATCGCATTTGTCACATTTCCATTGTTTTTCCCTAGCCTCCGCATATGTAGAATATCTACCATTATCATTTTCAGGACATGTTTACGAGCTCGTGCTATTCTCGCGGCTTTGGGTGCTACTAGAAGTCGCATTTCGCTAAATCTCCTCCTTTCTCCTTCCATCTGCCCATCCTCTTATCATTCTCCTAAGCATATGCGATATCGTTGGCAGGGGCAATTTATTCTGGTTATAACGTATCTTCGCATATTTTTCGAGGAGTTTATAATCGTCAAGCGGTATCTTTGTTGAAACAACCTTTTCCAATCTCTCTACTGCCCTTCTTGGCATATATCTATAATAAATATATCTGATTACTATACTTTTAAAATATATTTCTAAGAATAGAATGTATTACCAGAATACATGTCTAAAGGCATATTGCATGAGTTGGAGTCCGCCCCACATTGAGCCGTAGATAGGCTTTAAATTGGATTTAAGCGCGAAAGTCAGTGGATAAACTAAGTATTTCTATCCTATTGAGTTCAAATCCGCTAAACGTTTATATTTGGTAGAAAATATATACGACGTATAGTCGTGCAGATTATAAACAAAAGTGATAAAATGAATTTTGAAACGACAAAAAATAGACATTTTCCGCGACCTAACAGTTGCTTCTATCATGGGCAAACCAAGTAAGTCAATCCGATGGCATAAGGCTGTAGCTTCACATTCGTCCTATGGTCAACGGAATCCTCACTCTCTTTCAAGTATCATTGAAAATGAAGATGGCATGAATCACATAGAAAGAAAATCCTTCAGACTGCCCTGCGGCAGAACCCTTGCAGAATCTTGGGCCGCCCTAAGAAAGGCTTGGCTCGGCTTTAAAATTGCATTGAGTAATGGCGACAGAGAACGGATGTCTTACTATGCATCATTTATTGTAAAGGTGCAGACTGAAATGGGAATAGAGGTCACGGATTTTGATACAGACATTATAGACGAGGATTCCCTGTTGAGTATTACAGAAAGTTGTTATTATAAAAAGCCTGTCAACGAACCTGGAGCTACTGTTGAAGAAAAAGTCCCTGATTACGATTCCATGATGGACGAAGCGCGCGGAAGGACCGATGCCGAGTATAATTCAGTGTCTACACCTCGCCAGAATATTTTTGATAATTCTAAGAATTCATGCATGTACCAACTCCCGGAGCGACCAGACGTCGTCACAAGAGAGTCTAGCAAGCTGGGAAATTGAGGAAGAGACAGGGCAGGAGGATCCGTGCTATTACATATCCCCGGGAAGCGACCATCCCAGATCGGAGGATCAGCCTGAAGAGGAGGAGCAATCGGTAACTGACAAAGAGGAAAAAGGGAGGCAGAGGTCCCGTAAGTCCTGCTTTTACGAACCATCCGGGTAAATACACTTGTAGGGTCAAACTGCCTGTGTCCACCATTTTCCCAGCACCTTAATTCTTTCGAAAAACACAATATTACAAAATGATTTTGTGAGTTCTAGCCGATCGCCCCAAGATTTCTTGTCTTGACTTCTACATTTCCCTTTACAGTGAATTTGTCCTCTATCTCCCCGTTAATGTCATGATAAGCTACCTGTATCGCATTTCCTCCGGTCAAGAGCTTAATCTCCAGAAAACCAGACCCTGAATAATAATTAGCTGAATATTCTCTTTACTGCTTATACTTGTGAAGATCTGCTCCGCCGGTTCCAACTGTCAAGAAAATTATTCCCGATCCTGCCTGATACTGATTGGTATCATGACTAGTAATATGTGGAGAGGATGAGTTGAAGGGATTGTACAAAATGGGATAGGTTCTTTCATAGTAATGATTATGGGCTTGTAAAACCAGATCTACCCCATAAGCGTCGAACAACGGGATGGTACGTGTCTCTTAACGACTTGGCCTTTCCGACATTATAGGTAGAAGAAGTATAGGCTGGTTTATGATAATAAATAAAAATCCACTCTATATTCGGGTCATTAGATGCTGCAAAAAGATCGTCGCTTGCAAAATAATATTGAGGTGTCCCAATCTTGAATGGAATTTCTGTGGAAAGTACAGTGAAATGAATATTCTGGAAATTGTATGAATAATACTGTCTTTTAATATCAAAGTATTTCATGTATTCTTGAAGGACTGCTATTGATTTTACGTCATGTGGACCAAATGCGATTTTTATTTTGTTCCAAAAGGGCATTACTATATTAAACAAACAGGATGTTTTGTTATCAAAAACATAATCCCCAAGACCCAAGAATAGATCTGGTTTTGCACTCTCCATATTTCGTATTACAAGTTGACTCTTTGGAGTGCATCCCATATCCCCCACAGCGACTATTACAGGGTTATTCCTTGTTCCATTTACGACAGCAGCTCCAGCGTGTCCAATAAAGATATGTGAGTATAGTAATAAAACGACTACGATTATGACAAAAAAGGCGAACCATAAGATATTTCCTAACAATCTAACAGAAATTTCTTGTTTCTAACATATCTCATCTTCTCATAATTACCGAGTATTTTTAAGTGATAGATATGAGAAATACAGTATTGACGTTATTGCTTGATTAGATACGATTATTTGATTTGGCCTTATATCCTAAGCAGTAACCTATCTAGGGTTTCCATCTTTGGGTTTGTACTGAGAAGTCCCGCCTATATCACCTGTCCGCCTTTTAGAGTCTGAGATGGTCTCGTCTTCTATAGCCCTTAATACTTCTGCTATAACTTTGCCAAACATAGTGAGCACATTATAACCCACCCTTTTGTTTATTAGACTTAATTGGTGAAAGCAGGTTTGGGGATAGGGTTACTGAATGGATTCAATTTTGACGAAGCCCCGCCTTCACCTGACAGCATAGTAAAAATCGTAGCTCAAATTATTAAAACTTACTTAACAAAGTGGGAGAATTGAACAAGGGCTAGGGAGTGGTCTTATCCAAATCTACCATTGAAATTTCAATCGAATATAAGGCGCTGTAGCACTTTATTCAGTTATGGGATTAGAAGGAGAGGAAGTTTACACTGGATGGGCTTATGCTGACGGGACCAATTTTTATTCAGAGTCCTGGTCTATAGATATGCCAGCATCTAATGCATTTGTAAAAACCAGTCTGTGTGATCTTGTAAGTCTTAATGAAAAGGCTGCGGCAGAAATAGGGATACTTAATATTAGATATCTACTTCCTGACAATAGTAACGGAAGAGCTAATTTAGATGGCCTTGATTGGCCCAATACTATTAAAGCATGGTTTAATCCAAAAATGACTCATTTTACCTTTGCAATAAAAGCAAGGCAATGTTATGCGTTAATGTGCTGCACTGTGAGTTATTGGAGCTGAATAGTTAAACTTGAACTATGCTAAACAGGGTTCCTTTTCACAAGTTGGTAAAGTTCCAAAAACAAAATCAATACGTAGTGTTGCTCTCTATGATGCTAATGACGGGACTATTCTTCATATGCACCACGTTATGACGATGGATGGTTGTGAGCCTCGAGACATCGTCGAAATCGAAAAAGACGCCATGCGGTTTGCAAAAAAGCTAGGGCATAACGTTGATAATCTAAAAATTCTACGTGCACCTAATACTATAAACCCTTTTGCAAAATACCGCATTGATGTCTCAAAATTGGATTTTGTCGAGGTGTCCCAGCCCTTCTCAAAAGAATAGAGTCAGAATTTCAGAAAAAATCTTTTTATGGATCCAAATTCAGAATTCTTTTCTTCAAGCCTTTAATATTTTATTGTCCATTATTTTGGCAAGTTACTAACGCAATCCATATTGGTGGGCCATCCTTAAGTTCGGTTACCTTTCAGTTGGCCCGCTGATTTTCATTCCGTGATAAAAAATTTGACAGGCTATTTGTGAGCCCTTTAGGTAGTAAATACAAATAGTCCATCGATTTTAAGGCTCTATGCCTATTCGTTTGATTCTGTACTTGACAGTCATGTCAATTCTGGTCCTCATTCGTTCTGCTAACTTATTCCAATCACCTACATGTACAAATTCCAATATTTCGCACTGACAATGCCTTCCTTTTCGGTCAAAATCAGACCAGCATCTCGCAATAGCATAACCATAAACAAAATTTTCAGAGTTGAAGTTTATTGGCTTGGCAATTAAGTCTTGGCCAACTTCCCGTAGTTCCCACAAATGAAATTCGCCTGAATGACCACATTTACATATTAATTCCTTAATGTACTCGTCGTCATACATTTCTCTATTCTTTACAATAATGCGTAATTATTAATTATTAATTGTAAAAGCTAAAGCAAGATGGCCAAAATCAGTCAGATATCGCTATTTTACCAATTCTATCTTCCTAAGAACCTAGTAGAGCCTTATGACGGTAACAAACTCCGGTTCAGAATACGAAAAGAAGATGCACAAACTTACCTTAGAGATTAGAAGTTCATACATCTATGCCGGGCAATCTTTGAAACTAATTAATTTGAAATAAATATATCGGAATTGAATGTTTGTCCATTATCGCTGCTAGCTCTAAATTACACTTGTCCTAGAAGAATAGGCCATGTTCCAAAATTCTATTTCATAGTTGCAAGAAGTTGAAAAATGATTTTCCATATCCGTCTTCTTTTTTTCATCCACGTTTATGGCCATATTATCTAGAATTTTTCTTATTTGGTTTATTTGTTTCCGGGATTCTGCTGACGAATAAAATCGTATCCACCATTTGAACGCCTCAGTCTTAATATCTGTCCTGATCAGCGCCTTTGAAATTTCGTAGTATGTCCAAGGACAAGGCAACATTGCAGATAAAATAACAGGCAAATCCTCCGATTCAGAAACTCTTTTGAGATAAGAAACATAATCCATGGTAGTTTTCTCTGGAGAAACTCCGATGGATTTCAAATCACCTTCCAACTTATGAATTATATCTCGTTGTATAGGCATTTCATATCTGGTAGTACTATCCACTAGGCTTTCAAACAATATTTTGGTCTCTTCATCATAGACAATTCTTGATGCGGCTGCAAGTAAACTGCAATATGATTCTAAAAAGTTCAAATCTTGTTTAAGATAAAAAACGAACTTAGTTATCGGTAGAATATCTTCTGCGATCTCAATGATGAACTTGTGGCCCAAGATCCTATGCCATTTGCCAATATTTTGATGCTTAAGATTTTCCGAAAATGATACGTCCAAAATCATATACTGTTGATCTTACACCCTAAAATAAACGATAATAGGTTTGCTGCACAATATTGGACCTATTGAATGAAAAAGTAAATAATTTCATTGGTGATATTACTCATAAATTTTCAGCTATTGTTGATAAAAACCTACACCATCCCTATCTTCTTTGCGTTGACGCTAAACAGTTAACCCGGGAAAATCTGAAAGTATTCGTCTGTGAACAGTATAATATTGTTTTAAATGATAAAAGAAATTTTGCTCTAGTAGCACAACGAACATCCAATTCCTCGTATGCAGATCTCTTTAAAGATTGTCTTTCATTTGAATCATCGGCGCTAAACAATTTATCCTCGCTAGAAAATGAATTAGACCTGGACATCATACAACTAAAATCATACAAACCACTTGCTGGATGCCAAGCGTATACTAATTATCTGTCCAGAATTTGCTTACACGGTACTGATGCAGAGCTATTAGTTGCAATGTTAACTGACCTTCCGGTTTGGGGAGAGAATTGCAAAAGAATCAGTACTGCACTGGAGACAAGGTACGGATTTACAGAAAAAAGCTGCCGTTTTTTAGACGGATTTGCTGCCCCTCTTCCTGGTGAATTTCTGAAAAAATCAAACGGGGTTATAGAATTAAGCCTATCTACCCACAAAAAGGAAATGGAAACAGCGGCACGATTCATTCTTGATTACGAACTGATGTTTTGGGATACGATATATAAACACTCATTTAGGACTTAGGGAATCAATTACAATATTTTACAATATTTTCTTCTTACCTCTTTGCCTACCTTCGCCGTATTTCATTATGAAGTTTGACTACGCGCCCACATAAATTGATGGCAAGTAACATAGGTAGCTATAGCAACAAGGGCAATGGGAGTCCTTCCATCTGAGTAGCCGCTTACTCTAATCTCGTACATTACCTTTATGGCATGTAGGCTCGCCCTTTCGTTCAGACCAAGTATATTTCCAACCTTAGTAACATACCCAAAGGGGTAATCTAATGGAACTATTGAACAACTATGAAAGCAAATCTAGAATGGTCTTCAGGTCAGCGATCTCCATTTCAATTGTGCTCCTGTCATTACCGTCATTTACATAATTCAGTAATTTTTCACAAGCTCCAATTTGATTCTGTAAGATATCACGTTTGTCAATGCATAAACTGTGGTACGAATCGATAAATGAATACGTTACTATTCTACCTTTTTCCTTACAGCCGCACGTTTTAGCTTCTACTTGGAGTAAGGTTTCTACTGAAGAGATATTCATCTCAGTCCACGAGTCGACTTATCCTGAGAACTCCATTTCTTCCGCCTCGTTAATCGAAATCGGACGCGATTTATAATTTTCATCCTCTACAATTAGCATAGATTCTATATTTGGTTGTCGACATTCGGGACATTTGGAATAAAACCTTTTAGGGTTCAAAAGCGAAGCACACCAGAAACAGTTATTGCAGATAATAAAGCACACTTCAGGAGCCATATAAGCTCCGTTCTGATGTGATGGGAATAACTCAATTTTTCCGCTATGGTTCAATAAAGCCCAGTGTTTCTTTTCGATCCCTTCGTAATTGGCATTCCTTTTACATTGTGATTCAGTGGCAGTTGATGTATGTAAGATCGTAGGAGTTTTGTTATTTTTACGTTCAGTGAATTCATTTATAGGTGATATTTCTGTACAATAATTCATGTCCAAATTATATTAGGTCAAGATACTTAAGCTGGATGAATGTCTCTGACCCATTTGACTAATTGTGAGGGAAATGCATTATTTGCACTCATCCTAAAAGGTGGTATCAAGACCTCCGTACTACAACATGATACTTCGTCATAGTAAAATAATAGATATAATAGAATAGATGCAATAGAACTAGTTTAGGTTACCTACAAGAAAGAGCTAGATTTATCTACACTGAACTATCATTTTTATGAATTTATGTATAGTTATCTCTCTATTTTAGAAAGTTTTCTATTTATTAAATTTAATATTTTAAGCCTTGAACTAAGTTTGATTATATGGTAAAGCTAAAATTTGGATTCCATTATATTATTAGTACTTCCATTTCAAGAAAGGTCCGCCATACCTAATCGATTGAAATGGAAGCGAGAAGAAATTCTAGGTTAGTAGGATGGGGGTATAGGTAGGGTTGTCCAGTCCTATCTCTTCTTATTCACTAACACCTCCTATCCTACTAACCTTATTGGAATATCTATTAAAGCTAAAATATTATCTACTCTATAATCATAATGCTTCCTTAACTCGAACAACAGAAGCATACTAAGCGCACCATACCGATTAGGTTAGTGAGGCTCCTGTCATGCCAGACCTTGGATTAGCCATCATCTTTTCTGATTTAAGCCTCACTAGCCTTTATGTCACTACTCCACTTGCCCCAGACAAGGCTAAATTATGTTAAGTCTTCTAGCACATCTCTTATGATAATAACTTCTATGATGACCACAACCTACAATGATATCGCCTAAGACAAAATCATTGCCACAAAAATTACATTTCCCATTCTGTCTGTTTCGTATGATAGATAGTACTCGGCGTGATGAGAAGTTGTTAGAAGTATCAATAATGACACTCTTGGTCATTACATTCTATATTATCACTCAAACCAGATAATATTGTATGTAATGGGAATCTCGCACGGCGTATGATTGTACAGGCCTGCGATAGCACAACGGACAACAAAATATTAAAGAATCCAAAATCAAAAAATTGATTTTTAGTCCGTGAGCTCTTATATAATATATGAGCCTTATTTTAATCAATGTTTCAAAGGTACATGCTATTAAGTATATTGACAGCATTAGTCATATCAATAGGTGCTATTTCAATTCTAGCAACATCCGTCTATGCTCAGGAACAAAAATTTTCCGCGTCTTTAAGTGGTAGTCAAGAAGTTCCACCTAATACTTCAACAGCAAAGGGATGGGCCTGGTTCAAACCTATGGGTGATACTGTCGGGTACAAGGTAAACGCCACCGGTATAGACAAAGTAACTATGGCTCACATCCATAATGCCAAGGCTGGAGAAAATGGTGATCCAGTTGCTATGCTCCAGATTGCAAAGTCAGGAGGGCCAACTTTGGCAGAAGGTAACATTACCGCATCTGATCTGATGGGTTCACTTGCAGGAAAGAGTATTTCTGATCTTGTAGCCAAAATGCAAAGTGGAGAAACGTATGTTAATGTGCATACAGATGCCAATCCTAATGGAGAGATCAGAGGACAGATAGAAATGGCAAATGCAACTACAATGGCGTCTAACTCTTCAATGATTGGAAAATAAAAGAGAAAAATTAGATCTTAATCTCTTTTTCTTTTTTTAACCAAATTGCATTAAGAGCACAAAACGCTAATGTAAGAGGTATGGTACTGGTTAACTCTTCAAACGTCAAACGCATGAATTTAATTTCTGCAAGCAATACCAAGCCCCCTCCTAGATGTTCCTCCAATTTAGTTATAATATTATCTGCGTCAGCCTTTGATTTACTAAAATTAAAAGCCTTCTCTTTAGAATCAAAGACTTCTCAACCTCGGTGCTATGTAATGATTCGAACTCGGAAAACCCAGACTTTCAATTATTGTAAGGAAGGAGTCAGTTCTTTAGGTACTTATTTTGATCTGACTGGTTGACCAATCAAGCCAATTGATACAATATTACTTATGGAATTGTGTGAATTACATGACGTGGCATGATTGGGTCCACCAGTCTTGGTAGTATTTTAGTGAGTGGCTGGCTATTGATAAAAGACGTTTGCATGTTTTCACAGTTTCAAAGTTATTGCCTCTTGCTAACGTAACTTTATTTCATAAGACTTGTTCTCTTGGGTATAACTTTGAAGCGGATGGCTCCCAGTACCTCTCAACCCTACGGCACATCAAATGTTTATGTATAATCAAAAATGTTTAGCAGACCTTTAATATTCATTTTCAAAATCTTGTATAAAGGACTCTTACCTAATTTGGGTATGAAGAATAATTTTATCTCAATGGTGGCAGTCTTGGCGACTGTCACCTTGATTGGCTCTGTAGTTGCAGCAACAATGTCGTTAGAATAAAAAGCGTCTGCAAGAGGGGTAATAACCCTCAATGAGTCTAAGAAACTGACACATGACTTTGATGCAGCCACAATTGGCGACCCCGGTCTCATACCTGGATTATTGGAACAATACAACGCAGATGTCAGAGCGCTAGACTTTAGACGCTAAGTCTCCATTCTTTTTTAGAACAAATTGATTTATTTGTCACAATTTAAGATTTAGGTAAAACGTTGTAGTCCAATCACAGATAAAGCACTTCATTTCCTCACCCTTAAAAGTACGTTCAAGCACCCCTCTTCTACTCTTCACATTTTTGCCAACTGTCCATTTTTTAAATATATATACTCCACTAATAGCATAAGGCCCGATTAACCGGGAGGGAGAAATAAATTTTGAATCATTTCTTTACCGTTCCTAATATGCTCTTACACTCCTCTACGACACTTTGGACAGGTATGCGCGTATCCACGGATCTGTTATAGATTATGGATTTTGACCCTATGTTAGGTTCAGGGTTGGTCTTAATAGATTTACGCAAAGCAGACTACTTATGATTGCGATCGAACTGACAGCGATAATTGCTATCTCTTCAAACATTTCTTTCTAATACTATCTTTATAGTAGACCTCCACGGCCTTTAAACAATTCCATAATAGAAAAACAGACAATCGTGTCAATGAGGTCAAATACCTTTCCTAGCAGAACGACGATACGAAATTTCTATGTTATTGTAGTAAAAAAACTATTTTATGGAAATATTGGGAGAATATATGAAATCATTATGAAACCTTCTTCTATAATATATGAAAAATATGTTTAAATATTTGAAACACGAATATAGTATGTTCTGTTGGGGAAAACTGACGCCTCAAAAAAACGCCAAGGATTCTACCCTAAGCCGAAAGGTCTAGGAGCAACAGAACAACCTTTTTTCTGATTTTTGCGTCATAGTCCGTCTCTGGAGTGAGCCTCCAGTAATATTATAAAATTGAATCTAGGCTCGGATCCTATGAAGTGGTCAGACTTTTGTAAAGATACGGGCTTTGGTAACGGAGCTTACAAAGACGGAGCAAGGTACTGATCAACCTGTCAGTGTTTCTTTATAGCCGGAGATGCTAAATGCTAATGTTGTAAAACAATACTGCGCTACAAGTCAAAGTGGAAAATATTTACTTAACTTTGTCAAGGAAATTATAAGAGAATAGCGTGCTTGTGTCGTTACTTTCCTTTCGTCAAGGGGCATAACAACGGGTCGGTATTAATGTAAACTCTGGCAGGTCCAGACTTATATACTAAGGCAAGCTATTCCTAGTAATGTTATCCGTATCTTGTAGAGACGTTGGAGTAGATTGCGACTATAAAGGAACAGGTGAAACGGAAGAAGAACTTATGAATAATCTAGTAGACCACGCTATCAAGGACCATGGCTACACAAGAGAAGACGTAATGAAGCCTGAGATGCAAGAAAAAATCAAAGCGCATATTCAGAAGTCTTAGGTCGTAATTTACCAAACATTCAACCTTATTTTTTTTTTCGCCGTTCCAACATATATTAACACCAACTGGAGTTAGTAATGAATAAAAACTCTAGGTGATGCGGAAGGTCAAAAGCGAATTCTAAATAATAATAATAATGTGATTTTTTTTCATTATTTTTGTCGGCGTTATTAGGCAGTAATACCATCATACTTGTTCATGCCGCTGGGATGTTATAGTTAACCTTCTTTCTCCACTTGAGAATAAGTCAGATAAATTTAGGGAATTTGTCCAGGTAAGGCTTGAAAATTTATCTTCTGATAATCTAGGTAAAACACCTTCAAGTGATAACATTGGAGTTGATCCTATGTACTAAATGGTTTTTGATCGTCTGAACCTAGCTGACAGATCATACATCATTTCAAACTTGAGTGAATGGAGTCCTTTGATTGGTAAAGCATTTGTGGTAGAATTTAGCGCTGAAAAATCCAAAGCCGCAGATTATTTGCCACTTGCTCATGAAATAATAAAATCAATTGAAATAAATGGTGTTGGAATTAGTTCATCTTCAGAATCGTTGAATCAATCGAAATAATTGCAGTCATCTGGCTTTATTTCTTCTCAGAATGAGTCAACTACAACTGCCCCTACTACAAATAAAATGTAAGTTTAAATAAACTACAACCCTACTCTGGCTTCTTTTCGATGCCCTTAGCTATTGCCTGTCGCAGCTCCTCATCATTTTTGCCAGCGTAACTAATTCCTAATGTACCGGCAATCGACTCAAGTTTTTGTCTTTCCTCAGTGTCTGTACTTTTTGCCCTTTCAACTTCTCTGCGCATATCGATCTTGGCCTTCTCGAACTCGCCTGATGCTCTACCAAACGATCTAGCCAATTCTGGAATTTTCTTTACACCGAAAAAAAGAGCTAAAATTATTGCACCAATTATTATCCATTCGAACCCACGCATACCTGCTACTTGCATTGTAAACGGTTCTAACATCTAGATACAATATAGCCTCGTTCGTGATTTAAACTATTCTGATAAAAGGTGTGTAATGAAAGTTGTCAGATCAAGTTTTAAAATATTTCAATTTATGCAGGGATTTCAATCATAAAACTTGGAGCTCCTTAATGCGTAAAGAAACTCATTTGGAATTATAACTCAATATTATTATGTCGATCCAAGTTTTCAAAGTTAATTTCATCCATTTTAAACCCGTACCAGTCGCAGACAAGTTGTAGTCTCAATTAAACTGTAAGTGCAATGATGTCAGCCAAGCTGTAAATGAAAAATATTTTATTTCTTGGTCCATCTCTTTGATAACCCATAGGGTTGGCTAAGTTCAAATTCACTCTGTTAGTCAAGAAAAGAGACGACCCACCTTTTAAAATTATATATTGTATCTCTGCACTAAACGGGAGCTCAGAACTTATCCTGTATCTTGAGATCTTTCATTAGAATTTTGTACCGCAACTCGATTCTGTCGACCAACTTTTCTGCAGTAGAAGAATGGCTTGATAGTTTACGCAATACATTGGCTCTCTTAATCTTGACGATTAGTCTCACTGCGTGAGATACTGTGGGCAATTCGATTGCTCCTGCGTCATAGGCGTCCTTGGCATATTTCTGCAAGAATTGGTAGTCCCCAGCAGATAATTTGGTTGACACAATTTTTTCCAATTCTTCTGCCGCCTTGCGTCCCATCTTCAGAAGAAGAAATATATTGATATATTAATATTTCTCAGATATATCGATATTTCTGCCACCTGCTAGTGTTTTCATTTTACTCGATAGAAAATACGCTTACACTATGACTGAGGTAAATCAAACTATCATATAGCATAATACCTAAAGCTGTGCTGCGTCTATTTCGGTAGATGTCAATATCAACTGGAATTTTTGACAGAGGTTGGTACTATTTTTGTAACCCCTGCGGAAATGGCTCATTGATGTAATTAATTTAAAAACTCATAATGTTTTTTAAAGGAATCACAATGTTTGAAGAATGTGACAGTCAATAACTGGGAAATGGTAGCAAAAAATTGGTATTAGGAATAGGGATTATTGAACAGAAGGTAATTGTGGCATGCCGTGGCTAGCCTGATAAAATGGAATGCAATGTTAATGCTAATTCTAGATTAAAAACTTACGAGCCCATCATGCCAGGAATTTTGAGAGGACTTCTATAATCCTTAGTTAAGGTTAACCCTTTATCTGCTGTCACAGTAACTGACTTTAAAGGCGAGTCGTCAGGGGGAGAAAGTATTACCTTGTCTCCCGGTGAGAGAGATGCGAGTTTCTCTAGATGGTGACTGCCGCTCCCGCCATAATTGACAATGATGTTTGTTATTGGCAATTTGCCTGTGTTTGTAATCGTTACTCTAGCTGTACTAAATAGATTTTGACTGTCTTTTATAGGATCAACATCAATTGCATAATCTTTTGCAGTATTCGAGAACGCGGATAATAAAAACAGAATAAGTATGATAGCAGCTGCGGCAGCCATGGATGTAAATAAAAGACCTTGTTTATGGATAGATTTTGTTATCCAAGACATAGAATTAACACTTCAAAGACTTCCTTTCGAAGATGACAAAATCGAAAGGAAACACTATTTAAATAATGATTAACCATGTTAATCATCTCAGCCTAATCCTGGGTTCGTAACAAGAATTTCGCCGTCTTTTGAATCAAAAATTGGTTTGGAAGTTCAAGAATATAGTCTTATATCAGAGTGAAATCAGAAGATAATGGGAAGCTTACGGTTTTAACCAAATGCTTTCTCGACTACTTTCTGAATAATTCTAAAGATTTTTTGATTTAATATTCAATGGGCCAAGCTATTATGGACACCGTGCACGACGAAGCCTAGGCCCACCTAGAAGAATTGCTTTTATAATTGGTTTTTCAGCAAATCTCAGCATGTATGTTTTCATGATGACGAAAGGTCAGGAGCCCTGAATCTTAGAACGTACATAAAATTCAATGCCCGACATCTTCTACATGTTTGGTTAGGTCGTCTTCACTAGAGAAAACTTTGTCACATAAAGGACAATTGTATAGGTGAGGAACATAATCTCCTGTTCGCTCTTTGGTTCGATGTTCTAATCCTTTAGGAGGGATTACCGGCAATGTATAAGGCATAAAAAACTCCTTATGTTCCTTAACATAGTAAGTAAATGGATCAGGCTCTACACTTCTTTCGTAGTTCTCCTTGACTTGGCTTTCCGTTGATTTAAGCCAAAGGACACAAACCAAGTCTTAGGGCCACCAGAAGACATAACATAGACTAGAGGACCTGCCAGATATTTACCAATCGGTTTAGATCAGTTTTCAGGCTTCGTACCATATGCCTGTTTTCATAGCTAGTGGCGAGTAGTGTGAAAGTATCGCTCTGTGGTAAAGTTGACTAGGTAGAGTATTAGTATGAGTTTTACCTTTTGGTATACTTCTGGTATCCCGAAGTTAGGATAGGCGCACAGACACCCATGACTTGGCTCAGCGCTTGTCGTACTCATCGTGGCGGCGAAACCAAAGACCCGTCTCGTTGCGTCCCTTGGGAGCGCGGTCGAGCCACTGGTACATTCCCCACAGCCCGTCCAATCCGCGCGCATAAGTGGAATATGTATGGTAGACAATGCCATCCTCGAGCACGAACGCGCTCATGCCCGGCCTCTCACGCGTGTACGTCGCCACGTCGGTTCCGGTCATGGCTGCAAAATCCGCGACAGACTCTTGACCCCCGCGCAATCTCCCCTTTCGAACGGTCTTCCCTGCGACCGGTTCGCGTGCCGGCGTCTCCAGCTGGTAGTTGTATTCGATGCCTCCCTCGCGCTGTTGCTCTTCGGTGGCAGACGGATGAGCGTGGCGAGGACGCAGCGCGATTCAGCTCGGTAGACCGCGTCGATCACGAGAGTGCTTCAGCTCCTGGACCGGCCGGATCTCGATCACCGCGACGCGCGCCG
>WNGA01003225.1_pt1 | contig 24517 bp, 20 predicted proteins | sample 5400061 | NCBI WGS metagenome assembly WNGA01 (sample SAMN13153366, study PRJNA577476) | soil metagenome | isolation source: 100 cm soil or saprolite under grassland replicate 2 | place: USA:California | collected 2016-06-15 | reverse complement strand
TCAACCACGAGATGCTCGGCGGTCCGAGGCTGACCTCACTGGAGGTCCGCTCAGGTATCCCGTCTCGGGGTCTCGGGGGCAGGTTGGGCAGGTTGTCCTCGATGCACAGCACCGTCGGCGGCCCAGCCGCCGCATCCTGGTCCTGGTCCGGCCCGGTCCCGGCGTGCTGCTGGCCCCCGGTCGGCTCGGCGGGAGCGTCGGCCAGGGCCAGCTCGACCCAGAAGGTGCTGCCCTCCCCGAGGGCGCTGGACACCCCCAGCGTCCCGCCCATCGCCTCGGCCAGCCGCCGGGACAGCGCCAGGCCAAGCCCGGTGCCCTCGGCCGCCTGCCGCTCGCCGAGCCGCTCGAACGGGATGAACAAGCTCTCCAACGACTCCGCCGCGATGCCAGGGCCGGTATCGGTCACCGCCACCCGCAGCCGCCCACCCGACACGGGCGCGCAGTCCAGCCGCACGCTGCCACCCCGGTGGTTGTACTTGATGGCGTTGGACAGCAGGTTGAGCACGACCTGCGCCAGCCGCTGGCGGTCGGCCTGGGCGTAGGCGGCGCAACCCCCAGGCAGGCCCAGGTGCAGCACGACGCCGTGCTGGTCGCCCAGCGGCCGCAGCAGCTCGACCGCCTCGCCCACCACCTCGGCCACGCTGACCGGCTCCAGCGACAGCGGCAGCCGGTCCGCGTCGATCGCGGCGATGTCCAGCACCGCGTTGATCAGGGCCAGCAGGTGCACCGCGCCCTGATGGATCTGGCGTCGATCATGAGTTCGCGGTCGGCCGGGCCGCCGCTACGGTGCCCGGTGGGACCTTGCCGTGCTGCCCTGGCTGCTGGGCTGCGGCTGCCGGGCGCTACAGGTGCGCCACCAACCCCGCGTCACGGCGTGCGGGTGGTCGGGGTGTGCGAGCTGGGCGTGGTTGTGGCTACGGCCGTGGTGCTGGGGACCGTCCCCGCCGGCGCGGTCGTTGTGGGAACGGCGACCGGCGCGGTGGTTGTGGGAACGGCGACCGGCGCGGTCGTCGTCGGTGCGGGCCGCGACGGCGATGTGGTCGACGTCGCCGGCGCCCGGGTTGCCGGCGGGGCCGGCCTGTCTGCTTCGGCGACGACCACCCCGACGGAGGTGCTGGCTCCCTGCCGCGGCCGGCTCCCGAACAAGCTGGCAAGCGGCTGCTGTGCGACCGCCTCCATGCCCGTGATCGCGCCGAGCGCGATCCCAAACGCCAGCACCGCCGCGACCGCGACCCGCCGCCAGCGGATCGGCTCCGGATGCGCCTTGCTGGCACCTTCCTCGCTCGGGCCCGCCCCCTTGCCCGCCCGGCGGGGGAGGGAGCGCCGCGCCAGTGTGTGGGCGGACGCCAGCGAGCGGGTGTACACGGCTTCGGCCGGGGTCACGAGAATGCTCCCCAGCGCCGCGCCGATGAGGGTCCCCTCGACCCCGAAGAATGACGCGACGACGGCCCCGGTGACCGCCGCGAGCGCGCCAGCGAGCAACCTGGGAACGCGGAGCTGTTCCATGCCACACCTGCATGTTGGGGTCGGGGACGGCGACGCTGCCGAAGGGGCCACTGGCGCGGCCGGATGGGGGTCCAGCCGCACCTGCAAAGCCCGCATCCTACCGGCCGGAGCCGTCTCGCGCCAGGTGACCCCTGGCCAAGTGGACGACCGCGCGGCCTGGGATAGCTACAGTGCGGGCTACCAGGTCTTCATCGCTGAGGTGCTCCAGCGGGCCGAGTTCAAGGCCGCTCTCAGCTCGGCGCGTCATAGAAGGCGTCGAAGATATCGGCATACTTCTGCGCGACGACCCGACGCTTGAGCTTCAGGGTGGGGGTGAGCTCTCCGGTCTCCTGCGTGAAGTCGTGGCCCAGGACGGCGAACTTCTTGATCTGGGCGACCTTGGCGTAGCGCGCATTGGCCTGGTCGACGACGGACCGGACGAGCTCCTGCACCGCTGGGTGCGCCGCGAGGGTGGTGAGATCGTCAGGGATTCCCTTTGCGGCGGCCCACGGGATGATCTGCTCGGCGTCGAGGGTGATGAGCGCGACCAGGTACGGCCGCCGGTCGCCGAACACGACCGCCTGGGAGATCAATGGTGACTGGCGCAGGTCGTTCTCGAGGTTGGCGGGGGTGATGTTCTTGCCACCCGCGGTGATGATGATGTCCTTTTTGCGCCCGGTGATGGTGACGAAGCCATCCTCGTCGATCGAGCCGAGGTCGCCTGTCTGCAGCCACCCGTCCACCAGCGCCGCCGCGGTGGCCTCCGGGTTCGCCCAGTAGCCGGCGAAGACGTGCGGACCGCGCATGAGCAGCTCGCCGTCCTCGGCGCTGCGGATCTCGCATTCGGGGACCGCTTGCCCGATGCTGCCGATCTTGATCGCCTCCGCGGTGTTGAGGGTGCCGACGGCTGCCGACTCGCTGAGGCCATAGCCCTCGTACACCGGCACGCCGGCGGCATGGAAGAACTCGAGGATCTCCGGCGCGATCGGCGCCGCCCCAGAGATCGCGAGACGCATTCTCCCGCCGAATAGCGCGCGCACCTTGGCAAACAACGCCGCGTCGGCCTGTTCGAAGCCGCGGCGCAGCTGCTCCGGCACCGGTTGCCCGGCGCGCTCGAGCCGGCGCACGGCGAGCCCGACCTCCACCATGTTGGACAGCGTGTCGCGCGGCACCTGACTGGCGAACAGGGCGTGCACCTTCTCGAAGATGCGGGGCACCGAAGGTATGTATGTCGGCCGGACCTCGGCGCAGTCCGGCACGATGGCGGACGCACCGGCGCTGCAGTACGCCACCACGCCGCCCACGCTGGCGATGCTCAGCTGCACGACCTGGGCGAAGACGTGCGCCAGGGGGAGGAACAGGTATGCGACGTCATCGGCCCCGACGATCTCGAGCTCCTCGGTGATTCGGCAGCAGGCGGTCATGTTGCGGTGGGTGAGCACACAGCCCTTCGGCGGGCCGGTCGTGCCGGAGGTGTAGATGATCAGCGCCGGGTCGTCCGGTCGCACGCCCGCGGTGCGCTGCTCCAGCTCAGCACGGTCGCCGTCACGGCCGCGCGCGCGGAGCTGCTCCAGGCTGACGGCGGCCGTGCCGGCCGGGTCGATGACGGCGGCATGCCGCAGCTCGGGCAGCCGGTCGCGGACCTGCTCGACCTTGGCCAGCTGCGCGGGACTCTCGCAGATCACCGCGACCGCGCCGGAGTTCCCGATGACCCACTCGCACTCCTCTGGCGAGCTGGACGGGTAGATCGGGACCAAAACGGCGGCGGCGGCCTCGATGCCGAGCTCCGCCTGCACCCATTCCGGCCGCGTCTCGGAGAGGATACACACCCGGTCGCCGGGGCCGACGCCGAGGGCGGCGAGCCCGAGGCCCACCTCCCCGGCGATGTCGCGCAGCCGTGTATAGCTCAGGTCCCGCCAGACGCCGTCACGCTTGAAACGTTGCGCGGGACGTTCGCCGAACCGTTCGGCGCCGAGCACGGGAAGTTCAGCGAGGGTCTGGGGAATCTCAACCTGATGCGGTCGCATGGGTACCCTCCGTGGTGCGGACTCCTGCAGCCGCTTGCCGTCCAGTAGGCTCGTGCGCTCCATGCGTTGCCAGCTGTCCACACCGTGAAGCTGTCAACGCCGCCGTGTCAAGGTTGTCCGCGACGGGGTTGCCGGAACCCCCGGCACATCTCTAGCCTGCTGCGGGTGACGAGCCAGCAGCGTGAACTGAACATCGTCGTGCTTGGCGCGACAGGCTTCACCGGTGCCTTGACGGCGGAGTACCTGGCGGCGCACGGGTCGGGCGCGACGCGGTGGGCGGTCGCCGGGCGGGACCGCAGCAAGCTGGAGGCGCTGCGCGACCGGCTCGGCGTCGACGTCCAGCTCCTGCAGGCCGACGTCAGCGACCGGGCCTCCCTGCGGCGCCTGGCCGAGGCGTCCCGGGTGGTCGTCACCACGGTCGGGCCGTACCTGCGGTACGGCGAGCCGGTCGTGGCCGCCTGTGCCGAGGCCGGCACCGACTACATCGATCTCACCGGTGAGCCGGAATTTGTCGACCGGATGTATGTGCGTCACCACGCGACGGCGCAGCGGACGGGTGCCCGCCTCGTCCACGCCTGTGGTTTTGATTCCGTCCCGCATGACCTGGGCGCCCTGTTCACGGTCCAGCACCTGCCACAGCAAGGGCCGATCCGCCTGCGCGGGTACGTCAGCGCGAGTGGGCGGCCCTCTGGCGGCACGGTGGACTCCGCCGTGACGTCCTTCTCGCGGTTCCGGCAGGCGGCCGCGGCGCACGCCGAACGCCGGCGTGCACAGCCCAGCGGCGGCAACCGGCGGGTGCGCGCGGTGATGGGCCGGCCGGGCTATGACCGCGACGTGGGGGCATGGGTGCTGCCGCTGCCCTCGATCGATCCGCAGATCGTGGCCTCCTCGGCGCGGGCGCTCGACCGGTACGGCCCCGACTTTTCCTACAGCCACTTCGTTGCGGTCGGCAATCCCGCGGCCGCGGCGGCCCTGGGCGCCGTAACGGCAGGAACGTTCGCCCTCGCCCAGCTGCCCGCCACCCGAAAGCTGCTGCTGCGGCTGCGGCCGTCCGGCGCTGGTCCAACCGCCCAACAGCAGAAGGAGGGCTGGTTCCGGGTGCGGTTCATTGGCCAGAGCGGTCAGCGGCGCGTCGTCACCGAGGTCGCTGGGGGCGACCCCGGCTACGGCGAAACCTCCAAGATGCTGGCCGAGTCCGCGCTGTGCCTGGCCAACGACGCGCTGCCGGAGGCCGCCGGACAGCTCACCACGGCCGTCGCCATGGGGGACGCGCTGCGCGCACGGCTGCAGCGGGCGGGCATCTCGTTCCGGGTGCTCCAGAGCGACTAGTCACCCGCGCCGAAGGAGGTCGACAGCCAATGTCCTCGGTGATGGAGCGCACGCTTGAGGCCAATGGGCTGAGCTTCAACGTGGCCGAGGCGGGTGAGGGGCCGCCGGTGCTGCTGCTGCACGGCTTCCCGGACTCCTGGCGGCTGTGGCGGCATCAGATCCCCGCGCTGGCCGAGGCCGGCCACCGGGTGATCGCGCCTGACCTGCGCGGCTTCGGCAGGACCGACAGGCCGGCCAGGGTGGAGGACTATGGGTTGCGTGCGCTGGTCGCTGACGTTGTTGGCCTGCTGGATGTGCTCGGTGTGGAGCGGGCCGCCGTCGTCGGTCACGACTGGGGCGCGAGCCTGTCCTGGGCGGTGGCCAGGGCTGTGCCGGACCGGGTGACCAGGCTGGTCGTGGTGTCGGTCGGCCATCCGCTGGCCGGTGCCGCCGCCGGGCTGGCCCAACGGGAGCGCTCCTGGTACATGCTGTGGTTCCTGTTTCCCGGGGTGGCCGAGCGGGTGCTGCCCGAGGACGACTGGGCGTGCTTTCGCCGCTGGGCCTGGAACGACGCCCGGCCGGGCGAGGATCCCGATCTCGACCGGCAGATCGCCGACCTGTCCCGGCCGGGTGCGCTCATCGCCGGGCTGAGCTGGTACCGGGCCAACATCGACCCGGCGACCTTCGTCATCAACAACCCCGAGCGGATCCCCGTCCCGGCCGTGCCCTGCCCCACGATGGGCGTGTGGTCCAGCGACGACATGGCGCTCACTGAGGCGCAGATGACCGGCTCAAGGCGGTTCGTCTCCGGGCCCTGGCGCTACGAGCGGCTGGATGGCATCGACCACTGGGTGCCCGTGCACGCACCAGAGCGCCTCAACCAGCTGCTCGTCGACTTCCTCAGCTAGCGTGTCCGCCCGACGTGGCACCGGTGGCGCGCGGCAGCGGTGGGCTATATGACGTCGGGAGCCGGGTCGACCACGACCCTGACCTCGACATTGCCGTGGACCGCGTTCGAATAGGGACACACAGTGTGTGCCATGGCAATGACCTGCTCAGCTTGCTCGTGATCGAGTTCTGGCAGGCGGACGTGAAGCTCGACGGCGAGCCCGTACCCGCCCGACCCGTCGGGGCCGATGCCGACTCGGGCGGTGACGGAGGCGCCGCTGGCCTGAAGCTTCATCCTGCGTGCAACCAGGCGCATCGCGTTGTCGAAGCACGCGGCGTAGCCGGCTGCAAACAGCTGCTCCGGGTTGGTGGCATGGCCTCCTGGCCCGCCCAGCTCCTTGGGGATGGCAAGGTCCAGCAGCAGGACGCCATCAGAGGATCGAATTTGGCCTTCTCGTCCTCCGTGGGCCGTTGCCTCTGCGGTGTAGAGAACGTTCATCGGACCTCCTCGAGTATCACTGTGGGGAACCGCAAGGGCAGACGGCCAACCCGCGAGCCCCACAAACGTAGGTCATGACATTCTCCTCGCTGGCGTGGTATCCGCCGAGGCCGAGCGGGAGCAGGCCGCTCAGCCCGGCGGACTGCTGCCCGTCGTCTGCCGGTCGCGCTCCATGAGCACGCGCCGGAGGATCTTGCCCGACAGCGACTTGGGAATCTCGTCGATGAACTCGACGGCGCGGACCTTCTTGTAGGGCGCGACCCGCTCGGCGACGTAGTCCACGACCTCCTGGGCCGACAGCTCGGCCTTGGCCACCACGAACGCCTTTGGCACCTCCCCCGCCTCCTCGTCGGCCAGCCGCACCACCGCGGCGTCGGCGACCGCCGGGTGCGACACGAGCACGGCCTCCAGCTCGGCCGGTGCGACCTGCAGCCCCTTGTACTTGATCAGCTCCTTGACACGGTCGACGATGTAGACGTAGCCGTCGTCGTCGAAGTAGCCGATGTCGCCGCTGTGCAGCCAGCCGTCGGGGTCGAGCAGCTGGGCGGTCTCCTGCGGCCGGTTCAGGTAGCCGCGCATCACCTGCGGGCCGCGGAAGCACAGCTCGCCGGTCTGGTTGCGGCTCAGCGCCCCGCCGGTGGCGACGTCGACCACCTTGGCTTCGGTGTTGGGTACGAGCTGCCCGGCCGAGCCGTGGCGGATCCTGGCCCGCTCGCGTGGGTGCGCGGTCAGGGTCGGGCTGGTCTCGGTGAGGCCGTAGCCCTGGCCGACCGCGCAGTCGAGCCGCCTGGCGCACGCCTCCTCGAGCTCGGCGCCAAGCGGCGCGGCGCCCGACCCGATGAACTTCAGCGCCGACAGGTCGAACCGGTCGACCAGGGGATGCTTGGCAAGCGTCAACATGATCGGCGGCACAAGGGCCGCGCTGGTGACCCGGTAGTCCTGCAGGAGCGTGAGAAACTGCTCCAGGTCAAAGCGCGGCATGGTGACCAGCGTGGCGCCCTGCCACAGCGTGAGCGCCATCAGCACGGTCAGCCCGTAGATGTGGAAGAACGGCAACACGGCGATGCCGACCTCGTCCTCGCGCACGTCCCACACGGGCTGGCACTGGCAGAGGTTGGCGACCAGGTTGTGGTGGGTGAGCATGACCCCCTTGGGCAGGCCGGTCGTGCCGCTCGAGTAGGGCAGCGCGGCGAGGTCGGCGCGCGGGTCGATCGCCACCTCGGGTGGCTGCCCGTCGGAGCGCAGCACCCCGGCGAACGGGGTCGCGCCCTCGGCCTCGCCGAGCACGAACACCTCTCGGACGCCGGACCTGCCGGCCGCCTCGATCGCCTTGTCCAGGAAGGGCGGGACCGTGAGCAGGTAGCCAGCGTCCGCGTCGTTGAGCTGGAAGGCGAGCTCCTCGACGGTGTACAGGGGGTTGATGGTGGTGGCGGTCCCGCCCGCCAGCAGCACTGCGTAGAACGCGACCGCGTACTCGGGCAGGTTGGGACAGTAGATGGCGAACACGTCGCCGCGCCCGAAGCCCCGCGCGGCCAGACCGCCGGCGGCGAGCCGGGCACCGCGGACCAGCTGGCCGAAGGTGATCGTGCGGCCGCTCGGCCCGTCGATCAGCGCCGGCTTGTCGGCCCGCGCCGCCGCATCGGCGAACACAAACGCGGGCAGCGAGACGTCGGGGATGGTCACGTCAGGGTACGGGCTGCGGAGAATCGTGGAAGTCATCGTCTGCCTCCCTGGCGCCCAGGCACCTCATGAACCCAGCTTCCGCCGCCATGCGTTCACGTACACGACCTGCTCGACCGGACGGCGCATCGCGGGCTTGAAATCGTCGCCCGCGGAGTACGCGACGGGAATCATGGCAACCTGCGTTACCGTCTCGGGGATGCCGAGGACTTCGGCGGCCTCCCGCTCGTTGGCCAGGTGCAGCGTCGTAAACGCCGACCCAAGCCCTCGGCTGCGCAGCGCGAGCATGAGGCTCCACACCGCCGGCACGATCGACCCGTAGAACCCCGCGGTGTCGAACACCGACGCATTCTCCGGCAGACGCTGCAGCAGACAAGGGATCACCAACACCGGCACCTCGTGCAGGTGGTCAGATAGGTACTGCGACGAGTCGAGGATCTTGTCCATATCAGTGCGGCCCGCCCGCTGTGCCGCCACCCGGTTCGCCGCCAGATACGGATCGTGGCTGCGGCGGTACAGCTCGGCGAGCCGCCCGCGAACGTGCGGATCGTCGACGATGAGCCAACGCCAGGGCTGGCTGTTACCGCCGCTCGGGGCCTGCACCGCAATGCGGAGGCACTCGATCACGACGTCCCGCTCCACCGGACGTGTCAGGTCCAGGCGTTTGCGCACCGACCGCGTGGTGGTGAGGAGGCGATCGGTCTGGGCCAGGTCGAAGGTCATGTCAGCAGAACCTTGGCCACCTCGCGGGCCTTGGTCAGGTCGGGTGCCTCACCACTGACGAGATCGGCCCAGAGGAACGACTCAGCGATGCGGACCATCGTGAACGCGAGCGTCTCCGGGTCGAGTCGGAGCTGCAGCCCTTTGCGTTCCCGCGCTTCGACGAGGACGTCGCGGAACGTCTCGACGACCCTGCGCTGCAGCGGGCTTGCTTTGGAAGTCATCACCCGCAGCGCGCACTCGGGCTCAGACTTGACGAAATGGCGCAGCGGCTCGAGCTCGACGATCAGGTCGCCGAACCGGCTGTAGACGCCGAGCACCCACGCCGCACCGCGTCCCTTGGCTTCGGTGCGCGCCTGCGCCAGCCCCGGCTCCGACAGCGACCAGAGCACCTCGCCAAGGAGCTGGTCGCGGCTGCCCACCCAGCGATACAGGGTGGCTCGACCGATGCCCAGTTCCTGCGCGAGCTCATTCATGTCGATCCGCTGACTGCGCAAGAAGCGGCGCCGTGCCGCATGCAGCACATCCGCGGGCGTGACGGGCCGCACCTCGTTCCGCGCGGCCACATGTTGCTCAAGGATCGTCGGTCTTTTCACGGTGTAATCGCCCTTGACTCGCGAGACGTACAGCCGTAACGTCTCATCGTGAGACGAATTTACAAGATGTCTCGCCCGCCTGCAAGGGGGTCCGGGATGACGGTACAGGGGACGGCCGATCCGCGGTTCGCGGCTGTGCGGGATGAGTTCGAGCGCAACTTCGCCGAGCGCGGCGAGGTGGGCGCCTCGGTCTGTGTGACCATTGACGGCGAGGTCGTCGTCGACCTGTGGGGAGGCATCGCCAATCCCGAGACGCAAGCACCGTGGGACGAGGACACGGTCGCCGTGGTCTGGTCCTGCACCAAGGGCGCCACTGCGCGAGCCGATCCCAGAGAACGGGCTGTCCGATTGGGACGCGGTCGTCGAGGCCCTCGCCGCGATGGAGCCACTGTGGGAGCCGGGCACGCGCCACGGCTACCACGCACTCGTCTTCGGACACCTTGTCGGCGAGATCCTGCGGCGTGTCACGGGCCGCTCGCTCGGCACGTTCTTCCGAACGGAGGTCACGGAGCCGCTCGGGCTCGACTTCTGGATCGGCCTGCCCGAGGAGCACGAGCCGCGCGTCGCGCCATGCACCTCAGCCGATCCGCCGGCGCCGGGCCAGCCGGTGCCGCAGTTCTACGCAGTGGCGATGAACGACCCCACGTCGATCCCCGGGATGATCGTGTGGAACTCCGGCGGCATCCTCCTGCCCGGCGCGGTCAACAGCCACCAGGTCCACGCCGCGGAGATCCCCTCGGCGAACGGGATCACCAACGCACGCGGACTCGCGGGAATGTACCGTCCGCTCGCGCTCGGTGGGGAATTCAACGGCGTCCGCCTCGTACCCGGCGACGCCATCCCCGCGATGGGCGCGGTCAGCGCCGCGGTCGCCAAGGACGCGACGATGCTGGTGCCCGCACGGTGGGCGACCGGGTTCATGAAGGGCGCGGACAACCACCGCCTGCCGCCAGGGCAAAACGACAGCGTGATCCTGTCCGAGGAGGCGTTCGGTCACCTGGGCAGCTCACTCGGCTTCGCGGACCCGAAGGCACGCCTGTCATTCGGGTACGCCATGAACCGCCTGGGCGGCGGGATCGGCCTCGAGAACCGAGGCCAGGCGCTCGTCGGCGCCGTCTACCGAACCCTGGGGTACCGGCGCGGAGCGCGCGGCGGCATGTGGTATTCATGAGGTCATGACCACCAGGCACGGGCCCAACCGGCCACCCGAGGGCCGAAGCGAGGAGGTGGCGCGTGTCCTCATCGACTGAGACGACCGTCTTCAGAACCTGTCCGCTCTGTGAGGCGACGTGCGGCTTGGAGCTCACGATCAGCGACGGCGCGGTGACAGGGATCCGCGGCGACAAGGACGACGTTTTCAGCCGCGGGTTTATCTGCCCCAAGGGAACGACGCTCGGCCAGCTGCACGACGACCCCGACCGCCTGCGCGGGCCGCTGGTCCGCCGCGACGGTGACCTGCGCGTGGCCACCTGGGAGGAAGCGTTCGCTGAAGTCGCACGCCGGCTGCCGCCGATCATCCAAGGTCACGGTCGCGACGCGGTCGCCGTGTACATCGGCAATCCGACCGTCCACAACCTCTCGGGCGTGCTCTACAGCCGCCTGCTGTTGCGCGTGCTCGGCACGCGCAACGTCTTCACCGCCAGCACCGTCGATCAGCGGCCAAAGGAGATCTCGAGCGCGCTGATGTTCGGGACGATGCTCACCCACGCCGTTCCCGACCTCGACCGCACCTCCTACCTCCTGCTTCTCGGCGCCAATCCCTACGAGTCCAATGGGAGCCTGGCGACCGCGCCCGACTGGCCGGGGCGCCTGCGTCGCATCCGGGGGCGGGGCGGCAAAATTGTCGTGGTCGACCCCAAGCGCACCCGCACGGCCGAGCGTGCCTCCGAGCACGTCCCGATCCGCCCCGGCACCGACGCCCAGTTCCTCATGGCCATGGTGCACACGCTGTTCGCCGAGCGTCTGGTCGATCTCGGCGCCGCTGCGGAGTTCGTCGCCGGCGCGGACGTGGTCGAGGGGCTGGCTCGTGACTTCACGCCCGAAGCCGTCGCTCCGCTGTGCGGGATCGACGCCGCCACGATCCGCCGGCTCGCACGCGAGCTCGCCGCGGCCCCCAGCGCAGCCGTCTACGGACGCACCGGGACCTGCACGCAAGAGTTCGGGACGATCGCAAGCTGGCTCGTCGATGTCCTCAACGTGCTCACCGGCAACCTTGACCGCCCCGGCGGTGCGATGTTCCCCAAGCCGGCCGCCGGCGCGCCCAACACGGTCGGCACGCCGCGCTACGGCCGCCAGACGCGGATCGGACGCTGGCGCAGCCGTGTGCGCGGGCTGCCGGAATCGTTCGGCGAGCTCCCGGTCGCCTGCCTCGCCGAAGAGATCGAGACCCCGGGCGAGGGTCAGGTGCGCGCGCTCATCACGATCGCCGGCAACCCGGCGCTGTCGGCCCCCAACAGCGCCCGCCTGCAGCGCACGCTCGCGTCGCTCGAGTTCCTGGTGTGCGTCGACTTCTACGTCAACGAGACGACGCGCCACGCGGACGTGATCCTCCCGCCACCGAGCCCGCTGACGCGCGGGCACTACGACCTCGCGTTCTACCTGTTCGCGCTGCGCAACGTGGCGAACTACTCACCGCCGGTCTTCCCCATCGAGCCCGGACAGCCCGACGAGTGGCAGATCCTGTCCAAGCTCGCGCTGGCCGCTCAGGGTCTCGGCGCGGACGCCGACCCGGCCCTCGCGGACGACGCCGCGATCCGCGTGCTCGTCGACCACGCGGTCGCGGATCCGCACTCTCCCTTCCACGAGCGCCACACCGACGACGTGCTCGCCGAGCTGGCGCCCCGCACCGGCCCGGAGCGGATCCTCGACTTCATGCTCCGCGCCGGCCCCTACCGGCTGACGCTGGATACGCTGCTGGAGCACCCGCACGGGGTCGACCTCGGCCCACTCGGGCCGCGACTCCCAGAGGTGCTTCGGACGAGGTCCGGGATGGTGGAGCTCGCCCCCCAACCGCTGGTGGCCGACGTGGAGCGTCTGCGGGCGTCGCTCGCCCGCACCCACGACGAGGACGACGGGGCCCTGGTCCTCATCGGGCGGCGCCACCTGCGATCCAACAACTCCTGGATGCACAACATCGAGACGCTCGCAAAGGGCAAGGCGCGCTGCACCCTCCAGGTCAATCCCGCCGATGCCGCACGTATCGGCCTCAAGGACGGCAGCACCGCGCGCGTCTCGTCGCGGACCGGCACCCTCGTCGCCGCCATCGAGGTCACCGACGCGGTCGCGCCTGGCGTGGTCAGCCTGCCCCACGGCTGGGGGCACGACCTCCCCGGAGTCGCCATGGCGGTGGCACAGGCGCATCCAGGCGTGAACTCCAATCTGCTCGCGGACGACGAACGCTACGACGAGCTGTCCGGCAACGCCGTCCTCAACGGCATTCCCGTGAAGGTGGCACCAGCGGGATCGAGCCTACCCGCTTGAGGGTGGCGTGAGGGGGGCAGCCGTGCTCCCACGTATGACGAGATGGGTCGGCACGGTCACAGCGGGCCCAGCAGCCACAGCGCATGCAGGGCGCCTGCAGGCGAGCCCCGCCGGCTTGTCACCGACCCGGTCGCTTGCCGCACTGCGCCGTCTGCTTCAGGTACCGGAGCACCTGCCGATCCTATGGTATGAACACCCCGCGTGGTCGCTGGAAGGGTGCCTGGCCAAGCTGGTTGGTTGCGCGCCGGCCGCCTGGCCAGCGCGACGGCCCAGGCCGACCGGCCGGGCATGCCGAGCCGTACGCCCTCCAGGCGGGAACGATCCCCACCTTCAGTGGCAGCCGGTCCCGGCCGAGGGTCCGGGCATGGCTGGCGCTGCTGGTCGCCGTGCTGGTCGCCGTCGCGGCCGGCTACGCCATCAGCCGGGTCCACGCCTACGCTGCCGACCGCGCGGAGCTGCAGGGCCTGCTTGGCCAGCTGGACACCGCGACCCGCCACCGCAGCGCGCTGGAGTGGCAGGCGATCGCCGAGCAGCGCCTGTCGCCAGCGCTGGACGAGGAGCAGCGCGAGGTCGACGCGGCTGCCGATTGGCTGGCGGCGCAGCTGCACGTGCGCGACGCCACAAGCGGCCAGGCCAAAGCGGTCCACGACGCGTTCGCGCTCTACGACGCCGCGGTCGACCAGGAATTCGCGCTGCTGGCCAAGGGGCAGGTCGGCGCGGCCGAGCAGATTGACGAGCAGCGGGTCGACCCGGCCTTCGCGCGGCTGGGCGGGGCGCTCGCGGTCGCCGGGCGGCGCTACGCGGCGCTGGCGGCGTTGGCCGACCGGCGGGCCGAGCTGGGCACCTGGCTCATCCTGCTGGCAGCCGCGGCCGTCATCGGCGCGCTGGCGTGGCGGGTCCAGCGGGCCAGGGCCCAGGCGGCCGCGTTGTTCGCCTACCAGGCGCGCCACGACCCGCTGACCGCGCTGCCCAACCGGGCGCTGCTGGTCGAGCAGCTGGACCGAGAGCTCGCCCGCGCCGGCCGCCGCGACCAGGCGGTGGTGCTGCTGTGGCTGGACCTGGACGACTTCAAGGTCGTCAACGACAGCCTCGGCCACCACGCCGGCGACCAGCTGCTGGGGGTGGTCGGCGAGCGGCTGCGAGGCTGCCTGCGCCCCGGTGACCTCCCCGCCCGCATGGGCGGCGACGAGTTCACCGTGCTCCTGGCCGACCTGACCGGCCTGCCGGACGCCATCCAGGTCGCCGAGCGGCTCGTCGCCGAGCTGGGCGTCCCGTTCGAGGTTGCCGGCCACAAGGTCGTCGTCCACGCCAGCATCGGGATCGCCGAGAGCGTCCCCGGCCAGACCACCGCCCAGGAGCTGCTACGCAACGCCGACATCGCCATGTACGAGGCCAAAAAGCAAGGCAAAGGGCAACATCAGCTGTTCATCCCCGGCATGGACGCCCCCGCCTGGCGGCGGCTGGAGCTGGAGGCCGAGTTGCATGTCGCCCTGCACCAGGGGGGCCAGTTCGAGCTGTACTACCAGCCGATCGTGGACCTCGACAGCGGCGCGGTCAGCGAGCTGGAGGCGCTGGTGCGCTGGGACCACCCCAGCCGCGGGCTGCTGCCACCCGCCGACTTCATCCCCCTGGCCGAGCAGACCGGCCTGATCGTGCCGCTAGGGGCGTGGGTCCTGGACGAAGCCTGCCGGCAGCTGGCCGCCTGGCAGCCACACGACCAGCACCAGCAACCGCTCGGGCTGAGCGTGAACCTGTCGGCCCGCCAGCTCCGCGACCGCCACCTGCCCGACCTGGTCGCCCAGGCGCTGGCCGCCTCCGGGCTGGACCCCCCTCGCCTCACCCTGGAGATCACCGAGACCAGCATGGTCGAGGACCTCCGCGCCGCCGGGGCGACCTTGGCGGCCGTGCGAGCGCTGGGGGTCCGCGTCGCCATCGACGACTTCGGCACCGGCTTCTCGGCGCTCGGCGCGCTCGAGCACTACCCGGTCGACTCGCTGAAGATCGACCGCTCGTTCATCGACGGGCTGGGCCGCGACGCCCAGGACACCGCCATCGTCCACGCGGTCGTCGCCTTCGCCAGGACGCTCGGCCTGCCGGTCACCGGCGAGGGCATCGAGACCGCCGACCAGCTCCAACGGCTGCGGGCACTGGGCTGCGACCGCGGGCAGGGCTACTACTTCGCCAAGCCGCTGCAGCACGGCAGCATCCAGCCATTCCTCGACGCCCACCCACCGCCCCCACGCCCAGCAGCCGACCAGCAACCACAGCCGGCGCGGTCCCGCCGAGGACTTGCCCCGTAGCCAGCCTCGGAGCCACCCAGCGCCCTCGCCGAATGTTGTCGACACTCCCTGGGCTGGGGGTCTGGTCGCTCAGGGCACCTGGTCAGCGCGGCGATGGCGCCGTGCGAGCACCCGCAACTGCAACACCCGCGCCACACCCGCCACCAGCACCAGCAGCGCGCCGAGCAGCGCGGCGAACAGCAACGCCACGCCGAGCGGCAGCGTGCCGTCGACCATCAGGAACCGCACCCGCGCCCGCTGGCCGTTCTGCAGGATAAACACCAGGATGGCGATCAGGAGGACCACGCCGATGCCCATCATCGTCCACACCATGCTGGTCCGGGTCGGCTCGATGGTGTGCTGTGCCCGGGTCGGCTCGGCACCCGCCCGTGCCGTCACCTCCGGCTCGAACGGTTCCGAGCCGCCGTCCGAAACCTGCTGTGGCCCTCCGGCAGCCGGCCCGTCCGCGCTCATGTCGGTCCCCCTTCGCTTTTCCGTTCCCGGCGATCGCGTCCCGCTCGACCACACGTATTCTGATGGTCCAGGCGCTCCTCGTCCCGTTCGGCGGCGCTGCTCGCTGGCACGGCAAATTCTACCTCGCGCCCTGCGGCGGGCCAGCCATCAGCCAAATTGACATCACCTCGCCGAGACACGGCTCGGCGCCATGCGGGATCCCTACCCACGGCGCCGAGGTGGACTGGACGGCAGTATTGCCATTGACCCATTCCGCAGCACCGGCGCGGCTGAGCGTCCTCACCACCTACGGGGGATTGTGATCGTGTGGCTCCCGCTTGCCATGTGCTGCTCCTCCACCCAACCGACGTCCACGGGCACGGCTACGCAGCGGGGCCGTCGCTGGTTCCTATGGCCGTGCTTCGGCGGCCGTTCGAAGGCAACCCGAGGCGACCAGCTCCCGCCGGGTCCTGAGCATTTACGTCTGGGCGTACGCGCCCCGCTCGAGCAACTCCTTCAGCTTCTGTTCGTCGCTCGGCAGCTGTTTCGCCAGCCGACGGGCGAGGAGCGGAACGAGCAGCCTGCCGATCCCGTGCCCCTGGAACTCGCAGGAGATCGTGACGCGCGACCGCTTGCCGTCATCGAGCGGCTCAACCGTGCCCTTGGCAATCGCGATGACCGGGATGCCGCCAACACCGCGGTTCGCCCAGGTCCTGGGAGGATGCAGCTCGACCATCTCCTCGGTATACCGCAACGTCCGAGGACCGACCCGCCGGGTCACCAGGACTCTCGAGCCCACGGCGAGTGGGGCATCACCCTCCTGGCGTGCCGACACAACGCTCTCCTGCCATTCGGGGTGGTGCGACGGATCGGCCACGTATGAGAAGACGTCTTCGGGACGACGGGAGATCTCGATGCGCTCCACGATCTCGGCCATTTCGCCTCCTTTGTCACGATCTCCGGCGGATTCGTCTTATCAGTCGTTTGAGGACCGCCAGGTCGAGCTGGCGGAGCCGCGTTGGGTCGGCAAGGATGTCGATTTCGACGATCTTCCCGCGCGTGACCGTGAAGCCCAGCACCGCAAACGGCCGTCCACGCGAAGCCACGACGAGGCCCGCGGCGCCGTTCACCAACGCCGGTCGTGCAAACCGGGCGCGCCTCGAGAATGTCAGCGCCCCCTCGGCCACGGCCCGTGCACCTCGGACCACCACCGAGGCACCCGCGGGCGCGGCGCCGAGGTCGGCTCGGACCACGACGTCCGGGTCGAGCACCACGAGCAGCGCGTCGAAGTCACCACCGTGCGCGGCACCCAGGAAGGCGTCGACCACCGCTTGCTGGCGCCCAAGATCGGCGTCGGGAACGGTGGCCGCATCCTGCACACGGCGGCGGGCGCGGCTGGCAAGCTGCCGTGCCGCGGTCGGGGAGCGCCCCACGATCGCAGCGATCTCATCGAACGGCACGGCGAACATGTCGTGCAGCACGAACGCCAGCCGCTGGGCGGGCGCCAGCGTCTCCAGGACCACCAGCAGCGCCAGCCCGACTCCCTCGGCCAGGAGCGCCTGCTGCTCGGGGTCGATCTGGTCCTGGGGGCTGATGATCGGCTCGGGCAGGTGGATGCCCATGGGCTCTTCGCGCCGCGACGTGCGGGCACGCAGCCTGTCCAGGCACACCCGCGCGACCAGCGTGGTCAGCCAGCCGCCCAGGTTGTCGACGTCGCTGGTGTCGGAGCGGCTGAGTCGGAGCCAGGCGTCCTGCACGGCGTCGTCGGCCTCGCTGAGCGAGCCGAGCATCCGGTAGGCCACCGCCCGCAGGTGGGTGCGGTGCTCCTCGAACCGCTCCGCCAGCCATTCGCCCTCGTCCATCGACCCGGTCGGTGACAAAGGCGTGGTAGCGCCAGTTGGGGAACAGCTCGGCCTGAGCGCCGACCAGGCGGGTGCGGCGCACGATCAGCCGGTCACCCTTGTAGCGGGTCTCGGCGACCTGGGCCACGCCCCCGTCGGGATAGACGATCGTGGGAGGATTGCATCGAGAAAGTGCCCTCCTGATTGGGGATACGGCAGCTGTCGCAGGCGCCATTCTCCCAGGTCAAATGGCCTTTCTCATAATCCGGACCGACATCATTCCATGACCGCAGCGGTGGTCTCGGGCTCAGGCCGACTCCGCCGCGCGGCGCACCGGGTAGAGGTGCCCTGGGGAAGACGGGTCGAACAGGCCTGGGATCTGCGAAGCCCGCAACCGGCCCAGGGGGATGTCGACCGCGACGCTGAGCATCCCGGTTCCGCGGATACGCCACACCGAACCGACCTGGACGACGTCGGGAAAGCGAGTCGCCAACTCGGCCCGGGCTGCCGCGCGGGCGGCGGCGGTACCCCGGCGCATCCGCTGGACGAGCCGCATCGCGATCATGGCCACGTCGTTGTACTCCTCGGCGAGCTTGGCCCTCATCTGCGCCGTGGTCTTCCGTCCCGAGCCGTGTCCGAGGAAGACGTCGGCGCCGCCATGCCGCGCGATCAGCACCGCGTTCTCCAGCCGCCAAGCGTTGCCGACGTTCTTGTTGATCAGGTCGTACGCGGGGTGGTTCCAGAAATACACGTGATCGCCGACCACCAGGTCGGCCGGCGACGGCGGGACGACCTGCCGGATGCTGCCCAGGCCGGGACGCGTGCCGCCGCCGGTGCTCAGGGTCGGCTCCAGCTCCGAGAAGAGGTCCCAGCGCAACTGGATGTTGCTCGGACCGTACGCCGCGATCCGGGCGTTGAAAGCCGCATTTCCGAGGCTGGCCATAAACGCCCGGAAATGCACCAGCGAGACGAGGTAATCGCAGTGCACCAGGGTGCGCTTGTGCGGGGCCTGGGGGACGAAGAGGCGGATGATGGCCTCGTAGGGATCCAAGACGCCCAGCGGGCTGAGATTGAAGAGATAGTCGTCCTGGTCGCCGAAGACGACGTGTCGCTCCCCACGCGGCCTGGCGCGTATCTCGGCCCGCTTGGCCGGGTCCCGGCGGAGATCGTAGTTGTCCGGTGTGCCTGGGGTCCAGTAGTCCTTGGCCGCGAAGCCGACTCGGGGCCCCCAGTATAGGCTCGCCCCGGTGAACGGGTATCCGAAGGCAACCTTGCCGCCCACCTGCCTCTGCGAGTCCTGCATGACCTCCGTCATGGTCACCCGTTTGACCAGCTCGGTGTGCAGCTCATCGCGGGAGGCGAAGTCCAGGACGTCGGATGTCTCCGCCATGTCCTGGATGACACGCAGGCCTTCTGTGCGATCGCGTGCCGAGGTTAGCTCGGTGCGGACGAATGCGCGCCGTTCCGGCCGAGTCAGAGTCCGCGACGGCCGTGGGGGCTCGGTCAACCGGACTAGTCGCTGCACCGCGACGTTGCCTGCGAGTCCCTGGAGCGCCAGGACGGTGGCCGGACTGATCGCTCCGGCCGGCCGGACGGCCAGGATCGTCGGAGGCGGGACGTGGGCCTTCTGCTGGTTGGCCGTGTGCATCCGGGACGGCGGCGTCGGGCGTACCGCGGTCTTCTCCACATCCCGAAGGCGGTCCTGAGCGTGCACTCCTCCACCCCCTCGGTAGGCAGTATGCGGCACCGCCCCGCCCGTCGGCTGTTCGAACGGGAGGCGTCGAAGGCAGACATCACTGCCCGAAAGGCGGCCGACGGCTGACACCGGGCCACCCAGAGCCGGTTGAGCAACTCGGCAGTTTCCGATCACTTGGACGGGGGCGGTCGGCGTCGAGCTGGCCGAGGAGCCGGCCGAGCACACCGGTGTAGCTGCGGCAGGTGTTGGGTTGGCGCGGCGCGGTGAGGACAAGAACGCGCGTGGACGGCGGCTTAAGCCTGGATCCACTGCGAGGATGATGGTCGAGGCGTCCGCCCTGCCGGTCTGACTCGTGGAATCCACTGGCCTTGCTGTCTGGAATCGGATCTGTCGGCCGGTCGGGGCGGGCGTCCTCGAGGTGGACCGGCCTGACCGTGCCGCCCGGCGACGCCACGGCAAAGCCGACGACCTGGACGCCCAAGCGGCTGCTCGGGCGGTCCAGGCCGCCACCGCGACCGGGCAGCCCAAGGCCGGTGACGGCCGGGTGGAGATGATCCGTTCACTGCGGCTGGCGCGCCGCTCGGCGGTCAAGGCTCGTACCCACGCCGGCGACCCCAACCGACGCGGCCAAGCTTGCGCTGCGATCGGTCGCCGGACGCTGGCGGCAGCTGACCGAGGAGATCACCGCGCTGGACGTGCAGCTGGACCGGCTGGTCGCCACGGTGGCGCCAGCGCTGGTGGCGGTCAAGGGTGTGGGAACCGAGACGGCCGCGGCGCTGCTGGTCGCCGGCGGTGACAACCCCCAGCGGCTGCGCAGCGAGGCCGCCTTCGCGCATCTGTGCGGGGTCGCGCCTACGTCGAGCGACGCACCAAGCAAGGCAAGTCCAAGGCCGAGGGTCATCCGCTGCTTGAAGCGCTACATCGCTCGAGAGCTCTACCGCATCCTGGTATCTGCCCGTCCACTTGACGAGCCATAAGAGCATCCGAAACGTCTTCGCGCTCCGCTGTCCTCGCAGGCCGGAAGCCTCTTGGCAGTCGTAGGGCGCCGCATCCAGAAGGTGCACGGCCCATCACCAGAAATGGCCCTCCTACCAGGACAAACCAGCAGTCTCAACGGTGACATCAGTAGATTCAGGTTGAGGCTGCTCTGCTCAGCCCCCGGCGTAGTTGGGGGCAGCGGTGACCAGAAAGACCAGCACAAATGCCACCGCCAGCAGCGAGAACCGTATGACCCGACCCATGCATGCCTCCCTTGGTGATGAACCGTGGCACCGCCCGGCTGATAGACCGGCCGAACCGCTACGGCCAGAGTGTATTGGCGGATCGCACCGTTGGCGCCATCGCTGGCCTCACGCCGCTCTTGCTGACCGTGGCCGGCGAGCCCCCCACGAAGACGACGGCACCGGTCACCGGTCGGCCTCCTCTGCCTCCTCGGCGGCGCCGGGCATGGCCGCCAGCGCCTGCTCCACGTCGGCGATCCACTGCAGCAGCGCCTGGCGGGTGCGCACCCCGTGCAGCGCCGTCAGCTGCCAGAACAACCCCTCGGGGAGGTCGTTGAGCCGGTCCGCCGTGGCCTGCAGGTCGGCCAGGTCCAGCTCGACCGCGACGCGGTACTCGCGCAGCAGCGCCCGGACCTGTTCGTGGCCGAGCCGGCGGGCGAAGAAGAACTTGACCAGGAAGTCGCTGCGCAGGCGCGGCGGCTGGAAGCCGGGCGTCGCCAGCCACTCGTCGAGCGCGGCCCGGCCCCGCTCGGTCAACCGATAGACCCGCTTGTCGGGGACGCGGTCTTGGGCCACCGCGGTGCCCGCAATGTAGCCACCGTCCTCCAGCCGCCGCAGCTCCCGGTAGACCAGGCTGCGGTGCATCGGCCAGAAGTAGGCCAGCGACTGGTCGGCGAACGCGGCCAGCTCGTACCCGGACAGGTCGCGCAGCGACAGCAGGCCCAGGACAGCGAACGCTGTGGTCGGCAGGGCTGTCATGCTCACTTGTTATTCTCATTGCGAATAGTCGAACATGGACCTTCTTAGCAGGGATGCCGCAGCGCATCCACTCTACGTGAAGGAGCTCCATGCAGACGCAGCAGCCAGCGGCTCCAGACCCCTCGCCTGGCCCTGGACCGGTGACCGCCTTCGTGCAGCCGCTGGGCATTGGCCTGCTGATCGCGCTCGCCTTCGTGCTGATCTACCTGATCGCCCTGCACAAGCCGCAGCCCCACAACCTGCCCGTCGGTGTCGTGGCGTCCCCCGGCGTCGTGGCCCAGCTGCAGCGCTCGATCTCGGCACAGGCCGGGGACGCGGTCGCGCTGCGGCCCGCCGCAGACGTCACCGTGGCACGCCATCAGGTCCAGAACGGCCAGGTCGTAGCCGCCTACCTGCCCGGCCAGGGCAGCCGGCTGCTGGTCGCCGGTGCCCAGGGGACGGCGGTGACCCAGGTAGTGACCGGCATCTTCACGGGTGTCGCCGGCGCCCAGGGCGCGCGGCTGCAGGTCGACGACGTGGTGCCGCTCAGCGCCGAGGACCCGCGCGGGTTCTCCGGCTTCTACGTGATCTTCGGGGTCACGCTGGCCGGGTTCATCTTCGGCCAGACCAGCCACCTGTACTCCAAGCGCCTGTCGCTTGGGCTCAGGCTCGTCCAGGCGCTGCTGTTCGGGGTGCTGGCCGGGCTGGCCGGCGCGCTGATCGCCGGTCCGCTGATCGGTGTGCTGCCCGGGCCGTTCCTGGCCCTGGCCGGCATCCTGGTGTTGCTGGCGCTGACGACCGGGCTGGTGACCATGTCGTTTACCGCGCTGCTGGGTGACCCGGGCATCGCGCTGGCCACGTTGCTGCTGGTGATCCTCGGCAACGCCACCAGCGGCGGCGTGGTCCCAGCGTCGTTTCTGCCCGGCGGCTTTCGCCAGCTGAGCCCGGCGCTGCCCCCGGGAGCCGCCACCAAGGCACTGGGGCACATGGACTACTTCGACCCGGGCGCGGCGCTTGGACCGGTCGCGGTGCTGGCGGCCTGGGCGCTGGGCGGCCTGCTCCTGCTGGTGGTGGTGACTGGCAACCGGCGGCGGGCACGGCCGGTCGCCGTCCCGTCCGAGCAGGCATCCGTCACGCCATAGGAGGTCAAGGCATGGAACCCACTCGGCTGCTGCCGATCATCGCGCTGCTGTCGCTGGTCGGTGTGGAATATGGCGGCTGGGCGCTGCTCGGCTTCCTCACCGGGCGTGGCGCGCTCGGCGCCTTCCGCGAGCAGTTCTTCCGGGCCGGCCACGCCCACGCCGGGGTGCTCCTGGTGCTGTCGCTGGTCTACTTTCTGTACCTGGACCGAGCCGGCCTCTCGACCGGTACGCAGTGGCTGGCTGGGGTGCTGCTGCTGGCCGGCATCCTCGCCCAGTCGGGCGGGTTCTTCGTGCACCTGGGGATCGGGCAGGACGGTCGCCGGGGACCGTCATGACACGGACCGGCGCGCTGCTGATCGCCGCGGCCTTGGTGATCCTGGCCGTCGGGCTGATCACGACCGGCTGACCAGCATCAGTAGCCGGCATACCCCTTGATGTAGGCCTGCGCCTTGGACCAGGCGTTGGAGCCGACCATCTTGCCCAGCATCCGCCCGTGCAAATCGCCGCTGTAGAAGTGGATGCCGCCGTAGCGACGCGACCAGCCGGCCTCGTCGGCCGCCGCGGTGAAGGTTGACCACGACAAGGTCACGTCCGTGGTCGGGGTGCCTGGCTCGATCTTCAACGAGCCCGCAGGGATCGTGACCGAGGCGTTGAACGCGTCGCTGCCGGTGAACCCAAGCAGGATCTGCGAGCAAGCCCCGCTGAACGTGGAATGGCCCGACACGTACTCCGGGAACGCCGGCGTCACCACCGTGAGCGCCTGGTAGGGCATCCACTGCTCGGCCGGGACCAAGCCGAAGCTCGGGGTGGCGCCAGGGCCAAGCCATGAGTTGATCATCTGGCCCTTGTAGCGCTCCCGGATGGCGGTGACCGGCCGGACGAAGTCCCACTTATACTTCTCCCGCCAGGCCGCGATGCTCGAGTCCAGCAGCGCGTTTCCCAGCGCGAAGAACATCTTCGCGTCCGTGTCGACGGTGTTGCCCCGCTTCCGGGAGAGGGCCTGGGCGAACACCCCCGCGTGGCCGGGCGGGAACTCCGTGCGTGGCCCGTCGGCCCAGTACTCGGCCTTGGCCTTCTTGACGTCGTCGAGGTTGCTGGTATCGGCCAGCACCGTGTCGATGTCGGTGGGGCTGCAGCAGCTGCCGTCCGGGTTCTTTGGCGGGCCGGGCACCTTGTACTGGATCGCTGAGAGGGACGCGAACGGGGTGATATTGCCCCACTGTGGGGTGAGCGGCTTCTGGACGGTGTAGTCTGGCGGGTCGCAGTTGTTCCCCTGGGGCGGGATGGGGGGCATGCGGTTGGCCACGCCGGTGGCGGTCAGGACGCACAGCGGCTGCCAATGCCACTGGCCGTCCACGGGGTCCAGCGTGTTCCAGGTGTTCTTCGCCGAGTAGCACGTGGGCGTGGGGGTGGGCGTGCAGGCAGGATCCGGGTAGCTGACCGTGTCGTCAGTGGTCTCTTGCGTGTCCTTGGTGTCCAGCGTCTGGTTGGCGCCATCGCTGTGCCGGAAGGTGAGGACCGCGTAGGCGGCCTTGTTGCCGACCCCCTGGGGAGTGCTGACCAGGGTGGAGGGGTTGGCGGGGTTGAAGTCCCCCAGGTCGTTGGGGTCGTAGAGCAGCTCCGCCATCTGGGCGTCGAAGTCGGCCTTGCGAGCGGGGAAGAGGTCCAGCAGCACCCGATGGGCAGCGTAGCTGATCGCCTTGTTCTTGTTGTCCAAGGTGATGTTGGCCTTGGCCTGCTGGGATGGGCTGTCCGGGCGGGTGCCCTTAGCGACCGGGTCATAGGCTGCCCACGCGTCGTAGGTGGCGGTGTGGAGGACGCCCAGGGCGCGGGCGGTGACGGTCGGGCCGGTGGCGGCGGGGTTCGCCCGAATCGCCTGCAGCAGCTCCTCGTTCCACTTGAGGATCACGTTGTCGTTGATGGTGGGCGGATAGCCGTTGATCGGCCAGAACGTCTGCGGCGTGTCCGGGTCGTCCGGTGGGGCCGCCATCGCCTTGGGGGTAACGGAGAAGCTGGCGAGGGTGGACATGACCAATGCCGCGACCACCAGCAGGGTCGTCGCCAGCTTGTGCTTCATCGACCTCCAGCCTTTCTGCAGGTACGCCGGTACCGCTTCATGGCCACGGACTCGCCGCTTTCGGCTGGAGGTCTCTGGGTCGTGCCTGCACCGCTGCGCTCGCCGCCACATGACCGGTTTCGAAAGGGATGATGGCCTTGCTCCACGAGCGTTGGGTCTTCACGGTCTCCTCGGTGACCACCAGCCGGGCGGCGATCTCGGGGTTGGACAGGCCCTCGGCGACGAGCCGCAGGACCTGCGTCTCGCGCGGGGTGAGCGCGGCGAGCGCGGCCGTGGATAGGCCATCCGGCTTGGGCTGCAGCAGGGCGAACTCGCTGATGAGGCGGCGGGTGACGGCCGGCGCGAGCAGCGCGTCGCCGGCCGCGATGACCCGCACGGCGTCGAAGAG
>WNGA01014395.1_pt1 | contig 24519 bp, 22 predicted proteins | sample 5400061 | NCBI WGS metagenome assembly WNGA01 (sample SAMN13153366, study PRJNA577476) | soil metagenome | isolation source: 100 cm soil or saprolite under grassland replicate 2 | place: USA:California | collected 2016-06-15 | reverse complement strand
CTCCGTATTTCTTGAAGAGACGCGCGTTCTCGATGGCGATCTCCTCGAGTGTTTCCAGACAATCGGCCGAGAAGCCCGGCGTGATCACCGCAAGATTCTTGACCCCCTCTTTGGCAAGCTTCCTGATGGTGCGATTGGTTGCGGGCTCGAGCCATTTGCCGCGGCCGAACCGCGACTGAAACGTCATCACCAATTTCGTCTCGTCGAGATTGAGCCGCTCGCGCAGGAGCCGCGTGGTCTCGACACAATGGGCATAGTAGGGGTCGCCATTGTCCACGTAGGCCTTCGGCACGCCGTGGAAGGAGGCGAGGACGACCTCTGGCTTGAAGCCGAGCTGGGAGAGTTCCGCCCCGGTCGAGGATCCCAGCGCTTCGATATAAACCGTGTCATTGTAATAGGGCGGCGCGATGCGCACCGACGGCTGAAAGCGCATCCTCATGAGTGCACGAAAAACCTCGTCGCACGCGGTCGCAGTCGTTGCCGCGCAGTATTGCGGATAGAGCGGAATGACGAGAATGCGCTCGCAGCCTTGCGCGACCAGCTCCCCAAGTCTTGAGGCAATCGAAGGGCTGCCGTAGCGCATCGCCCAGTCGACCACGAGGTGCTTGCCCAGCGGCCCGAGCGCGCGGGCAAGCTTCTCGGCCTGCGAGCGCGTGATGGTCTTGAGCGGGGATTCGTTCCTTTCGTGATTCCAGATCTTGGCGTAGTCGCGCGCCTTTTTCCGCGGCCGGATCGGCAGGACGATTCCATTGAGAACGAGCTGCCACAGCGGCCCCTGATCCTCGATGACCCGAAGATCGGTGAGAAATTCCTTGAGATAGCGGCGTACCGCGCCGGCACCGGCCGCCTCCGGCGTGCCGAGATTGACCAACAGCACGGCGATCTTGCCGCTCGCAACCGGCGCATGCTCGCCGGTGCTCGCTGCTGCCGGCGCGCTTGACAAGACTTCGTTCATCGCAGCACGGCATCCGCGGTGGCAGCATCCCGCGCCCACGTGCTAAGCACGCAAGCCCGCCGCATCGGATTGAAAGCCTGCTTCCCCGCCATGTCCGCCCTTCGCCGTTTCGCCGTCGGCGTGCTCATCGCGCTCCTCTGCGCCGGGTAGGCCTGTGCCGAAACCGCGCGCGTCATCTTCCTCCTTGGTCAATGACATCTATTTGATTGCAGATCAAATGCTGCCTGACGGGAAACGCCGCGGCGGCTTCGCCCGACTCGCCGCCGCGCGCATATCGAGCCCGGTATCTCAAGCAGCTCGGTACTGTGAACACCGACGTCAATGGGCGCATTGTGTTGAAGTGTGGCGTGTTATCCGACTCCGCTCATTTGCGCGAAAGCGGGAATCGAGGCCCTGGATTCTCGCTGGCGCGGGGGCGAACGGAGATAAAATCGGCGGATCATCCCACCGGCCGCTCGTCCGCGATCACCTTGCCATCATTGGGCAGGCTGCCCGGCGCAACTAACTTCACCTCGCCGCCGAGCTTCGTCACCGCGCGCAATGTCGCGACGAGTGCCTCCTGCAAGGGCGCGGCCGGCGCCGTGCATTCGGCCATCAGCATCATGGCATCCTGCTCGCCCGCGCGCGTAACCACCAGCCGCAATCGCCCGAGCTCAGAATGACGCTTCCCGATTTCCGCCACCTGCGCGGGGTGCACGAACATGCCCTTGACCTTGGTGGTCTGGTCGGCGCGGCCCATCCAACCCGCAAGCCGCGTGTTGGTGCGCCCGCAAGGCGAGCGACCCGGCAGCACCGCGGAGAGGTCGCCAGTCGCGAGCCGGATCATGGGATAGTCGGAGTTGAACGAGGTGACGACGACCTCACCGACCTCGCCGGCCGCGACCGGATCGCCGGTGCCCGGCCGCACGATCTCGACCAACAAGGTTTCGTTGACGATCATGCCTTCGCCGCCCTGGCTCTCGTAGGCGATGACTCCCAGATCGGCCGTCGCGTAGCACTGGCGCACCTCGACGCCGCGCGCCGCCAATTCCTGGCGCAGCGAGTGTGGCAGCGCGGCACCCGAGACGAGTGCGCGCCTGAGCGAGGACGCGTCCTTCCCCGCCTTCGCCGCGGCATCGAGCAGAACCTTCAAGTAATCCGGCGTGCCGAGATAGCCGCTCGGCTTGAAATGCGCGATCGCCTCGAGCTGCTGCTCGGTATTGCCGGTGCCGGCGGGGATGACCGCACAACCCAGCGCATGCGCGCCCGACTCCATGATGAAGCCGCCGGGGGTGAGATGATAGGAAAAGGAATTGTGCACGACGTCGCCAGAGCGGAAGCCCGCGGCGAAAAGCATGCGCGCCGCACCCCAAAAATCTTTGCCTTTGCCCTCCGGCTCGAAGATCGGCCCCGGCGACATCAACAACCGCCGCAGCCGAGCGGGCGCCGTGACGTTGAAGCCACCGAACGGTGGGATTTCCTTTTGCCGCGTCACGAGCTCGGATTTGCGCAGCACTGGGAGCTTGGCGAGATGCGCTCGCGAGGTCACGGCATGGGGATCGATGCCGGCGAGTTGGGTTGCCCATCCCGGTGCACGCAAAGCAATCGTGATGAGGTCGGGTAACTTGCTCGAAAATTCACGCTCGCGATCGTCGGGATCGCGGGTCTCGAGCGAATCGTAGTGCTCGTAACGCATGGTCCCGCGCTCATGCTTTAAGGCGTCACGCCCAAGACTTGTCACAACGCCATCGAGCTATGCCAGCCAGCGCTTGCGCCGCCGGTAGTGCTTGCCCTCGCGGAACGATTTGCGCCGGCCTTCGGCAATGCCGAGATAGAACTCCTTGACGTCCTCGTTCGCGCCTAGCGTTTTCGCGTCACCGTCGAGCACCACGCGGCCGTTCTCCAGCACATACCCATACCGCGCGTATTTCAATGCCATGCGGGTGTTCTGCTCCGCGAGCAGGAACGAAACACCTTCCTTGGCATTGAGGTCGCCGACGATCTTGAAAATCTCCTCGACGAGCTGCGGCGCGAGCCCCATCGAAGGCTCGTCCAGCAGGATCATCTTCGGTCGTGACATCAGCGCGCGTCCGATTGCGCACATCTGCTGCTCGCCGCCGGAGATGTAGCCGGCAATGGCGCCGCGGCGCTCCTTGAGCCGCGGGAAATAGGAATAGACGAGATCGAGGTCGCGCCGGATGGCCGCGCCGGCGTGGCCGCGCGTGAACGCACCCGTCAGGAGGTTTTCCTCGACCGAGAGGTGGGCGAAACAATGCCGCCCTTCCATCACCTGGATACAGCCACGCCGCACCAGCTCGTTCGGCGGCCAAGGAGCGCGACGATCTGGCCCTTGGGAACCGTAAGCGATACCCCCTTGAGCACGAGGATGACGTGATCGTAGACCACCTCGATATTGTTGACGGACAGGATCGGCGCGGCGCTGGCGCCCGCGGCGACGCGGTCGTTCGCAGCGTCTGCACCGAGGACAGGAGGCGGCGCCGCCGCCCCCTGCAAATTGCGATCGGAGCTAACCGACATCAGTTGGTCACGAGACACCCGGGCGTGAGCCTCTTTTCAGCCGCATACTTTGCCGCGGCCTCCTTGACCATGGGAGCGATCACCGAGTCGTCGGACGTGACCCAATCCGACGCGATATTCCATTTTTTGCCGTCCCAGGTCTGGATGCGGCCCGTGCGCGTGCCCTCGTGATCGGCGCAGGACACCTTGATCGGCCGCAGTTCGCCCTCGAAGCCGAGCTGCTTGATGCGATCGGCGCTGATGTCGAGGTTTTCGAGGCCCCAGCGCACCTGCTCGCCGGTGAGCGGCTTCTTGCCGAACCGCTCCTGCGCGGTGCGAATCGCCTCGACGCCGAGCATCGCGTTGATCAATCCGCGCACATAGAGGATCTCGCCGGTGTCCTCCCATTTCGCCGTGCCTTGGCCCTTGTCGTACACGTACTTTTTGAGATCCTCGTGCAGCTTGAACTGACCTGCAGTGTGTTGAAGGGCAGCGGAGTTGTATCCCTTGGCGCCGTCCTCGGCCGGCCGCACGTCCTGCTCGGCACCCGACCACCACACGCCGTACATCTTTTCACGCGGATAGCCGACGGCAACCGCCTCCTTGATAGCGGTCGAATTCATCACGCCCCAACCCCAGAGCAGCACGTAGTCGGGACGGTTCTGGCGGATCTGCAGCCAGGTTGCCTTCTGTTCGACACCAGGATGCGTCACCGGCAGCAGCAGAGGCTCGAATCCGTGCATCTGCGCGCGCTTCTGCAGCAGCGCGATCGGCTCCTTGCCGTAGGGCGAGTCATGATAGACCAACGCGATCTTCTTGCCCTTGAGTTTGTCGAACCCGCCTTCCTTCTTGGCGATATGCTGCAGGATGATGTCGGCGGCCGTCCAATAGGTGCCGAGCAGCGGGAAATTCCATTGGAACACTGAGCCGTCGCGCGACTCCGAGCGGCCGTAGCCCATGGAGATGATCGGAATCTTGTCGATCGGCGCCTTCTCCGTGAGCGCAAACGTGATGCCGGTCGAGAGCGGGATGACGTAGGCGGCGCCGGTGGGGCCTTTGCCCTTCAGGCGCTCGTAGCACTCCACGCCGCGGTCGGTGGCATAGCCGGTGTCGCATTCCTCCCATACGATCTTGACGCCGTTGATGCCGCCGTCGCGCTCATTGACGAGCTTGTAGTAATCGGCGATGCCATTGGCGAAGGGAACGCCGTTCGGTGCGTAGGCGCCGGTCCGATACACCAGGTTGGGGACGAACTGCTCGTTCTGCGCCAGCGCCGGCGCAGCCGTCGCCAGGGCGCCCAACAGCGCCGCGAGCGCGATCCCGGCGTGTTTTCCACTCATCGTCTTGCCAGTCATAGGCATTCCTCCATTGACGCGCCGGGCCGTTGCCGGCCGGCCATTGCGGGGGTTCTACCCCGGCTTTAGGCCCGAGTGTGCCTGCGAATTGTCGCGGCCTCAATACGGGAACGGCCACAGCCGAAGCTTCTCCTTGGCGATTGCCCAAAGCCGCGCCAGGCCGTGCGGCTCGGCGATCAAGAAGAACACGATGATGGCTCCGAACAGCATGAACTCGATGTGCGAGATCGTGTCGGTCGACATCGGAATCCCGAGCCAGGATGGCAGCCGGTTGAGAACGATCGGTACCAGCACGATGAAAGCGGCGCCGAGAAACGACCCCAAGAGGGTGCCGAGTCCGCCGATGATGATCATGAACAGAACCTGGAATGAGCGATTGACATCGAACGCCAACGGCTCCCACGAGCCGAGCCGCAGAAAGCCCCACAGCGCGCCGGCGACCCCGATATAGAATGATGAGACGGCGAAGGCCGAGAGCTTGGCGTGCAACGGCCTGATGCCGATGATCTCGGCCGCGATATCCATGTCGCGAATGGCCATCCACATGCGCCCGATCCGGCCGCGCACCAGATTCTTCGCGGCGAGGGTGAGCACGACCACAATCACGAGCACGAAGATGTAGGTCTTGGCCGGCGTGTCGATGGGAAAGCCGAACAGCTCGACCCGACCGACCGCGACCGAGCCGGACGGCGCGTAGTTGGTGAACCATTTGACGCGCGCGAAAGCCCATTCGAGGAAGAACTGGGACGCGAGCGTCGCGACCGCGAGGTAAAAGCCTTTGATGCGCAGCGAGGGAAGCCCGAACAGAAGGCCGACCAGCATCGCCATCACGCCGGCGAACAGGAAGACCAGGATGATGTTGGTCTCCGGCAGCCGCAGCGCGAGGTTGTAGGCGGTGTAGGCGCCGACCGCCATGAAGCCCCCGGAGCCGAGCGAGAGCTGGCCGCAATAGCCGGTGAGGATATTGAGCCCGATCGCGGCAATCGAGAGGATGAGCACCGGAATCAGCACCTCGGTGTACAGATATTGGCCGGCGAACAGCGGCACCGCGAGAAACGCGAACGCGATGAGAGCGATCACGAACCAGCGATCCTGTGCGATCGGAAAGATCGCTTGGTCGGCGTCATAAGAGGTCTTGAACTGGCCGACTTCGCGGTAGAGCACGGGCGTCACACTCGCTCGATGATGCGCTCGCCGAACAGGCCCTGCGGACGGAAGAGCAGGAACACGAGCGCGAGCACGTAGGCGAACCAGTTCTCGATGCCGCCGCCGGCGAGATCGAAGGTGCGGATGAGCACGGGACTGAGCAGCACCTCGGCGAGCTTTTCACCCGCGCCGATGATCAGTCCGCCGACGATCGCTCCGGGGATCGAGGTGAGCCCGCCGAGGATGAGCACCGGCAGCGCCTTGAGCGCGATGAGCGAAAGGGAAAACTGCACGCCGAGCTTGGCACCCCACATCATGCCGGCGACCAGGGCGACGAGTCCCGATACCGCCCACACCATCAGCCAAATCTATTGAGCGGGATGCCGACGGATTGCGCGGCCTGGTGATCGTCGGCGACCGCCCGCAGCGCCCGCCCGACCCGCGTCACCTGAAAGAACACTGCCAGCACGAGCACCATCACGGCGCAGATGGTCGCGGCGATGAGCTCGGTCGGATCGATCAACAGCCCGCCGGGAAAGACGGACTCGAGAATGAAAATCGGATTCGTCGGCAGCCCCAGGCCAATCTTGTAGATGTCGCTGCCCCAAATGCTCTGCCCGAATCCTTCGAGAAAGTACGCAATCCCGAGCGTCGCCATGAACAGGATGATCCCTTCCTGGTTGACCAGGTGGCGCAGAACCAGAAATTCGATTGCATAGGCAAGCGCGATCATGATGAGGACGGAGAACGCGAACGCGAGCACGAGCGGCATGAACTCGGACAGCCGCGCGAACGAGAGCGCAGCGAACAGCACCATCGCCCCTTGCGCAAAGTTGAACACGCCCGAGGCCTTGAAGATGAGCACGAAGCCGAGCGCGACCAAGGAGTAGAGCACCCCGGTCATGAGGCCGCCGATCAGGGTTTCGAGAACGGGGCCAAGCATCGCGGCCTCAATGGCTCAGGCCAAGATAGGCGTCGATCACCGCCTGATCGGCCTGGACCGCGGCCGGGGAGCCGTCGGCGATCTTGATGCCGTGATCGAGCACCAGCACGCGCTCGGACAGGTCCATCACCACGCCCATGTCATGCTCGATCAGGGCGATGGTGGTGCCGTAATGCGCGTTGACGTCGAGGATAAAGCGGCACATGTCCTCCTTTTCCTCGAGATTCATTCCCGCCATGGGCTCGTCGAGCAGAAGCAGGTCGGGCTCCATAGCAAGCGCACGGCCGAGCTCCACCCGCTTCTGCAGACCGTAAGGGAGCTTCCCGACCTGGATCTTGCGGACGTGCTGAATCTTGAGAAAGTCGATGATCTCCTCGACCCGGCGGCGTTGCTCGATCTCTTCCGCGAGCGCCGGTCCGATCCGCAGCAGCTGCCAGAAGAAGCCGCGGCGCATCTTCAGGGTCCGCCCCGCCATGATATTGTCGAGCGCGGTCATGCCCTTGAACAGCGCCACGTTCTGGAACGTGCGGGCAATGCCACCCAGCGCTGCCTCGTAGGGCCGCATTGCCGAGCGCGGCTTGCCCTTGAAGGTGATGCGGCCGTGCTGGGGGTGATAGAAGCCGTTGATGACGTTGAGCAGCGAGGTCTTGCCTGCGCCGTTGGGGCCGATAATGGCGCGGATCTCGCCTTTGCGGATATCGAAGGAAACGCCGCTGACTGCCTTGACGCCGCCGAATGCGAGCGAGACGTTCTCGACTGCGAGGAGCACGTCGCCAGTCGCGATGTCGTGCCCGCTCGGCGCCTTCATGCCGCAACTCCAGCCGCTTCGCTAAACTTGGTGCAGAGCGGCACCGCCGCCCGCATTGATGCGAACTCACCCAAATGCGCGCTAACAGCAGCCGTGAGCACGGTCACGCCGCCTTCTCCATCGCCGGCACCGGCACCGTCCGCACGTCGCGGATTTTGACGCGCGCGGAGAGCATGCCCTTGCGGCCGTCCTCGAATGTCACCTCGGTGGAAATGTCGGCGTCGCGGGCTCCGCTGTAGAGCGCGGTGATCAACGGGGCATACCGCTCGGCGACGAAGCCGCGGCGGACCTTTTGCGTGCGCGTCACTTCGCCGTCGTCGGCGTCGAGTTCCTTGTGCAAAATCAGAAAACGCCGAATCTGTGCTCCGGCCATGGCCTCCTCCTCCGCCAATGACCGGTTCACCTCCTCCACATGCTCCGCGAGCATGTCGTAGACCCGTGGATGTCCCGCCAGCTCCTGATAGGAGCCATAGACGATGTTGTTGCGCTCGGCCCAGTTTCCGACCGCGGTGAGGTCGATGTTCAACATGGCGCAGACGAAGTCGCGCTTGTCGCCGTAGACCACGACCTCGCGGATGTTGGGATAGAACTTGAGCTTGTTCTCGATGTATTTCGGCGCGAGCAGCGAACCGTCGTTGAGGCGCCCGACGTCCTTGGCCCGGTCGATGATCTTGAGATGGCCGGTCTTGGTATCGATGAAGCCGGCATCGCCGGTATGCACCCATCCGTCGGGAGTCTTGGTCTCCGCCGTCTTCTGCGGATCCTTGTAGTAGCCCGCGAATACGCCGGGCGACTTGAACAGCACCTCGCCGTTCTCCGCGACCTTGATATCGACACCGATATTCGGCTTGCCCACGGTGTCGGCGTAAATCTCACCGTCGGGCTGGGCGGTGATGTAGACCGACGCCTCGGTCTGCCCATAGAGCTGCTTGAGATTGACGCCGAGCGAGCGCCAGAAGCGGAAGATTTCCGGGCCGATCGCCTCGCCTGCCGTGTAGGCGAGGCGAATGCGCGACACGCCGAGCCGATTCTTGAGCGGCCCGTACACCAGCCGCTCCCCGAGCCAGTACAAGAACCGGCCGTGCAGGGGCACTTTCTCCTGGTTGAGGATTTTCTCGCCCCACCGCCGCGCCACCGTGATGAAGTAATGGAACATGTTCCGCTTCAAACGCCCCGCGTCCTCCATGCGCACCATGGTCAGCGTGATGAGGTTCTCGTAGATGCGCGGAGGCGCAAACGCGTAGGTGGTTCCGATTTCGCGGCGATCTTCGCTCACGGTTTCCGGGCTCTCCGGACAGTTGACGCAAAAGCCCGCGGTGAACGGCTGCGCATAGGAAAACACGTGATCGCCGACCCAGGCGAGCGGGAGATAGGCGACGACCTCTTCGTCGGGGCCGAGGCTGTCGAACTTATTCCCGTTGACCGCCGAAATGACGAGATTGTCGAAGGTCAGCATGACGCCCTTAGGCCGCCCGGTGGTGCCGGAGGTGTAGAGCATGACGGCGAGATCCTCGCCTCTCCCCGCCGCGACGGCAGCCTCCCATCGCTGCAGGCTCTGCGCATCGGCGGCGAGGCTGTCGTGGCCGAGCTTCTGCACATCGGCGATCCACCTGAGCCGCTGATGGTCGTAGTCGCGCAGCCCGCGCGGTTCGTCGTAGAGGATGAATGAGAGGCGCGGCAGCCGATCCGCGATCGAAAGCAGCTTGTCGACCTGCTCCTGGTCTTCGACCACCGCGATCGTCACCTCGGCATGTTCGAGAATGTAGGCCATCTCCTCGGCGACCGAATCGGCGTAGATCGGCACCGGCACGGCGCCCAACGCTTGCGCCGCGCACATCGCCCAGTAGAGACGCGGCCGGTTGGAGCCGACGATCGCCACCTTGTCGTCGCGCTCGAGGCCGAGCTCGCGCAGACCGACGGAAAAGGCGCGCACCTCGTCGAGCACCTGCGCCCAGGTCCACACCTGCCAAATGCCGAGGTCCTTATGGCGATAGGCCGGCCGGCCCGCATAAGCGCGGGCATTGCGCATCAAGAGCTTGGGGAACGTGTCCGCGCGCGCGGGTTCGCTCGCCACGGTAATCCTCCCTTTCACCGCGTCCAGTCCCGCGGGCCGCAAGGCCCATTGCCGTTTCCCGGCAGATTGTTGTCAGCACATAAGAAAATGGGCTCGAGCCGAGGTCAAGTCAGCACTTCGTGTAGGCTCGGTGCCTCGCGTGGCCGTTCGAGAGCCGGCACCTAGGGCTGGTTCGGGGCTATTCCGCTGCTTTGAGCAGCGGCGCCACCCCGGAACGCAGTTGATCGAGCAGCGCGGCTTCGTCGGCCCTAGCGGCCTTGAGATGCCGCATCTTGACGTGGCCGAAGCCGCGGATTTTTTCCGGAATCGCGGCGAGCGCGACCGCGATATGGTGGTTGTCGCCGTTGAGCCGCGCCAGCACCTCCCCGAGCATGGTCTCGTAATCGCGCACGAGCGCGCGCTCGGTTCTACGCTCGCGCGAGTAGCCGAACGGATCGAAAGGGGTGCCGCGCAGGAATTTGAATTTCGCGAGCAGACGAAACAGTGGGAAGATCCACGGCCCGAACGTCATTTTCTTGGGCTCGCCGGTGACCTTGTCGGCGCGGGCAAGAAGCGGCGGCGCAAGGTGCACGTAGAGGCGCAGGTGCTCCCCGCCGACCTCGTTCCTCACCTGCTTGGCGAATGACCCGTCGGCATAGAGGCGGGCGACCTCGTATTCGTCCTTGTATGCCATCAGCTTGAACAGATAGCGACCCACGGCGTCGGCCAATCCGTTCTTGCCTGGAGCGCGCACGGCCGCGACCGCCTTGGCCCTGTCGACCCACCGCCGGTAGCGCGCCGCGTAGGCCGCGTTCTGATAGGCTGTGAGGAAGGCGACACGCCGCGCCACCATCTCGTCGAAGGACTGCGACAGTCTCCGTGCGTCGCTTACGGCTTCCGGCGCCGGCTGGATGAGAGCCTCGACTGCGGCCGGCTCGCACGCCGCGCGGCGGCCCCAATGGAACGCCGCCTGGTTCATCTCCACGGCCTCGCCGTTGAGCTCGATCGCCTGCGTGATCGCGGCGGCCGACAGCGGAATCGCGCCGAGTTGATACGCATAGCCGACGAGAAAGATATTGGTGGCGATGCTGTTGCCGAAGAGCGCGGTGGCGGCAGGCGTCGCCTCGACGAAGTGCGTCTTCTCGACCCCGGCGTCGGCGAGGATGGCGCGCTTGAGCCGCTCGGTCGGCAGCGAAAAATCCGCGTTGCGGGTGAAATCGCCGGGCAGCACCTCGGCCACGTTGATGACCATCTCGGTCGTCCCGTGCTTCACGGCGGCCAGCACCTTCTTGTTGCCGGCCACCACGATATCGCCGCCGAGCACAAGATCGGCGCCGCCCGCTGCGATGCGGATGGCGTGGATGTCCTCCGCACGTTCGGCAATGCGGATGTGGCTGTAGACCGCCCCGCCCTTCTGCGCGAGGCCGGCCATATCGAGTATCCCCACCCCCTTGCCTTCGAGATGGGCCGCCATGCCGAGAATTCCGCCGATGGTGACGATCCCGGTGCCGCCAACGCCGGTGACGATGATGTCGTGGGTCTTGGCGATGGCCGGGAGCTTCGGCTCCGGCAGTGGGGCAAGCGCATGCGCGCCGGCGATACCAGTGCCCTGCTTGAGCTTGGCGCCGTGCACGGTGACGAAGGAGGGGCAGAAGCCCTTCACACAGGAAAAGTCCTTGTTGCAGCTCGACTGGTCGATGGTCCGCTTGCGGCCCCACTCGGTTTCGAGCGGCTGCACCGAGACGCAATTCGACTTGACGCCGCAATCGCCACAGCCTTCGCAGACCAGCTCGTTGATGATGACGCGCTCCTCGGGGTCGGGGAAACGGCCACGCTTCCTGCGGCGGCGTTTCTCGGCGGCGCAAGTCTGGTCGTAGATCAGCACGGTGACGCCGGGAATTTTCGCGAGCTCCTGCTGGATCGGCATAAGCTCGTCGCGGTGATGGATGGTCAGCCCGCGCGGCCATTCCTCGTTCTTGGCGTATTTCCACGGCTCGTCGGTGACGACGACCACGCGTCGCGCGCCTTCAGCGGCCACTTGGCGCGCGATTTGCGGCACCGTGAGTCCGCCCTCGTTGGGCTGGCCCCCGGTCATGGCGACCGCGTCGTTGAACAGGATTTTGTAGGTAATGTTGACGCCCGCGACGATGGCGGCGCGGATCGCCATGTAGCCGGAATGATTGTAGGTGCCGTCGCCGAGATTCTGAAAGACATGGGGACGCCTGGAGAAGGACGCTTCGCCGATCCAATTAGCCCCCTCTCCGCCCATCTGCGTGTAACCGAGCGTCGAGCGATCCATCCACTGTGCCATGTAGTGGCAGCCGATGCCGGCATAGGCGCGCATGCCTTCGGGCACGACGGTCGATGAATTGTGCGGACAGCCCGAGCAGAAATATGGGATGCGCACCGCAACGTCGCGCGTCTCGGCCAGGATGCGTTGCGCCGCCTTGAGGGCGGCAACGCGCGCCGCGATCTCCGCGTTGGGGCCGATCCTTTGCAGGATCCGCTCACCAATGCAGATCGCGACATCGTTCGGATCGAGCGCGCCCTTGACGGGGAACAACCAGTTGCCCTGCTCGTCCTTCTTGCCGATGCAGACCGGCTGGTTGGCGGTGCCGTAGAGCTCTTCGCGTACCTGCACCTCGATCAGCGAGCGCTTCTCCTCGACCACGATGATCAGCTCGAGGCCGTCGGCGAACTGCTTGAGGTCTTGCTGGCTGATCGGCCACGGACACGCGATCTTGTAAAGCCGGATGCCGAGATCGTTGCACCTGACCTCGTCGATGCCGAGCTCGTCGAGCGCCTGTCGCACGTCGAGATAGCTCTTGCCGACGGTAATGATCCCGATTTTCGGCCGCCGCCCGCCCGAGGTGATGTACTTGTTGAGCTTGTTCGCGCGCACGAAGGCAAGCATGGCGTCGCGCTTGTAGTCGTGCAGGCGTGCCTCCTGCCCGAGGATGGTGTCCTGCAGGCGGATGTTGAGCCCGCCTTCCGGCATGACGAAGTCCTCGGGAATGACGATGTTCCCGCGCTCCAGGCTGCCATCGATCACCGCCGTCGACTCGACGGTCTCGTGCATGGACTTGAGCGCGACCCAGGTGCCGCAGAAGCGCGACATCGCCCAGCCGTAGAGACCGTAATCGAGAATTTCCTGAACCCCGGCGGGATTCAGAATCGGAATCATGACGTCGATGAAGTGATATTCGGACTGATGCGCCGTGGTCGAGGACTCGGCAGTGTGGTCATCGCCCATCAGCGCGAGTACGCCGCCGTGCTTCGAGGTGCCGGCGAAATTAGCGTGGCGGAAGACGTCGCCGGTGCGGTCGACCCCCGGCCCCTTGCCGTACCAGAGGCCGAACACGCCGTCGAATCTGCCTTCCCCGCGCAGCTCCGCCTGCTGCGAGCCCCAGATCGCGGTCGCGGCGATGTCCTCGTTGAGGCCGGCCTGGAAGTGGACGTCATACTTGTCGAGCGCGCGTTGCGCGCGGATGAACTGCTGGTCGAGAGTACCGAGCGGGGAACCGCGATAGCCGGTGACGTAGCCCGCCGTGTTGAGGCCGGCACGGCGGTCGCGCTCCTTCTGCATCAAGCACAGGCGCACGATGGCCTGGAAGCCGGTAACGAAAATGCGGCTCTTGGCGAGGTCGTATTTGTCGTCGAGCGTGACTTGGTTAAGCGCCATCGCGCAGGCCTCCGCGGGCAGTGTGCCCCCGCGACGAAACGAGCGCCAGGGACTTTGGATTCGGTCGAAAGATATAATCGCGGGCACCGTGCCAGCAATGCCAAGACGTTGAGCAGACCGTCAATTTCGCGCCGGCCGCGGCGCCGGCAAGGAAATGTCCTCCCGCCGGCCGCAGACGCATTTTGGCGCACTGCAACAGACCAGGCGCGGTGTCGAGCACGGCTGGCGCCGCATGCGTTGCGGACATCCGGCCAATCTCTTGCCGCGGCTGGCCGAACCGCCGGGTGTGCTTTACAACGCCAGCAAGCGCGACGGCGCAAGCGCCCGATCCTGCCAACTCGCAACCGGAACACGCCTGCCGATGGATGCCTACACTGCCCGCGGTGAGGGCAAAGCCCTCACCCATCGACAGGCGTTGCTGATCGTCCTTGGCGTGCTGCTGCCGACGTTCATGGGATCGCTCGACCAGACGATTCTGGCAACCGCGCTACCCACGATCGGTCGCGACTTCGACGATATGCACAATCTGCCGTGGCTGATCACGGCCTATCTACTCGCCTCGACCGCCGTTATCCCGCTCTACGGCAAGCTCGCCGACATCCATGGCCGCCGGTTCACATTGCGCATCGCGATCCTCACCTACATGGCAGGCTCGCTCGTCTGCGCATTGGCGCCGAACATGCTGATCTTGATCTTCGGCCGCGTCTTGCACGGGCTGGGCGGCGGCGGGCTTTCGTCCATGGGCATGATCGTGCTCGGCGATTTGGTCTCGCCCAAGGAGCGCGGGCGCTATTACGGGTATTTCGCGGCGACCTACACCACCGCCGGCGGCAGCGGACCCCTGCTCGGCGGCTTGATCGCGGAGCACCTGCATTGGTCGGTCATCTTCTGGATCAACATTCCCATGGGGCTTGCGGCATTGGCGATCACGGCGTCGCTGCTGCGTCGCCTGCCGCGCTATGAGCGGCCGCATCTGCTGGACTTTATCGGCGCGGCGCTGATCGTGATTGCCAGCGTCGCATTCATGCTGGCGTTGAACCTGGCCGGCGTGCGCTATCCGTGGACATCAGCGCCTATTCTCGCGCTATTTGCAGTCGCGCTGATTACGGGTCTGCTCTTCGTGATGCACTTACTGACCGCTCCAGAGCCGCTGATCCCGATTGCGATCCTCAAGAGCCCCATCGTGCGCTGCGCGATTGCGGCCAATGCCTTCGGCTGGGGCTCGATCATCGGCCTCAACGTCTTTCTGCCGATGTATCTGCAAGGCGTGATGGGTCTTTCGCCCACCCAGGCGGGACTAAGCCTGGTGGTTTTGATGCTGGCGCTCAACACCAGCGCCGGTCTTGCCGGACAGGTTCTCGGGCGCGTACGGCACTACAAGCTCCTGCCGATGGGCGCGCTCCTGCTTTCGATCGTCGCGATCACGACCTTGGCGTTGCACGCCAACAGCATGACGCCGCTCTCGTTCGAGCTCACGTTGATCTTCATCGGCGCGGGCTTCGGGCCCTTGCCTTCGCTCACCGCGGTCGCCATGCAAAACGTCGTGCCGCGCCATCAACTCGGCATTTCGGTGGGAACGATGAACTTCAGCAGAAACTTGTTTGCCACCATGCTGATCGCGGTGTTCGGGGCCATCGTCTTGGCCGGCGCGCCAGCCGGTCAATCGCTCGGCAGCGCCTTTGCGGCGGCGGATCCGGCCGTGGCATTCAGCCGACTATTCTTTGTGGCTGCCGCAAGCATGGCGGTCGCGCTGATCGCGATCGTCGTGATGCAGGAAAAGCCACTGCGGACCGGCGCCGAGCTCGACGCCGGCTAGGCTTCGATCGGCTCACGCCACCATGCGCTCGACAGGCTCGAGGCGGGACGGCTCCACCTCGTCGGCGCGCACGATGAAGCGCTTGAGCAGGTTCGGACCGAACGTTGTGCTGAATGCCACGTCGGGCGTCGCGCCCGCGAGCCATCACGATGCGACCGATACGGGGAATGTTGTGCCGAGCATCGAGCGCGTGCCAGCGGCCGCCAAGATAGACCTCAAACCAAGCGCTGAAATCCATCGGCTCGGGCTCGGGCGGGACGCCGATGTCGCCGAGATACCCGGTGCAATAGCGCGCCGGAATGTTCATGCAACGGCACAGCGTGATCGCCAGATGGGCAAAGTCGCGGCATACGCCGCGACGCTCGAGCAAGACCTCGGTGGCGGTCCTGGTGGGACGAGCGTGCTGGTAGCCGAAGTGGACGTGGGAATGAACGAAATCGCAGATCGCCTGCACACGCGGCCAACCCGCCTCCGTCGTGCCGAAGCGCGACCACGCCTCCCCCATCAGACGCTCGGTCTCGCAGTATCGGCTGCCAAGCAGGAACACCAGCGTGTCGTGCGGCAGTTCTGCGATTTCGTGCTGCCGCGCCGCCAGTTCGACCGCATCGGGCAGACCCGAATCTGCGATCAAGGCATCCGTGGAAATTGTGAGCTCGCCCACAGGCGCCACCAGCCGCGTGCACACGTTGCCGAACGCATCCAGGTATCGCGTGAGGGGCAGCGTGGGCCTGGTGCGAAGCTGATCGGGCTCGATGATGTCGGCCGCACGCGACGGATGCACGTTGAGCATCAGCACCATCGGCGTGCGCGCGACGAACTCGTAGACGATCTCGAAGCCCGTTGTCAGGGCCGGCTCGGATACCGGAATATGGGTTTGATGACCAGTCATTTTGAGAGCGCGCGCAACAAAACTTTGCAATTACTTCGAGGGGCTAATTATCGAACCCAATGCCCATTATTTGGGATTTGTTATTTCCCTAGTGTGCCTTTTTGGATAGCTACCGATGCAATTTTGTCATGCACAGGCATTTGCATGCCTCGAAAAAAGGCGCGCGGTCCGGCGATAAGCGGCGCAGTCTTTGCGAGGGCCGCTCACACCCTGTTGCCCGCGCTCCAGTGCCAGAAGTCACGGCCCTCCTCACGCATGAAGCGGGCGAGCACCATATTGTGCACCTCGGAGGCGCCGTCGACGAGGCGCGCCTGGCGCGCGTAGCGGTAGATCCATTCCAGGATCGTGTCCTTGGAATAGCCGCGCGCGCCGTTGAGCTGAATGGCGACGTCCGCTGCCCGATGCAAGGTATCGGCGACGTGCACCTTGGCCATGGAGACTTCCTTGCGGGCGTGGTCGCCCTGATCGAGCTTCCAGGCGGCATGCATCACCAACAGGCGACCGATCTGGATCTGATGCGCCACCTCGCCGAGCTTGATCTGCACGCTCTCACGGTCGGCGAGCCGAACCCCGAACCCCGAGCCTGATCTGGGTGACGCGCAATCCGTCGCCGACCTTCATCAGCACGTTCTCGTCCGGCACTTCGAGCCCCTCGAAGAGAAGCTCGCAGTGGCCGCCGTGCTCCTCCGGCCCCATGATCGGAATGCGGCGCAGGATGCGCCAGCCCGGCTGGTCGCGGTGATAGAGGAAGGCGGTGAGCCCGCGCCGCGGGTCGTCCGATGTGCGCGCGACGAGGATGAAATGATCGGCGACGCCGGCCCCGGTGATGAACCACTTGTGGCCGTGGATCGCCCAGCCGCCGGCTTTTTTCTCCGCGCGCGTGCGGATCATCCCGGGATCGGAGCCGCCGCCGGGCGCCGGCTCGGTCATCACGAAAGAGGAGCGCACCTTGCCCTCGACGATGGGCTTGAGCCATTTGTCCTTCTGCGCCGACGTACCGACCCGCGCGAGCAGATTCATGTTGCCGTCGTCGGGCGCCGCGCAATTGAAGGCGAGCGGACCGAAAATCGAACGGTTCGCCTCCTCGTACATCGCCGCCCAGCCCACGACCGGTAGGGCCATCCCACCGTACTCTTTCGGCGCCTGCGGGGCCCACAGACCTTCGGCCTTGGCTTTGGCCTGCACCGCGCGCTGCACGTCGAGGCGGATGTTCTCGTGGTCGTCATAGCTGCCGGGATCGGTTTCGAGCGGCAGCACGTGCTCCTCCACGAAGCCAGACGTGCGCAGACGGATGTCCTCGATCTCGGGGGAAAGGGTAAAATCCATGCCGGCGTCCTTCGGATTAACGATGATGCGTACGCCCTCGCGTCCTAGCCCCGCAAGGCCACCATCTGCCCGCCGTCCACCACGATGGTCGTGCCGACGATGAAACGGCCGGCGTCGGAGACGAGCAGAAGCAGCGCGCCGTCGAGATCGCGTTCCTCGCCGAAGCGGCCCACGGGGATCTCGCGTTTGATCGCGACCCCCTGCTCGCTCGCGAGGTAATCGCGGTTGATGTCGGTCACGATCCAGCCGGGCGCGATGGCGTTCACGCGCACGCCTTTGAAGGCGAGCTCGAGCCCAAGCGCCTTGGTGAGCTGGACGACGCCCGCTTTCGCGACCGCATAGGCCGCAGTCCCCTTCGCCACGCCGAAGCCGAGCACCGAGGCGATGTTGACGATGGCGCCGGTCTTGCCGGCGGAGAGCATCCGGCGCGCCGCCTCCTGCGCCCAGAAGAACACCGCGTCGAGATTGGTCCCGACAACGCGCCGCCACTCCTCCTCCGCAAGCTCGACCGCACGGCCGGAATGCACGACCCCGGCATTGTTGACGAGGATCGTGACGGTGCCGAAGGCCTTCTCGGCTTGGTCGAAGGCGCTGGCCATCGCGTGGCGATCGGTCACATCGGCGGCGATCGCGATGGCGCGGCCGCCCGCCTGTTCGATCCGTGCCTGCACCGACTTGAGCCGATCGGCGCGACGCGCGATGAGCGCCACCGACGCGCCCCCGCCGGCCAGCACCTCGGCAAAGCGCACCCCGAGCCCGCTCGAGGCGCCGGTAATGAGGGCGACGCGGCCCTTGAGGTCGAAGAGTTCCGCTGCCGTCATCGCACCTTGCCTCGTATGCCGCGTTCCAGGCGCAATGCCCCGGCCTCGACTCCATTCCCGACGGGTAGGATACTGCATGATCCGTCCGATGGAACAATGCACACGAAGGTTTCCGATGGCCCAGCACGATCATCATGAACGCGGCTCGGAGCTCTCCGATACACAGTTGCGCGTCCGCGCCCTGGAGACCGTGCTGACGGAGAAGGGCTACATCGATCCGGCCGCTCTCGATCTCATCATCGAGGCGTACGAGACCAAGATCGGGCCGCATACCGGCGCGCGCGTGGTCGCCAAGGCCTGGCGCGATCCCGCATTCAAGCGCGCGCTGCTGGAGGACGGCTCCACGGCAGTGCGCGCGCTCGGGCACGAAAGCCGGGTCGGCGACCATCTAGTCGCCATCGAGAATACCCCCGCGCGGCACAACATGGTCGTTTGCACGCTGTGCTCTTGCTATCCGTGGGACGTGCTCGGTCTGCCGCCGGTCTGGTACAAATCCGCGCCCTATCGCACACGCGCGGTCAAGGACCCGCGCGGCGTGCTCGCCGATTTCGGGGTCAAGCTGCCGGCGAGCACCGAGATTCGCGTGTGGGATTCCACCGCCGAAACCCGCTTTCTCGTATTGCCCATGCGCCCGCCGGGGACCGACGGTTGGAGCGAGGAACGCCTCGCGCAACTCATCACCCGCGATGCCATGATCGGCACCGGGCTACCCAAGCGGCCCGAGGAGGTCGCCTGATGGACGGCATTCACGACATGGGCGGCATGGACGGCTTCGGCAAGGTCGAGCCAGAGCCGAACGAGCCGGTGTTTCATGCTCCCTGGGAGGGGCGCGTGCTCGCGATGCAACGCGCGCTTGGCTATGCCGGCGCGTGGCCTATCGATGCCTCCCGCTTTGCGCAAGAGCGCCTGCCACCGCAGGTCTATCTCGGCGCGTCCTATTACCAGCGCTGGGCGTTGGCCATGGAGCGCAATGTCATCGAGCGCGGGTTTGCCGGCGCCGACGAGCTTTCGGCCGGACGCGCGCTGCATGCGGGCAAGCCGCTTGCGCGCAAGCTCACGCCCGACCTGGTCAAGCAGGGGATGACGCGCGGCTCGTTTTACCGACAGGCGCAGGCCCCTGCCCGTTTCAAGCCGGGCGAGCGTGTGCGGACCAAGAACATCCATCCGCCGACACATACGAGATTGCCGCGCTACGCCCGCGGCCGCCTCGGCGTGATCGAGCTGGTGCACGGCTGCCACGCGTTTCCGGATACGGTGGCCATCGACAAGGGCGACAACCCGCAGTGGCTCTATACGGTCATGTTCGAAGCCAAGGAGCTTTGGGGCCCGGATGCCGACCCCACCGTCAAGATCTCGATCGATGCGTTTGAGCCCTATCTCGAGCCGGCGTGAACATTGCGTGTCCAGGATGCGGTGCAGCGTGAAGCGCATTAGCGCGGAACGGTGCACCGCTGATCCGGGACCGCCACGGACTGGAACGGTCCCGGGTCTGCACCGCACCACGACGCGCGCCGCGCTCCGTGGTGCAGTGCGCCCGGGACACAAAGGGAGGGAGTGCTGACTAGGTTGGACCCCACCCTCGCCCGTCGCGCGGCCGATGCCATACCGGGCATTCCGCGTGATCCCGAAGGCCCCGTGTTCCGCGAACCGTGGGAGGCGCAGGCCTTTGCCATGGCGGTTGCTTTGCATGCGCGCGGGCTGTTCACCTGGCCGGAATGGGCGGCCACGTTGGCGCAGGAGATCAAACGCGCACAGGCTGCTGGCGATCCCGATACCGGAGAGACGTACTATCGACACTGGCTCAATGCGCTCGAACGCATCGTCGCCGCAAAAGGCGTGGCCGATAGCGAAATCCTCGCGCGCTATCGCAACGCCTGGGATCGCGCCGCGGAACGGACCCCGCACGGCACGCCGATCGCGCTCAGGCCGGAAGACTTCTTGGGTTAGAATTCGTTTATGTCAGCCGGCAGCAGCCTGACCATCGGGCGTGTGCACGTGCTCCGGACGCACCCCCCTGCCCACCAGCCATGCAGGGATCGCGCGCAGCGGTGCGAATCCCGATATCAGTCGCAACAGCCACGGGGCCCGGAGCGACTCGCCGGCGCCCAAGAGCCGGTCGATCACGTTGTTCTGCACGATCACCTGCAGACGTTGGGTGACGCGGGTCGGAAACTCGCGCCGCCGCTGCACGCGTTCGAGATCCTCCTCCCGCAGCGTGCCGTCCTTGAGCGGCTGCCACAGTAAATTGGCCGCCGCCACCGCGTCTTGCACCGCGAGATTGACGCCGACGCCGCCGATCGGGGACATCGCATGCGCGGCATCGCCGATGCAGAGCAGTCCCGGCCGATGCCAGCGCTGGAGCCGATTGACCGCGACCGTCAAGAGCTTGATCTGATCCCAGTCCTTGAGCTCATCGACCCGGTCGGCGAATAGGGGAACAAGTCTCGCGACCCTTTCCCGGAACGCCGCCAAGCCGGCGCGCTTGGTTTCTTCGATCGCACCCTTGCGAATGACGAATGCGCATTGCCAATAATCGCCGCGATCGATCATGACTACGATGCGTCCAGCGTCGAACCGGCCCATGCTCTCGTCGGGATCGCTTGCTTTCTTCGACAGACGGAACCACAGCACGTCCATTGGCGCCCCGAGATCGTCGACCGTGAGACCGGCGCGCTCGCGCACCGTCGAGTGCCGCCCGTCACAGCCGACGGTCAGATCCGCACGGATTTCGAGCGAACCATCCGGCGTATTGGCGCGCACTCCAGCGATGCGGCCGCCGTCCTCGATCAGCTCGACCGCCTCCGCGCGCATGCGTAAGTGGAACGCCGGATAGCTTTTGCCGCGCTCGGCGAGAAAGTTGAGGAAGTCCCATTGCGGCATCAGCGCAATGAACTTGCAGCGCGTCGGCAGGTACCGGAAATCTGCGAAGGCGTATTGCTGACCGCCGAAGACTGCGCCGATTTTGGGCGCTTTCTGGTGCGGCAGCTTGAGGACATCGTCGAGCAGGCCGAGTTCTGCCATGACATCGAGCGTCGAGGGATGAATGGTGTCGCCGCGGAAATCGCGCAGGAAGTCGCCATGTTTCTCGAGCACGACGACGTCGACGCCGGCGCGCGCGAGCAGGAAGCCGAGCATGAGCCCGCACGGTCCCCCGCCGACGACGCAGCAACGCGTGGAGAGTTGTTCGGTTGGCATTTGTGGCTCTCGGTGAATTTGTACTCGCGGGATCGGTGAAGCGTTCCGGAATAGCCGGCCGACGCAGCGCGCCTGCGGAGCTAAATCCCGACCATCCGTTCGCTCACCATGTAGCCGGTGAGCAGCAATGCGCCGAACGCGATGACGACAATGGACGCAGCGACCTCGATGCCGCGCATCGCCAGCATGCCGTAGCCGGAGCGCGCATCGGCGACGTGCTGGGCCCACGCCCTGGCACCGACGGCAATCGAAGCAATCGTGGCAACCGTGATGGCGGTGCCGACCGCCATGACGAATGTGGAGACGACTCCTGTCCAGAACAGCCCCTGCGCCAGTGCGAAAACCAGCACCAGGATGGCTCCCGAGCACGGCCGCAAGCCCACGGCGACGATCGTGGAAAGCCCCCGCTTCCAGCCTCCCGGGCCGGCAAGCTCCTCGGGTTCAGGCGCATGCGCGTGTCCCCAGGCGGAAGCATCGTCGTGCGCGTGATCATGATGGGCGTGCTCATGGTCGTGGTGCTCATGCTCGTGATCGCGACCATGATCGTGGTGACCAAGATCGTGGTGGCCATGATCGTGGTGAGGCGCGTGAGGGTGGTGGCGCGGCGTCACGGCGGCGCCGACGGCGGCGGGACGGTGCAGCGTCTGCAGAAGCGCAAGAAATGCGCGCCCCTTCACCCACAGCAATCTCACGCCGATGAGAATGATGAGCGAATAGCTCACGATTTCAATGATGTTGACCGCACGGCCCATGGTCGCCGCGCTCGCGCTCAGCAGCGCGGCCGCGATCCCTACCACCGCTACCGCGACCAGCGCCTGCAACATGGCCGAGGCGAAGGACAGGACCACGCCGCGCACCGGCAGCGTGAAAAATGCCGTAGAGGAACGATAATCCGAACAGGCTCCAGGCCACGCTGCCGTCAGCCTTGGCGGCGCGGATCAAGCCGGAGAACTGGCGATAAAACTCCGCCTGCTTGGCGAAGATCCAACCCAGCAAGCCGCCGACCGGCGCGGCCGGTGCCTGCCCGCGCGGTGCGCCGAACGGCCCGGCCTGAGCGAACGCGCCGTCGATCAGGCCGGCCGCGAACACAAAGCCAGCGATGATGGCGATTAGCACAGCGATAGGAACGAACGGTCGCCGCGCGCCCACGATGCTCACGGGCATTTCACTAGAATCTTGTTCGCGTATTCGGCACCAATGGTCAACGAGGGGTCGCGCTGATCGGCACCGAGTTTGCTCAGCTGCTGCGTCAGCGAGGCGCTCATCTCCTGCGGGCGCCCGATCGAGAGCTTGCACTGCGCAGGCGCGCCGACCAGCTTGACCGGATCCTTTTCGGCGAAACTGAAGTCGACGAAGAACTCACGGTCGTAGACTTCGAGCGTCAAGTCCTTCGCCTTCACCGGCGCTTTGAGCGGCAACGTGAAGTGCAGCGTCAGCACGGTGTCCTTGGGATCGAAGTCAAGATAATAGCCAGCCGGCGGCTCCTCGAACTCGACCTTCTTTCCGTTTGCCTTGGCATAGGTGAAGAAGTCGTATTCCTTGAGCGAGGAGACGTTGACCTCGGCGAGAGGCGCCAATTCCTCGCGAGTGAACTCGCCCTTCTTCTTCGACTCGATGCCTTGGGTCGCGAACGTGGAGAACATGTCGTCGAAGGTCCAGGCGTGGCGCACGCCGGTGACCGTTCCGTCGGGCGCGTAGACGAGCTCGCTCTTGACGGTCACCCACACGTGGGGATGCGCATGCGCCGCCGCGCTCGCGATCACGAGACCCGCAGATGCCGCCAGACCGAAGAAAAACAAACGACGAATCATCGATTTGCTCGCCAAGTCCCCGCTTGCTCGTCAAGTTCCCCGCGCGCTGGCGGCACGATATCACGGACTGCGGCGGAATGGAGGCGCGAAAATTTCACGTTCACGACAAAGTAACGCGAAATCTACACGCCCGCCGCGCCGCCGTCGGTGCGCGGATCATGACCGGTCTCGAATGTTCCGTCCAGGTGAAGCCACGATCGCGCCGGCATGGCCCATGACATCCGAGTAAGTCTCCGGCACTTCGACGTCGTGCCTGCCGCTAGCGGCCGCGACAGCAATCTAAGCGGCGTCCTTGCTCAATCCCCGCCGCTTGAGCAGCCCGTCCGCCGTCGGCAATCGCCCGCGAAACGCGGTATAGAGCTCGGCCGGATCACATGAACCTCCGGCGGCGTAGACATGATCGTGGAGCTTCTTCGCGGTGCCGGAATCAAAGATGTCGCCGGTCTCCTCGAACGCCGCAAATGCATCCGAGTCGAGCACCTCCGACCACAGATAGCTGTAATAGGCGGCGGCGTAGCTGTTGCCCGCGAATATGTGCTGGAAGTGGGCGGGCCGGTGGCGCATGACGATCTCGTCAGGCATGCCGATGCGCGCGAGCGTGGCCTGCTCGAAGCCGCCGATGTCGAAGGCCTGATCGGTCTCGGGCCGAAGATGGATGTCGAGATCGATAAGCGCCGAGGCGACGTATTCCACGGTCGCCTGGCCTTGGTTGAAGGTGCGCGCCGCGACGAGCCGGCGGAGTTGATCCTCGGGCATCGCCTCCCCGGTGCGATAGTGGCGCGCGAACCGGCGCAGGATTTCCGGCCGCTCCAACCAATGCTCGTAGAGCTGCGACGGCAGCTCCGACCAATCCTGGAGCACACTGGTCCCCGAGATCATCGGGTAGGTGACGTCGGAGAGGAGGGCGTGCAATGCGTGTCCAAATTCGTGGAACAGAGTCTTCGCGTCATCGAATGAAAGCAGCGTCGGCTCGCCCTCACCCGCCTTGGAAAAGTTCATGACATTGACCACCAAGGGATGAATATCACCGCTGAGTCTTTCCTGGTCGCGCAGCGTGGTCATCCAGGCGCCGCTGCGCTTCGACGAACGGGCGAAATAGTCACCGAAAAAAATGCCGCGATGGCGTCCCGTGCCGTCGCGCACCTCCCACGCTCGCACGTCCTCATGCCAGACCGGCACGTCGTTGCGACCCTCGAAGGTCAAGCCGAAGAGGCGGCTCGCGG
>WNGA01008638.1_pt1 | contig 24519 bp, 21 predicted proteins | sample 5400061 | NCBI WGS metagenome assembly WNGA01 (sample SAMN13153366, study PRJNA577476) | soil metagenome | isolation source: 100 cm soil or saprolite under grassland replicate 2 | place: USA:California | collected 2016-06-15 | reverse complement strand
AGCGCCGAGATCACCACCGCGTTCGCCGCAACCCCGCCCTCGTCCTTCAGCAGCGTGTCGAGCTGGTGCAGGTGCTCGGCGCGGCCGACGAACGACGACACCGCCGCCGGGAGCTGCGCTGGCGCCACCCGCGCTGTCGACGCCGGCATGGCACCCGCGGCGGCGGTGTCCGCAGCCACCGGTGCCGTTGCGGGGCCCACGCCAGCATCCGTCGTGACGGGCTGCTCCCGCGGTGCTGGTGGCGGGTCGAGGGCTGGGTCGCGGGCCAGCATGGCGCGTTGCAGCCGGTCCAGCTCCGGGCTGGGGTCGATGCCGAGCCGCTCGCGCAGCACGGCATAGGTGTCGCGGAAGGCGGCCAGCGCGTCGGCGGGGCGGCCTGAGCGGTACAGCGCCAGCATCTGCTGGCGGCGCAGCCGCTCCCGCAGCGGGTACGCCGTGGCCAGCACCTCCAGCTCGGCGACCAGCTCACTGTGGCGGCCCAGGCCAAGGTCGGCGTCGATGCGGCGGTCCCTGCCACCAGCGCAGCGCGGCGTGCAGCAGCGGACCGGCCTGGACCGCGTTGCCGGCGGCGAGCAGCTGGCGGCCCTCGTCGGCCAGCCGCTGGAACTCCGCCAGGTCCAGCTCGCCCGGCGTCACCCGCAGCAGGTACCCGGGCTCGCGGAAGGCCAGCCGGTCCCGGCCGTCGCTCGTGCCGAGCAGCCGGCGCAGCCGGGAGATCTGCCCTTGGAGGCTGTTGCGGGCGGTCTTGGGCGGCGCCGGCCCCCAGACGGTCTCCAGCAGCCAGTCGGCGGCGACCACCCGGTTGGCGTGCAACGCCAGCACGCCCAGGACGGCGCGCAGCCGTGACCCGGGCAGCGGCACCGGCCGCCCGCCGTTCCGTAGCTCGACCGGGCCGAGCACGCGCAGCTCCACCGGTCCACCCCCGTCCCTCCGGGCGGCCGGTTCTTCCTAGTTGTGCCGCCCTCCACCGGAGCGTCCGGATATTACGCGGTCCAGCGCCGCAGTTAACGCCATCTGGTCGAACGGTACGCAGGCGTGACGGGAGCTTCACCGAGCGCGACTCGGGCGTGACAGGAGCGTCACCGGTCGGACGCGCCTGCCGCGTCCCCTGTGGCGCTCGGCTGAGGCTCGGCGCGCAGGAGCGTGCGGACCTGGTCGGCCTCGGGGCTGCCGCACTCGGCGAACAGCGCCAACGCCTGCTGCCAAGCAGCCTGTGGCGGCGTCGGCGGCACCGGCCTGCCTTCGATGCGCAGCTCGACCGCGCCGAGCACGCGCAGCTCCACAGACCCTCCCCGTCCCTGCGGACACACAACACATTTCCGGCGTCCGCGACACCGCGGGCTGATTCTACGTGAGCCCTGAACCCGTAGCCCGACTGGATGGGACACCCGCGAACGACATGTGGACAGTCACCGGAATCGGCTGTCAAGCCGCGTAGGCCGCCGCTGACCAGCGGCGATCAGCGCGCCGTCAGCCCCCGGTCAGCGCCACGGCCAACAATCCGCCGGTCAGCAACCGCCGGTCGACCAGGTCGACCACGAGGAGGGCACCTGTTGCCCACCGAACCCGGGAGGACACCACCATGAGCCAAGGACGATTCCTGCCACGCACGGCGGCGGCCGCCGTGCTGCTGGCCGCGGCGCTGCTGGCCGGCGGCCTCACCGCCGCCGCGGCGTCGGCGCAGCCAGCAACCGACCGAGCGGCCGAGGACGTGATCATCGTCCAGCCGTTCGCCGCCGACTCCGGCGACAAGTGCCCGATGGGCTCCACCAAGGGCGTGCTGGGCTGGCACTCGGGTGCGCGGACCGTCGACATCGCCGGCACCGTGACCGACCACCCGCTGCCGGGCGACACCAACAGCGCCTGCGCCGAGGACGGCCGCGAGACCATCGCGACGTTCACCGCCCTCGCCCCCGGCGTCGCGGCGCAGAAGATCACCCAGCGGGCCAACAACGGCCAGCGGGACTTCAGGACCTCGTTCGCCTTCCCCGCCCCGATCGCTCAGGTCACCGTGCAGGTCTGCCGGCACATCCCGCTGCCCGCGCCCCTGCCCGTCCAGTCCAACCCGCCCGACTACTGCGGCCCGCTGCAGACGTACCGCGCGCCCCAGGCGACCGCCGGCTGACCCGTGCCGCGGGCGCCACGACGACGCATTCGCCGCGGCATCGTCGACGTCCCGATGGGCCGACGCTGATCGCGGTGGGGTGGATCGCGGCGAGTGGAGCGGCACCGTAGGTCCCGGCAAGTGGCCGGCCGTGTCGGACTCTCGGGAGGCGTCCGACACGGCCGGTGCCGCGCTGTCTCTGCTTCGAGAGGGTGGTGCCCTTCGGGTTGCGGGGCTTCTGGCGGGCACTGAGTCGCTGAAGGACGCCGCCCCGGGCGGGACCTGTCAGGAGGCGCCTGCGAGCGCTACGAACGGCGCTTGCGTCTCCAGGTACTCCGAGGCCTTCCGGGCCGCCCTCGCGCCGCTTTCCCGACCCGTTGAACTCGCCGAATGGCGCGGGGCCGGGATCGGCTGTCAAGCCGCGTAGGCCGCCGCTGACCAGCGGCGATCAGCGCGCCGTCAGCGCCCCGTCAGCGCGACGGCCAACAATCCGGCCGTCAGCGACCGCCGATCGACCACAAGGAGCACCTGCATGCACTCCAGAGCAAGGCACCGGGCGCGGGGCGCCCTGGCCCTGGTCCTCCCGCTCACCCTTTGGGTGGCGGCGGCCGGGCCGGCGCACGCCCTCACGGACAACGCACCGGCGCCCCAGGCGTTCGCCAATGCGACGGGACTGCCCCTCGGCACGGCAGCGACGGCGGTGGCGAAGGCCGCCGGCGTCACCACCGCGCAGCGCAAGACGACGATCGGGCGTACCGCGGCAAGCCTGGTCACTGCGGTGCAGATGCCCGCGCTGGAAGGGTCGAGCAAGGACAGCCGGTGAAGGAGCTGCGGATCTGCGCTGGGGTCTCCCGTCGGCCCTAGCTGCCGTACCGAGTCCTTCGGCGCCGACGTGGCCGCTGAGGAGACGTCAGGCGTAGGAGCGTGCGGACCTGGCCGGCCTCGGGACTGCCGCACCCGGTGAACAGGCCCAGCGCCTCCTGCCAGCACGCCATGGCGGTCTCGGTGTCGTCGCCGTGCAGGGCGCGGCCGAGGATGACCAGCGCGCGGGCCTGGCCCAGGCGTTGCCCGGTCTCGCGGTCCAGGTCCAGTGCCTGCTGGGCGTGACGGCGGGCCTGGTCGGATTGGCCTTGGTCGAGCTCGACGCCGGGGTGGTGAGCGTCCGGCCTTCCAGCAGCCGGTAGCCGATCCTGCGGGCCAAGGCGTGGGCCTGCTCGGCGCAGGCGCGGGCCTGGTCGGGGTCGCCCAGGCGCTGGTGGATGGTGGCCAGGGTGTCCAGCGCGTTGGCCTCGTACTGGCGATCGCCGGTCTTGCGGGCCAGCGCCACGGCGGCCTCGGCGAGCTCCAAGGCGTGGGTGTGGTGGCCGGCGTCGCGGTGGACCGCGGCGAGCACGCCGAGGGTCTCGGCCTCGCCGGCCCGGTTCCCGGTCTCGCGCAGCAGGGTCAACGCGTTGGTGAGGTGGTCGCCGGCCTCCGCCAGCCGTCCCAACGCGTGGTAGGCCTCGCCGAGGTTGGCAAGGTCGATGGCTTGGCTGGCGCGGCCTCCGGCCTGCCGGGACAGGGCCAACGCTTGGCTCTGATGGTCGACGGCCTGGTGCAGCCGCCCTAGCTCCAGGCATACGTTGCCGAGGTTGGCGTGCTTGACGGCTTGCCCGGCGAGCCATCCGGTCTGCCGGTCGATCTCCAGGCCTTGGGTGAGGTGGTCGACGGCTTGGTGTAACTGCCCCAGCTCCATGTAGACGAGGCCGAGGTTGTTCAGGGCGGCGGACTGGCCGTCCAGCCAGCCGGACTGCCGGCACTGGCGCAACGCGCGGGCGCAGCGCTGGATGGCCTGCTGGTACTGGCCCTGGTGCTGGTGGAGGGCGGCGAGGTTGAGATGGGCGGCGGCCTGCGCTCGCAGGTCGCCGCCCATCTCTGCGGCGGCCAGCCCGGCATCGGCGACCGCCAGCCAGTCCACGGCATGCATGCCGTACCAGTAATAGGATCGCAGCGCGGTGGCGAGCAGCCACGCCGCCGGCAGGGGTCCGTTGGCGGCGGCGTGCTGGACGGTGGCCACCAGGTTGGCTCGTTCGGCGTCCAGCCACGCCAGCGCCTGGGTGTGGTCGTCGAACTGGGTCACTGGCGGTGGCGGATCTGACGCAGGGAGCGGCAGGCGCAGCCGCTCGGGGTTCAGCAGGCGGGCGGCGGCGTCGGCGGTGTGCAGGTACCAGTCCAGCAGCCTGTGGATCGCCGCGGCTCGCTCCTCGGCGGTTTCCTCGGCGTCGGCGCGTTCGGCGGCGTGCAGCCGCAGGAGGTCGTGGAAGGCGTACCTGTCCGGGATTGGTTCGGCCAGCAGGTGGGCATCCGCCAGCCGCTCCAGCATCCCGCCGGCCTGCTCAGGGGTCGTCCCCGCCAGCGCGGCGGCTGCGGCGGCGGTCACGTCGGCACCGGGCACCAAGGCAAGCAGGCGAAACAGCCGCCGCGCCTCGTTGGTGAGGCCTGCATAGGAGAGGTCGAAGGCGGCTCGCACGGCGGCCCGCTCGTCCCCGCTGAGCTCGAGGGCGGCCAGCCGGTTCCCCTCGGCCAGCTTGGCGACCAGCGCGGCGATGGTGCGCTGAGGGCGGAAGGCGAGGTCGGCGGCGGCAATCCGCAGCGCCAGCGGCAGGTACGCGCACAGCCGGACCAGCTCGGCGGCCGCCTCGGGCTCGGCGGCGACCCGCTCGGCACCCAGGACCAGCGCCAGCAGGTCGTGCGCCTCGGCGGGGGTGAGCACGTCCAGCGCCAGGGGACGGGCGCCCTCGTGGGCGACCAGGCCGGCCAGCCGCTCCCGGCTGGTGACCAGCACCAGGCAGCCTGGGCTGCCCGGCAGCAGGGGACGGACCTGGTCGGCGTCGCGGGCGTTGTCGAGCACCACCAGCACCCGCTTGCCGGCCAGCAGCGACCGGTACATTCCGGCGGCCTGCTCGACCTCGGTGGGGATTTGCTCGGCCGGCACGCCGAGCACGCCGAGGAACCCGGCCAGCGCCTGGATCTGTTCCAGTGGCGGCCCTGGGGCCCAGCCGCGCAGGTTGGCGTAGAGCTGCCCGTCGGGGAACCGATCGCGGACCCGGTAGGCCCAGTGCACCGCCAGGGCGGTCTTGCCGACCCCTGCCATGCCGGCGATCGCCGAGATCACCACAGCCGGCACTGGCTGCTCGTCCTTCAGGAGCGTGTCGAGCTGGTGGAGGTGGTCGGCGCGGCCAGTGAACGAGGAGACCGCCGCCGGGAGCTGCGCCGGCACCGGAGTACTCAAAGCGGCAGACTGCTCCTTGGTCGCCGGCCGTGGCGCGGTGCGTGCCGCTTCGCCGTTCACGTCGGCAGCCCGTTCCGGCGGCGCCGGCGGCGGCTCCAATGTCGGGTCCCTGGCGAGCATGGCGCGCTGTAGCTGGTCCAGCTCCGGGCTGGGATCGATGCCGAGCCGCTCGCGCAGCACGGTGCGGGCGTCGCCGTAGACGGCCAGCGCGTCGGCGGGTCGGCCGGCGCGGTACAGGGCCAGCATCTGCTGGCGGCGCAGCCGCTCCCGCAGCGGGAAGGCCCGGGTGAGCCCGTCCAGTTCGTCGACCAGCTCGGCGTGGCGGCCGCAGCCGAGGTCGGCGTCGACGCGATCCTCCACCGCCGCCAGCCGTCGCTCCTCCAGCCTGGCGATCTCCTCGCGCAGCCCTTGCAAGTCCGCGTCCTCCAGCGGCGATCCGCGCCACAACCCGAGCGCGGCGTGCAGCAGCGGGCCGGCTCGCTCCGCATCGCCCGCGGCGAGCAGCCCTCGGCCCTCGTCGGCCAGCCGCTGGAACTCCCCCAGGTCCAGCTCGCCCGCCTCGACCCGCAGCAGGTACCCCGGCTCGCGGAAGACCAGCCGGTCGGACTCGCCACTCGCGGCCAGCAGCCGGCGCAGCCGGGAGGCCTGCCCCTGCAGGCTGTTGCGGGCGGTCTTGGGCGGCGCCGGCCCCCACACGGCCTGGAGCAGCCGCTCGGCGGCCACCACCCGGTTGGCGTGCAACGCCAGCACGCCGACCACGCCGCGCAGGCGGGACCCCGGCAGCGGCACCTGCCGCTCGTCGATGCACAGCTCGACCGGGCCGAGCACGCGCAGCTCCACCGGCCCACCCCCGTCCCTGCGGACGCACCACGCATTCCCGGCGTCCGCGACAGCGGGCCGATTCTATGGCAGCCCTGGAAACCCATTGCCCGGGCGGACGGGCCATCCGCCAAGTGCGGCTTCACCAACGGCCAGTTCGGCTGGCACCCCGGCTCGCCGCAGACCGTCGACGTCCAGGGGACCGCCGCCGACCATCCCCTGCCCGGCGAGCCGCGTAACAGCGCCTGCGGCGGCGGCGTGTGGTACCCCGACGACGGGTACTCCACCGACGTCACCTTCACCGCCTACGCCGGCGGGAGCCAGGTGGGCAGCGTCAGCGCTAGCCGCAACAATGGCGAGCGGACGTTTCCCAGCGGCTTTGCCCTGCACGCCAGCGGCCCGATCGAGCGGGTGACCGTGCAGGTCTGCCGTTTCTCCCATGGCCCCCCGGCGTGCCCCCTCGCCCCGTCCGCTACTGCGGGCCGGTCCAGACGTACGAGTCGCCCGTCACCGCGAGCAGCTGATCCACCGCTCGCAGTGGGAGGACCGGCGCGTTGCGAAGCCGCGTGCGATGAGGCCCGTGCCGGCCTGTCCCTACTGCTGGGGCGTCCCGCCGAGCGCGTGCACCCCGTGCGCATCCGTGCGCGCGCCGGCGGGGCGGCCACTGGCCGGGGCCGCTCTCCCCCCAGGGCCCCGGCCAGCCGGCTACCAAGCAGGACCATCGCAGGCACCCGCCCAACCGCCTCAGCGATCTGACGCGCCGCTTTGCTGCTCACCAGCCTGGAGCACTGCCCGGGCTGCTTCGATCTCCCCGGCAAGGACGCGGCGAAGCTCGGGAGCGTAGCGGGCGACGGCCGCCCACACGACGTCGTCGTCGACCGTCCAGTAGTCGTGGGCGATCCGATTGCGCATGCCCTTGATCAGGCGCCACGGCACGTCCGGGTGGGCATCGAGCCATGACTCGCCTAGGCGCTCGAGGTCGGCCGCCAAGCGGACGACGTTGTACTGGCACGCCCGCGCGACGGCGATGTCCGCGTCGTAGGCCCCACGGCCGCGCGCCGCGAGCTGGCGCATCTCCGCCAACGTCGCGTCGATGTAGAGCAGGCGCTCAGCGGTGCGTTCGTCCACCTCAGGCAGCGCCCTCGAGCGGCCGCAGGTGGCGGTGCACCCGACGGCGGAAGAGGTCGTTGGACTCCAGCTCCTTGGTGGTCACGACGTCGACCCGACACCCCAGCACCGCCGCCAGGTCATCCTCCAGACCGACGTACTCGGGGAACGACGCGCCAGGCGCCAGCTCCACCAAGAGGTCGAGGTCGGACTGGGGGCGATCGTCGCCCCGCGCCACGGATCCGAACACCCACGCTCGGGCAACGGGATAGCGGGCGATGACGTTCGTGACCTCCCGCTGGTGCTTCCGGAGCAGCTCTGATGGGCGAATGGTGTTGACCAGGTTCGTCTCGAGCTGGAACCCCGCCGCCCGCAGCAGGCGTTCGAGCATCTGGACCGACGGCTGTCGCTGGCCAGACTCGACCGTCGCCACGGTCGACTGGGGGACACCTGCCGCCGCCGCCAGGTCACGCTGGGACATCCCGTGCCTGGCTCGCGCCTCGCGCACGAGCCGCGCCGCCGTGGCGTTTGCCTTCGGCTCCTCGTTCACCCTCACAACCCGTGATGATAGCGGATTCGCAGTCACCAGGGGCGGCGCCCACGCCCGCGCGCACCTCCGGCCGCCGGGATGGGGTTGTCAAGCCCCAGCGGAGTGCTGCTGAGCAGCGGCGATCAGCGCCCCGTCAGCGCCACGTCAGCGCCACGGCCAACAATCCGCGGCCGACAACCCGCCGGCCACCACAGGCCGGCCACGAGCAGGGCACCCGTTGCCCACCGGACCAAGGAGGACCAACCGTCATGAGCCGAGGAAGAGGGCTGCCGCGCGCCGCGACAGCCGCCGTGCTGCTGGTCGGCACGCTGCTGGCCGGCGGCCTCACCGCCGCGGTGGCTTCAGCCAAGCCAGCGCCGGACGCGGCCGTCGACGACGTGATCGTCGTCCAGCCGTTCGCCGCCGACTCCGGCGACCGGTGCCCGAGGGGCTTCACCAAGGGCCAGCTCGGCTGGCACGCGGGCGCGCTGGCCGTCGACCTCGACGGCGTCGTGGGCGACCAGCCCCTGCCGGGGAACGCCAACCCCGCCTGCGCCGAGGACCGGCGCGCCACGACGGCGTACTTCACCGCCTACGCCGGCGCCAGCGTCCTGGACGCCGGCGGGTGATCGCGCAGGACGGCCGGGAGGCCCGCCTCGGGCGCGGCGACCTCAGCTTCGTCGACCTCTCGCGCCCCGCCCGCTGGACGATGTCGCCGGTCGCATGGTCGCGGTGATGTTCCCGCGGGCGCTGCTGCCGCTGCGTCCCGACGAGGTGGCCCGGCTGACCGCCGTCCGCATCCCCGGCGACCAGGGCACCGGCGCGCTGGTCTCCTCGCTCGCCCGGCAGGCGGCGGGCCGCCTCGACGACTACGACGCGGCCGAGGGAGCGCGGCTCGACACGGCAATGGTCGACCTGCTGACGGTCGCGCTGGCGGCCCGCCTCGACCGTGACCGGTCCGTCGAGCCGGACACCTACCAGCGGGCCCTGCTGCTGCGCGTGCACGCCTTCATCGAGCAGCGGCTCGGCGACCCGCGGCTGTCGCCCGCCACGGTCGCCGCCGCGCACCACGTCTCCGTGCCCTACCTCTACAAGCTGTTCGAGACGGAGCAGACCGCCGTGGCCGGCTGGATCCGGCGGCGCCGGCTGGAGCGCTGCCGCCGTGACCTGCTCGACCCGGCGTTGCGGTCCCGTCCGGTCAGCGCCATCGCGGCGCGCTGGGGGATGCTCAACGCGGCGCACTTCAGCCGCTCGTTCCGAGCCGCCTACGGCGTCCCGCCGGTCGAGTACCGCCAGCTCACCACGCACCGCGCCGGCGGGAGGGCCGCCCTGGAGCGCCCGCCTCAGGCGACCGGCTCCGCCGGCAGGCCCTCGACCCAGTCCGAGCGGGCCTGCTCGCGCCGCGCCAGCAGCACCAGCGGGGCCGCCACCAGCTGCACCGCCGCGCCCATGAGGTAGGAGGCTGGGTAGCTCCAGAGGTCGGCGGCCCTGCCAAGGGCCGGCTGCACCACCACGCCGCCGCCGGAGCCCATCAGGTTGTCGAACGACAGGACCGTGGCACGCTGTTCCGAGGGGATCAGGCCGTTCATGTAGGCCTGCCGGATCGGCATGGTAGCGGCGAAGCCCAGCCCCCAGACCAGCAGCGCCGCGATGGCGACCCAGAAGTTCCTGGTCACGCCGAGCAGCGCCAGCAGCCCGGCGCTGAGCAGCACGCCGGCGAGCAGCGCCGAGGTCCTGCGGCGGAACAGCCGCCGGATGCGCGGCGCCATCGTCCCACCGGCGATCTGGGCCGCGGCGAAGATCGCCGCCGCCAGTCCGGCGACGCCGTAGGCACGCTGGTCGCCGTAGAGGTCCAGCAGGTAGGGCTGGATGGCGTAGGCCGCGTAGATCACCACGCCGTTGACGAACACGGACGACAGCATCATCCAGCGGACCGGCGGGTTGCCGAGGCCGTGCCGCAGCGAGTCGCGCAGCACCTGCCGCATCTCGCCGAGGGGCCGCCCGCTCGGCTTCGGGGCGAAGCCCCAGTCCTTCATGTGCAGGTACGCCACCACCAGGGTGACGACCAGGGCCAGCGCCCGCAGGACGTAGGGCACGCCCAGGTTGGTCAACTGCGCGACCAGCCCTCCGGCCATCGACCCGCACAGCATGGCCACGCCGCTCACGACCTGCGCCTTGGCGAAGACCGGCTCGAGGCTCCCCTGGAAGCCGGTGTGCCGCAGCGCGTCGACCAGCCACGCCTCGGTCGCCCCGGAGAAGAAGGTGAAGCCGAGGCCGAGCAGGCCCGAGGTCACCGCCCAGGCCCAGAACGGCGCGTGCGCCCGCCAGGCCACCCAGTACAGGACGGTGGAGACGGCCAGCGTCGACGCCCCGAGGAGGTAGGAGGTGCGGCGGCCCCAGGTGTCGGCGACCACCCCGGTCGGGACCTCGAACAGCACCATGCCGGCGGTGAAGCAGGCGTTGGCCGCGAACGCGGCGGTAGCCGAGAGCCCGGCGTCGAGCAGGAACAGCGTGTTGATGCCCCAGATGAACGAGGCCGCCAGCGTGCTGAACAGCATCAGCGTCAGGTAGACCTTCTGGACGTTGCGTGGCTGGGGCGTCACGGCTTCGCCTCTCACCGGCTCCGGCGCCCCGGTCGGGCGCCTCTCACCGGGGACGTCGAAGCTGGCGGCCCGCACTCGACATCCGCTGCAGATTGGGCGGATGCCCCGCAGGCAGGGCGACCGCAGGCTCGGCATCGGCTCGCGGCGGTGGTGCTAGCTTCCTTCCGTGACCACGGACAGGCGCGTCGAGGAGCTGCTGCGCGAGCTGGCGCCGCAGGCGCTCGGCGCGCTCGTGCGGCGCTACGGCCACTTCGACGCGTGCGAGGACGCGGTGCAGGAGGCGCTGCTCGCCGCCGCCGTGCAATGGCCCGACCAGGGCGTCCCGGAGAGCCCGCGGGGTTGGCTGATCACCGTCGCCTCGCGGCGGCTGACCGACCAGTGGCGCAGCGACGAGGCGCGCAGGCGCCGGGAGGCGACCGCCGCGGCGCTGGAGCCCGCCGACGAGGCGGTGGTGGCGGCCGGCGACGACCAGCACCCGCCCGACCAGGACGACACGCTCACCCTGCTGTTCATGTGCTGCCACCCGTCGCTCTCGCCGGCGTCCCAGCTCGCCCTCACCCTGCGTGCCGTCGGCGGCCTGACCACCGCGGAGATCGCCCGCGCGTTCCTGGTCCCCGAGGCCACCATGGCCCAGCGCATCAGCCGGGCCAAGCAGCGCATCAAGGCCGCAGGCGGCGGCTTCCAGCTGCCTCCCGAGCCCGAGCGGGCCGAGCGGCTGCGGGTGGTCCTGCACGTGCTGTACCTGATCTTCAACGAGGGCTACACCGCCAGCGCCGGCCCCGCGCTGCACCGCGCCGAGCTGACCGGCGAGGCCATCCGGCTGACCCGCCTGGTCCACCGGCTGCTGCCCGACGACGGCGAGGTCGCGGGGCTGCTGGCGCTGATGCTGCTGACCGAGTCACGGCGCCAGGCACGCACCCGGCCCGACGGCGCCCTGGTCCCGCTCGCCGAGCAGGACCGCGGGCGCTGGGACCTGGCCTGCATCAAGGAGGGCGTGGCGCTGATCAGCGCCGCGCTGTCCCGGGCGCCGCTCGGCCCCTACCAGCTGCAGGCGGCGATCGCCGCGGTCCACGCCGAGGCGACCAGCGCCGAGGACACCGACTGGCCCCAGATCCTCGCCCTGTACGAGCTGCTCGAGCGGGTCGCGCCCAACCCCATGGTGACGCTCAACCACGCCGTCGCGGTGGCGATGGTCCGCGGCCCGCAGGCCGGCCTCGACCTGCTCTCAGGCCTGGAGGGCGACGGCCGGCTGGCCGGCCACCACCGCCTCGACGCGGTGCGCGCCCACCTGCTGGAGATGGCGGGCGACCTCGTCGCCGCCCGGGCCAGCTACCAGCTGGCGGCGCGGCGCACCACCAGCCTCCCCGAGCAGCGCTACCTGGAAGCCCGGGCCGCACGGCTGGCGAGGGATGGGATCGGGGGGGAGCCCGAGACAGCTCCCCCCCGAACCCCCCCATCGGGTACTTAGCCCGGATCATTGCTCGGGCCCCAGGTGGCTGGGACGGGATCCTCCGAGCCCAAGAGGCACTACGGTCTGAGCGCGCCGGCACGGTCTGGCGCCTGGCGCGAGAAGAGGAACGCGGCGAGCAACGCCGACGCGAGCAGCGCCAGCCCTGACACCCACAGCGCGTCGTGGAGCCCGTCGACGAACAGCGACCCCTGCGGCGGGTCGAGCCGCCGGCCGGCGACGCTCCCGGGCGGCAGGTGCGCGTACACCAGCGCGCCGAGCACGGCGACGCCCAGGACCTGACCGAGCTGGCGCATCGCGTTGTGGACGGCCGACGCCATCCCAGCGCGGGAGGCGTCGACCGCCGCGACCGCGATCGCGGTCATCGGCGTCAGGCACAGGCCGACCCCCGCGCCGACCAGCGCGAAGTTCCACCAGATCGAGCCGATGCCGGAGTCCGTCCCGAGCCGCAGCAGGCCGAGCATCGCCGTGCCGCTGACGACCAGCCCGGTGAGCATCGGCAGGCGCGGGCCGACGCGGCCGACCAGCCGGCCGGAGAGCGGCGCGGCGAGCGCGAAGGCGATGCCGATCGCGGACACGTCGAGCCCGGCCACGACCGGCGAGTGCCCCTGCACCTGCTGCAGGTAGGCGCTGAAGTAGACGACCGCGCCGACGAACGAGAAGAAGACGACCAGCGCCGCGACGTTGGCCGCGGTGAAGGTGGGGCGCAGGAACAGCGAGACGTCGACCAGCGGCTCCGCCAGCCGCCGCTCCCAGGCGACGAACGCGACCAGGGCGGCGGCGCCGGCGGCGAAGGCGGCGAGGATCGGCCAGGAGGCCCAGCCGCGGTCCTGGCCGTCGATGATGGCGAACGCGAGCGCTGCCACGCCGGCCGTCGTCAGCACCGCGCCCAGCCAGTCGAAGCGGCCACGCGCCGGGGTCCGTGGCAGGCGCGGGACGAACCGCGCGGCCAGCAGGATCAGGACGGCGCTGAGCGGGACGTTGAGCAGGAACACCCAGCGCCAGCCCACCACGTCGACGACGACCCCGCCCAGGGCGGGTCCCACCGCCAGCGCGAGCCCGGAGCCGGTCGACCACAGCCCGATCGCCGCGGCCCGCTGCCCGGAGTCCTCGAAGGTCGCCCTGATGATCGTCAGGCTGCCCGGCACCAGCAGCGCCGGGCCGAGACCCTGCACCACGCGGCCGAGCAGCAGCAGCCCGACCGTGGGAGCCAGCCCGGTGAGCAACGACCCGAGCCCGAAGACGGCGACGCCGAGCAGGTAGACGCCCTTGCGCCCGTGCCGGTCGCCGAGCACCCCGCCGGCGACCAGCAGGCTCGAGTACACCAGCACGTACGCGTCGACGATCCACTGCAGGTCGGTCGCGCCGGCGCGCAGCTCCTCGCCGATCGTGGGCAGCGCGACGCTGACGACCGTGGTCGACATCACCGCCAGGAACTGCCCTCCCGCCACCACCGCGAGGGTCGCCCAGGCGCCGCGCGTGACCGCTTCGGCGCGTGACTGGCTCACCGTGGCTCCCGGGATCGCCGGTTCGGGCAGACTTCAGGGTAGCGGCGGCAGCTTGTGGCCTCCCGACCCTGTCGCTGTCAGGGCTGGGCCAGCGAGCAGTCGCTGTCGCGGACCTCAGGAGTGGCCGAGGACCGGGTGGGGCCGGTACGGCGCCTCCAGGCGGGCGACCTCCTCGTCGCTGAGGGTCAGCTCCGCCGCCGCGATCGCGTCCTCGAGGTGGGCGAGCTTGGTCGCCCCGACGATCGGCGCGCTCACCGCCGGCTTGCCCAGCAGCCACGCCAGCGCGACCTGGGCCGCTGGCAGGCCCCGCTCGCCCGCCACCGCGCGGACCACGTCGACGACGTCGAAGTCGGCGTCGTCGTAGAGCTCCTCGGCGTAGCGGTCGGAGCCGGCCCGTACCGTGCGCCGTTGGCCGCCCCGGTCCTTGCTGCCGGCCAGCAGCCCGCGCGCCAGCGGGCTCCAAGGGATGACGCCGACTCCCTGGTCGAGGCAGAGCGGGATCATCTCCCGCTCCTCCTCGCGGTAGACCAGGTTGTAGTGGTTCTGCATCGACACGAAGCGGCTGGTGCCCGCCCGCTCGGCGGTGTGCTGCGCCTTGGCGAACTGCCAGGCGTACATGCTCGAAGCGCCGATGTAGCGTGCCTTGCCTGCCCGCACCACCTCGTGCAGCGCCGCCATGGTCTCCTCGATCGGCGTCTCGGAGTCCCAGCGGTGGATCTGGTAGAGGTCGACGAAGTCGACCCCGAGCCGGCTCAGCGAGGCGTCGATGGCGGCCAGGACGTGCTTGCGGGACAGGCCGCGGTCGTTCGGCCCCGACCCGGTGGGGAAGTACAGCTTGGTGGCGAGCACGTAGTCGTCGCGGCCCGGGAAGAGCTTGCCGAGCAGCCGTCCGGTGATCTCCTCGCTGACGCCGTTCGAGTACATGTCCGCGGTGTCGAAGAAGGTCACGCCGGACTCGACCGCGCGGCGCACGATCGGCTCGGCCGCCTCCTCGTCCAGCGCCCACGCCCGGTCGGCGGGATCGCCGTAGCTCATCATGCCGAGGCAGATCCGCGACACCTTCAGACCCGACGAGCCCAAGCGCACGTACTCCATGCCGCCTCCTTCACCGCGCCGCCATCGGTCCAAGCCGGGAGCATCATCGTAGAGGAGGCTCGGCGGCGGAATGGCCACTCGAAGGCGAAGGCACCTGAATTAGGTGCCAAACGAAGGACATCGAGCAGCTCTGGCTTGGAATCGTCAGGAGCTGCCGTCCGGGCGCTACTCCCGCAGCGGCGACGACGGCATCGGGTAGGGCGCGAACACCTCGAGGTAGCGCTCCGGCTCCCCGTCCCAGCCGAGCGCCCGGACCTGCGCGGCGCTGCGGCGGCCGCTGAGCGCACGGAACAGCTCGAAGGGCTCGGCGGCCAGGACGGCCTCTGGCGCGCCGGCGCCCTCCACCCACTCCCGGTCGCCGGTCCGGAGCAGCAGCGCCGGCCGGCCCGTCTGGTCCAGCCGCTGGCCCAGCCAGCGGGCGTAGATCCGCAGGCCGAGTCTGGTGATCGGGGCGTCGCGGTCCCCTGGCCGTCGCAGCGCCCCGCGCACGTCGTGCAGGTGGACGGCGAGGTCGGCGAGGGGAGCCGTGCGCAGCCAGTCCGGCGCGCCGGCCGGTAGCTGGACGGTGCCCGCGAGCACCGACTCCACCGAGGAGGCCCAGCCGGCCCACTCTGCGGCCAGCTCGGCCACCGAGCGGCCGCGCCTCGATCCCACCTGCGCCTCGGTCCAGGCGTCGCGTTCCTCGCCGAGGTCGCCCCCCCGCCAGGCGTCGGTTGCGCCGAGGAAGAAGCGCTCTTGGGCGGCGTCGGCCGCCACGCCGGTGACGTGGGCGAGCACGTCCCGCACGGTCCAGTCGGGGCAGGCGGGCACCCGGGTCGCCAGGCGCGACTCGTCGAGCCCTTCGAGCAGCTCGACGAGCCGCCCGCGAGCCTCTGCGTAGGCGCCGGAAAGGTCAGCCATGGGAGGAAGCATGCCAGGGTGTCGCCACGCCCACCATTCTCACCGGGTGGCGGCGACCGTACGCTTGGGGTCGTGCGGAGGCCGCTTGGGGCGGCGGGTGTGCACCGAAAGGGGAGGGCCGTGCACGAGCCGGACTGGAAAGGACCGCTGAGCGAGGCGTTCGAGCGGGCGGTGGCGTACCTGGAGGGCCTGCCGGAGCGTCCGGTGGACAGCCGCGCGGACCTCGCCGAGCTGCGCGCCGCGCTCGGCGGGCCGCTGCCCGAGAAGCCCAAGGAGCAACGCGAGGTGGTCGCGGAGCTGGCCACGGCCGCCGAGCCGGGCGTGGTGGCGTCCTCGAGCGGCCGCTTCTTCGGCATGGTCATCGGCGGCGCCACGCCGGCGGCCCTCGCCGCCGACTGGCTCACCAGCACCTGGGACCAGAACGCCGGCCTGTACGTCCTCGGGCCGGCCGCGAGCGTCGTGGAGGAGACGGCCGGCCGCTGGCTGGCCGAGCTGTTCGGGCTCCCCGCCGGCGTGTCGTTCGGATTCGTCACCGGTGCCCAGATGGCCACCTTCACCGCGCTCGCCGCCGCCAGGCACGAGATCCTGCGCCGCGCCGGCTGGGACGTCGAGGCGGGCGGGCTGGTGGGCGCGCCGCCGCTGCGGGTGCTCGCCGGGGAGGGGCGCCACGACACCATCGACCGGTCGCTGCGCTTCCTCGGGATCGGAAGCGGCGCGATCGTCCCGGTCGCCATGGACGACCAGGGCCGCATGCGCCCCGACGCGCTGCGGCAGGCGCTGGGCGACGGGCGCGGACCGGCGATCGTCTGCGCGCAGGCCGGCAGCGTCAACTCCGGCGCGGTCGACCCGCTGGTCGAGGTCTGCGAGCTCGCGCACCAGGCCGGCGCGTGGGTGCACGTCGACGGCGCCTTCGGGATGTGGGCCGCGGCGAGCTCGCGGCTGCGGCCGCTGGTGGCCGGGGTGGAGGCTGCGGACTCCTGGGCCACCGACGCGCACAAGTGGCTCAACGTGCCCTACGACTCGGGCGTGGTGTTCTGCGCCCATCCGGCGGCGCACCGCGCCGCCATGGGCGTGCGGGCGGCCTACCTGATCCACGCCGCCGGCGGTGAGCGCGACGAGGTCGACTTCAACCCCGAGTTCTCCCGGCGGGCGCGCGGCTTTCCGGTATACGCGGGCATCCGCGCGCTGGGCCGGTCCGGCATCGTCGCGCTGGTGGAGCGCTGCTGCGCGCTGGCGCGCCGCTTCGCCGAGGAGCTGCAGCGGCGCGACGGCGTCGAGGTGCTCAACGAGGTGGTCCTCAACCAGGTACTGGTGCGCTTCCACGCCGCCGACGGCGACCACGACGCCCACACCCGCAGGGTGGCCGAGCGGGTGCGGCAGGACGGGACCTGCTGGATGAGCGGGACCACCTGGCGTGGCCAGGCGGCCATGCGCATCTCGGTGTCGAACTGGTCGACCGACGAGGCCGACGTGGACCGCTCGGTGGCGGCGATCCTCCGCTGCGCCACGGGGGAGCGATAATGCGGTCGCCCTGAGGCGCTCCCGACGGGCTGTCTCCGCCCCATGCCGTAGCGATGAGCCTATTGACATGATCCGTCGGGATCGTCAGCGTCCTGCGGTGCAGTCGTCTTTCCTACCCGGGGAGGCGGCCGCACGCTCCGGTCCAGCGAAGGAGGGCGCATGGCCGAGCACCGGCGACGACGCCGCAATCGTGCTCCCCCGTCCACTCCACCAACTCGCACCCGCGGCCGCAGAGCGCCCGGGCGCAGCCAAGAGCACCGAACGGAGACGCAATGAATTCCAGGAGATTGCTGGCGTGGTCGCTGGTACCGGTTCTGGTCAGTGCCGTCGCGCTGGCGGTCGTGGGCACGCGTGCCGCACCGGCGCGCGCCGACACCACCACGCGGCAGATCCCGAGCAGCGGGACGACCGCCATCCGCGGCGGCCCCACCGGCAGCGGCGCCATCCAGCAGCCGGAGTTCCCCAAGGGCGTCGAGCGCGACGCCGAGGCCGCCGCCAGGGCGACGGCCGCCCACAAGGCGCGGACCAACCGGAGCCTCTCGCTCCTGCGCGGGCTGCGTGGGCACGCGGGCGCCTCGGTCGCGGCCGCCAAGCTCGCGTCGAGCCCGCGGCTCGTGCGCAGCTTCGCCGGGCTGAACCACCGTGACCAGCGCACCGCCAACGGCGGCAACCAGTTCTCGCTGGAACCGCCCGACCAGGGCCTGTGCGCCGGCAACGGCTTCGTGCTCGAGACCGTCAACGACGTGCTGCGCGTGTTCGACCGGAACGGCAACCCGGTGACCGGCGTCACCGACCTGAACAGCTTCTACGGCTACCCGGCGGCGATCAACCGCACCACCGGGCTGTCGGGGCCGTTCGTCACCGACCCCAGCTGCTACTTCGACGCCACCACGCGACGCTGGTTCCACGTCGTGCTGACGCTCGACACCGACCCGGTCAGCGGGGACTTCCTCGGCACCAACCACCTCGACCTCGCCGTCAGCAAGACCAGCGACCCGACCGGCCAGTGGGCCATCTACGTGCTGCCGGTGCAGGACAACGGCACCCAGGGCACGCCCGACCACGGCTGCGCGGGCGGGTTCTGCCTCGGCGACTACCCGCACATCGGCGCCGACGCCTTCGGCTTCTACATCACCACCAACGAGTACCCGTTCTTCGCCGACGGGTTCCACGCCGCCCAGGTCTACGCGTTCAGCAAGTTCGCGCTGGCGGCAAACGCCGCGAACGTGAGCGTGACCCAGTTCGACACGGTCGGCGCCGTGGCCGGCAACCCCGGCTTCACGGTGTGGCCGGCGACCAGCCCGGGTCTCCAGTTCGAGCTGGCGCAGGGCGGCACGGAGTACTTCCTCAGCTCGATGGCGGCCGAGGAGGCCAACGGCAACGGCACCGACAACCGCATCGCGATCTGGTCGCTGAGCCGGACGGCGACGCTGCTCACCTCGCACCCGGCGCCGGTGCTGCGCAACTCGGTCATCAGGGTCGGCACCTACAGCATCCCGCCGAAGGCCGACCAGAAGCCCGGCGACTTCCCGCTGGGGCAGTGCATCAACGACACCACCCTGGTGACCCCGTTCGGGCCGGGCTGCTGGCAGCTCCTGTTCACCGCCGAGCCGGCGCACGACGAGGTCGAGTCCCACCTCGACGCCAACGACACCCGCATGCAGCAGGTGGTGTTCGCCGACGGCAAGGTCTGGGGCGCGCTCGACACCACCGTCCACGTCGGCGGCGCCGACAAGGCCGGGGTGGAGTTCTTCGTCGTCCGGCCGCACGTGACGGGGTCGGGCGTGAGCGGCTCGATCGCCAAGCAGGGCTACGTCGGCGTCGCCAACAACAACCTGACCTACCCGGCGGTCGGGGTCACCACCCACGGCGACGGCGTGATCGCCTTCACGCTGGTCGGCGCCGGCCACTACCCGAGCGCCGCCTACGCGGGCCTCGACGCGAGCTCCGGTGTCGGAGCGGTCAAGGTCGCCGCGGAGGGCCTCGGCCCGGCGGACGGGTTCACCAGCTACAAGGCGTTCGTCGGCGACCCGCCGCGGACCCGCTGGGGCGACTACGGCGCGACCACGCCCGACGGCAACTCGCTCTGGATCGCCTCCGAGTACATCGGGCAGACCTGCACGCTCGCCCAGTGGTTCGCGGCTCCGGTCGGGAGCTGTGGTGGCACGCGCACCGCGCTCGGCAACTGGGGCACCCGTATCAGCAGGGTCACTCCGTAGCACCACAGCACCACCTCCGGCGCGGGGGCCGCTCCCTTCAAGGGGCGGCCCCCCGCCCGTTCCGGGGCTACTTCCGCGCCGGATGCAACCGGTCGCCCCGCTCGGGGATGTAGGAGGGGAACGGCCAGTCCCCTGAGAGGCCCTGCGCTGATGGAGCACGCGGACGACTTCGACGCGTTCTACGCGGCCACCTACGGTCGGCTCGTCGGGCAGCTCTACGCCGTCACCGGCGACCTCGCCGAGGCCGAGGACGCCGTCCAGGAGGCGTTCGCCGAGCGCAGCGAGTGGATCGCCTGGGTGCAAAAGGAGATGCAGTGATCGAGATCGAGCCCTTCGGAGCGGTCGACGAGCAGGGGCTGCGCGAGATCGAGCAGGCCCTCGGGGCGCAGCTCCCAGCGGCCTACCGGGAGTTCCTCGCCCGCACCGGCGGAGGCTGGGCCAAGAAGCCGAACTACCTGGTGGGCCCGACCACCCTTGCCCCCCGCCGGCGGAGGGGAGCGATTCTCTATCGCCGAAATACGTTGTCGGGGCGGTTGACCCCTGATCTGCCCACATGATCGAGTTGCTGGTCTCCCCATCTCAGGAGGAGCTCTATGCGGCTTCGCTTGGCCGGCATCGTTGCCGGCATCAGTCTCCTGGCGTCCAGTGGCGTGTGGGCACTCGCCCCAGCCGTCGCCCAACCGGCGGCCGCCGGTCACGCACGAGCGGCACTCGTGCCAGGCGCCCGCCACCTGAGCAACCGGCACTGGCAGGCCCCGCCGACGACCGCCGACTGCCTCGCGCAGATCGGGATCTCCTGCTACGCACCCTTCCAGCTGCAGCAGGCCTACAACCTGAAGCCGCTGTACAAGCGGGGGCTGACCGGACGCGGCCGCACCATCGTGATCGTCGACGCGTTCGGCTCGCCGACCGTGCGCCAGGACCTGGCCAAGTTCGACGCCGACTTCGGCCTGCCCGACCCGCCGCACTTCCGCATCATCCAGCCCGCAGGCCCGGTGCCGCCGTTCGACCCGACCGACCCGGAGCGGGCCGGCTGGGCCGAGGAGACCAGCCTCGACGTCCAGTGGGCGCACGCGATTGCGCCGGGCGCGAACATCCTGCTGGTCGAGACGCCCGTGTCGGAGACCGAAGGCGTCCAGGGCTTCCCCGAGATCGTCAAGGCCGAGAACTTCGTGATCGACCACGGCCTCGGCGACGTGATCTCGCAGAGCTTCGGCGCCACCGAGGAGACCTTCCCCAACAAGGGGGCGCTGCTCGGGCTGCGCAGCGCGTTCAAGAACGCCGCCAGGCACCACGTCACCGTGCTCGGCTCCTCAGGTGACGCGGGCCCGACCGACTTCCAGCTCGACCTCGAGAGCCTCTACACCCACCGGGTGAACTCCTGGCCCTCCTCCGACCCGCTGGTCACCTCGATCGGCGGCACCCAGCTGCACCTGGACGCCGACGGCAACCGCACCGCGCCCGACAACGTCTGGAACGACCAGGAGCTGTTCGGCACGGCCGCGGCCAGCGGCGGTGGCTTCTCGCACGTGTTCGCCCGGCCGCAGTTCCAGAACGTCGTCCGCCGCGTCGTCGGCCGCAGCCGGGGCACCCCCGACATCAGCATGAGCGCCGCGGTGGACGGCGGCGTGCTGGTCAACATCGGCTTCACCGGCGGTGACGGGATCACGCCCGGCTACTACATCTTCGGCGGGACCAGCGAGTCCGCGCCCGAGTTCGCCGGTGTGGTCGCGATCGCCGACCAGCTCGCCCACCACCGCCTGGGGCTGCTCAACCCGCGCCTCTACCAGCTCGGCGCGCAGCGCAGGCGTGGCATCGTCGACGTCACCATCGGCGACAACACCGTCACCTTCACCCAGGGAGGACAGACCTTCACGGTGCAGGGCTTCCCCGCCGTCCGAGGCTACGACCTGTCGACCGGCTGGGGCACGATCGACGCCGCCAGGTTCGTGCCCGAACTGGCGCACTAGCAGCAGGCCGGTCATCGACCCAGTGGGCCCCGGCGCTGCCGGGGCCCACTGCAAATCCCGCTGCGTGCCAGGCCGTCGGCGTGCAAGGCTGGGGCATGCTCAGCGCACGCGATCTCACCGTCGTCCGTGGCGCCCAGGTGGTGCTCGACCGGGTCGACCTGGTGGTCGACGGCGCCAGCCGCATCGGCGTGCTCGGCCGCAACGGCGCCGGCAAGTCGACCCTGCTGCGGCTGCTCGCCGGCCTGGAGGCGCCCACCTCCGGCGTGGTCGAGCGCTTCCCGCCGGAGCTGAACGTCGGCTACCTCGCCCAGGAGCCCGACCCGCTCGACGGGGAGACGACCGCCGCCTACCTGCGCCGGCGCACCGGCCTGGCCGCGGCCGAGGCGGCCATGGAGGCGGCCCTCGCCGCCATGCGGCGCCGTCCCGGGGCGGCCGAGCTGCAGGCCTACGACGACGCCCTCGCCCGCTTCCTGTCCCTCGGCGGCGAGGACCACGACGCCCGCGCGCCGCGCGCGCTCGCCGAGGTGGGCCTCCGCGCCGATGCACTCGACCTGCCGGTCGCCCGGCTGTCCGGCGGCGAACGGGTCAAGGCCGGGCTGGCCGCGATCCTGCTCGCCCGCTTCGACGTGCTGCTGCTCGACGAGCCGACCAACAACCTCGACTTCGACGGCCTCGACCGCCTCGAGGCCTTCCTGGCCGGGAGCGGCCAGGAAGTCGTGCTGGTCAGCCACGACCGGGCGTTCCTGTCGGCCACCACCACCCGGATCGCCGAGCTGGACCTGCACAGCCACCGCCTCTCCGAGTTTGGCGGCGGCTACGACGCCTACCAGGAGGAGCGCCGCCGCCGGCGCGAGCAGGCCTACGCCAGCTACGAGGAGGCCAGGGCCGAGCGGTCGCGGCTGGAGGCGGCCGCCCGCAAGAAGCGCGAGTGGGCCGCCAGCCGGCGGGGCGAGCGGCGCAGCGACAACGACAAGGGACTGGCGGGCCGGCGCAAGGAACGCGCCACCGCCGGCGCGGCCAAGGCCAAGGCGCTGGAGCGCCGCATCGAGCGGCTCGGCGAGCCCGAGAAGCCCTGGGAGGGCTGGGACCTGCACATGGGCCTGCGGGCCGAGCGCCGCAGCGGCGAGGTGGTGGCCAGCGTCGCCGGCGCATGCGTGCGGCGCGGCTCGTTCCGGCTCGGCCCGGTCGACCTGGAGCTGCGCTGGCGCGACCGGCTCGCCCTCACCGGGCCGAACGGCGCCGGCAAGTCGACCCTGCTCGGGCTGTTGGCCGGCGAGCTGCGCCCGGCCGCCGGCAGCGCCCGCCTCGGCGCCGGGGTGGTCGTCGGCCACCTCGGCCAGGACCGCACCGCCGGGTCGGGCAGCCTGCTCGACGCGCTGCGCGAGCGGACCGAGCTGAGCGTCGAGGAGGCCCGCGCCCTGCTGGCCAAGTTCGACCTCGGCGCCGAGCACGCCGCCAGGGCCGAGGCGGACCTGTCCCCGGGGGAACGCTCCCGGGCCGGCCTGGCGATGCTGGTCGCGCGTGGAACCAACCTGCTGCTGCTCGACGAGCCAAGCAACCACCTCGACCTCGACGCCATCGAGGAGCTGGAGCGCGCCCTCGCCGGCTACGACGGCAGCCTGGTGGTGGTCAGCCACGACCGCCGCCTGCTCGCCGGCCTGCACCTCACCCGCCGCGTCGAGGTCACCGCCGGCCGGATCGTCGAGACGCCCGTGCCCGACGCCGAGGCGGCGACCCATGGCTGGCACTGAGCCGATCTACGCGGTCGGCGACCCGGCCTACGGCGCCTCACTCCGACCCTTCGAGTACGGTGGTGCTCGACCTGGTGCGGCCGGTGCCGGGCGGCAGGGTCGTCGACCTCGGCTGCGGCTCCGGCGAGCTGACCGCCGAGCTGCACCGGGCGCTCGGCGCCGCCGAGACGCTCGGGCTGGACAGCTCGCCGGCGATGCTGGCCAAGGCTCAGCCGCGTGCGGGCGACGGGCTCCGCTTCGAGCTGGGCGACGTCGCCGGCTTCGGCCAGGGCGGCTGGGACGTGGTCTTCTCCAACGCCGCCCTGCACTGGCTACCCGACCACCGGGCGCTGCTCGCCCGCCTGGCGGGGCTGCTCGCCGCCGGCGGGCAGCTGGCCGTGCAGATGCCCGCCAACGACGACCACCCTTCCCACCGGGTCGCGGCCGAGCTGGCCGCCGAGGCGCCGTTCGCCGCGGCCCTCGGGGGCTACCGGCGGGACTGGCCGGTGCAACCCCCCGAGTGGTACGCGATCCTGCTCGACCGGCTCGGCCTGGCCGCCCAGCACGTCCGCCTGCAGGTCTACCTGCACCGCCTGGCCGGCCCGGAGGAGGTCGTCGAGTGGGTCAGGGGCACCCTGCTCACCGACTACCAGCGACGCCTGCCGGCCGAGCTGTTCGATGGGTTCCTGGGTCGCTACAACGAGCGGCTGCTGCAGCGACTGGACGACGAGCGGCCGTACCGGTATGCGTTCAAGCGCATTCTCTTGCGGGCCGAGCTCCCGTAGCGAGCAGCGTTTTGGCCACCGGTCCACAGCACCGAGCCCGGATGCGGGCCGCTCTGGGGGTCCCGCTCGTACGCTGACGCAACCTGACCGCGTCGCGGTCAGGAGCCGGACCAGCTCGGCCAGCTCGGCTTGCGGCGCCGCCAGGGGAACAGGCCGCGGCTGGCCGGGCCGGGGTTGGGGTTGGCAGGGATAGCGGTCAGGATCGAACACCAGCCGCACGCCCCACTCCCGAAGCTGCGCCATGCTGCGCACGAACACGGGATGACGCGCCAGGACACGGTTGGGGAACGGCACGGCGATAACCGGCAGCTCCAAGCCGACCACCTCCTAGTGCCCGCGCCAGTGGTGGGTCGGCCGCCCGGCCGGGCGGCCGACCCACCGCGGCGGTTTCGGGCCAAGGCGGGCGTGCCCGCCGGCTGGATCCCGGGGATCGGTGGGCTGCTGGTGGCGGCGGTCACGCGGTGGCTGGTGGCGGCCCTACGCGGCGGGTGGGGGCCGCTGGTGCTGGGGGCCGCGGGCGGGTGGGGTGAGGGTGGCCTGGCCGCTGGCGGGGTCGTGGTGGAGTTGCCAGCCGCCTTCGTGGACGGCGCGGTGGTGGACGCGGCACAGCAGCACCAGGTTGTCGAGGCTGGTCGGCCCGCCCGCGAGCCAATGGTGCAGGTGGTGGGCGTCGGTCCAGGGTGGGGGCGGTCGCAGCCGACCGCGGCGCAGCCGCCGTCGCGCACCGCCAGGGCGCGGCGCAGGGCGGGGGGGACGACGCGGGTGGCGCGGCCCAGGTCCAGCAGCTGGGACGGGCGCGGCCAGCGGCGGCGGCAGCAGCGCGATCGTGGCGCGCAGCGCCCCGGCCAGCCCGCCACCGTCCGCCGCGCTGTTGCCGACGCCGCCGTGGG
>WNGA01004416.1_pt1 | contig 24526 bp, 23 predicted proteins | sample 5400061 | NCBI WGS metagenome assembly WNGA01 (sample SAMN13153366, study PRJNA577476) | soil metagenome | isolation source: 100 cm soil or saprolite under grassland replicate 2 | place: USA:California | collected 2016-06-15 | reverse complement strand
CGTGGAGGACCGGGGTGCGGGTCCGGATCGCGACGGCCGCGATCAGGCAGTCGATCTGATTCCGAACGGTCTCGCCGCTGCGCCGGCAGGCGCGGTAGACGGCCGCCGCAATCTCGTAGTCGGGCAGGCCGGCGACGGGGAGCAGCCGAAAGGCCGTCAACCGATCGCGCACGACCTTGGCCTCCGGCTCGCTCCGGATGCCGGACAGGACCTCCATGATCACGGGCTCGGTGATGGCGAGATCGGTCCCTCCTCGCCCGATCGACTCCGTCAGGTAGGCGTCCGCCGGGCTCTCCGTCGCCCGTAGGAACTCGATCCATGCGGACGAGTCGACGAGGATCAAATCTCTTCGATCGGCTCGCCGCGGCGCATCTCGAGGAGATCACCCTCCCAGCCGATGCCCCGCAGCTCCAGCATCTTCCTCGGATCGGACTCGCCGGCAGCTCGACGCAGCGCGTAGTCGATGGCCTCGCGCTTGGTCTTCAGTCCGTAGAGGCGCATGACCTTCGCGACCAGCTCGTCGTCGATGACCACGTTCGTCCTGCCCACGGTCACATCGTACACATCGATACACCTCCTCCCGACCGGCCACGGTATCTCAAGGCAGTGACACGACCCGCGTGCGGGCCGCCACGAATGAACGCCGCCTGTGGTTCCCGCCGACTGCGTCCGCGCGAGCGGTTGCACATCTCTTAGGCCTTGTTCGCCGTGGACCGGGAGGTGCGGTACGCGCGCAACGGAGACGTCCATCTCGCTTACCAGGTGGTGGGGGATGGGCCGATCGACCTCGTCTACGCACCGGGGATCTGGTCGAACCTCGACGTCATGTGGGACGAGCCCCGATGGGCCCGGTTCCTCGAACGGCTGGCGTCGTTCTCGCGGCTGATCCTGTTCGACATGCGGGGGATCGGGCTCTCGGACATGGGCGACGAGCCCCCGGTGCTCGAGGTGCAGATGGACGACCTCCGGGCCGTGATGGACGCCGCGGGCTCGGAGCGTGCCGCGGTGTTCGGCGGCGCGCGCGGGGGGGCCATGATGCTGCTGTTCTGGGGCTCGTACCCCGAGCGCACGCGGTCGCTCGTCCTGTATGCCCCCGTCGTGAAGACCGTGCGCGGTCCGGATTGGCCGTACGGCCGGACGCCCGAGGAGCAGGAGGCGTTCGCGCGGAGGTTCGTGGCCGAGATGGGAACCGGCCGGAACCTCGATCTGCAGGGGCCCTCGGGGGCGGGCGACGCCGTCTTCGTCCAGTGGTGGGCGCGCTTCGAACGCTTGGTGGCGTCGCCCAGGAGGTTCCCCGGGGTGGACGTCCGCTCGATCGTGCCGAACGTGCAGGCGCCGACGCTCGTCCTCCAGCGGAGGGGCGACCGGATCACCGACCTCGGCCAGGCCCGCTGGATCGCGTCGACGATCCCTGGCGGGCGGCTGGTGGCGCTCGAGGGCGACGACCACATCCCGTTTCCTCGGCGATGCGGACGCCCTCGCCGGGGAGATCGAGGAGTTCCTGACCGAGGTCCGCCCGGCGCCCGCCTCCGATCGTGTGCTCGCGACCGTGATGTTCACGGACATCGTGGGCTCGGCGGAGATGGCGGCGAGGCTCGGCGACCGGGCCTGGCGCGACCTGCTCGAACGCCACCACGCGGTCGTTCGCGATGGCCTTGTGCGGCACCGAGGCCGTGAGGTGGAGACGGCGGGCGACGGCTTCATGGCGGCGTTCGACGGCCCGGCCCGCGCGATCCGCCGCGCGCAGTCGATCACCGAGGGCGTTCGAGGGCTCGACCTGGAGGTGCGGGCCGGCATCCATACCGGCGAGTGCGAGCAGACGAACGAGCGCCTGAGCGGCATCGCCGTGCACATCGCGGCCCGGGTCGCAGCGGCGGCCGGACCGGGCGACTGAAGGGCGTCCCCGGAACCTGGCTCCTCCTGCGGGCCGGATAGGGGAGCGGCGCCGGCGCTGGCGCCGGGCCGGGCCGGGCGAGGCTGTGATGCTCTGCGTGGTCAGGCCCCGAACCAGCACTGGAGGTGGGCATCGAACGCACCTCTCTCGGCCGAGAGCTGGGCGTACGAACGCTTCCGCGTGGTGAGCCGCACTCTCGCGACGGAGGCTTCTGCGCCAGGGCCTGTAACTCGGACCCGGCCCTCAGCGCTGCGCGATTTGTCGCTCGGACCAGAGGCCCTGGATATCTTCGAGGTTGGTTCACGAGCTTGCGGTCGATGGTGCGGAGGGTGTTCTATTTCGTCAGTTGAAAGGAGGCTCAGATGCCTGAGGATAAGAACGTCATCGAATCAGATCAACTGGATCTCACAAAGTGGGGAACGCGCGTCGCGGGTGCCCTCGGGATCATTGGACCTGCAGCCTACGCGATCTTCAAGGACGCCACTGGCGGTGAGCTACAAATGGTCGTCATCCCCAGCGTCGGAGCGATCATCGTAGCGAGCATGATAGCCATGGCACTCATCATCTCGGCCGATGGGAAGGCGAGGGCAGAAGCAACCGCGGCGAAGCTCGTCGCAGACGCGCGCCTAGCTGAATCATCGACGGCGAATCTCGACGCGGCGATCAAGAGCCTGTTGCAGGCTCCGGCTGAGTTGTACAAGTCGCTTGACGGAGGAGGGACCGTCCCGTTGGGCGGCATTCTCGGGGCAAAGGTGAAGGGCGAAGGGGATCAGGGATTCATCGTCCTTGGCGTCCGCCGCGATCTGGAGAATGGAAAGACTGAATATCTGGTCGCTCGGGTTGGTGGCGGATTGGAATGGAAGCCCGAGGGCGACATCGAGGAAGTTCAGGATCCCTTCAAGAAGCCTGCCTCCGAGTAGGAAGGTTCCGAGCCCTATCTCGACGAGCCGTGACTGCAGAACCGAGTCCCATTCATGACGGACTCGAGGAGCCGTCGGCCGCTAGCCCGTGCGGCCCACGCTACGACCGGACAGTCTGCGGGGTGAACTCATCGGGTTCCCATCCTTTCATCACGAGAAGCGCGGGGGCGTCCGCGTAGAACATCTCCGCGGGACGACGCCCCTTGGTCCGGTACCCCCGGTGAGGTCGCTCGAAGTTGTAGAACCGCACCCAGGCCTGGAGGTCGTCGTCGATGTGGCCGAGGTGTAGAACCGGTACCGGAAGGCCGTGCGGTAGTGCAGGTGGAGCACCGTGCCCTGGAACCGCTCGACGAAGGCGTTGAGATCGGGCGAGCGAGGGGGGAGCCGGTGCACGGCGATCCCCAGGCGCCGGCACGTCCTGGCGAACTCACCCTTGAACTCCGGCCCGCCGTCGACCACCACCTCCACCAGCTCGATGCCCGCCTCGCGGTACACCGGCAGGACGTGGTGCTCGAGGAACCGTGCGGCGGCCTTGGCCGACTTCTCCCCCGAGCGGACCTCCGCGAAGCCCATGGAGCACGCCCCGTCGACCGCCGAGTACTGCCAGATCTTCCCGACCCCCTTCAGCTTGCCCACGTACATGGTGTCGAGGAAGACCTGCTCACCGAGGTCATCGGAGCCGATGTGGCGGTGGGTGACCTCGAGGGACCGGAGCTCGCGGAGGACCCGCTCGGTGATCGGCCCACCCTCCGAGGCGGCCAGGGCCTCGGCGGCGGCGAGTCGGGCCGAGGTCCGCTCGAGCCCGGCCCGGCGGAGCACGTTGTAGACCCCGCCGTGGGACACGGACCATCCCCCGTACCGGTGAAGGGCCAGGGCCCCCGCGATCGTGCGGGGACCCTCGGTGGGGTGGTTGATGGCGTAGGCGATGATCTGGTCGACGAGCGCCGGCGACACCCGGCGGTCCGGTCTCGCCGGCGGCCGGGGCTTGGGCAGGAGCCCCGCCTCCCCGTAGGTCAGGTACCTGGTGAACACCCGCTTGCGCAGGCGTGCCAGACTCGTCGCCGGAGCCATGGGCGTCTCCTTCCCGTCGAGTTGCCTCTCAACGGGTGGAGCATCTCCCTGGCTCCTTTGCATGTGTGGGAGGTGCGTGAAGTGTCCGGCTTCAAGGTGGCCACTACGCGCTAGCCTAGGTGCCAAACCAGCGATGCAAGTGATCGGTTTCGAAGTTCGCTTTCTCGGCCTTGTGCTCGGTACTGGGCCCGGTGATGGTGACGACCGGCTCGGGTTCGGCGTACCACTGGCCCTCGACGAGTGCGGCGGAGTCCGGGCCGAGCTCGATGGGGCAGAAGCCGGTGCCGTCGAACGTCGGCGGGGGGTCCTCGCCGCTGACGTCGGCCGCGATCGCTCGGGCCACCCGCGTGCCCTGGAGCTCGGCCATCACGCCCGCCTTCGGGAACGGCATCCCGTTCGGGAGCGGGATGAGCGTGACGTCGCCGACGGCGTAGACGCCCGGGTGGGACGTCGCGAGCGTGCCCGCGTCGACCGCGATCCAGCCGTGCTCCGCCGTCAGGCCGCTCGCCGCCACGACCGCGGGGGGTCGGTGTGGCGGGACGGCGACGAGGAGGTCGAACGGCATCTCGTCGTCGTCCGAGAACACGACCCGACCGGCCTCCACGCGTTCGGCCTTCGTGCCGGTGCGGACGGCGATGCCCCGTTCGGCCAGCTGCTGCGCCATCCACTCCGAGCCCGCGCGGCCGGCGTTCGGCATGAGCATCGGCTGGAGCGTCGCGACCGCGATCTCGCTCCGGTCCCGCAGGCCGCGGGCGACGAGGTGGTCGTGGAGATGGATGGCGCACTCGTACGGCGCGGGCGGGCACGGGTACGGGGCGCCGGCGATCAGGACGAGGATCCGTCCGCCGTCGAACGCCCGCAGCGCCTCGGCCGCCGCCGGGATGCCGCCGAAGTGCCACACGTCGTGCCCGTGGTCCGTGAGTCCCGGCACGAGGTCGGGCCGAGACACCGCCCCGAGCGCCACGACGAGGTGGTCGCCCTCGAACCGGCCCTCCGACGTGTCGGCCGCCCGCGCGACGGGATCGATCGCGGCGATCTCCGCCTGGACGAACTCCACGCCGTGCTGTTCGAGCAGCGCCCGTTGGCGTGTTCCGCCGGCGATCGTGCCGTGGCCCACCAGCTCCCACAGCTTGCGGAGCCCCATCACGAACCCCGGGCTGCGGTCGACCAGGACGATCTCGTGATCGTCCCGGTCGAGGTGCCGCCGCAGCTCGACGGCGGCGGCGATCCCGCCGAACCCGCCGCCGAGGATCAGCGTGCGTCCGCTCATGGCACCAACGTTCGCAGGGTCTCGGTGTCTTCGTCGAACACCATCGTGAAGAACCCGTCGATCATCGCGAGCTCGTCGGCCTCGCTCATCCCCGGCATCTCCGGGAACTCGCCCTGGAGGTCGACCCTCGTGTGGCCGTCGACCGCCGTGTACGCGTGGGTGAACCGGGCGCCGTCGAACGCACCGCCGATCATCCGGGTCTCGACGCCGTTCGGCGGGTCGAGGCGGTGCTCGATGGTCGTCGAGAACGTCGAGCCGTCGGGGGTGTAGATCTCGGCCTCGATGGTCACCAGGTTCCCGGTGACGCCCACGAGGCGGTGGCTCTTGAACGCGGCGTGCCGGTGGCCGCCCTCGCTCATGTACCGGAAGACCGCGTCCGTCGTCGTGGGGAACGTGGCGATGCCGTCGTGCTGGTAGCGGACGCTCATCTGACTCCTCCTGGTTCGTGGGGTGGTGCGTGGTCGTCGCTGCGGGCGCTCAGGCCCGCAGTGCCGGCGACAGGACGGCCGCCGCGACGTCGTAGTCCCCGCCCAGGAACTCGTCGCACAGCTCCTTCACCGACTCGATCTTCTCCCGGAACCCCGGGCTGGCCTTCCACGCCTTCAGCGAGGCGTCGTCGTCCCAGTCCGAGACCGAGACGAACCGCAGGGGATCCCCTTCCGCCCGCAGGAGCCGGGCCGAACGGAACCCGGGGATGTTCTCGCCGGTCCACGTGATCCACGCCGTCCAGCGTTCGACGAACTCGTCCGCCTTCCCCTCCCGCACGTGCCACAGCCCGGAGGCCCACTTGACCTCGTCCATCGCCGGCTCCTTCCGTCCGGGCACCTCGATCGGGTGCCGATGGGCGAAATCTAGGGAGGAGGCGTTCCCTCAGCGTTCCCTGGGGCCGGGCTTCGGCTGAGGCTCTTCGATCAGGCGAACGCCCGGGCCCGATCCCGAGTCCGGGCGGCCCAGTACGGCTGCCCGGCCCGTTCGTAGTGTTCGGCCGCGGCCTCGAAGGCGGCGCTTGCGGCCTGCCGGTCGCCCTCGGCGGCCTTGGCCGCTCCGGTGGCCGTCTCGGCCATGGCCCGCCAGGCGGAGCTCCCGAACATCGCCGCGACCCTCCCGGCCGCCTCGGCGTGCGAGCGGGCCCCCGCGGCATCGCCGAGCAGCGCGTACGCCTCGGCGGCGAGCGGGTTCAGCAGGGCAGAGCAGGTGGGGCAGTCGCCGTACCGGGCTGCCGCCTTCGCGGCCGACTGCACGTGGCGAACGGCCTCGCCGGGGTCGTCCCGTAAGAGCGCCGCGAGGGCGTGCGTGGCGTGGATCCGTCCCCACAGATGCGGCGCCATGGGCGACACGGTGGCGATCGCCGACGCGCGGCGAAGCGGCTGGGCGGCGGCGTCCTGTTCCCCTCTGCAGACGAGCAGCTCTGCCAGTCGCTGCCAGGCCAGGGCGCCCGAGCGTTCGCCCAGCGAGGCGTGCAGCTCGCCGCTCCGCTCGAGGCACCCCTCGGCCTCCTCGTACCGGGCCTGGAGCAGCAGCGACTCGCCCAGCAGGCACCACGCGAACGCCTGCGCTCGGACGGCCCCGAGCCTCCCCGCGCGGTCGAGCGTCTCCCGCGCGTAGTCCTCGACGTGCTCCCACAGGCCGTCGCCGTACAGGTGGTACTGGCCGATGCAGTGGTGGATGTCGAACACGCCGGCGAGGGCCGAGTCCCCGTCGGGCAGGCGCCCGAGCCGGTCGATCTCCTCCGTCAGCCCACCCGGCCACGCGCCCCGGAAGTGGCAGACGATGGCGAACGCCTCGTTGGCGGCCGCCACGTCGTCGGGATCGCCGCCCTCGGACAGCTCGATCGCCTCGCGGGCGAGCCGATCGGCCTGCGTGAGGTCGCCTCGTTCCCAGGCCACGTTCGCCCGGAGCGTGGCGATCCGCGACTTCGCGCCCCGGTCGCCGGGCAGCAGCGACTCGGCGGCGTCGACGTGCCGCTCGGCCCGGGTGGCCTCGTGCGCCCCGAGGTGGGCCCTCGCGGCGCCGATGTGCAGGTTCGGCAGGGCCTCGGGGCCGGGCGCCCCGAGCGAGATCGCCGATTCGAACGCGTCGGCCGCGCCGACGAGGTCACCGGCGCGCATTCGAAGCTCGCCGATCCGCGCCCACAGCGCGGCGGCCACCTCGGGCTCGAGCCGCTCGCCCGCAGCGATCTCCTGCCGGAGCCGCTGGGTGGGGAGCGAGGGTTCGACTCCCATCTCGGCCTGGAGGGCTGCGCTGAACCGGTCGTAGATGTCTGCTGCCTCGTGCCGCCGACCGGTCAGCGCCAGGACACGCATGAGCCGGACGACGAGGTCCTCCTCCAACGGCTCCGCGACCAGCGCCCGACGCAGCGCCGCGGCCGCCTCGTCGAGCTCGCCACGCGCCTCGAGCAGCCCCGCCTGCTCGGACAGCAGCGCCCCCCACTCGGACCGAAGCTCGTCGGCGGTGGGAGCGACCCACTCCTCGTACCGGTCCTCGGGAAGAAGGTCGCCCGCGTAGAGATCGAGGGCCGTGGCGTATTCGGACGGATCCGAGGAACGCCGCGCCGAGGCGGCCGCGGAGCGAAACGCACCCACATCGGTCCAGACATCGGGCGGGAGCGAGACCGTCTCTGCGTCCCCGATCAGCAAGGAACGAGCCCGTTCGGGGTCCGCATCGAGCGCCCGCCGAACAAGGTGCACGGCCTTCCGCAGGTTGGCGGCCGCCGCTTCGGGTTCGAGCTCGGGCCACAGGGCGAACATGACCTGCTCCCGGTTCAGCCGATGCCCGGACGCAAGAGCCAGCAGCGAGACGACCCCCCTCGCGCTCCGCCGGCTCCACGCCGACCGCTCGACCGCTCGATCCTCCACGAAGACGCGCAGCCCCCCGAACATCTCGATCCGAAACGACGCGCTCGGTGTCATCGGAGCGGATGGTAGGCGACGACGGGATGCAGACGTGGCCCGAGATGCAGCAGGGGAGTCTCCATACACGTGCTTGGCCAGCTCCGGGCCGGCGCTTGTCTTCGTGTTCGCGTCCGGCTTCCTTTCCGGGGTAAGGCTTGCCGACATCGCGGTGGCCCGTGGGCGTCTGCAAATGCGGGGTGCACGTAGACGACCGCACGCTCAGGGTTGAGTCTGGGGGGCTCAAGTCTGGGAATACACGGTAGCTCGCTGCACGTTTCACACGTCGACGGATCTCATGAGGAGTTCGACGTGCCTGAACAGCTTGATACACGGATCCTTCCCTTGCTGCCGCTGACCTCTGGGGTCGTGCTGCCGGGGATGGTCATCACACTCATGCTCGAGACGGGCGAGGCCAAGGCCGCGGCCACCGCGGCTTATGAGCAGGGCGACCTGCTCGTGCTCGTTCCGAGGAGCGGGAACCGCTATGCCGCGGTCGGGACCGTGGCCAAGATCGAGGACTCCGGCCAGCTGGCCAACGGCATGGAGGCCCTGGTTATCCGCGGTCTGCACCGGGCCGTCGTCGGGACCGGCGTGGCCGGAACCGGGGACGCCACCTGGGTGCAGATCGAGGACGCGCCCGAGACCAACACCAACACGACCCGCGCCCGAGAGCTCGCACGCGAGTACCGGGGCACGGTCGAGAACATCGTCGAGGCCAGGGGAGTTCCTCAGGTCGCCGAGGTGCTCCGAGGCATCACGGACCCGGGCGCTCTGGCCGACATGGCCGGGTACTCGCCGGACCTTTCGCTCGAACAGAAGATCGAGGTGCTCGAGGCGCTCGACGTCGAAACCCGGCTCGAGAAGGTCCTGAACTGGGCCAAGGACACCCTCGCCGAGGTCACCGTCAAGGACAAGATCCGCGAGGAGGTCCAGGACAACCTCGACAAGCGGCAGCGGGAGTTCATCCTGCGCCAGCAGATGGAGGCCATCCGCAAGGAGCTCGGGGAGGACGACGAGGAGAACGTCGTCGAGGAATACAGAAGGCGGATCGACGAGGCGAACATGCCCGAGGACGTTCGCAAGCAGGCGGAGCGGGAGCTCGGCCGGCTGGAGCGGATGTCGGAGCAGTCGCCCGAGCAGGGGTGGATCCGGACCTACCTGGACTGGCTGCTCGACGTGCCGTGGGACGTTCGGACCGAGGACAACCTGGACATCGCCGACGCCCGGCGGATCCTCGACGAGGACCACACCGGGCTCGAGGACGTGAAGGACCGGATCGTCGAGTACCTCGCCGTGCGGAAGCTCCGCCGGGAGCGCGGGCTGGCCGAGCAGACCCAGGGCCGCGGCTCGGGCGCGATCCTCACGCTGATCGGGCCTCCCGGCGTCGGGAAGACCTCCCTGGGCGAGTCCGTCGCCCGCGCGCTCGGACGGAAGTTCGTTCGGGTCGCCCTCGGCGGCATCCGGGACGAGGCCGAGATCCGCGGGCACCGCCGGACCTACGTCGGCGCCATGCCGGGCCGCATTGTCCGCGCCCTGAAGGACGCCGGCACGAAGAACCCGGTGATGATGCTCGACGAGATCGACAAGGTCGGCGCGGACTGGCGGGGCGACCCGTCCTCGGCGCTGCTCGAGGTCCTGGACCCGGCGCAGAACCACACGTTCCGCGACCACTACCTGGACGTCGACCTCGACCTGTCGGAGGTCCTGTTCATCGCCACCGGCAACGTCGCCGAGACCATCCCCGGGCCGCTCTACGACCGGATGGAGGTCATCCGCCTCGACGGCTACACCGAGGACGAGAAGGTCGCCATCGCCCGGGACCACCTCCTGGCCCGGCAGGTCGAGAAGAACGGCCTCCAGCCCGACGAGGTCGTCGTGACCGATGGCGCCCTGCGCGCGGTGGTCGGCGACTACACCCGGGAAGCCGGCGTCCGGAACCTCGAACGGGAGCTCGGGAAGGCCATGCGCAAGGTCGCCACGAAGGTCGCTGCCGGGGACGTCACGCCCCCGGTGACGATCGACTCCGGCGACGTCCGCGAGTACCTGGGCCGGCAGAGGTTCTTCTTCGAGGCGGCCGAACGGACGTCCGTGCCAGGCGTCGCCACCGGCCTGGCCGTGACCGGCCACGGCGGCGACGTCCTGTTCATCGAGGCCACCCGGATGGACGCGAACGAGGGCTCCGACGGCCTCACCCTCACCGGGCAGCTCGGCGACGTGATGAAGGAGTCGGCGCAGATCGCGCTGTCCTACGTCCGCTCGCACGCCGATGAGCTGGGGATCTCGCCCCAGGACCTGAAGGGCCGGTTCCACGTTCACGTCCCCGCGGGCGCGGTGCCGAAGGACGGCCCGTCTGCCGGCGTGACCATGACCACGGCGCTCGCGTCGCTGCTCACCGGGCGGAACGTGAAGCCGACCGTCGGCATGACCGGCGAGGTCACCCTCCAGGGCAGGGTCCTGCCCATCGGCGGCGTGAAGCAGAAGGTCCTGGCCGCCCACCGGGCCGGGCTGAAGGAGGTCATCCTCCCGCTGCGCAACGAGGGCGATCTCGACGACGTCCCCGAACAGGTCCGCAACGAGATCGAGTTCCACGTCGCGGAGTCGATCGACCAGGTCCTCGACTGGGCGCTGGAGCCCGAGACCGAACCCCGCCTGGAGCCGGTCCCGGCCGCGTAAAGGTCAAAGACCTGCCCGAAACCGAAACAGGAACGAGCCCGGGTCTCCCGCCCGGGCTCGTTCCTGTCGGAGCTCGTTCCTATGCGGGCTGGACGATCGCCTGGGCGGCGAACACGCAGTCGGCCCCGTTCGTCGTGATGGTCACCGTCGCGAGGCTCGTGTTCGCGCCCACGTCCCGGGCGAGCTGAACGGTCGCGAAGTGGTGCGGCCGGGCGAACGAGAAGACGATGTTCGCGACACCCACGAAGGAATCACCAGGATTGAACACGTCGGCCCAGATGACGTACGCCTGGGGCCCGCCGGAGGACCACTCGAACGCGGCGTTCGTGTGGTCGCACGACGAGACGTTGAAGTCGCCGAAGCCCGGCAGCTGCAGGATGTGGTCGTTGTGCGTCGTGCTGATGATCCGGTTCGACAGGATCGAGGCGCCGTCCACCCTGTCGGCGTTCAGGTTCGCCACCTTCACCGACGAGTCGACGCTCATCGGCGGCGCGTTGCTGAGCGTGTGGATCTGGAGTGCGGGCCCGCCGCCCGTCGACTCCGCGTACACCCCGACCCCGCCCGCTGCGTCCGCCCGGCCGGCCACGCCGAAGCCGGCCGCATCGTTCTGGCCGTAGACGCCGCTGGCGCCGGCCGCGGCGGTGACGCCCTGAAGCCCGTTTCCGGAACCGGTGTTCGTGCCGTTCACGACGCCTGCGCCCGCCGCAACGCCGGTGAGCGAGAGCGGCACGGTGTTCGGGATGAACTCGCTCGAATCGTGACCGTCGAGCTTGTCGGCATCGACGGCCTTGCCGGTCGCGGGCAGGAACGCACTCGCGTTCTTGCCGTCGAGACGGTCGGCGTTCAGGTTCGTCACCACGGTTCCGGAGCTGACCGTGAAGGGCGCGCCGCTCGCGACCGTGAATGAGGCGGCCGGGCCGCCGCCCGAGTTGTTCGCCACGAGCGACGCCTGCGAGCCGCTGTCGGTCGTGGCCTTCACGCCGAATCCGGTCACCGACGTGCCGAGCACGCCGTTGCCGGCTCCCGTCGAGCGTCCCCGAACGGCGGAACCCGTGCCGGTTCCGTCCAGCGTGACCAGCAACCCCGAGCCGGAGCTTTGCGTCGTGGTGAGGCTCGTCTGCCTGGTGGCGCTGGTGTCCGCGCCCGCCGTCAGCGGGTCGCCATTGCTGGCCACGGCGATATTGCTCCACACGATGACGAGCAGAGCGGTGAGGGCCAGGATCCCCCGGCTGCTCCAGTTCCGCATGGCAATCTCCTCCCACGCCAGGCGGGCACCGAGGGACTGATTCTGTGCCGTCTCCCGAAGCCAGCGCAACGAGCCGATGGCCTCCCAGCGCGGCCTGATCGTCAGGGCTGACGAAGCCTGAGCCCCGGTCTCCCGCCGGGGCTCGGTCTCGTTCTCAGTCCGCGTGGTCGATCAACCATTGGCTCATGAGCTGGGTTCGGTCCACGATTCTGGCCCGAGTCGGACGCTTCGAGGGATGACCGGGCGTAGAACCCGCACGCGTGCACCGTGAAGAGCACGGCCTCGAAGATGGACCGGTAGTCCTCATCGAACGGGCAGTTGACGAAGACGTTGTCCTCGTATCGAGCGGTGGCGGCTGGCGCGCTACGAGGACTTGCGAGAGACCGCGGCAACGGCCTCCTTGACCTGCTTGGCCGTCAGGCGCCCATACCGCCTGGACGTCTTGTACACGACCTTCGCGGCCGAGGGGGAGCTCTTCGCCGCCGCCGACTTCGTCTTCGTCGTCATCTCGACGTCAGTCGACGGCGCTCCTGTCGCGATTCGCCGTGATGGATCACAGAGGCACACCTACACTGCGGTCCATGACGGAGCGGATCCCTGTCATCGAGCTCCGCGTGGCACTCACGGTAGAGGACCTCGACGCGGCCGTCGCCTTCTACCGGGACGCGCTCGGCCTGCCGGTCGAGCTGTCGTGGGACACCCCGGACGGCCGGGGGTTCGTCCTCCAGGCCGGCCAGGCGACGCTCGAGCTGATCGACGCCGCTCAGGCCGACACCATCGACCGCGTGGAGGTCGGCCGCCGCACGGCCGGTCCGGTGAGGCTGGCGCTGGAGGTCAGGGACTCGGAGGCGACCGCGGGCCGGTTGGTCGACGCCGGCGCCGAGCTGCTCGGCGGTCCCGTGGAGACACCGTGGGGCGACCGCAACGCTCGCGTTCGCGCGCCCGACGGCATGCAGCTCACGCTGTTCACCCGAAGCGGCTGACCGGCGCGCCGGCCGAGCCGTCGAGCGCCGGCGGCCATGTCGGTGGGGCGTGCCAGACTGGCCGCGACATGGGGGGTCGTTCTCGTGGGGCCTCGGCGCGGCGCCTCCGCGCGGTCGGGGCCGGCCTGGTCGTGTTGATGCTCGCGATCGCGGGGTGCCGGTCGGCGCGCCAGGCCGAGGCCGCGCACGGTCCCTGTCCGGCGGGCGATCCGCTCCGGGGGGTCTACCATCCCGATCGCCTCCGGGTGCTCGGGACCTGCGTGACGTATCGGGGGGTCGTCCGCGACTTCAAGCACGAATCCGACGGCGACTACCACCTGTACGTCATCCCCGCGCTCGGCATGGACCACTTCCTCGACCCCCGCAGCGAGGGGTACGGCGACCTCGTCGTCGAGCTGCTCCCCGGGCAGGCGTTGCCCCTGCCGCAACCCGGCCAGCGCGTCACCCTTGTCGGGACGTGGGCCTACGACACCGACCACGACTGGAACGAGCTCCATCCCGTGTGGGCCGAGACGATCCGGGGCCGCATCCACACCGGCCTTCCGCCCGTGCCGCCCGAGTACGGCGGCTCCTCGAACGCCTGAATGCCCCGCCCGGGACGGCCCGCCCGGGACGGCCCGCCCGGGACGGCCCGCCCGGCTCGGACACGCACGGACGGCCCGCCCGGCTCGGACGCGTCCGAGGAACCAGGCGAGGAGATCGCTACAGCGGCCGGCGCTGCGGCTCGACGCGCGGGCCGCCCGTGAACGGGAACGGGTCGGGGTGCGCGTACGTCACCGAGAAGTGGTCGGTGAGCCACCCGAGCAGTGCGAACAGCCCGCCCACGGCCCACCATCGCCGGAAGTCGAGCCAGTGGGCGCCCACTGCGCCGACGGCGAAGTAGATGATCGGGAACGCCAGGAAGTCCTTCAGGTAGTGGCGGATCGTGTGGGTGAGCGGCGGGAGGCTGTCCTTCTCCTTCACCAGGCTGATGATCTCCGGGAGGAGGAACCCCACGAGGGCCGCCGGGACCCAGGCCCAGAAGGGGATGAAGAACGCGAGCACGATCAGTCCGGGCCCAGTCACGAACCACATCAGGATCCACCACTTGTTCCAGTGCTCCGGGGTCTGAAGCGTGATCCCCAACGTGGACAGCGCGTTCCTCACCTTGCCCATCGCGGAACCCCTTTCGGTCCTCCCGTCCCCGCGGGCGATCGCAGCGTAGTCCGGCGGCTCCGCTCCCGGGACCCGGGCGCGGGGACCTCGCTCGGAGTGACACGCCGCCGCAAAGGGAAGGGCCCCCGGAAGACTTCCCGGGGGCCCTCTCGCGGGAGCCCGCGTTCGGTGTGTTGTGCGCGCCGGCGCCGGTCCGGCTAGAGCGTCGCCGAGCCGTTGCAGGTCTGGCCGGTCACGGTGTTCGTCGCCTGCGCGGTGACCGTGTCGCTGCCCGCCCGGTCCGCCGTCATCGTCCGGACCTTGAACTTGCCGAGGTCGTTCGCCGTCCGCGAGCCGCTGAAGATCTGCGTCCCGTTGTCGGCGAGCTGCACGGTCCACTCCTGGCCGGGCTTGGCGTCCTCCACGCGGAACTGCACCTCGAGCATGCCGCCGTCCTCGGGGCTCACCTTGAGCTTCCAGTCGGCGGCACCGGAACACGCGCCCCGGGTGGTGACGCCGCCCTTGGCCATCGCCGCCGGGGCCGCGGCGAACATGGCGCCGACGATCATCCCGACGATCCCCAACCTCACGATCCTGTTCGCTCGCATGTCTCCTCCTTCGTCCGTCCGAGCGATCCGATGGCGACAGGTTCGGCGCGCGCCGGTCGGGCCCACAAGTGGACGGGGGTCGCACGACCACCGGGCCGTTGTTGGCGGGACCTCGCGGCGCCGAGCCTTCATCGCGACGGGCCGCAGGGGGCGGCCGGAAGCGAAAGGAGACGGACGATGAGGACTCGCAGGGCGCTGGTGGCCCTGTCGGTGGCCGCGGTGGTGGGGCTCGCTCCCACGGCGGCGTTCGCCAAGCACGGGGCCGACGACCCCAAGGGGCACCACGTGAGGGAGGACCGCGCGACGGTCACCCGCGTCATGGACACCCGCGGCAAGGACGACCCGGCCGGCGACGACAAGGGCCGCCACGCCGAGCCCGAGCCCGGTGACGACCGGGGCGGCGCCGCGCGCCACGCTGAGCCCGGGGACGACCACGGGCGTCACGGCGGCGGCGAGCCGGGCGACGACCACGGCGGTCGCTGAGGACCGTGGGCTGGTTCGCGCAGGGGCGCGTCCGGGACCGCCGGGCGCGCCCTTCGCTCGTCGGGGGCCGGTCCGAGCCGTCAGGTTCGGGGGCCGAGTGGTCCGAACTCGACGAGACCTTTGACCTGGGTTTGCCCTCCCATTACCTGTTCCCCTCTACCGTAGAGACGCGGGAGGGGAGGGAACCCATGGCGCAGATCCTGCACCGACCCCGGGCCCACGCCCGGGTCTCCGACGACGAGGAAGGATCAAGCGGCACGCGCCGCGGGCGCGGCGCCGCTGCCATGCGTGCGCAGGCCCGCCGGACGATCGGTCGCTCCGTGGCCGTGTTCGCCGTCTCCGCGCTGGCCGCGGTGGTGATCGTGGCCGTGATCGAGTCGTTCGTGTTCCGCTCGGCCGGAACCGCCGAGGCCATCCGCGACGCGCGGCAGGTCAGCGTGACGGTCGGCACCGGGATGGTCGAACCGGCCCTCCGCGACGGGATCTTCACCGGAGACCCGGCGGCGCTGAACTCGCTCGACCGCGTCGTGACCGGGCGAGTCCTGGGTCGTTCGATCGTCCGCGTCAAGATCTGGGACGCCTCCGGGCGCATCCTCTACTCGGACGAACATCGCCTGATCGGCGCCAGCTACCGGCTCGGCGACGACGAGAGCGCCGCCCTCCACGGCGATCGCCCCGAGGCCGACCTCAGCGATCTCTCCGCGCCCGAGAACCGGTTCGAGCGGCCGTTCGGCTCGCTCCTCGAGGTGTACATGCCGGTCCACACGCCGAACGGCACCCCGCTGCTGTTCGAGTCCTACCACCGCTACAGCGCGGTGGCGGCGAGCGGCCGGAAGGTGTGGCTCGGCGTGGTGCCGGCGCTGCTCATCGGCCTCGCCGTGCTGGCCCTGGTGCAGGTGCCGCTGGCGTGGCGGATGGCGCGAGGCCTCGAACGCGGGCGCCTGGACCGCGAGCGGCTGCTCCGCCGGGCCGTCGAGGCGTCCACCGCCGAACGCCGCCGGATCGCCGGGGACCTCCACGACGGCGTGGTGCAGGACTTCGCCGGCCTGTCGATGTCGCTGGCGGCGGCGGGCGAACGGGCGGAGGCCGACGGCGCACCGGCCGCGGCGGCCGCGCTCCGCGAGGGGGCCGGCAGGACCCGCCAGGGCATGCGCCAGCTCCGCACCCTCCTGGTCGAGATCTACCCGCCGAACCTCCACACCGCCGGGCTCGAGCCCGCGCTCTCCGACCTGCTGGCTCCGCTCGCCGCGCGAGCGATCCTCACGCATCTCGAGGTGGCGCCCGGCGTCCACGCCCTCCAGGCCGACCGCGCCATCGAGGGCCTGGTGTTCCGAACGGCCCAGGAGGCCCTCCGGAACGTGGTGGCCCACGCGGAGGCCGCATCGGTCGAGGTGCGGCTCGCCACCGGGCACGGCATGCTGGAGCTGACGGTGCGGGACGACGGCCGCGGGTTCTCCACCGCCGATCTCGACCGAAGCGGCGAGGAAGGCCACATGGGCCTCCCGCTCCTGGCCGGCCTGGCCGAGGAGGCGGGCGGGTCGCTCGAGGTGGACTCCGAGCCCGGCCACGGGACCACTGTTCGTCTGGAGGTGCCGGCCGCATGACGAACACGAACGCGAACTCGACCTCGAAGTCGAACACCCCTGAGGACGCCACGGACGTGTCCGGCAGCATCCGCGTGATGGTCGTGGACGACCACGCCGTGGTTCGCGCCGGCCTGGAGCAGCTCCTCGCCAGTTTCCCCGACGTCGAGGTGGTCGGTTCGGCCGGCGGCGGCGCGGAGGCCGTGGAGCTCTCCGCCGAACACGAGCCCGACGTCGTGCTCATGGATCTCTCGATGCCCGAGGTCGACGGCATCGAGGCCACCCGCCGGATCGCCGAACGCACCCCGGCGACGCGCGTGGTGATCTTCACGTCGTTCTCCGAGCGCGACCGGATCCTCTCGGCGATCGACGCCGGCGCGATCGGCTACCTGCTGAAGGACGCCGAGCCCGAGGAGATCCACCGCGGGCTCCAGGCCGCCGCCCGGGGCGAGTCGCCGCTCGCCGCGAAGGCCGCGCAGGCCGTGGTGGCGGCGCGCATCGAGTCCCGCCCGGTCCGGGAGCTAACCGACCGGGAGCGGGAAGTCCTCGTCCTCGTGGCGACCGGCCTGGCGAACAAGCAGATCGCCCGCCGGCTCGGCATCACCGAGAAGACCGTGAAGGCCCACCTCACGCGCCTGTTCCAGCGGCTCGGCGTCACCGATCGCACGCAGGCGGCCCTGTGGGCCGAACGCCACGGCCTCCTCGCCGCGAGCTGAACCGCTGAGCCCCACGAGCGAGGCGTCGGTTGACTCGGGGGTGACCGGCCGCGTCTACTCTGCGTGGGGCGCCCCACGTCGTCTCGCCGTGCCCGAGTCGCGACACTCGCGTCGAAGCCGGTGACCGTGCCGATGACCATCTCGGACGGGTCGGGTGGGGACACCGTGCAGGGCGGGAGCGGGGCCGACGTGTTCGTGCCGGGGACGTCCGGCGCTGAAGCCGACAGCTACGCGGGCGGCGCGGGCGCCGACCACCTCACCGGGTCCGGCGGCCCGAACATCCTCGCCGGGGCCGGGGGCGACGACGTGCTCAAGGGCCTGGGAGGCAACGACACCCTGCTGGGCGGCCCCGGGACGACACGCTGAACGGCGGCAACGGGACCGACACCTGCAAGCAGGGCACGGGCAGCGGTTCGAAGACGAATTGCGAGGCCTGATCACCCTTTCAGCCGGTCGCCGGGAACGCAACGAACCTCCCGTTCGTTGGACCATGTGCATGATGCGATCCACCGATCCGATCCGGGAGGCATTCGACATGACCGCGAAGGTGCACAAGAGCGAAGCGGAGTGGCGCGAGCAGCTGTCGCCCGAGCAGTTCCACGTTCTCCGGGAGAAGGGAACCGAGCGGGCGTTCACCGGCGCGTACTGGGACGAGCACGCCGACGGCGTGTATCGGTGCGCGGCGTGCGGGGCCGAGCTGTTCCGGAGCGACGAGAAGTTCGACTCGGGCACGGGGTGGCCGAGCTTCTGGGACCCGGCCACATCCGATGCCGTCGAGCTGCACCACGACTTCAGCCACTTCATGCACCGCGTCGAGGTGACGTGCGCGACGTGCGGCTCCCACCTCGGGCACGTGTTCGACGACGGTCCGCGGCCGACCGGCAAGCGCTACTGCATCAACTCGTGCTCGCTGGAGCTGGAGACGACCACGGCCGCGGGGCCCTCCGACCCCGCCTGACGGGCGCCCCGACCTCGCGCGCCGGTCCGCCGGCTCGGGGGTTGACCGTCCGACCGGCGCAACCCATGCTTCACGCCTTGGGGCGCGCCGGTCGTCGGAGGGGGCGCCACGGCAGAGGGAGGGGGCGTATGCGCCCGAGCGGCATGCTCAAGCTGGTGGTCGCGGTCGCAGTCCTGGGGCTCATCGTCGCGCCGGGGGCCGGCGCGTCGGTGGCGGGCAAAGCGGGGATCAACGCCGACACGGTCGACGGGTTCCACGCGGTCGGGTGCGGCACGCACCTGGTCAATCGGGGGAAGGTGCTGGTGGCCACGTGCACGAACGGCCGCCTGCCCTCGAACATCATCGCGATCGCCCCCAACTCCAAGAAGCTATCCGGCAAGACCCTGGCCCAGGTCGTGGCCACGGCGGAGGCCGACCTGAACTGCACCGGGTGCGTGCAGGCCGTGGAGATCGCCGACGGCTCGATCGACCCCGGCAAGCTCCAGGCCGCGGCTCCGTCCGCTGGACAGGTCCTGAAGTTCGACGGCTCGGGCTTCTCCTGGCAGGCCGACCAGGACACCACGTACAACGCGGGGACCGGCCTCTCGCTCGCCGGGACCACCTTCTCGGTCAATCCATCGGTGATCCAGAACCGGGTCACCGGGACCTGCCCGGTCGGCGGTGTTCGTTCGATCCTCCAGGACGGCACGGTGCAATGCGAGGTGGAGCCCCGGAGCGTGGTTGGGCCGACGGCGATCACGTCGTTCCCCGGCGGCGCCTCCTCGTTCCCGAACGCGTTCCCGTCGATCACCGTCGGCCTCGACGGCCTCCCCATCTTCAGCTGGTTCGATGGCGCGAACACCGACATCAACGTCACGCACTGCACCGACATGGCGTGCACCATCGGGACCACCACGCTCGTGGAGGGGACGGTGGCCTCGAACGAAGGGGACACGTCGATCATCCTCGGATCGGGCGGCCTGGCCGGCATCGCCTACTACGCGGGGACGGAGCTCCGCTTCAAGCAGTGCCTGAACGTCACGTGCACCTCGCTGAGCACCGCGGCCGTCCTGGACGGGGTCGGCGCCACCGACGCCGGCGCCGCTCCCTCGCTGGGGATCGCGACGGATGGGAATCCCATCATCTCGTACTTCAGCGTCACGAGCGCGTCGTTGAAGCTCGTCCACTGCACCTCGCCGAGCTGCGTCACCAAGGACGTGCCGCGGACCATCGACAACACGGGTGACGCGACGACCGGGGTCACCGGGGAGTTCTCGGCGCTCACCATCGGCAGCGACGGCATGCCGAAGGTCGCCTACTACAGCCGGTCCGGGCAGGTGACGACCGCGCTCCGCCTGGTCCTGTGCAACAACACGGCGTGCCTCGACCCGGCAGGCGCCGACATCGGCTTCACGGTGACGACCCCCGACAACACCGCCGACGACGGGCAGTTCGTCTCCGCCACCACCGGGAGCGACGGGATGGTGGTGATGAGCTACCGGGAGATCGCGACGAACGTGCTGAAGGTCGCGCACTGCAACGACCAGGCCTGCTCGGCCCCCACCATCCAGACGGTGGATTCGACGGGTGACGTGGGGCAGTCCACCTCGATCACCGTCGGTCCGTACGGGTTCCCGATCGTCACGTACCGCGACCTCTCCAACACTGCGCTCAAGCTTGCCTACTGCTCCACGCTGACCTGTTCGGGGAAGGTGCTCCAGACCATCGACAACTCGGGGGACGTGGGGACCGACACCTCTGTGACGCTGGGCGTGGACGGCTATCCGGTGATCGCGTACTTCAACCCGGGCACGGACGACGTCGTGGTGGCGCGCTGCACCAGCCCCTGGTGCACGTCGAACTACCGTCGCCGCTGAGCGGAGGAACGCGGCCCGCGGCGCCTCAGGCCGGGGCGCCGCGGGCCAGGCGGATGGCCTCGGTGAGCCGGGGCACGATGCGAGTGCCCCGGCGGTGGAACCCGAGCTCCCGCATGAGCTCCTCGAGCACCTCGTCCTCGGTTCGGAGGATGCCGTCGGACTCGACCCACTGGGCCAGCAGCACCAGCCCGCGCATCGCGTACTCGTCGATGGGGAGGCCGGGCTTCAGCGGCGGGCGGGGATCCGGACGCGCGCTTGCCACCGCGAGGGGCGGGGCGGTGAACTGGGCGGCCGCCTGCGCGTGCTCGTCCGGGACCGGGATGGGGGGCGGCGGCGGGGGAGGGGCCACGGCCTGGACGTCGGCCGCGGCCACGGCTGCCTGGTAGGCGGCCACGGCCCGGGACACCGCGGCCTGCCGGTCCTCGAACCAGTCGGTGGACCAGATCCTGTGGAACGTCCACCCCAGCCGCTCCAGCTGCTCCTGACGGAGCCGGTCCCGCTCCCGGGCCGAGCGGCCGGAATGGTAGCTCGCGCCGTCGCATTCGATGGCCAGGACGTACCTCCCCGGCCGCGCGGGGTGCCCGGCCGCGAAGTCGATCCAGTACCCGGACGCCCCGAACTGCGGGGTCAGCGGCATGTGCGGCGCCAGCGCGTCGCGGACGTCGATCTCGAACGGGTCCAGCTCGGGCTTGTCCACGCCCCGGTCGCCGAGGTGCTCGCCGCCGGACTCCACGTAGTCGAGGTACTTCCGGACGAGCTGCATCCCCTCGCTCCCGAGCTTCGCCGGGTCCATGTCCTGCGACGTGAACGACGACACCAGCGTGAGCCGCTGCTTGGCCCGCGTGATGGCGACGTTCAGGCGGCGCTCCCCACCCTGCCCCAGCAGCGGCCCGAACCGGTACACGAGTCGTCCCCGGTCGTCCTTGCCGTAGCCGATCGACAGGATGATCGCGTCGCGCTCGTCGCCCTGGACCCGTTCGAGGTTCTTCACGAAGAACCGCTCCTCGCGCGATTCGTCGAAGAACGGGTCCAGGTCCCGATGCTCCTTGAGCCGTTCGCGAACGGCCTCCTCGATGCGGTTCGCGTGCTTGATGCCCATGGCGATGACGCCGAGCGACTCGCCGGGCCTCGAACGGGCGTGTTCGATCACCAGGTCCGCCACCGTGCGAACCTCCGGCGACGGGCTGTTCGTGCCGGCGCCGGGCTCGGTGGGGGCCAGGACGTGGCGGAGGCGGGCCTCGCCGCCCACGCCGGGGAACGTGGTGAGCGCGCCGTCGTAGAAGTAGGCGTTCGAGAACGCCACGAGGCGCTCGTCGCGGCTCCGATAGTGCCACTGGAGCATCCGCCACCGGGGGAGGAGCGGCTTCAGCGCGTCCAGGATCGACTGGAAGTCCGTGGCCCGAACGCCCGGCGCCGGCGCGGGCGCGGGTGCGGCATCGATCGTGAAGGCCTCCTCGTCCTCCTCCTCGTCCTCCGCGGTCTCCGAGACGAAGAACGCCGTCGGGGGGAGCTGGCGTTCGTCGCCGGCCACCACCAGCTGGCGGCCTCGCAGGATCGAGGTGATGGCGTCGGCGGGCGTGATCTGGGATGCCTCGTCGAACACCACCACGTCGAACAGGGGCCGGGCCGGGAGGATCTGGCTCACCACCAGGGGGCTCATGGCCCAGCACGGCTTGAGGGCCAGTAGCACGTCGGCGGTGCCCTCCAGCAGGGTGGCCACCGGCTCGTGCCGGCGCTTCTTGCCCGCGTACGCCAGGAGCAGGCGGTCCTGGTCGGCGAACCGCTCTCGTGCCTGCACCACGTGCTCGGCGCAGATCCGCCGGACCCGGGCCGCGCTGGCCGCGAGCTGCGTGTGGTCCGTCCCCCGGAACTCCGCCACCACGCGCTCCTGGGCGTCCGCGGAGAACCGCCCGATCACGGGGTCGGCCAGCTGGACCTGGTCCACCACCGATTGGAGCCAGGCGTGGCGGAGGGCGCCCACGGCCACCTCCTCGGTCGCGGCCCGGCGTTCCAGGTCGGCCAGGAGCTCGGCCAGCCCCGCCGCGACCAGCGACCCCCGCAGCCGGTGGATCTCCGGCAGCTTCAGCAGCGTGGCCCGATCGGCGGCCAGCGCCGACAGCAGCGAACCCACGTCCGCGACCGGCCTGCCTGACGGGTCCTCCACGCCGGCCACCGTCGCCACCCGCGCGAGGCCGGCCGTCACCTCGGACAGCGCCGCGCCGACGGCCTCCACCGACGCCGGCGCCGCCGGCATCCCCGTGCCTCCGGCCGCCCGCCACGCCCGCATCTCGTCCAGGGCCTCGGACGCAGCGAAGTGCAGGTCCCGGTCGGGCGGGGGCGGTCCGTCCAGGATCGAGCGCAGCTGTCGCCGGGCGGCCCGGTACCGCCCCGAGAACATCCGGGCCACGAACCGGGCGAACCCGCCACCTCGAGCCTTCGCCGTGTCCGCGGTGAGTCGTTCGAGGTCCTGTCCGTAGATCTCGGGTCGAAACACCGACCGGGTCCGAGCCACCCGCCGCCACAGGTCCACCACCCGGGACCAGTCGCCGACCGTGGCCACCGGCGGGAGGCCGGTCACGGCGGCCGCGGCCTCCAGCGCAGTGCCGGCCCCCGGGAGGGCCCGCCGCCCCAGGTCGTCCACCAGCGCGAACGCCTGCTGGGCCTCCTGGTCCGAGGCGATCGGTGAGCGGGCCCACGGGCTCCCGCTCGATCCGAGCACCAACCCGCCGAGGCGGACCAGCGACACCAGCTCCGTTCGGGACCCTTCGACGGCGGCCCCGTCCAGCCGGGCCAGGACGTCCCCCCGGAACCGAACTTCGGTCCGGACCTCCGGACCCAGGCCCAGCAGCCCGGCCCGGGCCGCGTACATCGACACTCCCCACGGCGCGCGGGCCTGATGCAGGGCCGCGACGTACGCGTTCAGCTCGGTGCGGTCCCGGAGCAGCGTCTGCTCCTCGACGGAGGCGTCCACCGGAGGGACCGTCCTGGTCGCCGACAGCGAGCGGCCCAGCGTCTCGGCCAGGGCCCGGCGCGACCCGACCCCCCCGTGAAGATCAAGCACCAGATCCCCCAGCCCTGTCTGGTCCAGCCGCTTCAGCACCGCGTCGATGGCGGCGCGCTTCTCGGCGACGAACAGCACCTTGCGTCCCAGGACCACCAGCGACGCGATGAGGTTCGCGATGGTCTGGCTCTTGCCGGTGCCGGGCGGCCCGCGCACGATGAGGCTCTCCCCGGCCAGGACCGCGTTCACCGCGAGCTGCTGGCTGGCGTCAGCGTCCAGCACCACGAACTCGTCTGCGGGGAGCACGTCGTCGGGCTCGGGGACCGCACCGTCGGCGGGCGCGGCGGCGCGAACCGCCTCACCGGCCTCCTGGTCGCCGGCCACGGCGGCCACCAGGTCATGCGCCACGAGCGAGTCCAGGTGGCTCTCGAGGTCCCGGACCATCGGCAGCTTCGCGTAGGAGAAGTTCGCCAGGACGAGCCTGGGTTCCACGGCGAACCCGGGCACGGTCGCGGCCTGCTCCTTCACCCACGCGTAGGCCCGTTCGAGCTCCCAGGGCTCGTCGATCACACCCTCCACCCGGTCGAGCAGCGCATCGGCGTCGATCGACAGCCCGCTCTCGGTCCGCAGGAGGTGCAGGAACGGGGGGTTGACCTCCATCTCCTCGACGAGGGCGATCTCGAAGTCGTCCTGGGCGGCGCCGAGCGCCTTCAGCTCGGCCCGGCGCAGCAGCACGGGCGCGGCCGGGTCCCATTCGGCCTTGGTCTGCCACGTGGCCAGGCCGCATCCCAGGTGCAGCGTCTGCACGCCGCGCTCCTCGAAGTTCTCCTTGGCCTTCCGGTAGATGGCCCGGAGACGCCGGGCGGCGTCCACCCGGGCCTCCTCCGCGGGGAACAGGGCCGCCACGCGCACGGACCTCCCGGCCAGCAGGGACGCCACCGCTCCCGGGGCGGCGGCCGTGAGGTCGAGGGTCCCGAGCTTCAGCTCCCGGTACCGCAGCAGATTGTTCCGCCCGGTGAGGTCGAACAGCGCGGCCACCCACGACTTCGCCGCCCGCCGGACGGTCTCGACGCGCTGTGATGCGACCCCCGCCACGCCGGCTCCCGGAGCCGGGGGCATGGGCGGGATCGCCGGAGTCTCCGGCACCGACACGCTGCCTCCTTCGACCGAGATCCTCGACCCTTGTCGAGGATCAGGCACATTCCCATGGCCCCGAGTGCGGCGGCAAGGTCAGCCCAC
>WNGA01007127.1_pt1 | contig 24538 bp, 19 predicted proteins | sample 5400061 | NCBI WGS metagenome assembly WNGA01 (sample SAMN13153366, study PRJNA577476) | soil metagenome | isolation source: 100 cm soil or saprolite under grassland replicate 2 | place: USA:California | collected 2016-06-15 | reverse complement strand
TGGTGCTGCTGGCCAAGCTGCGGGCGCTGTTGCGCCGGGGCGCGCCGGAGCGCCCGGCCGTGCTCACCGCCGGCAGCCTGTGCCTGGACCCGGCGACCCGGCGGGTCACCCGCGACGGCCACGAGATCGCGCTGACCACGCGGGAGTTCGCGTTGCTGGAGTACCTGATGCGCCACCGCGACGAGGTGGTCACCAAGACGGAGCTGCTGGACCACGTGTGGGACGCGGGCGCCGACACCGATCCCAACGTGGTGGAGGTCTACGTCGGGTACCTGCGCCGCAAGATCGATCAGCCGTACAACGCGCGGTCGTTGCAGACCGTGCGCGGCGCCGGGTACCGGTTGGTCGGTTGATGGGCTGGTTCCGGCGGCTGTCCCTGCGGGCGCGGCTGATCCTGATCGGGACCAGCGGCCTGGCCGTCGGCCTGCTGCTCGGCGGGCTGCTGCTGGTGTCGGTGCTGCACTTCGTGCTGGAGCAGGCGGTCGACGCCAGCGCGCGCAAGGCGGCCGAGGACGTCGTGGACCTCATCGACGACAACGGGATGGTCGACCCGGTGCCGAGCGCCGGTACCCAGTTCATTCAGGTGATCAACGACCAGGGTCAGGTGCTCGCGGCCTCGGTCGGCGCCGACCGGCTGCACGCCGTGCTGCACCCCGACGAGCTGACCCGGGCCCGCGCCGGTCAGGTGGTGGTGATCGGCGGGGACCGCGTCGGCATCGAAGGGGATCTGCGGGTGGTGGCGGTGCCGACCCGGTCCGGCCCGCGTACCGTCCTGGCCGGCGCGCCCGAGCGCGACATCAACCGCAGCCTGGCGACGGTGGCGCGCGCGCTGCTGGTCGCGTACCCGGTGCTGCTGCTCACCCTCACCGCGCTGGCGTGGTGGGTGGTGGGCTGGACGCTGCGCCCGGTGGAGCACTTGCGCCGGGGCGCCGAGGAGATCAGCGCGGCCCAGGTCGGGCGGCTGCCGGTACCCGACGGCGACGACGAGCTGCACCGCCTCGCCGAGACCCTCAACCGGATGCTCGACCGGTTGGAGGCGGCCCGGTCCCGGCAGCGCGCGTTCGTCGCCGACGCCGCGCACGAGCTACGCAGCCCGATCGCGTCGCTGCGGACCCAGCTCGACGTCGCCGCGCATCTGGGCGAGCCACCGCCGGTGGCGGACCTCGCGGCCGAGGTGGACCGGCTCGGCCGGCTCGTCGACGACCTGCTGCTCCTGGCCCGCGCCGACGAGGGCGACCCCGGGCTGCGCCACCGGGAACCGGTGGAGCTGGGCGGCCTGCTCGCCGAGGTCGCGGCCGGGCGCGCGGGGGCGCGGGTACCGGTGACCGTCACCGCCGATGGTCCACAGTGGACGGTGGCGGATCCGCGGGCGCTGCGCCGGGTGGTGGACAACCTGATCGCCAACGCGGTACGGCATGCGGCGTCGCGGGTGACGCTGGCCGTGCGCCGCTCGGCCGACGGGGTGGTGCTCACGGTCACCGACGACGGGCCGGGCATCCCGGCGGCCGACCGGGGCCGGGTGTTCGACCGCTTCACCCGGCTGGACGACGCCCGTACCCGCGACGCCGGCGGCGCCGGGCTCGGCCTGGCCATCGTGCGCGAGCTGGTACGCCAGCACGGCGGCACGGTCACGCTCGGCGACGTCGCGCCGGGTCTGCGGGTCGCCGTCGCGCTCCCAGCGACCGCCGCCCCCCGCGGTCTTGGAATTGTGTCAGGGACAAAAGCCGCTGCGGGGGACGACTCCGGCACCACAAGTCCAAGATCGGCGGGGTCGGGGGCGGGCGGCGCGGGCGCGCCGTCCGCGGGCGCGCCGTCCGCGGGCGCGCGGGGCGCGGGCGCGCGGGGCGCGGGCGCTGCGGGCGCTACAGGCCCAGGCGGGCCTGGCGCAGCTTCGCCGTCAGCTCCTCCGGCCCAGTGAGCTCCACCCGGGCGGCGCTCTGCCGGCCGCTCAGGAACAGGACCAGCTCACCCGGATCGCCGCTCAGCCGGACCTGCACCGGCCCGACCCCGGCGCGGGTCTTCCCGTACCCAGGTGCGGTGATCTCCACCCCGGCCGGGAACCGGCGCAGCGCCAGCTTGGCCGTCCCCGGTACCCCGTGCCACAGGGCCCGCGCGGCACCCGGGTCGAGCCGGCGCGGCTGCCAGTCCGGCTGGGCCCGGCGCACGTCCTCGTGGTGGATGAAGAACTCCAGCGTGTTGGCGGCCCGGTCCATCGGCCCGAACCCGCTCATCGACCAGAACGGCGGTTCGCGCAGCTCGGCGATCAGCCGTTCGTAGGGTCGCCTCGCCGCCGCCGCGCGAACCTGTTCGGTGTGGCCGCTCAACGGCTTCACCAGGATGCCGACCGCGGCGTCGGGGCGGCGTTCCCGGATCACCAGGTGGGCGGCGAGGTCCCGGGTGGTCCAGCCCGCACACAGCGTCGGCTGGTCCGGACCGAGTGCGGCGAACAGGTCACACAGCGCGGCGCGCTCGGCGCGGGCAACATAGGCGGCGCTCACTCACCGGATGCTAGTCGCCGTGGGAAGTGGCTCCAGCAGGTACCGGCGCACGGTGGGCGCGATCGCCGCCACCACGGTCTCGTGCGGTGCGCTGGCCAGCGGCTCCACCTTGAGGATGTACCGGATCATCGCCAGGCCGATCATCTGCGTGGCCAGCAGGGTACCGCGCAGCGGCGCCTCCTTCGGATCCAGGTCGAGATGGGTCAGCACCCGTCGGATGATCCGTGTGGTGAGGAACTCCCGCAGCATCCGCGCCGACCAGTCGTGCTGCAGCCCGCTGCGCACCAGCGCCACCGCGGCCGGCCCGGTCACCGGGTGGTCCCACACCGACAGGAAGGTCCGGATCAGCCGCTCGGGCAGCCCTTCCTGGTCACCGATGAGCACCTGGTCCACGAACCGGGCCGGATCCATCGGCGCGTTGACGGTCGCCAGGAACAGGTCGTCCTTGGTACCGAAGTAGTGGTGCACCAGCGCCGGATCGACCCGGGCGCGGGTGGCGATGGCGCGGATCGAGGCCCGGTCGAACCCCCGCTCGGCGAACGTCTCCCGAGCCGCGGCGAGGATCGCCTCGCGGGTGTCCTGGTTACCGGGCCGCCGTCCGGTCCGCGCCATCTGCAACCTCAATCCGTACGTCGTCGCAGGGTGGCGGCCGCCAGGCTCAGCGCGAGGACGATGCAGCCCGCGACGATGGTCAGGTCCCGCCACATTAGCCCGGTCGCCTCCGCGTGCCGGCCCACCTCCTGCAGACCCTGCACGGCGTAGGTCAGCGGCATGGCGTTGGACAGCGCATGCATCCAGCCGGCCATCTGCTCGCGCGGGGCGAACAGCCCGCACAGGAAGATCTGCGGGAAGACCACCGCCGGCATGAACTGCACGGCCTGGAACTCGCTGGTCGCGAACGCGCTGAAGAACAGCCCGAGCGCCATCCCCAGGACCGCGTCGGCCACGGCGATCAGGATGACCAGGCCCGCGCTGCCGGCCGTGGCCAGGCCGAAGGCCCAGTAGGCCAGCCCGGTGGCGACCCCGGCCTGCACCGCGGCGACCAGACCGAAGGACAGCCCGTAGCCGAAGAGCAGATCCGGTTTTGCCAGCGGCGTGGTGAGCAGGCGTTCGAGCGTCCCGCTGGTCCGCTCGCGCAGCATCGCGATGCTCGTGATCAAGAACATGATCGCGAACGGGAACAGGCCCAGCATGATCAGGCCGATCTGGTCGAACACGCCGGGCTGCTTCTCGAACAGGTAGTACACCAGGGTCAGCAGGAGCACCGGTACCAGGATGATCAGCGCCACCGTGCGCCGGTCGTGCCGGAGCTGGGTGAGCACCCGGCGGGTCGTGCTGAACAGGATCCGTGCCGACATCACGCCACCTCCGCCGGGGAGTAGGCCCGGATCAGGCGCAGGAACGCTTCGTCAAGGTCATCGGTACCGGCCGTCCGGCGCACCGCGCCGACCGTGTCGTCGGCGATGATGCGGCCCTCCCGGATGAGGACCAGCCGGTCGCAGCGGCTCGCCTCATCCATCACGTGGCTGGACACCAGCAAGGTCTTACCGGCGGCCGCCAGCTCCCGGAACTGGCGCCACAGCTCGTCGCGCAGCACGGGATCCAGGCCCACGGTCGGCTCGTCGAGGATGAGCACGTCCGGCTTGCCCACGAGCGCGCAGGCCAGCGACGCCCGGCTGAACTGCCCGCCCGACAGCGACCGCACCAGCTGGTCGGCGGCGTCGGAGAGCCCGACGTCGGCGATCGCCTGGTCCGCGTCGGCGGTCGTCACGCCCTTGTAGAGCGAGGCGAAGTAGCGCACGTTCTCCCGGACGGTCAGGTCGGCGTAGACGCTCGGGGCCTGGGTCAAGTAGCCGACGCGGGAGCGCAGCGGCGCCGACCCGGCCGGCTGCCCGAGCACGGTCACCGTGCCCGAACGGATCTTCTGCACCCCGACGATCGACCGCATCAGGGTGGTCTTGCCGCTGCCGCTCGGTCCGAGCAGGCCGGTCACCTCGCCGGTGGGTACCGACAGGTTGATGCCGTGCAGGACCTCTTTCCGGCCGCGCACCACGACGAGGTCGCGGACCTCGACCGCCACGTCCATGGCCACCTCTCAGAACTCAACAAACGTTGAACTCAACGGTAGATGAAATCCGGCGACCACACAAGCCGAGTTTGTGGTTGGCTAGCTGGCACGCGGAGGAAGGCGGGGACGGATGGAACGCGAGGCAGTCGGGCTCACCGTGGGGGAGGCCGCCGCGAAGGTGGGCCTGTCGGTGCACACCCTGCGGTGGTACGAGCAGCAGGGGCTGGTCACCCCGGTCGGGCGGGACGCCGTCGGGCGCCGCCGCTACAGCCCCGAGGACCTGGACTGGCTGCAGTTGCTGACCTGCCTTCGGGGTACCGGTATGCCGGTGCGCGAGATGCGCCGCTATGCCGAACTGGCCCGGTCCGGGCCGGCCACCGTGGCCGAGCGGCTGCGCCTCTTCGAAGAGCACCGGGAGCGGGTCCTGGCCCGCATCGCCGACCTCCAGCGCGACCTCGACGCGATCAACGCGAAGATCGGCATCTACCGGCGCATGGAGAGCTGCGACGCGCCGTGAGCGCAGCGGCGCCGCGCGGTTTGAGCCGTGCGGCGCGCCGGCGGAGCCGGGGCGCGGCGGGCGGCGATGGCCGCGCCTGGGGGCGGCGGGCGGCGCGAACCGGAAGACAGTATGACGACGGGAGGGCCGCGCGGCCCTCCCCGTCGCGTCGTTCACAACGCGAGTACCCGGTCCAGGAACTCGCGGTACCGGCGCAGCGCCACCCGCAGCGCCTCGGTGTCCGGGGTGTCGGTGTGCTGATGCGGGTCGATCGGCCCCAGTTGCTCGGCGAGCAGCGCGTCGGCCAACGTGTGTACCGCGTCGGACACCAGCGCCCGGATCTGCGCGACGGCTTCGGCCGGCTCGTCCACGAACCGCGCCTGGACCTCGCGTACCTGCTCCCGGATCGTCGCGAGGGCGTCCGGCTTCCACACCGCGATCGAGGTCTGCGGCACGTCGCCCGGCCGCATCGGCGTCAGCGCCGCGACCAGTACCTCCTCCACCACCTCGGCGTCCGGCTCGGCCGCCACCTCGGTCTCCTCGATCACCGCGATCGCGACGACCTCCTCGGCCGCGGGACCTGGCTCGGTCGGACCGGTCGCGATCGCCTCGGCCTCCTCCAGCCTGGCCTCGGCCTCGTCGAGCTCCTCCTCGGCGGCTTCCAACTGGTCGCCGGCCGCATCGATGTCGGCAGCCGCGGCGGCGATCTCCTCGGCGGCCTCGACCGCCTCCGCCGGGTGGGCCTCGGCCAGTTCCGCCTCGGTGAGCGGAGCGGTCTCGTCGAGCACGGCGTCGACCGGCCGCTCCTCGACCTCAGGTTCCGCGGCTTCGGCTTCCTCGGCTTGGGCGACCGGTTCCGGTTCCGGTTCTCCGGTTTGCGCTAGCACGATGTCGGGCTCGTCGGCTTCGGCCCGTGCCGGAGGGGCCTCGGGCTCCTCGGTCTCGGCTTGCATCGGGGCGATTCCGAGGTCCTCGGCTACGGCAACCGGCAGGGGTTCTTCGGCCTCGGACGGCAGCTCCGGCTCGATCCCGGCGACGGGTTCCGGTTCGGGTTCTTCGGCGCCGGGGACGGGTTCGGTCTCCGGTTCCTCGGCTTCCGCCACGGGCTCGGCGTCGGCGACCGGTGCAACTTCCACGAGGGCATCGATCGGTTCCACCTGCTCGGCTTCGAGTTCTTCGGCTTCGGCGGTGGGCTCCTCGGCCTCGGCCGGCACCACTGCCTGGGCCACGCCTTCCGCTTCGGCCGGTTCCTCGGTCTCCGCCTGGGTGGGGGCGAGGTCGAGCTCTTCCACCTCGTCCACCGCGGCGACGGGTTCGGTCTCGGGTTCCTCGTCTTCGGTCGGTTCTTCGGCTTCGGCTTGGGCGGGGATGAGGTCCAACTCTTCGGCCTCGTCCGCGTCGGCGAGGGTCTCGGGTTCCACGGCTTCGGCCGGTGCCGCTACGGCTTCGGCGACCGGCTCCGGCTCGGGCTCTTCGGCGTCGTCGGGCCCGTCCGCCATGGCGACCGGCGCGGGCTCCTCGTCCACTTCGGCTGCGACGGGTTCCGGCTCGGCTTCGGCGGGCTCGTCCGCTTCCGCTTCCGCGGGCTCGTCCGCTTCCGCGACCGCGGGCTCGGGCTCGGCGTCCGCCGGCTCGTCATCGGCCGGCGCGACGTCGACAACCGCGGCGACGGGTTCGGCCTGGTTGTCGGTGTCCGCGTCGGCTTCCTCGTCGGCTACCGCGACGGGCTCTTCGGCTTCGTCGGACTCGAGTTCCGCCTCGTCCGTTGCGGCCGCGGGCTCATCGGCCGTCTCCGGCTCGGCCTCTTCGGCCTTGGCCTCGTCCGTGCGCTCGGCTTCCTGGATGTCCACCGGGTCGGCCGCGGATTCCGTGTCGGGCGTCTGGGCTACGCCGTCCGGTTGCTCGGCATGGTCGATCCCGGCCTCGGGTTCGTCGGTCTCGGCTTGCGGCTCGTCGGCCTGCGGCGCGTCGACCGGCTCGTCGGCGTCGGCCTCGGCCACCGGCGCGTCCGCGTCGGTCTCGGCTTGCGGCTCGTCCGCGTCGGGCTCGACCGGCTCGTCGGCATCGGCCTCGGCCACCGGCGCGTCCGCGTCGGTCTCGGCTTGCGGCTCGTCCGCGTCGGGTTCGACCGCCTCGGCGTCGGCCTCGGGTTCGGTCGCGGCGTCCGCTTCGGCGTCGGGTTGCTCGGTGTCGGTTACCGCCTCGGTCGGGTCGGCGTCCGCCGGCTGCGCCCCGGGTTCCAGCGCGGCGTCCGCGTCCGGCTCTTCTGACGCGTCCGGCCCGGCCGCGTCCGCCGCGGTGTCGGCTGCGGCGTCGAGGGCTTCCCCCGGCGGGTGCGCCTCCACGACGTCGGCCTCGGCGTCGGTTGCCAGGTCGGGTTCGGTGGGTACGGTCTCGTTCGGCGCGGAGCCCTGGACGGTCGGGATGACGGCCGTGGGGGAGTCGCTCAAACCGTCGTCAAGGGGTTGCCGCGGGGTGGGTATCGTCGATGGTTCTTCCGGGAGCGGCCGTTCGCCGGGCCGCTCGGTGTTCGCCTGCACTCAGTCCTCCGTCCGTCTCCTCCGGCGGTCGGGGCGGCCGCCGGACGGCTGTCCGCGTGCGCCCGCGTCGTGGTGCGCGCGCACCCCGCAGACCGCAGCGGACGGCGCGCAGGTACGCCGAACGAGCCGCGGCGGGGCACGGATGCAAGTAGGCACCCGGATCCCGCCTTGGAGACGAAGGACCGACTGCTGCGTGGGAGGTGACGCTCGCCCAGATGGCGCGACGGCGCGACCCTCACCGTACCCCCGGGTCCGCGACCGCACACCCCCCGAGTCTCTATTCGTATAAGGACGTTGCGGAGGAGGCGGAGGCTGGCACGTGGCACCCGGCCCGGCGGGTGCGGAACAATCGGCCCGTGAGCCGTACCGTCGCGCCCGAGGTCCTCGCCCGGCTGTCCCGGGACCCGGCCGGACTCGTGGCGGCCGTGGTCCAGCAGTACGACACTGGCGAGGTGCTGATGCTCGCGTGGATGGACGAGGAGGCCCTGCGCCGTACGCTGGCGACCGGGCGGGCCACGTACTGGTCGCGCAGCCGGCGCACTTACTGGATCAAGGGGGAGACGTCGGGACACGTCCAGCACGTACGTTCGGTGGCGCTGGACTGTGACGGCGACGCGTTGCTGGTGAAGGTGGACCAGGTCGGCGTGGCGTGCCACACCGGTACCCGGACCTGCTTCACGGACGTGATCTACGAGGGGGCGGATCAGTGACGACCGGAGTCGTGACGCCGGACGAGGACACCTTCCACGCGTTGGCGCGGACCCACCGTGTCGTACCAGTCACCCGTCGGCTGCTCGCCGACGGCGAGACCCCCGTCGGGGTGTACCGGAAGCTGGCCGGCGGCCCCGGCACGTTCCTGCTGGAGTCCGCCGAGCAGGGGGCCGCGTCGGGCGGCACGGCCTGGTCGCGGTACTCGTTCGTGGGGGTACGCAGCGTGGCCACGCTCACCGAGCAGGACGGGCGGGCGCACTGGCTCGGTGCTCCGCCGGCGGGCCTGCCCACCGACGGGGATCCGGTCGAGGTGCTACGCGCGACGGTGCAGGCGCTGGCCGGCTCGGGTACCCCGGCGACCGGGGAGGATCTGCCGCCGCTGAGCGGGGGCCTGGTCGGCTACCTGGGGTATGACATCGTGCGCCGGTTCGAGCGTCTGCCCGAGCTGGCCGACGACGACCTGCACGTCCCGGAGCTGGGCATGCTCCTCGCCACCGACCTGGTGGTGCTGGACCACTACACCGGTTCCGCCCTGCTCGTGGCCAACGCGATCCTGGACGGCGAGTGCTTCCAGATCGTGGTCGCCCAGCGCTTCGAACGCACCACCGGAGCCGACCCGCTGGACGTGTACCGGGTGCTGCGCACCACCAACCCCAGCCCGTACATGTACTTCATCCGGTTCGACGGGTTCGACGTGGTCGGGTCCTCGCCCGAGGCGCACCTGAAGGTGACCGGCCGGCGGGCGCTGCTGCACCCCATCGCCGGTACCCGCTGGCGCGGCGCAACCCCCGACGAGGACGCCCGGCTGGCGGCGGAGCTGCTCGCCGACCCGAAGGAGAAGGCCGAGCACGTGATGCTCGTCGACCTCGGCCGCAACGACCTGGGCCGGGTGTGCAAGCCGGGCACCGTGCACGTGCCGGAGTTCGCCACGATCGAGCGGTACAGCCACGTCATGCACATCGTGTCCACCGTGGTGGGGGAGCTGGCAGACGAGCAGAGCGCGTTCGACGCGCTGGTCGCGACGTTCCCCGCCGGTACCCTCTCGGGCGCCCCCAAGGTCCGGGCGATGGAGATCATCGAGGAGCTGGAGCCGACCCGCCGGGGCCTCTACGGCGGCATCGTCGGTTACTTCGGCTTCGGCGGCGACCTGGACACCGCGATCGCCATCCGCACCGCGCTCATCCGCGCCGGCGTCGCCTACGTCCAGGCCGGTGGCGGCATCGTGGCCGACTCCGATCCGGCCGCCGAGGAACAGGAGACCCGCAACAAGGCCGCCGCGGTGCTGACCGCGATCGCTGCGGCGGAGACCCTACGACCTGCCCGATGATTCCGCCTGACGAGAGCGTCTTACCCGCGACCCGGCGTAGCCTCGAAACCGTCATGTGCGCGAACGGGTGGGTTGGCGAGGCGGCACGATGAGTCGTGCGCGCCGGGACCTGGCGGTCACCGTGGTGGAGTGTGCCGTTGGGGCGCTCATCGCCCTGCTGGCCGCCTCCCGGACCTGGCGCACGGTGACCGGCGCCGGCCCCGTACCGCTGCCGACCCGGCGGCTGACCGGCGCCGCGGTGCTGCCGTGGACACCCGCCCTCGCCCTGGTCGGCCTGGCCGGCGCCGGCGCGCTGCTCGCCGTGCGGGGCCGGGCGCGGGCGCTGCTCGGCGTGCTGGTGATGGTCACCGGCCTGCCGCTGGCGATCGGCGGGGTCTACGTGGCTACCGCGGGTCGCGGCAACGTCGGCTGGTCGCTGCTGTGCGCGGTGGGCGGCCTGCTGGTCGGCCACGCCGGCCTGCGGGCCCTGCTGCGGGGCCCGACCTGGCCCGGACTGGGCAGCCGGTACGAGCGGCCCGCCGCCGAACCGGTCGAGTACGTGGAACGGAGTGGACCGTCGCGCTCCGACGTGGCGATGTGGGACGCCCTGGACCGGGGCGAGGACCCGACCCGGCGCGGCGATTGATTATGCCTTAGCCGGCGCGACCCCCCGCGCCGTACCCCGGGGGTCTGCCGGCGGAGGCCGCCGCTTAGCATCGGGCGCATGACACCCGGAGAGGGCAGTCCGATGTCACCCGCGGGCGGCCAGGGCGTGCTCGAGGAGATCCTGGCCGGAGTGCGGGAGGACGTCGCGGCCCGGCAGCAGCAGGTATCGATGGACGAGATCCGCGACCGGGCGGCCGCCGCACCCCCGCCCCGGGACGCGTACTCCCTGCTGCGCAAGCCCGGCGTGGGCGTGATCGCCGAGGTCAAGCGCGCCTCTCCGTCCAAGGGCCAGCTCGCCGACATCCCCGACCCGGCGGAGCTGGCCAGCGAGTACGCGGCGGGCGGCGCGCGGTGCATCTCGGTGCTGACCGAGTCGCGCTGGTTCGGCGGGAGCCTGGCGGACTTCGACGCGGTCCGGGCGGCGGTCGACGTACCCCTGCTGCGCAAGGACTTCGTCGTCTCCAGCTACCAGGTGCACGAGGCCCGCGCGCACCGCGCCGACCTGGTCCTGCTGATCGTGGCGGCGCTGGAGCAGAACGCGCTGGTCGGGCTCCTGGAGCGGGTCGAGTCGCTCGGCATGGCCGCGCTGGTGGAGGTGCACACCGAGGACGAGGCCGACCGGGCGCTGGCCGCCGGGGCCCGGCTGATCGGGGTCAACGCGCGCAACCTGCGCACGCTGGAGGTGGACCGGTCGGTGTTCGAGCGGATCGCGCCGGGGCTGCCCAACATGGTGGTGAAGATCGCCGAGTCGGGGGTACGCGGGCCGCACGACCTGATCCGGTACGCCTCGGCCGGCGCGGACGCGGTGCTGGTGGGCGAGGGCCTGGTGACCCAGAAGAGTCCACGGGACGCGGTGGCCGAGCTGGTCACCGCGGGCTCGCACCCGGCGACCCCGAGGCCGGCGCGGTGAGCGAGCGGAGCGAGCGGATGTTCCGGCTCGCCCGGCGAAGCTCCGGGAGCCGGAATGTCCGCAGAACAATGAGGCACGGTCCGTGCGGTCACGCCGCCGCCTCGCGAAGCGGGGTGGCGAAGTGACCGGCGAGCTGACCGCCGCCGGGCTGCTACCGGACCCGGCCGGGCACTTCGGGCGCTTCGGTGGCCGGTTCATGCCGGAGGCGCTGGTCCCGGCCCTGGACGAGCTCGACGCCGCCTACCGGCACGCGCAGGCCGACGAGGCGTTCCAGACGGAGTTCGCCCGGCTGCTGCGCGACTACGCCGGCACCCCGAGCCTGCTCTACGACGCCACCCGGCTGTCCGAGTCGGCCGGCGTGCGGATCCTGCTCAAGCGCGAGGACCTCAACCACACCGGTGCCCACAAGGTGCGCAACGTGCTGGGGCAGGCGCTGCTGACGGTACGCATGGGAAAGAAGAGGGTCATCGCCGAGACCGGCGCCGGACAGCACGGCGTGGCCGCGGCCACCGCATGCGCGCTTTTCGACCTGGACTGCGTGGTCTACATGGGCGAGGAGGACACCCACCGCCAGGCGCTCAACGTGGCCCGGATGAAGATGCTCGGCGCCGAGGTGATCCCGGTGACCAGCGGGTCCCGCACGCTCAAGGACGCCATGAACGAGGCGCTGCGCGACTGGGTGACCAACGTCGGGACCACGCACTACATGATCGGTACCGCGGCCGGCCCGCACCCGTTCCCCGCGATGGTTCGCGACTTCGCCCGCGGCATCGGGGTGGAGGCGCGGGCGCAGTGCCTGGCGCTGACCGGCCGGCTGCCCGATGTGGTCTGCGCCTGCGTCGGCGGGGGGTCCAACGCGATCGGGATCTTCCATGCGTTTATCCCGGACGAGTCGGTGCGCCTGTACGGTTTCGAGGCCGGCGGCGAGGGCGTCGACACCGACCGGCACGCGGCCAGCATCACCGGCGGCGGGGTCGGCGTGCTGCACGGCGCCCGTACCTACCTGTTGCAGGACGAGGACGGCCAGACCCAGGAGTCGCACTCGATCTCGGCCGGGCTGGACTACCCCGGGGTGGGCCCGGAGCACTCCTGGCTGGCCGACGCGGGCCGGGCGGTGTACGAGCCGGTGACCGACGCGGAGGCGATGGCGGCGTTCCAGGTGCTGTGCCGGACCGAGGGGATCATCCCGGCGATCGAGAGCGCGCACGCGCTGGCCGGTGCCCTGCGGATCGCCCCCGGGCTGGACCCCGACGCGATCATCCTGGTCAACCTGTCCGGCCGCGGCGACAAGGACGTGGCGACCGCGGGCAAGTACTTCGGCATCCTGGGGGACAGCACGTGAGCGAGCGTAGCGGCGCGGCGCCGTCCGGGCGCGAGTGGAGCGAGGACGGCGCCGCTGTGCGTGGCGGAGCGAGCGAACCGGAGTTGTCGTGACGGGCGTAGGGCCCACGTTCGAGAAGGCCAAGGTCGACGGGCGGGGGGTGCTGATCGGCTGCATGCCGGCCGGGTTCCCGACCGTGCCGGGCAGCGTCGCAGCGATGCACGCGATGGTCGAGTCGGGCGTGGACATCGTGGAGGTCGAGTTCCCGTACTCCGACCCGGTCATGGACGGGCCGGTGATCCAGCGGGCCAGCGAGATCGCGCTGGCCGCCGGGGTACGCACCCGGGACGTGCTGCACGCGGTCGAGGCGGTCGCGCGGGCCGGCGCCCCGGTGATCCTGATGACCTACTGGAACCCGATCGAGCGCTACGGGGTGGACCGGTTCGCCCGGGACCTCGCCGCGGCGGGCGGAGCGGGAATGATCACCCCGGACCTGATCCCGGACGAGGCGGACGAGTGGCTGGCGGCGGCGCAGCGGTACGGGCTGGACCACGTGTTCCTGGCCGCGCCGTCCTCCACCGACGCCCGGCTCGCCCTGGCCGCGCGCTCGTCGCGGGGCTTCGTCTACGCGGCGAGCATCATGGGCGTCACCGGTACCCGGGAGCAGGTGTCCAGCTCCGCGCCCCGGTTGGTGGCGCGGCTGCGCCAGGTGACCGACCTGCCGGTCGGGGTGGGGCTCGGGGTGCGGGACAGCGCCCAGGCCGCCGCGGTCGCCGGCTACGCGGACGGGGTGATCGTGGGCAGCGCGCTGGTCCGCTGCCTGCTGGACGCGCCGGACGAGGCGTCCGGGCTGGCCGCGTTGCGGGAGCTGAGCGCGGACCTGGCCGGTGGGGTGCGCAGCCCGCAGCGGGGCTGAGCCGGGCGCCTCTGCGCTGGCGCCGGGCTGGGTCGGGCGGTCGGCCGTCAGGCCGCGACGGCCTCCGGGATCTCCGGCTCGGCGTCGCGCAGCACCTGGCGGAGCACTCCGGACCGGCCGACGATCGCGTCGCGCAGGGCGGTGCGGGTGGTCGCGGTCATCGGCTGCGGGAGGCTGTCCGGCTCGTACCAGCAGAGCCGGCGGATGCGTCCCGGGTCGTTGAGCGTGGTCTCGCCGTCCAGGCGCCCCCGGAAGACGTGGACAAGCAGGTCGGGCAGGTCGTCACCGCAGCCGTCGCCGGTGAGCTGGTACAGCCCGACGAGATCGATGATCTGGATGTCGGCGCCCGCCTCGACGCGGATGTCGCGGATCGCGGCCTGGATCGGGCTCTCCCCGAGGCGGATCTTGCCGCCGGGCAGCGTCCAGAGCCGGTGGCCCTGGCTCTGCTGGCACAGCAGGACGCGGCCGGCGGGGTCCTCGATGACCGCCGCGACCGCCGACGTGAGCAGCTTCATGGACGAAAAGCCTAGCCGAGCCCGGCCGGGACCGGGCCGACTGGCGGCGGGCGTGCCAACGCGTCGCGAAACCGGCCGAGGCCCTGCCCCAGGGGAGCGCGCCCGGACCGGACAGCGGTACCGTGTGCCCTCGTGAGTCTCGCTGCCATTCCGAGCCCGACGACGGCGGCTTGGAACCTAGGACCGATTCCGATCCGCGCCTACGCCCTGTGCATCGTGCTGGGGATCGTGGCCGCCTGCGTCATCACCGAGCGCCGGATGCGCGCCCGGGGCGCCCCGCCGTACCTCGTCCTGGACGTGGCCATCTGGGCTGTTCCGCTGGGTATCCTCGGGGCCCGGATCTACAGCCTGATCACCTCGCCGCAGCAGTACTTCGGCCACGGACACGGTGCCTGGGAGTGGGTCCAGATCTGGCACGGCGGCCTGGGCATCTGGGGCGGCGTCGCCGGCGGCGGGGTGGGTGCCTGGATCGCCTGTCGGCAGATCGGGATCCCGCTGGCGTTCGTGGCCGACGCGCTGGCGCCGGGGCTGCCGGTGGCGCAGGCCATCGGGCGCTTCGGCAACTGGTTCAACAACGAGCTGTACGGCAAGCGCACCGACCTGCCGTGGGGCCTGAAGGTCTACGAGATGGTGGACGGCAAGGCGGTGGTCCTGGACGGCCAGCCGGTCCTCCGCCCCGGCCTCTACCACCCCACGTTCCTCTACGAGGCGCTCTGGTGCCTGGGGATCGCGGTGCTGGTGTGGTGGCTGGACCGCCGGTACCGGTTCGGCCAGGGCCGGGCGTTCGCCGTGTACGTCATGGCCTACACCGTCGGCCGCTTCTGGGTCGAGGCGCTGCGCGAGGACGAGGCCAACCACTTCCTCGGCATGCGGCTGAACAACTGGACCTCGATCGTGGTCTTCCTCGGGGCGCTGATCTACTTCTATCGGGTCCGCGGCCCGCAACTGTGGCTGGTACCCGAGGGTGAGGACCGGTACCGCGCCGTACCCGCCGCCGAGGCCCAGGAGATCTTGGCTGCTCAGGATGGCGGTACCGGGGTCTCGACTTCGGCGGCCACCACGCCGGATGATGTCGGGGCGGACGACGCCACCCCCGACGCCGACGAGGTGACCCAACCCGAGGGCCCGCCCACCGGCAGCGCGGAAGCGCCGGACGAGCCGGCCTCGACCGGACCGCCCGGCACGACGGCGGAGCGGTAGCCGGACGCGGTACCCAGGCCGCCCGGTGAGGGGTGGCGGAGAGGCAGGAGCCGGATGCGCTCGGCGGTGGTGGTCGGGGCCGGAGTCGGTGGACTCGCGGTCGCGGGCGCCATGGCCCGCACCGGCTGGCAGGTGACCCTCCTGGAGCGGGCCGACCGGTTGCGCGGCGACTCGGCCGCGTTCATGGTGTGGCCCAACGGCGTACGCGCCCTGCACGCCCTCGGTCTCGGCGCCGGTCTCGGCGCCGTGGCCAGCCCGGCGCCGACCCGGGGCGTGCGCCGGCCCAGCGGGCAGTGGCTGGTCCAGCCCGACCACGGCGACGACGACGAGGACGGCGGGCCGGAGGGCACGGTGGTGGTCCACCGGGAGGACCTGCACGACACGCTCGTGGCCGGGCTCGGCGGGCGGATCGAGATCCGCACCGGAGTGGCGGTACGCACCGTGCGGATGGCGCCCGGCGAGCGGCCCGCCGTCGGCGACGGCCGCAGCATGTGGGAGGCCGACCTGGTGGTGGCCGCGGACGGGGTGGACAGCGCGGTGCGCCGCCGGCTGGCACCCGAGTCCACCGCCGTCGCCGCCGGCTGCGCGGCGTGGCGCGCGGTCATCCCGTGGTACCGGGCGCCGAAGCTGCCCGACTCCACCGGTCCCGGTGGGGAGACGCTGGGCCACGGGCACCGCTTCCGGTACGCGCTGCTGGGGGAGCGCGGCTCCGCCGGCGCCTCCACCCGGGGTGGCATCTACTGGGCGGCCACCGTGCCCGGCGCCTACCGCCCCGAGCCCCCCGCCGCCCAGCTCGCCCTGCTGCGCCGCTGGTTCGCCGACTGGCACGCGCCGATCGGGGACATCTTCGCCGCCACCGAGCCCGAGGACCTGATCCAGCACACCACCGCCGAGCTGCGCCCGATCCCGCGCTCGTTCTCCTTCGCCGCCGGCCCCGGCGGCTTCGTGCTGGTCGGCGACGCGGCCCACGCGATGAGCCACCACCTCGGCCAGGGTGCCTGCCTGGCCTTGGAGGACGCGGCTACGCTGCGCGCCCTGCTGATCGACGCGGTCCCGGGCCAGTCGCTGGTGCATGCGCTGGAGGAGTACAGCGTCCAGCGCCGTCCCCGGGTGGCGCGCATCGTGCGCCAGTCCCGCCGGGTCGGCGCGGTGTACGCGGCCAACGGCAACCTCGTCGTGCGCGCCCGCAACGCCGCGCTCGGGCTGACCCCGCGGCTGCTCGGCCGGGCCGGTGCGGTGGCCCGGCAGTGGCGCCCGCCGGCCTGACCGCGGCCCGGCGATCGCCAGGATCGTGGCGAACATCAAGACTTTCGGCCCGATGCCTCCCGACCTATCGACGGTACTCTGTACCGTACTGCCGATATCCAGCGCGAACGTCTTCGTTATCACTCCTCCTCGCAACGGCGCGAGTTCCGGGCCCCCAGTCTTCGGAGAAGTAGTCCGGCTTAAGTCGTAATAACGTCGAGTCGGGCAAAGTGCTGAACGCCGCCCTGTGGCCGCGGGCCGGCGAATTGTGATCTAGTGCCTATTCCGGTGCCCCGGTGGGTTTCACGTAGACTCAAGGGGCTTCAGGGCCGACGTCGTCCCACCGGTACGCCACCCAGATGACGTCAGGAGGCCCGATGGCGCAGGAGCACCCGCAGGGGCTGTACGACCCGGCCTACGAGCACGACGCCTGCGGCGTCGCGTTCGTCGCCGACATCGACGGTCGCCGGTCCCATGACGTGGTGGTCCGGGGGTTGGCCGCATTGTGCCGGCTCGATCACCGCGGCGCGCGGGGAGCCGAGCCCAACACCGGCGACGGCGCGGGGATCATGATGCAGGTACCCGACGCGTTCTACCGCGCCGTGGTCGACTTCCCGCTGCCGCCCGCGGGACAGTACGCGACCGGCCTGTTCTTCGTGCCCAGCACCGCCACGGCGGCCGACGAGGCGCGCGCGGTGACGGTACTGGAGAAGTACGCCCTGGTGGAGGGCGCGCAGATCCTGGGTTGGCGGGACGTGCCGATCCGGCCCGAGGGTCTGGGGGTCACTGCGCTGACCGCGATGCCGCGCATCCGGCAGGTGTTCCTCGCCGCCTGCCGGCTGACCACCAGCGCGGCCGGCTGGCGAGCGTCGACTGGCAGCCGCTCCGACAAGCTGCGCGGCTGGGCCGGGGCACCGCTGTCCGGCCTGGAGCTGGAGCGGGTCATGTTCTGCGTGCGCAAGCAGGCCGAGCGGGAGACCCGGGAGCGGGGCGTCGCGGTGCACTTCCCGTCGCTGTCCGGCCGGACCGTGGTCTACAAGGGCATGCTCACACCGGACCAGCTGCGCACGTTCTTCCCGGACCTGACCGACCCGCGCGTCGAGTCGGCGATCGCGCTGGTGCACTCGCGCTTCTCCACCAACACGTTCCCTTCGTGGCCGCTGGCCCACCCGTACCGGTTCATCGCGCACAACGGCGAAATCAACACGATCCGGGGCAACCGCAACTGGATGGCCGCGCGGGAAGCTCTCCTGGCCGCACCGATGATTCCCGGGAACATCCGGAGGATATTCCCCATATGCACGCCCGACGCGTCCGACTCGGCCAACTTCGACGAAGTGCTGGAGCTGCTGCATCTGGCCGGGCGGAGCCTGCCGCACGCGGTACTGATGATGATCCCGGAGGCGTGGGAGAACGACTACGGCATGGAGCCGGCCCGGCGGGCGTTCTACCGGTTCCACGCGAGCCTGATGGAGCCGTGGGACGGGCCGGCGGCGGTGGCGTTCACCGACGGTACCGTGATCGGCGCGGTGCTGGACCGCAACGGCCTGCGCCCGGGCCGCTGGTGGCGCACGGCCGACGGCCTGGTCGTGCTGGCCAGCGAGGCCGGCGTGCTGGACCTGGACCCGGCGAGCGTGGTGGCCAAGGGCCGGCTGGCTCCGGGCAAGATGTTCCTCGTCGACACCGCGGCCGGCCGGATCGTCGAGGACGACGAGATCAAGGCGCGGCTGGCCGCCGAGCACCCTTACGACGACTGGCTGATGGCCGGGATCATGAAGCTGGTCGACCTGCCCGAGCGCGAGCACGTCATCTACGCCCACGACTCGGTGCTGCGCCGCCAGCAGACCTTCGGCTACACCGAGGAGGAGCTGAAGATCCTGCTCTCGCCGATGGCGCGGCTGGGCGCCGAGCCGATCGGCTCGATGGGCACCGACACCCCGATCGCCGTCCTGTCCCAGCGGCCGCGGCTGCTGTACGACTACTTCGGGCAGCTCTTCGCCCAGGTCACCAACCCGCCGCTGGACGCGATCCGGGAGGAGCTGGTGACCAGCCTCGGCTCGACCATCGGGCCGGAGGGCAACCTGCTCGATCCCGGGCCGGCGAGCTGCCGGCAGATCGTGCTGCCCCGGCCGATCATCGACAACGACGAGCTGGCCAAGATCCTGTCCATCGACGAGGACGGCAACCTGCCGGGCTTCAAGGCCGTGCGGGTGTCCGGCCTGTACCGGGTCCGCGAGGGCGGCGCCGGGCTCAAGGCGCGGCTGACCGAGATCTGCCGGCACGTCTCGGAGGCGATCGAGGACGGCGTGCGGATCCTGGTGCTGTCCGACCGCGACTCCACCGCCGACCTCGCGCCGATCCCGTCGCTGCTGCTCACCGCGGCGGTGCACCAGCACCTGGTCCGGGAGCAGACGCGGACCCAGGTGGGGCTGATCGTCGAGTCCGGGGACTGCCGGGAGGTGCACCACGCGGCCGTCCTCATCGGGTACGGCGCGGCGGCGGTCAACCCGTACCTGGCCTTCGAGAGCGTCGACGACCTCGTCCTGACCGGGGCGCTGGTCGGCATCGAGCCGGCCAAGGCGATCGCCAACTACATCAAGGCGCTGTCCAAGGGCGTCCTGAAGATCATGTCCAAGATGGGCATCTCGACGGTCTCCTCGTACTGCGGCGCCCAGGTCTTCGAGGCGATCGGCCTGGACGGCGAGCTGGTCGACCGGTACTTCACCGGGACCAGCAGCCGCATCGGCGGCATCGGGCTGGCCGAGATCGCCGCCGAGGTGGCCGCCCGGCACGCCCGCGCCTACCCCGCGAACCAGGCCGAGCGGGCGCACCGGCGGCTGGAGGTCGGCGGCGAGTACCAGTGGCGCCGCGAGGGCGAGGTGCACCTGTTCAACCCGGAGACGGTGTTCCTGCTCCAGCACGCCACGCGCAGCCGGCAGTACGAGGTGTTCAAGAAGTACACCGGGACGGTCAACGCGCTGGCGGCCGACAGCGCGAGCCTGCGCGGCCTGTTCGAGCTGCGCGTGGGCGAGCGGGACCCGATCGACCTCGACGAGGTCGAGCCGGTCAGCGAGATCGTCAAGCGGTTCGCCACCGGGGCGATGAGCTACGGCTCGATCTCCGCCGAGGCGCACGAGACCCTGGCCATCGCGATGAACCGGCTGGGTGGGCGGTCCAACACCGGCGAGGGCGGCGAGGACGTCGACCGGCTCTACGACCCGCAGCGGCGCAGCTCGGTCAAGCAGATCGCCTCCGGCCGGTTCGGGGTCACCAGCGAGTACCTGGTCAACGCCGACGACATCCAGATCAAGATGGCCCAGGGCGCCAAACCCGGCGAGGGCGGGCAGCTCCCGGGCAACAAGGTCTGGCCGTGGATCGCCAAGACCCGCCATGCCACCCCGGGCGTCGGGCTGATCTCCCCGCCGCCGCACCACGACATCTACTCGATCGAAGACCTCGCCCAGCTCGTGTACGACCTGAAGAACGTCAACCCGGCCGCCCGGGTGCACGTCAAGCTGGTCGCCGAGGTCGGGGTCGGCACCGTCGCCGCCGGGGTGGCCAAGACCAAGGCCGAGGTCATCCTGATCTCCGGCCATGACGGGGGTACCGGCGCCAGCCCGCTCAACTCGCTCAAGCACGCGGGTGCCCCGTGGGAGCTGGGGCTGGCCGAGACGCAGCAGACGCTGCTGGCCAACGGGCTGCGCGACCGGGTGACCGTGCAGGTCGACGGGCAGCTCAAGACCGGGCGGGACGTGATCGTCGCGGCGCTGCTGGGCGCCGAGGAGTACGGCTTCGCCACCGCGCCGCTCATCGTCGAGGGCTGCGTCATGATGCGGGTCTGCCACCTCGACACCTGTCCGGTCGGCATCGCCACGCAGAACCCGGTGCTGCGCCAGCGGTACACCGGGCGGCCGGAGTTCGTGGAGAACTTCTTCCTCTTCCTCGCCGAGGAGGTCCGGGAGTACCTGGCCGCGCTCGGCTTCCGGACCCTCGACGAGGCCATCGGGCACGCCGAGCTGCTCGACATCCTGCCGGCCGTGGAGCACTGGAAGGCCGAGGGGCTGGACCTGTCGCCGGTACTGCACGTGCCCGACCTGCCCGACGGCGCGCCGCTGCATCGCGTCACCGTGCAGGACCACGGCCTGGACCGCGCGCTGGACAACGAGCTCATCGCGGCCGCGGCGCCGGCCCTGGCCGACAGCACCCCGACCCGGATCGAGATGGCCGTGCGCAACGAGCACCGTAGCGTGGGCGCAATGCTGGGTGGCGAGGTGACCCGCCGCTTCGGCGGCAAGGGCCTGCCCGAGGACACCATCGAGGTGCACCTGCGGGGCACCGCCGGGCAGTCCTTCGGCGCGTTCGTCCCCAACGGGATCACCCTGCGGCTGTTCGGCGACGCCAACGACTACGTGGGCAAGGGGCTGTCCGGCGGCCGGCTGGTCATCCGCCCCGACGAGCGCGCGCCGTTCATCGTCGGCGGAGCCGACGGGGTCGGCGGCGCGGAGGACCAGATCATCGCGGGCAACACGATCCTCTACGGGGCCACCGGCGGCGAGCTGTTCCTGCGCGGCCGGGTCGGCGAGCGCTTCGCGGTGCGCAACTCGGGCGCCGTCGCGGTGGTCGAGGGCGTGGGCGATCACGGCTGCGAGTACATGACCGGCGGTACCGTCGTCGTGCTCGGCCGCACCGGGCGCAACTTCGCCGCCGGCATGTCCGGCGGGGTGGCCTTCGTGTGGCGGCTGGACACCGCCCGGGTCAACCGGGAGCTGGTCGACCTGGAGCCGGTCAACGGCGACGACAAGCGGGCCCTGCGCGACCTGGTGGAGCGCCATCACCAGGAGACCGACTCGCCGGTCGCGGCCCGCCTGCTGGCCGAGTGGGTGACCGCGGTGGAGGAGTTCACCCTCGTAATGCCGCGCGACTACAAGAAGGCCATGCATGCCATCCGGACCGCCGAAGCCGCCGGTCGCGACGTCGACGAGGCCGTCATGGAGGCAGCACGTGCCTGACCCACAAGGCTTCCTGCGGTACGACCGGAAGCTGCCCGCGCGCCGGCCGGTACCCGTGCGCATCCAGGACTGGCGGGAGGTGTACCCGTCCGCGTCCGACGAGCTGATCCGCGAGCAGGCCACCCGGTGCATGGACTGCGGGGTGCCGTTCTGCCACCAGGGCTGCCCGCTGGGCAACCGGATCCCGGACTGGAACGACCTGGTCCGCACCGGGCAGTGGGAGTTCGCGATCGAGCAGCTGCACGCGACGAACAACTTCCCGGAGTTCACCGGCCGGCTCTGCCCCGCCCCGTGCGAGGCGGCCTGCGTGCTGGCCATCGCCGGCGGTGCGCCGGTGACCATCAAGCAGATCGAGGTCGAGATCATCAACCGGGCCTTCGACCTGGGGTACGTCACGCCGCAGCCGGCCCCGGAGGCGTCCGGCCGGTCGGCGGCGGTGGTCGGCTCCGGCCCGGCCGGTCTGGCCGCGGCGCAGCAGCTCGCCCGGGCCGGGCACGCGGTCACCGTGTACGAGCGCGACGACGAGCTGGGCGGGCTGATGCGCTACGGCATCCCCGACTTCAAGCTGGAGAAGTGCCACATCGACCGGCGGCTGGACCAGCTGCGCGCCGAGGGCGTCGCGTTCGTGACCAGCTGCGCGGTGGGCGTGGACATCACCGTCGACGAGCTGCGGGCGCGGCACGACGCGGTCCTGCTCGCCGCCGGCGCGCTGGCCGGGCGGGACGTCCCCGAGGTTCCCGGCCGGCACCTGCCCGGCGTCCACCTCGCGATGGAGCACCTGGTACCGGCGAACCGGGTGGTCGCCGGAAAGCAGGCGACGACGCCCATAGATGCCGCCGGAAAGCACGTGGTGATCATCGGCGGCGGCGACACGGCCGCCGACTGCTTGGGCGTGGCCCACCGGCAGGGCGCGGCCAGCGTCACCCAGCTCGACCTGTACCCGCTTCCGCCCCGGGAGCGGGACGAGGCGCGCTACCCGTGGCCCACCTGGCCGTGGATCCTGCGCGAGTACCCGGCCCACGAGGAGGGCGGCGAACGGGTCTTCGCGGTGGCCGTGCAGGAGTTCGTGGGCGTGGGCAAGGTCGAGGCGATCCGGATCGTCGAGGTGAGCGTGGTCAAGCGGGACGGGCGCCGGCGGGTGACCGTCCTGCCGGGTACCGAGCGGGAGCTGCGCGCCGACCTGGTGCTGCTCGCGATCGGGTTCGACGGCACCGAGGAGGGCCCGCTGCTGGACCAGCTCGGCCTGGCGCGCAACGCACGGGGCGGGATGGACTGCGGGCCGGACTGGCAGACCCCGGTGCCGGGCGTATTCATCGCCGGGGACATGCACCGCGGCGCGTCGCTGATCGTCTGGGCGATCGCCGAGGGGCGGGCCGCGGCGGCGGCCATGCACACCTACCTTGGCGGGGCCGGTGCGCTGCCCAGCCCGGTGGACCCGGCGGCGGTACCGCTGGCGGTGTAGCGCGGCTCAGGCGCGCAGCCGGGGCAGGGTGTTGCGGATCGTGTCGATGGCCGGCTGGCGCAGCTCGCCGGGGGTGGGCTTGCCGCCGACCCCGGTGAGCTGGATCTTGAATTCGAGGTTTCCGTCCACCGCGAGCAGCAGGTAACCGCCCTGGGTCGGCAGGCTGCCGGTGGCGTCGGTGCCGACGCCGGGCACGTGGTCGGTGCCGGACTTCTGGGCGTCGTAGCTCGCCGTCGCCGCCGCCGCGCTGGTGAAGATGGAGACCCGGGCGGTCATCTTCACCTTGCCGGTCGAGCCGAAGGTGCCGACGCAGGTGTAGTCGGTGCGGTTGGGTCCGTCCTTGTGGTCGCCGTTCAGGTGGCCCGGGCCGCCGGCCACCACCTCGATCGCATGGACGTCCAGTGCCGTGCACAGGTCGCCGGGTACGTGGTAGGTGACCGGCGCCGGGGCGCCGGGCCCACCGGTGGGCCCGGCGGAGGAGCTCCGGCTCGGTGTGGTGCTGCGGCTGGCCGAGGCGCTGGCGCTCGCCGCGGCGCTGGCGTTCCCGGTGGCGCTGTACACGTCCGACGGGTCCGGCGTCGCGCCGTCGGCGACCGGTGGCGGTGCCGGGGCGGCGTGCCCGTGGTTGGGCTTGACGCTGCTGCTGAGCAGCAGGTACGCGGCGGAGCCACCGGCGAGAATAAGCGCCACCACCATGCCGAGGATCACCAGGTACCGGCGCCGCCCGGCGCCCTTCGGCGCCTCGGGCTCCGGCGGGGTCTGCCCGTCCAGCATCAACGTCATCGTCGTCCTCCACGGCGGCCGTCGCGGAGTATGCCATCCATCGATGCCTTGTGTCGATCATTGTCCATGGATCGGAAGGCGTGCCCGGACCGGGGAGGGCCCGGTTGGTGAGACCGTCCCGCGCCGCCCGGGACGAGGCACTAGCCTGAGGCCGTGAGCCGCCGCGCGAAGATCGTCTGTACCCTCGGGCCGGCCACCGCGAGTCCGGAACGCATCCGGGGCCTGGTGGACGCCGGCATGGACGTGGCCCGGCTCAACTTCAGCCACGGGTCCCACGCCGATCACGAGCGGGTCTACCGGCACGTGCGGGAAGCCGCCGAGGCCACCGGGCGCGCGATCGGCGTCCTCGCCGACCTGCAGGGACCCAAGATCAGGCTGGGCCGGTTCGCGGCCGGACCGGTCGAGTGGCGCACCGGCGAGACCGTGGTGATCACCAGCACCGACGTCGTCGGTACCCACGACCGGGTCTCCTGCACCTACGACCGCCTGCCCCGTGAGGTCAAGCCCGGCGACCGGTTGCTCGTCGACGACGGCAAGGTGGCCCTGGAGGTCCGCAGCGTCACCGGTGGCACCGACATCGAATGCCTGGTCGTCGAGGGCGGGCTGGTCTCCGACCACAAGGGCGTCTCGCTGCCCAACGTGGCGGTCAGCGTGCCCGCGCTGTCCGTCAAGGACGCCCAGGACCTGCGCTTCGCCCTGCACCTCGGGGTCGACCTGGTGGCCCTGTCGTTCGTCCGGTCACCGGACGACGTCAAGCTGGTCCACGAGGTCATGGACGAGGTCGGGATCCGCCGACCGGTGATCGCCAAGGTGGAGAAGCCCGAGGCGGTGGTCGCGCTCGACCAGATCGTGCACGCCTTCGACGGGATCATGGTGGCCCGCGGCGACCTCG
>WNGA01004887.1_pt1 | contig 24540 bp, 26 predicted proteins | sample 5400061 | NCBI WGS metagenome assembly WNGA01 (sample SAMN13153366, study PRJNA577476) | soil metagenome | isolation source: 100 cm soil or saprolite under grassland replicate 2 | place: USA:California | collected 2016-06-15 | reverse complement strand
ACGACGGCGTTCGCGCCCAGGTTTCCGCGCTTGACGTCGTAGAGATGCATCGAGCCGCCGTAGCCGTGCGAGCATCCCTCGCTCTTGCCGTACAGCTCCGCCATCACGGCTTCCGGCGGGGTTCCCTTGGCAAGGGTGTGCCCGTGCGCGCGGTGCGTCGAGGCGAAGACGTCGCCGTCCTCGAGCGCGCGGCAGACGCCGACCGCGACCGCCTCCTGGCCGATCGCGACGTGCAGGAAACCCGGCAGCTCGCCCGCGCGGAAGAGCTCTTCGACCTTCTCCTCGAAGACGCGGACGAGGAGCATGTCGCGGTACATCTCGCGTGCAAGCTCCTGTGAGATCTCCCCCCGCTTCTCGACTTTCGCCACGGGAACTGAGTGTACGCTCCAAATCGTGACTCTCGTCGCGCAGTGGCGGCAGATAGAGGCAGAGCTTCCCGAGGACTGGGGCGACGCAAGACTCGTGCTCACGGTCGATGACGAGAACCACGCTTCCCAGGCTGCAGCGCTGCTGGGACCGCTCAATCCCGGCCGGAGCGGAAAGCAGATTCGGCTCGACACAGCCCGCCGCGGCGCCGGATTGGGACGCCTCCTCAGAGGTCTCGACGAGGAGGGCATCGTGGGCCGCCTCGAGCTCGTCTCGACCGAGAGGGCAGAGCCCGCCGCAGCTTCGATCAGCAGGGAGAGCCCTGCCGCGGCGTGGGACGCCGCTCTCGCCGGGCTACCCGAGGACTGGAGCGACCTCTACGTCGAGCTGGAGCTCGCCTCGACCGACTACCTCGAGCCGGCCGCGCTTCGCCTCGCGCCCGTCAATCCCGCCCGCTACGGCGAAAAGCCCGGCTTCCGCTTTCGCTGCGCGCGGCGGTTCGGCTACGGGGCGTCGCCCGGGATGGTGAGACGCTGTCTCGAGCGGCTCGACGAGGCCGGCATCGAGAGCGAGGTTCGGATCGTGCGCGCGCTCTCCGACACCAAGCCCGTCGCGACCCAGGGCCCCGTTTGGTTGATCGGCGGGCGCGCTGTATGAATGACCCGGTCTCCTGGCTGCTGATCGAGCCGGGTTGGAAGGTGGTCGCGGCCGACGGGAGCGAGATCGGCCAGGTCCGCGAGGTCGTCGGCGACAAGGGCAAGGACATCTTCGACGGTCTCGCCGTTTCGTCCGGCTTGCTGGCAAAGGCACGGTACGTGCCGGCCGAGTCGGTCGGGACGATCGTCGAGGGCCGGGTCGAGGTCGACCTGGGGCCCGACGCAGCGGAGCGCCTCGAGCCCTACGACGAGCCGCCCCCGAGCGAGGAGATCCTCCCGGTCAGCGCGTCGCGCTGGGAGCGGCTTCGGGGCTGGTTTCGCCGCTAACGGCGCGCTCGAAGCCGCGCACGGAATACGAGATCGACCACAGGATCAGCGCAATCATGAAGGGAACGCCGGTGGCCATCTGGACGACGACGAACAAGCCGATGCTGCTCGTCCAGAGGACGAGCATGCGGATGCCGCTCCGGACGAGGAAGTACACGCCCCAGACGATCGACTCCACGCCGAAGATTCGCCGGTACGTCTGCGTGGCTCGGACCTCCGGCGGGAACGCATACCAGGCATCGGCGAACGCACCCATCAGGGGGCGGCCGACGGCCACTGAGACGAAGCAGGCAATCCCCCAGATCGCGCTGACGATCACGGGTTGAGCGAGATAGACGACGGCGCTGTCGGCGATCAGGCCGACGATGCCTTGAATCACCACGAAGGCGCCCGAGATCAGGGCCAGCGTGCCGCGCCGTCCCTGCCGGTGCTCGTAGATCTCGAGCGCGACGGCGAGGGCGGTCGCGAGCGCGATTCCCGTCGCGAGGTTGCCGAGCTTCCAGCCGAGATAGAAGGCGGCGACGGGCCCGAAGGCTTCCCGCGCAAACCGCGGCGCACCGGAGCGAAGGATCGACTTGAAAGACGGAACCGGTGGGTGCTCGGCCAGGGCGGCGGTCATGCCGCCTCCTCGGTCGGAGCGCGTAGGCGCTTCTCCTGCTCGATGCACCAGTCGATGTTGAACTGGGCGTACGCGAGCCCGTAGCGCAGAACGAGGTCGACGAACGGCGTGTCCTCGCCCGGCCGGGCTGCGATCTCGCGCAGGATCGCGAGGAACTGCTCGTGGCCCAACCGGCGCATCCGCAGCTGCTCGAGCGCTTCATCGCGCGGGAGCTCGTCCGAGAAGAAAAGCTTCAGGAGGCTTTCATCGCGAAGCTCTGGCATCTGCGGAGGCGCCGAGAGCCATCCGACCAGCTCACGACGGCCGGCGTCGGTCAGCCGGTACTCCTTCCGCTTGCGCCCGCCGGTCGGAGCGTTCTCTCCTTCGATCAGACCGGCTTTCTCGAGCCGGCGCAGCTCTGGATAGATCTGCCCATAGCTCGCCGCCCAGAAGAAACGGGTCGACCGGTCGACGAGGCCTTTGATGTCGTATCCCGTCCGCGCTCCCAGCGCGAGGCTCCCCAGAATCACATAGCCGGTGCCGCTCAGATTCTCCATGTCGCGGGACGATATATCATCACGCTATATTTGTCAAGTGGCTGGATCAGCCCTTGCGCGGGAAAGCGCATCACCCGGTGATCGAGCGTTGGAGCTGGCGCGCGACGCTCCGAGCCGCGTCGACCCCCCGCGCGATGGCGAGGCAGACGTCGTCTCCCGCCAGAGTCCCGAGCAGCTGCGGGTTCTCCGTGCGGTCGAGTGCGCGGGCAACGGCAGGCGCCGTCCCCAGGTCGCAGCGGATCACGACCAGGTTCTGGGTCGCAATCGCGCGACGCGCGAATTGGCCGAGGACGGACGCGAGGGCTTCACGGGGATCCCCGCGCCGCGTGCCCGCCGCAATGGTGAAGCGCGGCTGGCCCAGAGGATCGCGAATCTTCTGGATCCCGAGCTCCCGGAGATCGCGCGAGATGGTCGCCTGCGTGACCTCGCAGCCAAGGCCGGCGAGCGCGGTCTGGAGCTCGTGCTGCGTTCCGATCGGGCGGCTCGCGATCAAGGAGACGATCAACCGCTGCCGCTCGGGCTTCGACACATCCTGCATAGCCTCAGCATAAGTATTCGTCCGACGTTTTCCGAACGGCAACGAAGGTAAGCTCGAAACGACATGCTGAGACGTTTGCTGTGGTCGGGCCTCTACGCTGGCTTCGCCGCCGGCGCGGCGATGGTCGCCCGGCGGCTGGCTGCAACTGTCTGGCGAACTGCGACGGGCGAAGAGCCCCCGGACGAGCGAGGATGACGATGACGAGCGCTGACCAGATCGTCGACCGCGGCGCAGACCTTCTCAGAGACCTGTCGCAGAAGGCGCGGGCAAAAGGTGGGCTCGGCGCAAGGATCGCTCCGATGCTGGCCGAGGACTCGGCGTTCCTACGCAAGCTGAAGCCGAGCCTCGTCGCCGCCCGCATCCGCGGTCAGGCTCCGACGAACGGATCGCCGCCACGGGAGGCCGTCCCAGTAGCGGCACCCCAACCGCGCTCTCCCCGGAAGAGCGCCGGGCCGAGCCCGTTCCTCGTCGCGGGGCTTGCACTCGTCGCCGGCGTCTTCGCGGCCAAACTGGTCGACTGGAGGGGACATGCCCATCCACGAGACTGACGGCGGCACAGCCGGCCCGGGCCTGGGCGCGGCGGCCAAGCAGGTCGCGGAGCACGCGAGCGCGCTCGCCAGGTTGGAGCTCGAGCTGGCCGCGCTGGAGGTCGGACGGAAGGTCAAGGCGCTCGCAATCGGGCTCGGGCTCGGGCTCGGAGCCGTGCTCTTCCTGCTCTTCGCGCTCGGCTTCGCGCTCGCGACGGCGGCGGCCGCGATCGCCCTCGTCGTCTCGACCTGGCTCGCGCTCCTGATCGTGACCGGAGGGACACTCCTGCTTGCACTCGTGCTCGCCGGCCTCGCGCTCGGCCTCTTCAAGAAGGGAACGCCGCCTCTGCCGAAGCAGGCCATCGAGGAGGCCAAGCTCACAACGGAGGCGATCAAGTCAAAATGACCGCCAACGGGCGAACGCCGGAGCAAATCCGGCGGCAGATCGAATCGGAGCGGGAGCGCCTCGCGACCGCCGTCGACTCACTACGCGACGGGATGGACGTTTCCGCCAAGCTCCGGAAGAACCTGCCCATCGTCGCCGGAGCGGCGCTCGCCGCGGGCTTCGTGCTGGCGGGCGGGATCGGGGCAACGGTTCGCCTGGTTTTCCGCAAAGGGCGGGAGGGGACGACCAAGGCACGTGTCGGCCGTTTCTCGCTCGTCGACCGCGATTAGACGCCTTCTGTCGGATTGGCCGGCCGCGTTCAGGCGCGCCGGCAGGGACTTCCTCGCCGACGACTGCATGGGGCTCGCCCAGGAGATCGCCTACAGCTCGCTGCTGGCCTTCATCCCCGCCGTCGTTTTCGGCCTCGGCTTGATCGGCCTGCTGGGCGCCTACGACTCGCTCAGGAGCTTCCTCGACCCGATCACCCCGCACTCGGTCAGTACCTTGATCGACACGCTGCACCGGGACACCTCCGGGACCGGAGCCTCCCTCCTCGCGCTGCTGCTAGGAGGCGCAGGTGCCGTCTGGGCCGCGAGCGGCGCGATGGGCGCCGTGATCAAGGCCGTCAACCGCGCGCAGGGAATCGACGAAACGCGCCCGTTCTGGAAAGTTCGCCTCGTGGCGATCCTACTCGTCGTCGTGAGCGCGATCGCTGCCGTCGGGATGCTGGCCCTGATCGTCGTAGGGGCGCCCCTCGGCCGGGCGATCGCCGACCGGGCGAGCCTGGGCAGCGCCTTCGACGTCGTCTGGGGAATCCTCCGCTGGCCCGCGGCGTTCTGCATCATCCTCGTGTTCTTCGGGCTCGTCTACTACCTCGCGCCGAACAGGCGACCCCGAAACTGGCGCTGGATAACGCCCGGATCACTCTTGGGTGGCCTGCTCTGGATCGCCCTCTCGGGCCTCTTCGCGCTCTATACGGCCTTCGCGGGGTCGTACAGCAAGACCTACGGAACGCTCGCGACCGGGATCGTGCTCCTGCTCTGGCTCAACTACTCGGCGCTCGCGCTGTTGTTCGGGGCGGAGCTCAATGCCGAGCTCGAGCGCCAGGCCGACGTCAGACGCCCTTGAAGCTTCCCTTCATGGTCGTCGGATGCGCGTCGCAGCGATAGCGGTACGTCTTCCCCTTCTTGAACGTCACGGTCCAGGTTGCGTTGCCCTTGAACCGGATTCCGGTCTTCTTGCTGATTCCGGGGCCGTACAAGTGGAAGTTGTGGATGGACGCCTTGTCCGCGACCAGGATCTTGTACTTCCCCGCCTTGACCTTCTTCACCGGGCTCCCCGACTTCGTCTTCAGCGAGATCTTGAAGCCCGGGCCGACGGTTGCCTTGAGCGTTCCCGGCTTCGCGGGCGGAGGCGGAGGCGGCGGCTGAACCGCGCCCACGGTGAAGGTGCCGTTCATCGAACCCGGATGGGCGTCGCAATGAAACTGATACGTGCCGTCGGTGAACGTCACCGACCACTGCACGTTCTCGACGAGGTCGACGTTGGTCTTCTTCTCGACTCCCGAGCCGAACAGGTGGAAGTTGTGATCGGGTGACTTGTCCTGGACGTTGATGGTGTAGGTGCCCGCGTCCAAATGGGTGACCGTCGCGCCGCCGGAAGTCTGGAGGGAGATCGAGAATCCGGGCCCCACCTCCGCGTTCAGCACCGGATCCGCAGCCGACGATGTGCCGGGAAGTAGCAGGGCAAGAGCCGCCGCGCCCGCGCAGAGCGCGGCGAGGCCGAGCAGGGCGCGTCGATACGTCGTGCCAGTCATCACTCCACTATACGAGCGAGGCATGGGTTCGGATTCAGCCCGTCCGCAGTTCGGCGCCGAAGCGCTTCTCGAGCGCAGTTGCGATCCGCTCGCGCAGCGCCGCCGCGTCCTCGTCGGAGAGCGTCCGCTCGGGCGACTGGAACGAAACGGCATAGGCGATGGACTTGCGTCCTTCGCCCACCTGTGGGCCTCGGTAGACGTCGAAGGCGCGCATCTCGCGCAGCTCCGGGCCGGCCGCCTCACGCGCGGCTTCGACGAGCTCGCCCGCCGGAACGTCCTCGGGCACAACGAAGGCGAGATCCTGCCGCACCGGCGGATACGTGATGACGTCTTCGTAGACGATCCGCTCCGGAACAGCCTCGAACAGCTCTCCGAGATCGAGCTCGAAGGCGCTCCAGGTCCCGTCGAGCAGCGTCGGATGAAGCTCGCCGAGCCACCCCGGCCCGATTCGCGCCGCCCTGCCCGGATGGAGCAGTTCCTCCTCCGCGGGGACGAAACCGGAGTCGACGTGGAGGGCTTCGCACAGCGTTTCGACGATGCCCTTGATCCGGAAGAAGTCGCCCTCCACAACCCCACCCGCGTGCCACTGCTCATCCGGCCCAGGCAGGTAGACGCGGGCGATCTCGAACAGCGCAACGTCGTGGTTTCCGGCATCGAGGTTGTGGCGAACCGCCTCGATCAGGCTGGGAGCGAGCCGCGTGCGCAGCTCGGCCAGCTCTGCGGTGAGCGGCATGGGGAGAGCCAAGGCCTTCGGGTCCGCGCCCACCGCGACGAGGCTGGGCGTGTAGGCCTCGGAGAGGCCGCAGCCGACGAGGACGTCCTCGACGAGCCTGCGCAGCCTTTGCTCCCGTGTCAGGCGACCGAACATCTCCGTGCGCATGGGAAGCGTGGAAGGGATCCGGTCGAGCACCGTGCGCGCAACCTCCTCGACGACGTCGATCTCCCGGGTCACGTCCCGCGCGCGCCAGGTCGGAACGGTGACGAGCCAGTCGTCGCTCACCTCGAACCCCAGGCGCTCGAGTGTCGAGCGCTGCTCGTCTGGAGGAACCGCGAGCCCGTTCACGGCGTCCACCCGCTCGGGCCGCAGCCGCACGACCGGGCGCGCCGGCAGCTCGTCGTGGACGTCCGTCTCGCCGACCCACTCGGCGCCCGCGTGCTCCACGAGCAGCTCGGTCGCATACACGGCGGCCTGCTCGGCGACATAGGGGTCGATCCCCTTCTCCCAGCGGGCGGAGGCCTCGCTGCGCAGCCCGAGCCGCTCCGACGTCTTGAGGATCCCGAAGGGCTCGAAGTTCGCCGACTCGAGCAGCACGTCCGTCGTCTCCTCGCCGATCTCGCTCTCGGCGGAGCCCATCACGCCGGCGATCGCCACCGCTTCTTCGGCGTCCGCGATCACGAGGTCCTCGGGACCGAGCTGCCGCATCACCCCGTCGAGCGTGCGGATCTCCTCCCGTTTGCGCGCCCGGCGGACGACGATCCTCCCCTCGCGCAGCTTGGACCGGTCGAAAGCATGCAGCGGATTGCCGAGTGCGTGCATGACGTAGTTGGTGATGTCGACGACGTTCGAGACGGGACGCATCCCGGCGCCGGAAAGGCGCGCCTTCAGCCAGAGAGGAGATGGACCGACGCTCACCGAGCGGAAGGCCCGCCCGACGTAACGGGGGCAGCGCTCGAGGTCATCGATGCTGACGTCCACCGGCTCGATGCCGCGGGCAGGATCCCGGCCGGGCGGCGGGGCGAGTTCGAGCTGCCACAGCGCTGCGACCTCGCGCGCGAGCCCGTACACCGACAGGAGGTCCGGCCGGTTGGGGGTCGTTTCCAGCTCGACCACGACATCGGCGAGGGGCAATACGTCGGACAGTGGCGTGCCGGGCTCTCCGTCTTCGAGGACGAGGATGCCGGTGTGGTCGTCACCGATCTGGAGCTCCCGCTCGGAAAGGATCATCCCGTCGGAGGTCTCGCCGCGCAGCGTCGCCTGCTCGAGCTTTTGCCCATCCGGTAGAACGGCGCCGGGCAGCGCGACGGCGACGGTCGCCCCGGTGCCGAAGTTCCAGGCCCCGCAGACGATCTGGCGCGGCTTTCTCTCCCCCACGTCCACCCGGCACAGCTGGAGCCGGTCCGCATTCGGATGCTTGCCGGCCTCGAGGACGCGTCCGACCCGGTAGAGATCGAGGTTTCCATCGGTGTCCGGGACGCCGCGCCTCTGCACCCGGCCCACCTGCGCGGTCGAGAGCGTAAGACGCTCGACCAGCTCCGCGAGCGGCATGTCGAGCGGGACGTACTCCTTGAGCCAAGAGAGTGGGACGAGCATCACGTGTTCGGGTCGGTGACAGAGGGCACCGCAGGGCGGCGAAAAGCAAGCCGGGCGAGGACGCAGGGAGCGTTCGTATCCGGAGGATACGGGCGCGACCGAGGACAACGCCCGGCGCCGCTTTGCAGCCGCCAGGCGGTGGTCGATGGCATCGGCCCGAGCACGCTCAAAACTGCCTCGTTACGCGCAGGTCGCCGCTCCAGAGCTCGCGGATGTCGGGGACGCGGTGGCGAAGCTGGGCGATCCGCTCCAGCCCCCACCCGAAGGCGAAGCCCGACACCTGCTCGGGGTCGTAGCCGACGAACTCGAGCACGTTGGGGTCGACCATCCCCGCGCCGCCAACCTCGATCCAGCCCTCGTACTCGCACACGCGGCAGCCGCGCTTGTCGCAGACGAAGCAGGAAACGTCGGCCTCGATGGACGGCTCCGTGAAGGGGAAAAAGCTCGTCCGGATCCGTGCCTCGCGATCATCGCCGAAGAGCCTTCGCAACAGCAACTCCACTGTCCCCTTCAGGTCGGCGAGTGTGATTCCCCGATCGACGGCGAGGCACTCGACCTGAAGGAAGATCGGGTAGTGCGTCGGGTCGACGGTGTCCCGCCGGTAGACCCGCCCGAGCGAGACCATGTACACCGGCGGCTCGCGGTTCTCCATTGCGTGGATCTGGGCCGGCGACGTCTCGGTGCGCAGGACGAGCTTGTCGCTGAGGTAGAGCGTGTGCAGCGGCGAGCGGGTCACGTGCGTGGCCGGCATGTTGAGCGCGTCGAAGAGGTAGCGCGGGGTCTCGATCTCCCGGCCGTCGACGACTTCGTAGCCCAGGCCGAGGAACGTGTCCTCGACCTCGCGCCGGATCTGGGTGATCAGATGGAGATGGCCGCGGGGAACCGGCGTCCCGGGCAGAGTCACGTCGAGCGGCTCGGCCGCCAGCTCGTGCTCGAGCCCGGCGCGCTCGAGCTCCGCGCGACGTTGCTCGACCGTCTGCTCGAGCTGCTCGCGAAGCTGGTTCAGCGCCATTCCGCCCTCGCGGTCACGCACTTCGCGTAGCGCCTGCTTGAGCTCGCTCTTCCGGCCGAGGTAGTGGACACGCGCCGAATCGAGCTCCTCGAGCGTCGACGAGCGCGAAATCGCGCTCAGGGCCTCTGATTCAAGCGCTTTCGCGTCCATCGAGCGAATGTATCATCGGCTCCTCGTGCGGACGGACGCGCCCGGGGCCACCATCCTCCTCCCCACTGCGAGCGTATCGGGGAAATCCGTACGCGTGTGAGCCAAGAGTGAGTCGAAAGACCATCGGGCGAGCGAGCCCCTACGACGCGATCGCATCGCTCTACGACCGCTGGAGCCGGAGCGTCGTAGAAGACGTCCCCTTCTACCTCACCGAGGCGCGCCGGTCCGGCGGCCCGGTCGTCGAGCTCGCCGTCGGGACCGGAAGAATCGCGATCCCGATCGCCGAGGCCGGGATCGCGGTCATCGGCGTCGACTCCTCCGAGGTGATGCTCGCGACGTGCCGCGAGCGTGCGCTCGCAAGAGGGGTGGCGGAGCTTGTCGACCTGCGCTTCGGCGACCTGGCCTACCCACCGGTCTCGCAGAGCGTTCCTCTCGTCATCTGTCCCTTTCGCTCCTTCCTCCACCTCAGCGACGACGACGAACGGCGGCGGGCCCTTCGCTCGGCCCACGACATCCTTGTTCCCGGCGGCCGGCTGGTCTTCGACGTCTTCACGCCGAAGCGCGACGACATCGCGGAAACACATGGGCGTTGGCTCGAGCGGGAGCCGGGTATCTTCGAGTTGGCCGAGTGGGACACGCGAACGCGCACTCTCACGCTCGCCGTCCGTGACGAGACGGCCGAAGCCACGCTCCGGCTGGCCTGGCGCTCGCCGAGCGAGTGGCGGACGCTGCTCGAGGACGCGGGATTCGTCGTCGAGGCCTGTTACGGCTGGTTCGACCGGACACCGTACGAGGGCGGCGAGGACACGGTCTGGATCGCGTCCCGCCCGGACGGTTTAGAGTCGTCTCCATGACCTGGGTGATCTTGGCCGTGATCGTGGGCGTCGCGCTGCTGATGCTCATCTTCATCGTCGTGCTCTACAACCGTCTCGTGCGGCTGCGCAACCGCACGCAGAACGCGTGGGCGCAGGTCGACGTCCAGCTCCGCCGGCGCTACGACCTGATTCCGAACCTGGTCGAGACGGTCAAGGGCTATGCCTCGCACGAGCGGCAGACCTTCGAAGAGGTGACGAAGGCGCGCACGGCCGCCCAGCAGGCGCAGACCGTGCCCGAGCAGGCTCAGGCCGAGAACGTGCTGACCGCCGCGATCGGCCGTCTCTTCGCCGTCGCCGAGCAGTATCCGCAGCTGCGTGCGACCGAGAACTTCCAGCAGCTCCAGGCGTCGCTGCAGGACACCGAGCAGAAGATCGCCGTCTCGCGACAGGTCTACAACGACACGGTGCTCACCTACAACAACGCCATCCAGACGGTGCCGACGAACGTGATCGCGGGCATGTTCAATTTCGCGACCAGGGAGTTCTTCGAGATCGAGGAGCCGGCGCGGGAGGCACCGCAGGTCCAGTTTTGACCCGCGCGGCTGTCGTCGCGGCCGCATGCGCCTGCGCGCTCCTGCTCGCCTCTCCCGCCGCGGCCAAGGAGTTCACGCTTCCCGCGGCCAACGTCCATGTCAGGGTCGAGCCGAACGGCGCGCTGCAGGTGGCCGAGCGGATCACCTTCGACTTCGGCGGCACCTTCAGCGGCGCGTTTCGCGAGATCCCGCTCAGAACGGGCGAGCGCATCGACGACATCACGGTGTCCGAGCACGGCCGTCGCTACAAGCCCGGGGCCTCGGCGGAGCTCGGCAGCTCGGGAGCACCAGACACGTTCGGGGTCGCGCGCACGGAGAAGGGAGTCCGGATCGTCTGGCACTACAACGCCGCCTACCAGAACCGGACCTTCACGGTCGGCTACCGGCTGAGCGGCCTGGCCGTGGTCTATGACGACGTCGTCGACGTCAACTTGAAGGTCTGGGGAAGCGAGTGGGCGGTCGGGCTCGACAAACTGACCGCATCGGAGAGCCTGCCGAAGCCCGCTTCAGGCCCCTCGTACCGCGTCTGGGGAGCTCCTACCTACGTCCGCGGCGTGGTGACGCGCCGCCCTCACCGAGCGACTCTGCTCGCGGTCGATGTTCCCAGCCACCAGTTCGTCGAGCTACGTGTGGTCTTCCCACGCGGGCTGCTCTCCTCGACCTCGGGAGCGCAGGTCAGGCCCGGGAACGCGCTCGCGCGCATCGTCGCCGAGGAGCGCGACTCGGCGGCCTCCTTCGAGCACGACCGGCAGCAGATCAGAGATGCCGTCGACCACATCTGGCGCACGATCCTGATCCTGATCGCGCTCGCCCTCGGTCCTGCCGCCGCGATCATGACCGCCGTCTACTTCATCTACGGACGAGAGAGGAAGAGCTCCTACGACCGCGAGTACGAACAGGAGCCGCCCACGGAGCTCGAGCCGGCTCTCGTCCCCATCCTCGTCCGGCAGGGCGGCACGCCGGGATCGCTCGAGTTCACCGCCACGCTCTTCGACCTGATCCGCCGCGGGCGTTACAAGGCGACGCAGGTGATGACGGACAAGAAGGTGTGGAAGGGGATCAAGCGCGAGCAGGTCGCCGACCTCGAGCTCACGAAGGGAGAGGGCGGCGGTCTGACGCCGTTCGAGCAGGACGTTGCGGACGTGGCAGACGGAGTGATCGCCGGCAAGTCGGAGCGGCTCTCGAACTTCCGCGACAAGATCGAGGACGACCGCACGGGGAACAGCAAGCGCTTCACCTCGTTCAAGTCCCACGTGCACGAAGCGGTCGAGCAGAACAGTTGGTTCGAAGACCAGGGCGCCAAGATCCTGGCTGCGGCGATCGCGGTGTTCGCGGTCGCGGCGGCCGTGATGCTGTGGGTTGGGATCGACGGCTTCCGGGCGGTGGCACCGCGCTGGTCCGATGTTGTATTGATCGCGCTCGGCGCCTGCGCCGCCGTCAACGCCGCGCTGCTCGCGCTCGGCGCAGCGCGCGTGCGACTCTGGCGGCGGCGAAGGCCGGCAGCCGAGGCGCAGGCCGAGCGCTGGGATGCCTTCCGGCGTTACCTCACCGACTTCCCGCGCCTAAAGGACGCTCCCCCGGCCACGCTGGAGCTCTGGGAGCGCTACCTCGTGTACGGCATCGCCTTCGGAATCGCCGAGCGGGTGCTACAGGGAGCGCAGCTGCACATGCCCGAGGAGCTGCACCATGCCTCCACGATCTACTGGATCAGCCCGACCGGCGATCTCGGCAGCGGCGCCAGCTCTCTTGGAATCTCAGATCTCGCCGCCGGGTTCGGCTCGGCGCTCACGCCTCCGTCCTCGAGCGGGTCGAGCGGCTTCGGCGGGGGCTTCTCGGGCGGCGGTGGCGGAGGCGGAGGCGGCGGTGGCGGAGGAGCCTGGTAAGAGCTACTTGCCCCAGTCCGGCGGTGGACTGAGCAGCTCGGGAGCCGTCGTCCAGACGTCTCGCATCTCCGCGCAGCGCCCGTCAGGCGCAAAGCGCATGACAATGCACCCGGCGAGGGTGAGGTCGAAGCCGTCCTCGCGCATCGCCGCCCAGTATTCGACGGCCGCACGGTCTTCCTCGACGACCGGCTGCCCAAAATGCGGCTCGACGTTTTCCTCTTCCGAGAAACTCCTGCGCGTGTACTCGCGCACGTCCTCCGGCTCCCGGAATGGATGTGAGCGGAACTTGCAGTCCTCGGTGAAGAGTGCCGTTGCGGCCTCGGCGTCGCCCGTGCGCCACGCCTCTGCGTAACGCTTCAGCCAGCCCTCGACGTCAGCGCGCTTCGTCATGCGCGCATTCTCTCGTAGAGCGCGATCGCGCCGGCGGCGGCGACGTTCAGCGACTCCGCCTGCGGGGCGAGCGGGATCGAAGCCGTTTCGTCACAGGACGCGGCGACATCCTCGGGCAGCCCCTCGCGCTCGGCGCCGAGCACGAACGTCGTCGGGCCCGAAAGGTCGAGCTCCGAGAGCGGCCGCCCTCCTCGCGGAACAAGCCCGACCCTCTTTCCGGGGGCATCGTCGAACTGTCCCAGGGGCACACGGAAGATCGAGCCCATAGAGGCTCTCAGCGCCTTCGGGCCGGTTGGATCGGCGCAACCCGACGAGAGGAGCACTGCGGCGCCGAAGGCATCCGCCGTGCGGATGAGCGTTCCTACGTTCCCCGGGTCCGCGACCCGCCACAACGCAAGGCCGGTCGCCTGCGGCGTGGGCTGCCGGAGGTCTGCTCGGCGAAAGACGGCGACTACACGCGGGGGATGCGCGAGGGTCGAGACCGCCGCGAGGAGCTCCGACTCGACGTCCTCGCCGGCCACGAGCACGTCGACCGGCTCGGCGCCGGCCGCCCGCCCCGCCTCGACGAGGTCCTCTCCCTCGCAAACGAACAGCCCCAGCCGCTGTCGCTGCGCGCGGCTTTGCAGCCGCCGAATCAGCTTGAGCCGCGGATTGGAGGCGGACGTGATCACAAGTCGTAATCCAGCCAGGTGCCGTGATAGTCGGCGTGGCCCGCGAACTCATGGCCGCGGCCGGGACGGTAGATGCGCATTCCCCAGGCGCGCGGCTCGTCGCGCGGCCGCCCGCTGGCAACGAAGGCGAGGTCACGGTCCGCCCGCTCGAGAATCTCACGCACGTCGGTACGCGCATCTGGGCTGATGTACTCGAACACGCCTGTCTGGAAGACGAGCGTCAGTCCGTCAGGCGGGAGCGCGTCGAGCACGCCCGGCAGGACGTCGACGAGGTCGCCCGCCACCATCGGCGGCGGGTCGTCCCGCACCGCGTCGATCGCCGCATGCAGGCGCTCGACACGCTCGTCCTGGCCGGGCCAGACGAACGATTCGAGCAGACGGACTCCCTCGTCGGTGGTCACGTCGATCGGCGCACGGTCGATGCCGACGCGCGAGCGAATGTTCAGCCGCGGCTCGAACAGCGCCCGCGGCAGCGGGCGGCGCTCCTCGCCGCGCAACACGAGCGCCGCGTCTGCGGGCCCGTGCGATCCCTCCCCGTACTCGCACCGGTAGCGATCGAACACGAGGTTGAGCCCGGCGCTTGCGCCCAACTCGATTACATCGACAGCCTCGGCGCCGGCGGCGGCATGGAGAAAGAGCGGCAGCAGCACCCACGAGCGCTGCGCCTCGTTCGTCTGCACGTCCTGGCGCCCCACGTACTCGGTGAGGAAATCCTCATGGCGCTCGAGCGGGTCGTCCCACGACGCGTCGCCGGCCAGCACGAGGAAGTGCAGGCCGCCGAGCAGAGCGAGCGCGCCCCGCCCTTCGCCGTAGCGATCGAGGATTCGAGCCGCTACGGGATCGTCGGCGAAGCGCCGGCACAGCTCGGCGTACAAAGGAGAACGCCCCTCGCAGTGACGAGCCTGCTCGAGGAAGGTTGTGCGCGAGCTCACCCTCGGCTCCCGGGGCGCCGCCAGCGGCGTCAGGCGGTAGGCGGGCCGACCTCGTCGGCCCGAGAGGCCGCCGGCCGAGGGCCGAGCGCAGCCTTCGCCTTTTCGGCGATCGCCTTGAAGGCCCCGGGGTCGCTCACGGCCAGGTCGGCGAGCACCTTGCGGTCGAGCTCGATCTCCGCCTTCTTGCAGCCGGCGATGAACTCGTTGTACGACAGCCCCTCCTTGCGTGCGGCCGCGTTGATCCGCACGATCCAGAGCCGGCGGAACGACCGCTTGCGCGCCTTGCGGTCGCGGTAGGCGTAGACGAGCGAGTGGTCAACCTGCTCCTTCGCGTGCTTGTAGCTCGAGTGCTTGAGGCCCCAGTAGCCGCGGGCCTGCTCGAGCACCTTGCGGCGCTTCTTACGGGCGTGTTCCGATCGTTTCACGCGGGGCACTCGCTACCCCCTCCCGAGCAGCTTCTTCGCAGTCTTCTGGTCGCTAGGCGCGACCGGCTGGTCCCGCCGCCCGCGCTTCCGCTTCCCTGGGCGGCTCTTCACCAGATGACCCGGAGGCGTTGTCCGGTGGCGCCGGCGGCGCAAGATCTTCCCCGCCGCGCTGACTTTGAACCGCTTCTTCGCTCCCCTGTGTGTCTTCTGCTTTGGCATCGGTTTTTGCAACTCCTGCGTTGGATGTCGGCCCGAGCACCATGACCATGTTCCGGCCGTCGAGAAGCGGCGGCGACTCGATCATCCCGATGTCGGCTACGTCTTCTGCGAGCCGCATCAGCAGGTCACGCCCCCGTTCCGGATGCGATGTCTCGCGCCCCCGGAACATGATCGTGACCTTGACCTTCGCCCGCTGGTTGAGAAAGCGAACGACGTGCCCCTTCTTGGTCTCGAAATCGTGACGTCCGATCTTCGGTCTGAGCTTGATCTCCTTTACGTGGATCTGGGACTGGTGCTTGCGTGCGAGCTTTGCCTTCTGCTCCTGCTCGTAGCGGTACTTGCCGTAATCCATCACCCGCGCGACTGGAGGATCGGCCTGGGAGGCGACCTCCACGAGGTCGAGGTCCTTGTCGTGCGCGTAGTCGAGCGCCTCGCTCGTATCCTTGATTCCGATCTGGCTCCCATCCTCGTCGACCAGCCGCACGCGAGGGGCGCGGATGGCTTCGTTGATTCGAGCCTGCGGGACCGGGCGGACTGGCTCTACGTGCCGCCTCGGCCTCAAAGGGCTTTCATCTAGCTGCTGCTTCCTCCTTTACGAACGACAAGACCGCTGCATCGAGCGATCCCATTCCCGTCTTTCGACTCGGTTGAACCTCCGCGGAGCGCGTCCGGCTCGGGAGGTGAGGAACGGGTTCGCTCCTACTCAGGCTTCTACCTTAGCAACCAAATCGCGTAGCAGTTCGTCGAGGCTCTGCGTCGACTGTGCGCCGCCTCGCTCACGCACCGCCAGGGACTCGTCGGACTCGCGATCGCCGTAGACGATCACGTAGGGGATCTTCTCGATCTCAGCATCGCGGATCCGCTTGCCGATCGTTTCCTCGCGGATGTCCGTCTCGGCGCGCACGCCGTCCTCCTCCAGGCGCTCGACGACGCCGGCCGCCGCCTCACGATGGCTGTCGCCCACGGGCAGGACGCGCACCTGCACGGGAGCGAGCCAGAAGGGGAAGGCGCCCGCGTAGTGCTCGATCAAGATGCCGATGAAGCGCTCGAACGACCCGTAGAGCGCGCGGTGGATGACGTACAGCTCGTGCTCGGTGTTGTCCGCGCCGACGTAGGTGAGGCCGAACCGCGACGGCATCTGGGAGTCGAGCTGGATCGTCCCCATCTGCCACTTGCGGCCGAGCGCGTCGTCCATGAACAGGTCGATCTTCGGGCCGTAGAACGCGCCCTCGCCCGGGGCCAAGGTGTAGGGGATCTCGTTCAGGCGCAGCGCCTCCTCGAGGGCGGCCTCCGTCATGTCCCACTGCTCGTCGGTTCCGATCTTGTTGTCCGGACGCGTGGACAGCTCGGCGCTCGCGTTCATGTCGAACAGCTCGTACGTGTAACGCGCGAAGTCCACGCAGGCGGCGATCTCGTCCTGGATCTGCTCCTCGGTGCAGAAGATGTGCGCGTCGTCCTGCGTCACGATGCGAACGCGGAGCAGACCGTGGAGAGTTCCCGGCAACTCGTCGCGGTGCAGCGACGCCGCCTCCGCGTACCGCAGCGGCAGCTCCTTGTAGCTGCGCGGGCGGCTCCCGAACAGGAGCATGTGGCCGGGGCAGTTCATCGACTTCATCGCGAACAGCTGGCCGCGAACGTCGACCTTGAACATCAGGTCCTCGTACTTGGGGAAGTGGCCCGACGTCCAGAACGTGTCGGCGTCGTAGATGATCGGCGTCCGCACCTCGAGATATCCACGCTTCGCGTTTTCTCTCGCGCGGATCCGTTCGAGCATCTGCCAGATCACCATCCCCTTCGGATGCCAGAGCGGCGAGCCCGGCGAGTGCTCGGAGAAGTGATAGAGGTCGAGGTGCGGGCCGAGCCGACGGTGGTCGCGGCGCTTCGCCTCCTCCAGCCGCTCGAGGTGCGCGTCGAGGTCGGCCTGCGAGTAGAAGGCGGTGCCGTAGATGCGCGTCAGCTGCGGATTGTGCTCGTCGCCCCGCCAGTAGGCGCCCGCCAAGCCGGTGAGCTTGAGCGCCTTGATCGGCCGCGAGTCCTGCAGGTGCGGGCCGCGGCAGAGGTCGGTGAAGTCGCCCTGCGTATAGAACGTGATGGGCTCTGCCGCCTCTGCGACGAGCTCGACCTTGTACGGCTCGTCCTGCTCCTCGAAATAGCCGCGTGCCTCCTCGCGGGAGACCTCGCGGCGGTCCCAGGAACGCCCTTCCTTCAGCTCACGGCGAATCTCATCCTCGATCCGCTCGAGGTCATCCTCGACGATCGGCTCGGGGAAATCGAAGTCGTAGTAGAAGCCGTTCTCGATCGGCGGCCCGATTGCGATCTTGACGCCGGGAAAGAGCCGGCGAACGGCCTCCGCGAGGAGGTGCGCGCTCGAGTGACGGAGCACGTAGAGGGCGTCGGGGTCGTCCGTGTCGCGCGTTGTCAGGATCTGGATCTTCTCGCCGTCGAAGAGCGGCAGCCTGAGGTCCTTGACGGCGCCGTTCGAGCGCACGAGCACGGCCTCCTTGGCCAGCTTCGGGCCGATCGCCGCGGCCGCGTCGAGACCGCTCGCGCCGTCGGGAAGCTCCAATTCCGAGTTGTCGGGGAGAATGACGCGCATGTCAGAGGAGAATACTCAGGCACCCCGCGAGGACGATCGCAACGAGCTGATCGAGGACGAGTCGCCGAGCCCCGATCCGGACGAGGTCGATCCGGAGCGCGACGACGACGATCCCGAAGCCGACTAGCGCACAGCAGCGTCGCGCAGCTCAGCCGGCGCCTTCAGCCAATACGACTCCCGTAGCCACTCCAGTGCCGCCTCGAGCGACTCCTCGTCCGTCACCGCGGCGGTGATCCAGCCGTAGCGCCCGACGTAACGCGCCCTGCTGACGAACGGAAGCAGGTGCGCTATCTCCCGCTCCTCGGCGGTCAGCTTCACGGTCAGCTTCACGCTGCCTTCCTCCTCCCACATCGACGCGAACATGCGGTTCTCACCCACCTTGAAGACCGGGTGGCCCCAGGGCTCGTCCTCGTAGGTCTCGGGCAGCGAGAGCGCGAGCGCCCGAATGCTGTCGGCGAAGGTCACGCCGTCAGGCGGCGACCGTGAAGACCGGCGTCCCAACGTGGACCCGGTTGAAGACCCACTCGGCGTCCGGGATGTACATCCGGATGCAGCCGTGGGACAGGGAGTAGCCGAGCGAGGCCGGGTCGGGCGTCCCGTGGATGCCTACTCCCGGAGCGGACAGCCCCATCCAGCGCGTGCCGAGCGGGTTGCCCGGTCCCGGCGGGATCGGCTTCGCGCCTTGCGCCCAGGGAGCGTTCGGCGGGGGGATCCACCACGGGTTCAGCTGCATCTCGACGATCGTCCACTGGCCGCTCGGGGTCGGATACGCGGCCTGCCCCGTTGCGACGGTGAAGGTGTGATCGAGCCTCGGGCCCTGATAGAAGAGCAGGTGGTGTGAAACCGTCTCGACGACGATCACCGGGCCGAAGTTCGCGCGTGTGATCGCCGGCTGGACGTGCCGGGCCGCGAACGGGATAGGCGCGCGCTGGGTCGGCTGGAGCGCGCGGACGATGCGCGCCTTCATCTTCTTCTGATCCACCTTCAGGCCGGGGCGAGCCGGAGTGATCAGCGGACGGACATTGGAGAGGCCGACGAGCTGCGAGTTCTTGGCAGGGCGGGCGAGATGCCCGTTGAGGTCGGAGACGTACTTGTCGAGTCGGTCTTGCGCGACACGGATCGGGAGGGAGACGTGATGGCCGCGACGTGCCTTAAGAGCCCAGGTCACTGAGCGGCCGATCTCCGCGGAGGCGCCGATCTCCGAAGGCGCGACAGTCCAGCGCTTCTGATCGAAGACGAAGTGCAGGTCGCGGTCGAAGCGCTGGCGAAGACGAGTGCGCGCGGTCTCGGCGTTGAGGCCTCCGACCTTGAGCCCGCCGATCGTCACTCCCTTGGCGATCGGAGGCAGCGGACGCTCCGCGCTCGGCGCAGCCGCCGCGACGGCGACGAACGCGATTGGGAGAAGGACGATCAGACGATTCATGTTGGTGTTGATCTTAGGCGTGAAATCGGCTGCTTGCAGAACTTTCCACAGTATCCACGGCCGATGCCCGCGCCAATAGGCCTGTCATCGCCGGACGTCTGTGGATTCTGTGGAAAACCGGGCGAGACAGGGACCGCTCGGGGCCGCGAAGTCGTGCAGTGTAGTCGCATCGCACAGAGGATTCCAGCCCTACCCGCACAGTCTCTGTGCAAAGAGCGGGAAAAGCGTGCGCAGTTGCAGTGCGCAGTTGCAGTGTGGTATTCCTTGCCGTGTGAGGGGGGTCAGCCGCTTTTTGCTTCCGGGGCTCTTGGCGAGCCTCATGCTGCTCGTCGTCAGCTCGGCGCAGGCCTCGCCGGGGGCGCTCGACACGAGCTTCGGCACCGGCGGCAAGGTGCTCACCTCTTTCGGGACTCCCGACGACGAGGCCGACGATGTCGCCCTCCAGAAAGACGGGAAGATCATCGCAGCGGGCTACGCGTGGATCGGCGGACACGGTGACTTCGCGCTCGCGCGCTACAACGCGAACGGCTCGCTCGACACGACGTTCGGCACGGGCGGAAAGGTCACGACCGCGGTCTCGCCGCTCAACGACTGGGTCAACGCGATCGCGATCCAGCCCGACGGGAAAATCGTGGCCGTCGGCTACTACCAGGTCACCGGGGCCAGCAAGTTCGTTGTTGTCCGCTACAACGCGAACGGTTCGCTCGACACGGGCTTCGGGACCGGCGGGGACACGGTCACCGCAATCGGACCGAACGTCAGCGCTTACGCCGTGGTCTTGCAGCCGGACGGCAAGATCGTCGCGTCCGGGTACACCTACGACGGCACCAATTTCAACTTCGCGCTCGTCCGGTACAACGCCGACGGCTCGCTCGACTCGAGCTTCGGCACCGGAGGAATCGTCATCACCGCCGTCGGGAGCCCGGCCGACGGCTACGCATACGACCTCGCCCTACAGCCGGACGGGAAGATCCTCGCCACGGGCTACACGCGCGTCGGATCCACCTATTCGTTCGGCCTCGTCCGTTACAACGCGAACGGGTCGCTCGACACGAGCTTCGGCTCGGGCGGCATGGTGACGACGGCGTTCCCCACCGCCACCATCGGCGCCCTCGCGAGGGCCGTCGACCTTCAGCCGGACGGCAAGATCGTCGTCTCCGGCTGGCTCTTCATCGATAGCCAGCACCAGGACTTCGGAGTTGCCCGTTACAACCCCGACGGCGCGCTCGACACGAGCTTCGGGACGGGCGGCAGGGTCACCACGAGCGTTGGCGTACGGGCAGTCGGCATCGACGCCAAGCTGCAGCTGAACGGCAAGATCGTCGTCGCCGGTTACAACCGCGAGACGTCGACCTCGCCGTTAACGTTCGCGCTCGTCCGCTACCTGCCCAACGGCTCGCTCGACCCGACCTTCGGCACCGGCGGCAAGGTGACGACCGCGATCGGCCCCTACGACGACTACATCATCGGCCTCGGGATCCAGCGAGACGGAAAGATCGTCGGCGGGGGCGCGAGCGCGCGGGACACGGCCGGCAACGACTACGACTTCGCGCTCGCCCGCTACCAGGGCGACACCTGCGTCGTGCCCAAGCTCAAGGGCAGGAAGCTGGCCCGCGCAAAGAGCCTGATCAAGCAGAACACCTGCGCGGTCGGCAAGGTCAAGAAACGCTTCTCCAAGAAGGTCAAGAAGGGACGCGTGATCTCGCAGAGCCCGGCCGGGGGGACGAAGGTCGCATCGGCAAGCCCGGTGAACCTCGTTGCGAGCAAGGGCCCGAAGAGGCACTAGACGCGCCGCGGCGCATGTGGGATGCTTCCGCCAGTCAAAAGGGGGGAGCTCATGTCCAAGCGCCTATTGGTTGTACCTGCGTTCCTGCTCGCGCTGCTGGTGGTCTTCGCCGTTGCCTCCGCGCAGGCGGCGCCGGGCGATCTCGACACGAGCTTCGGCACCGGCGGCAAGGTGGTGACCGATTTCGGCGCCGGCAACGACTACGCGGCCGCCGTGGCGATACAGCCGAACGGCAAGATCGTGGCCGGCGGGGACGCCCAGATCGGCTCGACGCTCGGCTTCGCCGTCGCCCGCTACAACGCGAACGGCTCACTCGACTCGAGCTTCGGAACGGGCGGCAAGGTGACAACGGGGTTCGGCGGTTCGCAAGGCGCCTGGATCGACGGAATTGCGCTCCAGAAGGATGGAAAGATCGTCGCCGCCGGCCAGGGAAGGAGCGGAACGACGGCGGCCTTCGGCCTCGCCCGCTACAACGCGAATGGCTCGCTCGATACCTCCTTCGGCTCCGGAGGCCTGGTTGCGACGACATTCGGAACCGGCAGCACCAGAGTGGACGGAATCGCGCTCCAGCCGGACGGCAAGACCGTGGCGGCCGGTTTCGACAACAACGGCACGAGCTACGAGTTCGCGCTCGCCCGCTACAACGCCGACGGCTCCCTCGACACGAGCTTCGGGACGGGCGGCAAGGTCACGACCGACTTCGGCTTCGGGGCCGACGTGGCGTGGGCGGTAGCGGTACAGCCGGACGGCAAGATCGTGGCGGCCGGGTACGCCTCCGCCACCGGCCGCTACCTCATCGCTCTCGCCCGCTACAACGCCGACGGCTCGCTCGACACGAGCTTCGGGTCGGGAGGAAGGGTCACGACGGCGATCAGCGACCGATACGACCTCGCCTATGCGATGGCCCTCCAGCCGGACGGCAAGATCGTGGTTGTCGGCGAGACTCGGGGCGGCACCGCCACGAAGTACGATGCCGCGGTCCTCCGCTACACGCCGGCGGGCGCCCTCGACACCACCTTCGGCTCGGGCGGCAAAGTCACGACCGCCTATGCCACGGATAACGATGGTTTCGAGGCCGTCGCCGTCCAGCTGAACGGCAAGATCGTCGCCGGCGGGTGGACCAGGCAGGGCACGCCACCTCTCTACGAGGTCTCGCTTGCCCGCTACAACCCGAACGGCTCGCTCGACGCAACGTTCGGCACGGGAGGCAAGGTCGTGACGGTGTGGGGAGGGCACGACGACTACATCACCGGGATCGCGCTTCAGGCTGACGGCAAGATCGTCGGCGTTGGCGCGGCCGACAAGAGCACGACCTTCAGCGACTACGAGTTCGCGCTCGCGCGCTACGAGGGCGACACGTGCACGGTGCCGAAGCTCAAGGGCAAGAAGCTGGCCGCCGCGAAGACTGCGATCAAGCGGGCGACGTGCAAGGTCGGCAAGGTCAAGAAACGCTTCTCCAAGAAGGTCAAGAAGGGACGCGTGATCTCGCAGAAGCCGGCCGCCGGCACCAAGGTGGCGGCCGCCACGCCGGTGAACCTCACGGTTAGCAAGGGCCAGGGATAACGATCGAACGCGGCGACCGGGCCGGGCTTGACAACGGCGTTGACGCGTCACTCGAGCTCTTAGAAACAGCAAGTCCGAGGCGACGCTGACCGGAAACCCGTTGACCGGCGGGGCACAATGTGGTATGGCTCTCGCCAAGCAAAGGGGAGAGTTCATGGAAGTTCGGGGTTTCAGGCGCGTGTCCGTAGTCCCAGCGCTTCTGCTCGCGGTTCTCGTCGTCTTCGCCGTCGCCTCCGCTCAGGCAGCGCCGGGCGATCTCGACACGAGCTTCGGCACCGGCGGCAAGGTGACCACCTCGTTCGGTTCTTTTTACGACGAGATCGACGGGCTCGCGCTCCAGCCGGACGGAAAGATCGTCGCCGGCGGTTACGTCGAGACGAGCTCCACGGATTCCGACTTCGGGCTGGCGCGCTACAACCCGAACGGGTCGCTCGACACGAGCTTCGGCACCGGCGGGAAGGTCACGACGCCCTTCGGGACGGGCTACGACTGGATTGGGGAAGTGGCGATCCAACCGGACGGCAGGATCGTCGCGGCCGGCCGGGCAACCATCGGAGGCGTGACCCAGATCGGGCTCGCGCGCTACAACTCCAACGGTTCGCTCGACACGAGCTTCGGAACCGGCGGGAAGGTCACGACGCCGATCGGGCCCTATGCCCTCGCGCGTTCGCTCGTCCTCCAGCCGGACGGGAAGATCGTCGTCGCGGGCTACGAGTACGACGGCTCCACCGAGCTCTTCGCCGTAGCGCGGTACAACGCGGGCGGCTCGCTCGACACGAGCTTCGGCACCGGGGGCACGGTCACGACCGCGTTCGCGGGCGGCGGCGGCCTCGGATTAAAGGTCCTTCTCCAGGCCGACGGGAAGATGGTCGTCGGCGGCTTCGCGTTCGACGGCAGCAACGACTATTTCGGCCTCGCCCGCTATAACGCGAACGGCTCGCTGGACACGAGCTTCGGGACCGGCGGCAAGGTCACGACGTCCTTCGCCCCCGCCTTCGGCGTGGGGCGCTCGATCGCGCTCCAGGCGGATGGGAAGATCGTCGAGACCGGCTACATCTTCTCCAGCGCGACCGCCTCCTTCGCGCTCGCGCGCTACAACGCCGACGGCTCCCTCGATACGAGTTTCGGCACTGGCGGAAAAGTGACCACGCCGTTTCCGAGCAGCGCCGCGGCGGTATCGTCCACCGTCGAGATCCAGCCGAACGGCAAGATCGTGGCGGCCGACTATGCCAAGACCCCGTCAGGGACCGCGTACGTCTTTGCGCTCGCCCGCTACAACGCCGACGGCTCCCTCGACACGAGCTTCGGAACGGGCGGGACGCTCACGACCGCGATCGGCTCCCACGACGACTACGTCGCCGACCTCATCCTCCAGCCGGACGGCAAGATCGTCGCCGGGGGCGCCACCGAGCTGAACTCAGCCAGCACGGACGCCGACTTTGCGCTCACGCGGTACCTCGGTGATAGCCACACGCTGACCGTGTCCAAGCGCGGAAGCGGCAAGGGCACGGTCGCGAGCACACCTTTGGGAATCAATTGCGGCTCGACCTGCTCGGCTCAGTTCGCCGACGCCAGCTCGGTCATGCTGACCGCGACGCCGAAGTCCGGCTCCGTCCTCTCCGGCTGGAGCGGCGCGTGCTCGGGGAAGAAGAAGACCTGCGAGCTGGCGATGAACGCCGATCGCTCGGCCACGGCCGAGTTCTCGCGCTGCGTCGTTCCCAAGGTCAAGGGCAAGACGCTCGTGAAGGCAAGGAAGGCGATCAAGAAGGCCCACTGCTCCGTCGGCCGAGTCAAGCAGAGCTTCTCCCGCAAGATCGGGAAAGGCCGCGTGAGCGCGCAGAAGCCCAAACCGGGGACGAAGCTGCGCGCGGGCGCGAAGGTCGACCTCACGATCAGCAAGGGCCGGCGCTAGCGATCGACCGCGGCGTCTGCCGCCGTAGTTCGAGGGCAAGCGCGCCAGGCTCACGTTGACGCGGGCGCCGCGGTGTGGTATTCCTCGCG
>WNGA01003219.1_pt1 | contig 24544 bp, 19 predicted proteins | sample 5400061 | NCBI WGS metagenome assembly WNGA01 (sample SAMN13153366, study PRJNA577476) | soil metagenome | isolation source: 100 cm soil or saprolite under grassland replicate 2 | place: USA:California | collected 2016-06-15 | reverse complement strand
CGACCGCAGCAGAACCGCTTCGGCCTTGGGGCGGCCACGCCACCAGCGTTTGGGCTGGGCAGCCAGGCGCCGCTGCTCATGATCTTCGGTGCCCCGAACAACTGGGCGCTCGACAAGAGCGGCAAGCTCGTCAAGGACTTCGAGACCGAGGAATTCAAGGCGGCGGTGGGCTTTGCGCGCGACCTGTGGTCGGCCGGGGTGTACCACCCGGACACGCGCACGTTGAATGGCACCACCCTGTCGACTGCGCTGCGCGGAGGCCAGACGGCGGTGGCTTCGCATTCCTTCGGCGCGCTCATCGCGCAGTGGCCGATATTGGCGACCGAAAACCCGGCCGCGCGCCTGCGGGTGATCCATCCGTTTTCAGCTGATGGCAAGAGCAAGCCGATCTACCACACTGGCCCGAGCAACTTCGGCATGAGCTTCATCAAGAAGGGCAGCGCAGATCGGGTCAAACTGCTATTGCGGGTGCTGAACTACATCGCCTCGCCGTTTGGCAGCCAGGAGTGGGCGCTGTTGAACTACGGCGTTGAGGGCGAGCACTACACGCGCGACGCGCAGGGCATTCCGGCGCTGACCGAAAAGGGCAAGACCGAAGTGGTGAGCACCTGGAAATACATCACCAACAATCCGCAAGTGCTCTTCTCACCGTTCCGCTCGCGGGACTATGCGACGGACATTCAAGCAGACGAGAAGGCACTGGCGGACGTCGCGATCGCGGACCCGACCCTCGGCGTGTTCTCAACGACGTACTCCGCGCAAAAGGCGTTGCTCGACCAGGCGATGAGCGACGGCGTAGCGGACATTGTCGTTGGCCGCAACCAGCTGAGCGATCTCGACGGCCTGGTGAATCAGTGGCGCAGCAGCGGCGGTGAAAAGGCGAGGGGTGAGTACCAGGAGGCGATTGCCGCCGCCGCCAAATAAGCAGAGCGCCAGGCTGTCGCATCCGCCGGAGCTAGACTCGTACGCGATGCGACCACGACTCAAGGTGTGGATCGAGACCGAGGATGGTCGGGTCGCGCTTTCCGAGTGGCGAGTGGGGCTGCTGCGGGCGGTCGCCGAACACGGCTCGCTGGTGGCCGCGGCGCGGTCGCTGGGCATCCCGCATCGCACTGCCTGGCAGCGCGTCCAGGAGATGGAATCGACACTCGGGGTACGTCTGCTAGAGACGATCAGTGGTGGTGTTGGTGGTGGCCGAAGTCGGCTGAGCCCAGCTGCCGAGGACTTCGTGCGACGCTACGACCACCTGCGCGCCGGTCTGGACGACCTGGTCGGGGAACGCTACGCAGAAGGATTCCGCGAATCGACCAGCTGACCCCGCGGCTCTATGATCACTCGTGCATGCAGCTCCGACACAAGCGCTTCGGCGCATTCATGGCGCCCTTCCACTCACCTGCGGAGCACCCGTTACTAGCGCTCGAGCGCGACATGGAGCTGGTTACCTGGCTTGACGAGCTGGCATTCGACGAAGTCTGGGTTGGCGAGCACCACAGCGCTGGCTGGGAGTACATCACCTCGCCTGAGCTCTTTATGGCTATCGCGGCCGAGCGCACGCGGCACATCAAACTCGGCACAGGCGTGGTGAGCCTGCCCTACCACCATCCGCTGCTGGTCGCCGAACGCATGGCGTTCCTGGACAACATGACCCGCGGGCGGGTCCTGTTCGGCGTCGGGCCGGGCGCGCTGGTGACCGACGCCCTGATGCTCGGTGTCGAGCCCACGCACACGCGGCCGATGATGGATGAAGCGCTCGGAGTGATCCTGCGTCTGTTCACGGAGAGTGAGCCGATCACCGTCGAGTCTGATTGGTTCACGCTGCGGGACGCGGTATTGCACCTGCGCCCCTACTCCAAGCCGTACATGCCGCTGGCCGTCGCGTCGATGCAGTCGCCTGCCGGGCCGGTACTGGCTGGCAAGTATGGCGCGGGCCTGCTTTCGATCGGTGTGTTCTTCGGCTTCCGTGGCGCGGTTGATCTGAAGGCGCAGTGGCAGGTTGCGGAGGACGCGGCCGCCGAAGCTGGGCGGACGGTGAGTCGCGATGAGTGGCGGTTGGTCATGCCCATCCACCTGGCTGAGACGCGGCAGGAGGCGATCGCCCAGATCCACGAGCCGGCCACGGCCTGGCTGACGAAGTACCAACGGGACGTCCTGGGCCGACCACTGCCGGAGGGTGTCCCCGAGGAGCACGTGGTGGAAACGCTGGTCGAGCGCGGCAGCTGGCTGGTGGGCACACCCGACGACTGCATCGCGGCGATGGACCGGCTCGACGAGCTGAGTGGCGGCTTTGGCGGCCTGCTCGTGATGGTCCAGGATTGGGCAACACGCGAGCAGCAACGGCGCAGCTTCGAGCTCCTCGCACGGTACGTGATGCCGCGGTACACCGGTGCGTTGGCCGGTGTCGAGGCCGGTCACCGCCTCGGCGTTGCCCAGCAGCTCGATGCGACGCAGGCCATGCGACGCTCCATCGACCAGGCGTTCGAAGCCCGCGAGCGAACGCCCGCCAACGGCCCCGCGACGTAGCCGACGCGCGCCGCCCGGGGGCGATTGGAACCTGCGGTCGAGAGCTGCCCCTAGGGGTGTAGCAGGCTGATGAAAAATCCTTCGACAGGCTCAGGACGGCCCTTCGACAAGCTCAGGGTGAGCGGAGCCGTTCGAAGCCGCTCATGGTGAGCGGAGCCGTTCGAAGCCGCTCATGGTGAGCGGAGCCGTTCGAAGCCGCTCATGGTGAGCTTGTCGAACCATCATGGTGAGCTTGTCGAACCATCATGGTGAGCTTGTCGAATCCAGAGCGGGGACCGCTTTTCATCAGCCTGCTAGGCCAGCCAGGCCTCCCACCACCTCTGGGCCGAGTGCAGGGTCGGCGTGATGTTCCGCACCTTCTGCGTCGCCATCCGACGGTCGGTCGTGGGCGACATCACGATGATGTACACCTCGTCCAGCAGCATGTCGTTCAGGTCCGAGTAGATCTGCTTGCGCTTGGCGGTATCCGGCTCCGTGGTCGCGCGGCCGACCAGTTCGACCGCCCGCGCGTTTGCTGGCGTGGTGAACGCGGAGCTGTTGCCCGTCACGCTCAGCGCGCGGCTCTTGATGAACGAGGTGCCAGGATCGAGCTGCGCGAACGAACCGCCACCCAGCCAGAAGCCCTGGTATTTCCAGTTGTTGACGATCTCCAGATACGAGGCCGTGTCCTGTGGCTTGAGGGTGAGCGTGATGCCCAGCTTGGCGAAGTCGCTCTGCAGCACCTGGCCGAACGCCGATAGCTCGGCATTGCTGTTCTGCATGATGACGTCGCCGGCGATCGAGCCGCTAACACCCGCCGCCTGCAGCATCGTCTTGGCCTTGTCCAGGTCGAACTGGTACGCATTCGCTTTCGCGTCATCGTAGGCGGGCGAGGTCTTTGGCCATGGCAGCGTTGACGGAAACTCCAGGCCCTTCTGCAGCGTGGTGGCCCAGCGCACGCGGTCGATCGCGTAGAGCAGCGCCTGGCGCGCCTTCTTGTTATCCCACGGCGCGACCTGGCAGTTCATGCCGAGGCACGAGAAGTTGCCAGCCGTGAACGGGTAGGGCTGGTATTTCGGGTCGTCCCGCAGACGGATGTAGTCCGTTACCGGGATATTCGCGATGTCCAGCGCGCCGCCCTCGAGCTGGGTGGTCATCGCCTGCGGGTCGGTGATCACCGACATCACGATGCCATCCAGGTACGGCCTGCCCGACTGCCAGTAGTTGGCGTTTTTGGCGAGCGTGAGCGAGTCCTTCGGCTTCCATTCGACGAACTTGAACGGGCCAGTGCCGACGGCCTTGCTGGGATCGCTGGCGCTCGTGGGCTCGGCGATGTTCAGAAACTCGAAGAAGTCGAATGCCAATGGTCGCGGTTTATCGGACTTGAAGATGACCGTGTACTTGTCGGGCGTGTCGATCGACGTCCACCACTTGGCTTCGTCGAGCTGCGTATTGGGCAGGTCGCGCGCGCGCTCGCTGTTGAACTTGACCGCCGCTGAGTCCAGCTCCGCGCCATTGTGGAACTGCACGCCCTTGCGCAGGTTGAACTTGATCGACATGAAGTCAGCGGCGACATCCCAGCTCTCGGCCAGCATGGGCTGGACATTGTGATTGATGTCATATTGGACGAGGCGGTCGTACACGCCGTAGTAGACGTCGGCCAATCGGAAGTGCGGATCGAGGCGATTGACGTCGTCCGCGTTGCCGTAGCGCAGCGTGCCACCCGACTTGGGCTGCCCGGCCGATGCCGCCGCACCAGCCGCGCCCGGGGTCGCGTTGCCGCCCGGTTTGGTCGTGATCGTGGGCGCAGCGGGCGCCGCCGGCCCGCACGCCGCTAGCAGCACGGTGCCCGCGCCCGACGCGATGAGCCCCAGGGCCGCGCGACGGCTCAATCTCAGCGGGTTCAGGTTCGTCGTCATGTGGACAGCCCTCCCGGTCGCCGGCGTCGCTGCGCAAGGCCAGTCTATCGAACGGCCACTCGCCAGCAGCGCGACAGTCGCTCGTCGATCCCGAGGCTCCAATATGTGGTTCGCACGCTGTAGCCTGTGATCGCACAATGGATTCTGGGCCGCGGCCCGAAGACCAACACGAGCAAGGGACAGATCAGATGAGCACCGAAGAGATGCAGAGCGCATTCGCGGCCATGGGCGCGGTCATGCGCGGCGAGCGCGTGCCGGGCGGCAGCCTGGCTGGCAAGGCCGTACGCCAACCGGAGCCGCCCAAGCCCGGCGAATTGAAGCCGACGCCGCAAGAGATCGACGGCCCGTACTTCCGCCTCGGTGCACCCCAGCGTTCAAACCTGCTCGAGCCGGGCGACAAGCCTGAGTTGATTCTGTCCGGCCGCGTGCTCAACGAGATGGGCAAGCCGATCCCGCGGGCCGTCGTCAACATCTGGTCCTCTGATGCCGTCGGGAATTACGACATGCTCGGCTACAAGTACACCGGCTACGTGTTCACCGACGAAGAGGGTCGCTACGAGTTCACCACGATCGTTCCCGGGTGTTACTACCCGCGCGATGCGAAGCACATCCACGTCAAAGTGCAAGGCGTCAGCAGCCCGCTTACGACGCAGTTATATGTCGAGGGTGAGCCCGGCAACGAGGACGACGCGTTCTACACGACCGATCTGCTCGTACGGTGCACCGTCGACGAGCAGGGCACCAAACACGGGACGTTCGACTTCGTGCTCAGGCAGGTCACCGAGAAGGAAAACGTCACGCCAGAGAGCCTCGCAGCGCGAGTCTAGCGGCCTTCCGGCCGCCGCCCGGCTCGGCCCGGCGCGACTTCATAACTACAGCACGGAAGCCGAGCCGGGCGACACCGACGAATGAGCGGAGCGCAGCAGCACCCGCAGCGCCACGAGCGTCAGCCACGCTCGAAGCCACCATGCAGGAAGCCTCCGCTGTCAGCCTGGGCGCGACGCCGTCCAGGCTGGTGAGCGCCTGGAAGCGCACCCACGGCTGGGCGGTGTGGGAGCGCAGGCGCTCGAGGATGGCGAGCGCATACATCAGGCGATGACTTGCAAGTCGCGGCGGTACGACGTCAGCAGGCGGCCGCCCTCGGAACCGCCAACGACGACGACATCCTCGGTGCGAGCGCCGAGCCGGCCCGGGATGAAGATGCTCGGCTCGACCGTGAAGCACATGCCGCGCTGCAGCAGCGAGCTGTCGCCGCGATCGAGGTAGGGCGGCTCGTGGACGTCGAGGCCGATCCCGTGGCCCAGGCGGTGGCGAAACCACTCGCCGTAGCCGCCGTCCTCGATCGCCTGGCGCGCGAGCGCATTCACCTGTTCGGCGGTGTGCTGGCTGTCCTGGAGCGCGGCGATGCCCGTTTGGGCCGCGGCCATCACCAGGGCGTGGACGCGAACGTATTCATCGGACGGCTCGCCTAGGAACACCGAACGACCGAAGTCGTAGCAATACCCACCCAGCGTCGAGCCGAAGTCAAACGACAGCGAATTGCCGCGCTCGAGCGGCCGCCGACTGGCCTTCATCGCCAGCGCGCGCACCTCGCCGGGCCCCATCTGCCAGACGTTGGTCACGAACGAGGAGCCGTCCGCGCCGTGCTTGACCATCAGTCGATCGACTTCGTAGGCCACATCGAGCTCGGTCTGACCTGAGTCGGGCTGCACGAAGCCGACGATCTCGGTCATCGCCTGGTCGACGATACGGCCAGCCTGGCGCAGCGTGTCCAGCTCTTCGGGCTCCTTGACCATGCGCAGTGGCGCCACGACCTCGGACGCGAGGCGTACCTCGACGTCAGGTCGAACCTGGCGCAGCGCGAGCACCTGCTCGCTCCACGCGCGGTTCTCGATGGCCACCGCGCCCAGCCGCGGCTCGAACTCGTCGAGCAGGTTGCTCAAGAATGCGGTCGGGTCGCCTTGATCGGGCAGGACACGAACGTCGAGCTCGCTGCCCTGCTCGAGGTCGAACTCGGCGACCATCCGCGGCACCGCGAGCAGCGGACCGGCGCGTAGTCCCAGAAACATGCCCTGAATCCAGCCGCCGGGGTAATTCACGTTGCCGAAGTGGGGTCGATTACGGCGCCAGCCAGTCAGGTATTGCGCGTTGGCGCCTGGTGCGAGGTACAGCAAGTCAATGCCCAGCCGTTCCATGGCTCCGCGGGCGCGTTCGATCCGCTGCGCGTACTGGGGCATGCGCCGATTGTGGCTAACCGAGCGTGGCGAGTGCGTCGTTGAACAGCTTCGATGGCCGCATCACGGCTTCCGCGCGCGCTGGGTCGGGCTGATAGTAGCCGCCGAGGTCGGTCGGCTTGCCCTGCACCGCCTGCAGCTCCTCGACGATCGCGTGCTCTTGCGCGGCGAGTTTCTGGGCGAGCGGCGCGAAGTCATCCGCGAGCTGGCGATCGGCGGTCTGGTTGGCCAGCTCCTGCGCCCAGTACAGCGCCAGATAGAAGTGACTGCCGCGATTGTCGATGCCGCCCAGCTTGCGAGTCGGCGACCTGTCCTCGTTGAGCAGGCTGCCGGTGGCGCGATCCAGCGTGTCGGCCAGGATCTTCGCCCGCTCGTTGCCGGTCGCCCGCCCCAGATGTTCGAAGCTGGCTGCGAGCGCGAGGAACTCACCCAGACTGTCCCAGCGCAGGTAGTTCTCTTTGAGCAGCTGCTGGACGTGCTTGGGCGCGGAGCCGCCGGCGCCCGTCTCGAACATGCCACCACCGGCGATGAGCGGCACGATGGACAGCATCTTGGCGCTCGTGCCCAGCTCCAGGATCGGGAACAGGTCGGTCAGGTAGTCGCGCAACACATTGCCGGTGACCGAGATCGTGTCCTCGCCGCGTCGGATGCGCTCCAGCGAGTAGGCGGTCGCCCGCGCCGGCGGCATGATCTCGATCCGCAGCCCATCGACGTTGTGCTCCGGCAGGTACTGCTTCACCTTGGCGATCAGGTTGGCATCGTGCGGACGGGCCTCATCCAGCCAGAACACGGCGGGGTCGCCGGTCGCACGGGCGCGGTTGACCGCGAGCTTCACCCAATCGCGAATCGGCACGTCCTTGGTCTGGCACATGCGGAAGATGTCGCCAGCGTTCACCTGCTGCTCGAGCAGGAGCTTGCCCGTGCCGTCGACGACGTGCACCGCGCCGTCAGTCGGGATCTCGAACGTCTTGTCGTGGCTGCCATACTCCTCGGCCGCCTGCGCCATCAGCCCGACGTTGGGCACCGAGCCCATCGTGGCCGGATCGTATGCGCCGTGCGCTCGGCAGTCGTCGATCACCACCTGGTAGATGTCGGCGTAGCTGCTATCGGGGATCACCGCGAGGGTGTCGGCTTCCTTGCCGTCCGGGCCCCACATATGACCCGACGTGCGAATCATCGCCGGCATCGACGCATCGACGATCACATCGCTCGGCACGTGCAGGTTGGTGATGCCGCGATCCGAGTCGACCATCGCCAGTGGCGGGCCCTCGGCCAGCTCCGCGTCGATCGACGCCTTGATCTCGGCGCCCTCCTTCACACGTTCGAGGCCCTTGAGGATGGCGCCCAGCCCGTTGTTGGGGTTCAGACCCGCGGCGTCGAGCACGTCGCCGTAGCGAGCGAAGGTTTTCGGAAAGAATGCCCGCACCACGTGGCCGAAGATGATCGGATCGGAGACCTTCATCATCGTCGCCTTGAGGTGGATTGAGAACAGCACGCCGGCGGACTTTGCTCGCGCAACCTGCGCCGCGAGGAATTCTTTCAGCGCCGCGACGCGCATGACCGACACGTCGATGACTTCGCCGGCGATGACTGGCACCGACTTGCGCAGGACCGTGGTCGTGCCGTCTTCGCCAGCCAATTCGATGCGCAACGTGTCATCCCGAGCCACAACCAGCGACTTCTCGGTCGACCGAAAATCGTCGGCGTCCATGTGCGTGACATTCGTTTTCGAGTCGGCCGTCCACTTGCCCATCCGATGCGGATGCGCCCGCGCATAGTTCTTGACCGAGGCGGGCGCACGGCGGTCGGAGTTGCCCTCGCGCAGTACCGGGTTGACCGCGCTGCCCTTGACCTTGTCGTAGCGCGCCAGCACCTCGCGCTCCTCCGCGGACTTCGGCTCGTCCGGGTAGTCGGGTAGCGGGTAGCCCTTCTGCTGGAGCTCGGCGACGGCCGCCTTGAGCTGCGGGATCGAGGCCGAGATATTTGGCAGCTTGATGATGTTGGCTTCGGGCTTCTTGGCCAGCTCACCCAGTTCGGCGAGGGCATCGGCGATGCGCTGGTGCTGCTCGAGTCGGTCTGGAAAGCTGGCGATGATGCGCCCGGCCAGGGAGATGTCGCGCGTCTCCAGGCAGACGCCGGCCCTGGACGCATACGCCCGCACCACGGGCAGCAGCGAGTACGTGGCCAGCGCCGGGGCCTCATCAGTATGCGTATAGATGATGGTCGGGTCAGTCACCCGTCCTCCGCCTCACGTCGACAAAGTCTCACCCTTCAAGATAGGGCGTCTGCCAAGCCGGGCGCATCGAGTACCTGCCTCCGGCTCCGCGATCGGCGCGCGCATCGAAGACCTGAAAAAGCGCGCCGCACACTGGCCATTCTGCTAAACTTGTTTCGGATGCAACCGAAACGTCCGACGGGAACGATCATCGGTGGGCGTCCAGGGAGCTTCGCATGCTTCACACTGTTCTCGCCGCTCGCTCACCCCGCAGTGGCAACGCCGCGCTCGCCAGCGGTGCGCTCATTCAGGCCGCGGTCGGAACCGAGTTCGTCCTGGCGGGACTCAACAAAGTCCTCAACCCCAACTACGTCGAGCAATTCGCCGGGTTTGTGCAAGGCAGCCCTGGCGCAACCAGTGGCGCACTCGCGCCGCTGATCCAGAGCGTGGTCATTCCCAATCTCGGCCTCGCCGCCGAGCTGTCGCGCTGGACCGAGCTCGGTGCTGGCGCGGTGCTGCTGGTGACCGCGCTCGAGGTCTTGCGGCGCCGGCTGGCCTCGCCACTCGGCGCGCAGCACGCGTACGAGCCGCTCGCGGCTCTTCTGAGCGCCGTGGCCGCCTTTGCCCTGGGCGCGATGTCGCTGACCATCTACCTGCTCCAGGGCGGGCGCCTGCCAGGCATCAACCCCGGCTATTCGTTCAGCTCGCCGATCGCGATCGAGCTCCTGCTGGTGCCGCTCGCGTTTGCCATCGCCTGGCTGGAGCTGGCGCGCTTCCGCGCGTTACGCGTCGCCGCCTGACAGCCAGGCGCACGGGACCGGTCTGCATCTCCTTCGGAGCGCGAGACCGGTCTCGTTCTTTCAGCAGACAGAGGCTCATCATCGCGTCAGCAGGGAGTACGCTGAGCGACATGCCAGAAACGGGTGTGGTGGTCGCTGATCCGCAGGCCGAGTTGCTCCAACGTGCCAATAGCTACCTCGCGGGCGGGGGACTGGGGCTGTTCGTGTTGCCGCCCGAAGTCAATCTGGTCATCGCCGAGGGGCACGGCAGCCACGTCGTGGACGTCTCGGGGCGCGACTTCATCGACTACCACCTGGGGTCGGGACCAGCGCTGCTGGGGCACGCCCACCCGGACGTCGTCGCCGCGGTGCAGCAGCAGCTGCCCAAGGGCTCGACCTACTACTTCCTGAACGAGCCGGCGATACGGCTGGCCGAGAAGATGGTCAAGGCGTGCCCGTGCGCCGACCAGGTCCACTTCACTGGCTCCGGCACCGAATCGACGTTCTTCGCACTCCGTATCGCGCGGGCAAAAACTGGCCGCGACAAGGTGCTCAAGTTCGAGGGTGGCTGGCACGGCATGAACGACTACGGCCTGTGGGGAACGGTGCCGTCGCGGCCAAGCAACTACCCCAATGCCGAACCGGACTCGGTCGGCATCCCGGACGTGCTGCGCGGCCAGGTGCTGGTGGCGCCGTTCAACGACGCCGAGCGAGCGGTGCAGATCATCGAACAGCATGGCGACGAGCTGGCGGCGGTGATCGTGGAGCCACTCGAGCGGGTGCTCGTGCCGGTGCCCGGTTTTCTGCAGGCGATCCGCGAGGTGACCGAGAAGCACGGCATCGTCCTGATTTTCGACGAGGTCGTGACTGGCTTCCGCATCGCCTGGGGTGGCGCACAGGAGAAGTACGGCGTCGTGCCCGATATGGCGACCTACGGCAAGGCCATGTCGGGCGGCTTCCCGATGGCCGCGATCGCCGGCCGTTCGGAGGTCATGGCCCATCTGGATGCGCGGCGGATGGAGCGCTCCAAGCTGGTCTGGGCGAGCGGCACGCTCAACGGCAATCCGATCAGCGCCACGGCTGGCGTCGCTGCCCTGGACGTGCTCGCGCGGCCAGGGACGTACGACCAGCTGCACCGCATCGGCGGCCGCCTGCGGCGCGAGATCACCGCGCTCGGGGCAGAGTACGGCTTCGCCGCGCAGACACCAGGTGAGGACGCGGTCTTCGGCGTCCGCTTTACCGAGCGGGAGCCTCTCCGAAGCTGGGAGGACCTTCTCACCGCGGACAAGGACCTCGGCCTGCGCTGGGCCATCGAGCTGCTCAAACGCGGCATCCTGGTCAACCCGAACGAGAAGTTCTACATCTCGACCCAGCACACCGAGGCGGACGTAGACCGCACACTCGAAGCCGTGGACGAGGCGTTCCGAGCGCTGTCAACCGGCGGGGCACTGTCATCCGCTGGGCGTTTGTCATCCTGAGGCGAGCTTGCGAGCCGAAGGATCTCTGGCTCTAACCGAGATCCTTCATCGTACCTCCTCAGGATGACGCGGGCGGACAGGACGACAGCTCTACCCGAGATCCTTCGTCGTGCCTCCTCAGGATGACGTTCGCAGGAGGTTGCGGCCGGGGCGGGCGCCGGTGTGCTCGCTCTGGGCGACTACTGGTGTGCCGTTCACCAGCACGTGCTCGATACCGCGCGCGTACGCCAGCGGTTGGTCATCCGTCGCTACGCCTGACAGTGCCTCATAGTCGAAGACCACCACGTCAGCGAAGGCGCCTGTGCGGAGCAGGCCGCGGTCGCGCAGCCCGAAGTGCGTCGCGGGCATGCTGGTCATCTTGCGGATGACGTCCTCGAGCCGCAGCAGGCGCAGGTCGCGTGCATAGTGCGTCAGATAGGTGATGTGGCCCGAGAAGTACAGCGGGTGGCGGGTCCGCTCGCTGAGCGGTCCATCGACACGCGTGCTCCAGATGTCGACAGCGAGGTTGAAGAGCGGGTGGCTGATCATCTCGGCCATGTGCTCTTCGGTGAACAACCGACCCATCATGATCAAGCTGTTCAGACCGGAGCCAGCGGCGGCCAGGATATCGAAGAAACAGTCCCACGGCTCCTGGCCCATCAACTCGGCAATCTCGAGAAAGTTTCTGCCGCTGAGCTCGGGAAACTGGGCGCTGCTCTGCAGCCGCACGCGGTGCCACTCACCGCGATGGATGAAGCGCCAGTACCGGTCGCAGTCGTCGCGCAGTCGCTTGCGCACCGCGGGATCGCGCAGCTGCTGAGCGGCGGACTCCGGACCGGGCTCGAGCAGCCACGCGGGTAGGATGCCCGCCATCATCCCCAGTCCATCGAGGAACGGCGTGGTGTCGATCAGCACGTTCAATCCGCGGCGGCGCTCGCGTTCGACCGTGTCGACGGCGCGCTGCCAGGCTCCCTCGGCGGCGCCGGTGTTGTGCCGCACATTGAGATGCGACAGCTCGGCACGCGTGCCGCCCTCGCGCGCGATCGACAGGAACTCGTCGACGGCTGCCTGCAGGTGCGCGTCGCGATTGCGAATGTGGCTCGAGTAGTAGCCATCACGTGCGCCGACCACGCGAGCCAGGCGCACGATCTCGGGTGTCTGCGCTTCGCGCCCGGCGCCGTACTCCAGTCCCGTCGACATCCCCAGCGCGCCCGCGTCCATAGCGTCAGCCACGAAGCGCTCCATCGCCCGCAGCTGGTCCTCTGTCGCCGTCGCGCCGCTGACTCCGCTGGCGACACGCATGGTGTTGTGGCCGACGAACCACGCCAGGTTGGCCGAGGTGCCCATCTGGCGAATGACGTCCAGGTAGTCGCCAAAGGTGGACCAGGTGATCGGACCGTCGTAGCCGTAGAGCGCGAGTCGGTCGGTCAGGTGGGTGCGGGCCAACTCGGTGAACGGCGCGAAGCTCTCGCCGCAGTTGCCGACCACCTCGGTGGTCACGCCCTGCCGAATGGTGCTCTCAGCGGTGGGATTGGCAAACAGCGACCAGTCAGAGTGGCTGTGTGCGTCGACGAAGCCGGGCGAAACGATCTTGCCCTGGGCGTCGATTTCCTGGCGAGCGATCGCTCCGTCGAGTCGGCCGACGTCGACGATGCGGTCGCCCTCGATGGCCACGTCGGCCGGGTAGCGCGGGTTGCCGGTGCCGTCGGCTATCCAGCCACCGCGGATCAGGATGTCGAGCAACCCTCACCCCTTGATAAAGCCTCTCCCAGAGGGAGAGGGAGGTTGTCGCAACCTTGACTCACTCCGGGCACGTTGCTATCGTCGCCTGATCCTACGGAATAGGATAAGCCGATGTCACCCGACGAGCGTTTCTTGATGCGGCGCGGGTTGACGCGTCGCGCGTGGCTCCTTCGTGCTGGACTCCTGGCTGGCACGGGGCTCCTGGCCGCCTGCGGCCCGGCTGCGCCCGCAGCACAGACACCAGCGCCGGCCGCTCCCACGACCCCTCCGGCCGCTGCCAAACCCACGACCGCGCCAGCGGCTGCACCAACGACCGCGCCCGCCGCGGCTGCCAAGCCCACCACGCCGCCGGCGGCCGCCGCGTCGACTAGTGCTCCCGCAGCGGGCACGACTGCCCCCGCCGCGGGTGCCAAGAAGGGCGGCAAGCTGGTCTGGGCGCTCGAGCAAGACCCCGTCCACCTGATCCCCTACGGCGCCGTGCCCACGGCGAACATGTGGGGCAAGGAGTTCATGTACGACTCCTTGATTGCCTGGGACCGCAATCTGGCGATCCAGCCGGCGCTGGCGACCGAGTGGTCGGCGCCCGACGATCACACCTACGTCTTCAAGCTGCGTCAGGGCGTCAAGTTCCACGACGGCAGCGAGGTCACCGCCGAGGACGTCAAGTGGGGCATCGAGGCGCAGGCCAACCCACCCGCGCCCGGTATTAAGACACAGTACCCGGCCAAGATCACCACGATCGACGCGGTCGACAAATACACCGTCCGCATCAACATGAGCGGGCCCGATCCGAGTGTGATCGGCTATTTCGCGTGGCAGCGCTATACGCCCGTTACGCCCAAGGGCATTTACGACAAGATCAACGTTCTTACACAAGGGATCGGTACGGGGCCATACAAGCTCGTCGAGTTCGTGCCGAACGATCGCGTTGTCTACACGCGCAATCCCGACTTCTGGAACAAGGATCTGCCCTACCTGGACGAAATTACCCTCAAAGTGCTGCCAGACGAGCAGGCTCGCGTCGCTGCCCTGCGGTCGGGGGCGATCGACGGCGCCACGTTCACCGCGGATGTAGCCAAGACGATGGCTAATGACCGTAATCTGACCGTGCTCAAGGGGCTGTACGCCGCGCACAAGGAGATCCAGTTCGTCCTCAAGGATCCCAAGAACCCGTGGAGCAACGCGAAGGTGCGGCAGGCGATCAACCACGCGATCAACCGCCAGGACATCATCGACAAAGTCTTCGGCGGCGACGCCAGCTACTCGAGCATCATTCCGCCTGGCTACGGCGATTGGCCGTTGTCGGAGGCTGACCTCAAGGGCAATTACCTGAAGTACGACGTCGACAAGGCCAAGAGTTTGTTGCAGCAGGCTGGCTTCGGCAGCGGCTTCGAGATGGAGCTGCAGTCGATCAACCCGCCGCGCTACATCACGCAGTCGGCCGAGGTCGTCTCGGAGCACTTGAAGGCTGTGGGCATCAAGGCGAATGTGGTGCCGCTCGAGATCGGGACGTTCGCCAAGAACAATGCCGACGGCTCCTACTCGGGGGCGCAGCTGACGGCGCGCGGAATGCGCGGTGATCCCAACGGCTACGTCACGGAGTTCCATCCCAAGACGCCGATCTTCGCCACCTGGTTCGAGGGCGGCTTCCTCAATGAAGAGCTGACCAAGACGCTCGACGACGCGCTGCTCACGCCTGACCAGGCCAAGCGGAAGGCCCTGTATACGCGTGCGCAGCAGATCCTGTTGACGGAGTTCCCGCACATCCCGCTGGTGCAGGACATGAAGTACCAGGTTGTGCGGAGCAGGCTGAGGAACATGTACGTCTCGTACACGGACTTCAACACGGGTCTGCGCGAGTCCTGGGTGGAGGCATAAGCGGAGTCGCTTCATCCTGAGGCGAGCCTGCGAGCCGAAGGATCTACGGTGTGAACGGTAGATCCTTCGCTGCGGCTCAGGATGAAGCTAAGAAATACTGACACCCGACACCCATGGGAACTTATGTACTGCGGCGGGTGCTGTTGCTGGTGCCGACGCTGCTCGGGATGTCGCTGTTCATCTTCCTGATGCTGCGCCTCCTGCCGGGCGATGTCGTCGATCTGATGACCGCCGGGCAGGAGCAGGCCACCGACGAGTCGAAGCGCAAGCTCAGGGAGGCGTTTGGCCTGGCCGACCCCGTGCCCGTGCAGTACGTCAAGTGGATCGCGGGTCTCGTGCTGCGCGGCGATCCTGGCAAGTCGCTCAGAAGTGGGCAGCCGATCAGCGAAGCGCTCGGCCAGGCGCTCCCGGTCACGCTGGAGCTCACCCTCCTGGCGGTGCTGCTCGCGACCACCGTCGCGATTCCACTGGGCGTCCTGTCGGCCAACAGAAGGGACAGCAAAGCAGACTTCGGCGGCCGCGTCGCGGGCTTGATCGGGCTGTCCATCCCGAGCTTCTGGCTGGCCACACTCACGCTGTTGTTTACCTCCCTCGTCTTCAGCTGGGTGCCGCCCGTGTCGTGGATCTCGCCCACCGTGGACCCGCTGGCGAACCTGGAGCAGATGCTCCTGCCAGCAGCCGCGCTGGCAGTCCAACTGATGGCCATCGAGATGCGCATGACCCGCACCACGATGCTCGAGGTGCTCGGACACGACTATGTCCGCACGGCACGCGCAAAGGGCGCCACCGAACATCTGGTCACCTATCGCCACGCCCTCAGGAACGCGCTCATCCCCGTGATCTCGGTGATCGGCTTTCAGATCGGCTCGCTGATGGGCGGCTCGGCCATCATCGAGGTCATCTTTGGTCTGAACGGCATCGGCGCCACGCTGATCCAGGCCATCTTCAACCGCGACTATCCGATGGTGCAGGCCGCTGCACTGTTCCTGGCAACGGTGTTCGTGGTGATCAATACCAGTGTCGATCTGCTGTACGGCTACCTTGATCCGCGCATCAAACACGCATGAGTGACGCGCTGCAGGTGGCGATGCCGGTACCGGCGGTGCGCGTGACGAGCCGCACGCGAGCCATGGCGATGGGACGCGTCTGGCGCCGCTGGCGCAACCCGATCGGCATAGTCGGCGCCGCCGTCATCCTGCTCACCGTGCTGGTCGCGGTCGCCGCGCCGGCGATCACGCCTTTCGAACCGTCGTCGCAAGCGCACAAGCGGCTCCTGCCGCCGGGTCCGCCGTACCTGATGGGCACCGATGAACTCGGCCGCGACACCTTCTCGCGCATCGTCTTCGGCGCCCGCGTCTCGCTACAGGTTGGCGCGCTCGCGGTCACGATCGCCCTGGTCCTCGGCACCAGCCTGGGGTTGCTCGGCGGCTTCTACGGCGGTCGGCTCGACGACGTCCTGATGCGAGTCGTGGACATCATGTTCGCGTTTCCCGGCCTGGTGCTGGCGATCGTGATCGCCGGGCTGCTCGGTCCGAGCCGGAACAACGCGATGCTGGCAATCGGCTTCGTGTACGCACCCGCCTTTGCCCGCGTGGTGCGCGGCTCAGTGATCGCGGTGATGGCCGAGCCGTACATGGAGTCGGCGCGCGTCAGCGGCGCCTCGGACTGGCGCGCGATTCGCCTGCACGTGCTGCCCAATGTGCTGGCGCCGCTGATCGTGATGGTGAGCGTATACCTGTCCCAGGCGATCTTGAGCGAGGCGGCGCTGAGCTTCCTGGGGCTGGGGACACAGCCGCCTGAGCCCTCGTGGGGCGGCATGCTGAGCGCTGCGCGGTCCTATATGGAGCTTTCGCCGTGGATGGCGATCTTTCCGGGCGCCGCGATCATGCTGATCGTGCTCGGGTTCAACTTCCTCGGCGATGGGCTCCGAGATGTGCTGGATCCGCGGTTGCGGAGTCTCTGAGCGCGTCGCCGATCGCCTGATCCATCAGCTCGACGAGCTCGTCGACTTCGGCTTCGGTCACGACCAGCGGCGGCGCGACGACCACGAAGTTCGGTCCTTCGCGGATAAGCAAGCCGCGGCTGCGAGCGGCCTTGTGCACGCGGCCACCGAACTTGAGCGATTCGGGGAATGGCTCGCGGGTGGCGCGGTCCTGGGCAAATTCGACGGCATAGAGCAGGCCCTCACCACGCACATCTACCACGCACGCGTACTTGTCTCCGAGGCTCCACAAGCCCTGGCGAAGGCGTTCGCCCATATGGCGGGCATTGTCGATCACGTTGCGCTCGAGCAGCTCGCTCACTGCCGCGACGCCGACCGCGCAGGCGACCGGATTCCCCGCGTAGGTGTGGCCGGCGCGGAACTGCACGTTGTCGTCGATCTCGCCCCAGAACGTCTGCGCCACGCGTTCCTGGATCAGCACGCCCGACAGTGGCGCATAGCCACCGCTGACACCCTTGCCGAAGCTGAGCAGGTCAGGCGTGACGCCGTACAGGTTCGATGCGAACAGGTGGCCGGTACGCCCGAAGCCGGTGATGATCTCGTCGAAGATCAGCAGGATGTCGTGGCGATCGCAGATCGCGCGCACCCGTTCCAGGTAGCCGGGCGGCGGCACGCGCACGCCTGCCGACAGCATGATCGGCTCGGTGATGAAGGCGGCGATGGTCTCGGGGCCTTCGAGAACGATGGTTTCCTCGAGCAACGCCGCCGCCGCGGCCGACAACGCTTCGCCTTCCAGGCCGAACCGCGCGGCATACGTGAACGGCGGATGGACGTGGATGAAGCCAGGTGCGAAGGGCTCGTAGACGGCACGCCAGCCCGGCGAGCCGGACGCCGCCAGGGCGTGGCCGGTGCCGCCGTGATAGCCGCGGTAGTGCGACAAGACCTTGAACTTCTTGCCGTTGCCGTTCTGGGCGGCGAATTGCCGCGCCATCTTGATCGCGGCCTCGTTCGCCTCGGCGCCGCCGGAGAAGAACTTCAGCGTCGAGTAGCCGTTCGGGGCAATGCCCGTGAGCAGCTTCGCCAGCTGCAGCGCGGGCACATTGGTCGAGAACAGCGGCGCGTGAAACGCCAGCGTGTTGAGCTGCTGCGTGGCTGCCTGAATCACGCGCTGATTGCCGTGGCCGAGCGCGTTCACGAACACGCCTGAGATGCCGTCGACGTACCACTTGCCGTGGTCGTCGCGGACTCGGATGCCCTGACCTTCGGCAAGGATCAACGGGTCCTCGCCGAACGCCTTCATCTGCGTAAAGTCCACCATCAGCAGGTGGGTGAGCGAGCTCAGGTCTTCCACGGCTCGTTATCCTACTATGTAGGACAGTCTCGGCAACACAACCGGGAAGACCGGAAGACCGGGAAGACCGGGAAGACCGGAAGAACCGGGAAGACCGGAAGACCGGGAGACCGGGAGACCGGGGGACCGGGGGACCGGAAGACCGGGGACCGGGAGCGGGAAACGGGGAGGACCAGGGGCGCCAATGCGGACCACCGCGCACGAGCTCGAGAGGGCGATTCTGGTGCGGATCGCCGCCGGGACGTATGCGCCGAACAGTCGGCTGCCCACGTGCGAGCAGCTCGCCGCCGAGCTCGGCGTGAACAAGAACACGGTCAGCAAGGCCTATCGCGCGCTCGCCGCGCGGGGTTTCCTGCGCACGACCGCTGGCCGCGGCACGTTTGTGTTGCAGCGGCCGGTCAAGGCCGTCCAGGATCCGTCGGCGGCCCTGACCGAGCTGTCGAGTCTGCTCGCGCTGGTGGTGCAAGAGGCAAAGCTGGCTGGCCTCGGCCGCGAGCAGTTCCAGGACGTGGTCGATCAGATCACCGCCCGCTACTACGATCGGGCAACCCCGCGGGTGGGCTTCGTGGAGTGCAATCGACTGGATGCGACCACGCTGAGCCGCGACCTGCAGGTAGGGCTCGGCGTCCCGGTGGAGCCGCTTCTGATCGAGGACGTGATCGCCGACCCGGAGCAGTACATGAGCCGCTACGACGTGCTCGCCGTGAACCTGTCGCATCTCGGGCAGCTCGAGGACGGGGTGCGGTTCGCGCACGGCGCGGACATCGTGGGACTGCTGGTGCCGCCCGACCCGGACAGCCTGACGCAAGTTGCGCGACTGAGCGGCGGGAGGCGACTGGGGATCGTGTGCGACATCGGCGGAACGCTGCAGACGCTGACCGGCATGGTGGGCGGTGTCAACCCTGGCCTGCGCATCGTGGGTGCCCTGGCGAGCGACGATCGCGCCTTGCGGCGGCTGCTCAAGTCAGTTGACGTCATCCTGGCCACGCCGTCCGCGACCGCGGCGCTGAACGCGTACCAGCCGAACGTGCCCGTGATCGGGCTGTCCTTCAAAGTCGACGAGCGTTCGGTGCAGCAAGTGGCGCAGCGGATCGCGGGTCGGGCGCGGCAGGCGCTGCCCGCGGCGTCCTAGGCTCGCAGGCTGATGAAAAGATCCTTCGACAGGCTCAGGACGGCCCTTCGACAAGCTCAGGGTGAGCGGTGCCGTTCGAAGCCGCTCATGGTGAGCTTGTCGAACCATCATGGTGAGCTTGTCGAATCCAGAGCGGGACCGCCTTTTTCATCAGCCTGCTCGGCCCGCAGGTCGCGCAGTAGCGCGAGGCTCGCTTCGATCACGGAGTCGGCGCTGCCCGGCGCGAACGGGGTGGTCTCGACCTCGTACCCGCCGTCGGGGCGGGCCGCGTCGACGGGCAGGTAGCCGAGATAGTCATTGGTGTAGCCCGAGAACAGCGTGTGGCTGAAGGGCGAGCCGCGCTTGACCGCGACGCCGATCTCGGCGAAGGGCTCACCCGGGAACCCGACCAGCCCGATGTCTCCCACGCGAATACCGTGCAGCTCGGCCTCCACTTCGGTCCGGCCCTGGTACTGCCTGGCCTGCTCGTGCGCCATGTGCGCGCGCTTGGCGCGACCCATCGCCGCCTGGATTGCCTCACGGTCACCACCACGCCGCACTCCTTCGAGGTCATCGGCTAACCGTTCGGCCTCGCGCGTGAGCGCGTCCGCATCCCCGAAGTCCTGCAGCCGCAACGTCACGCGCCGCGTGAGCGCACGGAGGGTCGCATCAGGCTCGCCGCACGGCTCATCGGCATAGATCGCCAGTGGTGCGCCCGACTCCACCACCTCGACGAGGCGTTCTCGCGTGGGGAGTGTGCGGGTCTCCAGCGCTAGACGTGAAGCCTCGTGGCCGAGGATCGAGCCGAGGCGGTGGTACACGGCCGGGTCGCCGACGTAGTCGACGACGGCGTGCACGTTGCCGGCCGCGCCCTGCAGGAACAGACACGGCGCGCCAACGGCGTGCTCGACGACGCGCCGCACCACGCCCGGGTAATCCGGGGTGATCAGCTGGTTTGGCGGACCCATGATCGTCGGATGCGCGCCGTAATTCACGATCACCGCGATCGGTCGCTGATCGGCGTCGTCGATGCGGATCAGCTTGACCTCACGGTCCGCGAATCCATCCCAGTTGCGACCGCACACCACCCGGCCGCTCTCCAGCTTGAGGCGGCGATTGACGTTGATCGCCGATGAGCCGCTCGCCGCCGCCGCGCGCGCTGGCCGCAGCGCTTGCTGCGCCTGCCACGCTGCGCCAGCCAGTCGATGCGGCAAGCTATTGACGTAATCAGGGACCATCTCGTCGCCCTCGTGCAGCCACGTTGGACCGAGCGACGGACCCGAGTGGGTGTGGGTGTACGACAGGCGGACGTTGTCGAAGGGGATGCCGGTCAGCGCGGTCACGGCTTCGCGGATCGGCCGCGCCAGCTCGCTGGTCACGATGCAGAACTCGGTATCCAGGATCGCCAGCTGGGTGTCGCCGTTGGCGAGGACGAGGGCCGTACCAACCAGGTCGAGGTCGATGCCGGCCGCGCGGGCGTGAGTTTGCGCGCCCCAGTTGGCGTGCGAGATGCCGACCGGCGGATTGAGGTTTGTTCGAGCTACGCCGGCCTGAAGCTCAGCCGTCACGGGTGCTCCCTCTCCCTCTGGGAGAGGGCTGGGGTGAGGGCGGCGTGCACCAATCGCAATTCTTCAGCGCTGGCGTCGATCAGCTTGTCGATCTCGCCCAGGTCCACGTTGGTGTTGGTCATGCCGTACGCCCAGCGAAAGCGATCCTGATCCAGGACCTCTTCCAGCGGCACGTCGACGATCTTTGAGAAATCCTCGGTGCGCGGCAGATAGCCGAGGTAGTCGTTCGAGTAGCCGAGCACGAACGTAGCGCCGCCGAACGGGCTTCGCGCGCGGATGGCCAGCCCGGGCCCGTTGAACAGCTCGAACGGGTTGGCGGACAGCGCCGCGTCGCCGATCGCGATCGTCTGTACTTCGGCCTGCAGCGGCTCGTCCTTGCGACGGCGCATGTTCTGGTACATGCCGACCGCGCCGCGCTGGTAGGTCAGCGGGTAGTTCTGGGCGGAGTTCGCGGTGTGCAGGTGCTCGGGCCAGAGCTCGGGATACTCAGGGTCGGGCTGGTTGCGCAGCGAGCGCTCGATCAGATCCAGCTCGGCCTGGTCCCAGGTCAGCTGGCGGCGTCGCAACGGCAGCATGCGCGAGCTCTCGGCGACACGGGCGTCGTCCAGCATCTGCAATCCAGCCGCCACCCGAGCGATCTCGCCACCGACTCGCGCGCCGAGCTCGTCGCGGTTGGCGTAGGTGTGTGGCCTCGGGCTGGGGTTGCCCTTCCAGAAGTCCCACGGCGCGATGTCCCCCGCGCAGCCCTGCAGGAACAAACACTCCGCGCCAGGCAGCTCACGTTGGACGGTCAGCCTGAGGGGTGCAGCGAAGTCGGCGTTCCAGTCAGGCACCTGGCCGGCCATGCACGTGCCGTGGCAGGCGAAGCTGCCCAGCACTGCCAGCGGCGACCCATCGCGCGCATCGATGCGCACGACCTGCACGCTATCGTCAACAGGGTCCTCGTGCTGCACGCGGTTGACCGACACACCAGCCACGCGTCCGCTTCCGGAAGCCACGCGCGCCTCGCGGCGAGCGTGGAACGCGCCGTAGACCGCGCCGCTGATGAGCTCAGGCAACATCGCGGCGTAACGTGCGTACTCGGGATCCTCGGGTGTCCAGCTGATGCCGCCACCGAGGTCCAGGGGCGGTCCGCTGTGGGTATGCGAGGCGTTGAGCAGCACCGCGCCGATCCCGGTGCTTGCCAGGACCCGAGCGCGAACGTCGTTGGTGAGGCCGCGTCCCACGTGGGGCAGGTCGATCGCGACGATCGCGGCCTGGCCGCCCAGGCCGTCGTCGAGCACTACGGCCTGCGCGAGCAGTGGCTCATGCGCCGTTTTTGCCCGCGCGGTCCGAGCTGCCCAGCCGCGCAGTGGCAGTCCGAGTGGCGGCGTAATGTCGACTCGGCACACGCCCGCGAGCATCATGCTGGCACGGGTTTCTGGCCAACGGCGTAGCGCTCCAGGACGTCGGGGTCCAGGTCGACGCCCAGGCCAGGCGCACTCGGGACGTCGACGAAGCCGTCCGTCAACGGAAACGTCTGGCGCGTGAGCCGCGTATTGAGCGGCGTGTCCGCGACGCAGTACTCCTGGAACCAGGCATCGGGCAGTACCGCGTTGACATGCAGCGAAGCGGCCTTGATGATCCCGCTCTTCCAGGCGTGCGGCACGCAGCCCTTGCCTTGCTCGTGGGCGTAGCGCGCTATGCGCAGGAGCTCGGTGATGCCGCCGCAGCGGGTGACGTCCGGCTGAACCACGTCGACGTGCCCGCGCTCGACGAGCTCGCGGAAGCCTGACAACGTGGTGTCCTCTTCGCCCGCCGCGATCTTGATGTCGACCGTGTCGGCCAGGCGCGCGTACGCATCCAGCTCATCGGGCAGGAACGGCTCCTCCAGCCAGAAGATGCCCAGTTGTTCGAGCTCGCGGGCAACTCGTATGGCGACGTCAGCGTCCTTGCCGTAGCCGAGCCCGGCATCGATGAGGACGTCAACGTTGTCACCAGCGACCTTACGAGCCGCCTTCGCGAGCCGTACATCGTGCTCGGGGTCCTGACCGAGCGGACCCCAGCCGAGCTTGACCGCCGTGAAGCCATACTGCTCGATCAGCTTGCTTACGCTGCGCGCGACGTCGTCCTCGGTGTTCGGCATGAGGGTCGACGCGTAAGCGCGCACGCGGGTGCGGAGTGGTTGACCGAGCAGCGCAGAAACCGGCTTGCCGAGCGCTTTGCCCTTGATGTCCCACAGCGCGATGTCGATGCCGCTGAGCGCGTGCAGCGCCACGCCGCGCCGACCGAAGTAGATGCTGGCGCGATACATCGCGTCCCACAGCCGCTCGATCTCCAGTGGGTCCTGTCCGATCAGGACGTGCCGCAGTCCGCTGGCGATGGCGTGGGAGGCGGGCGCCTCGATGACGGCCTTGACCACTTCGGGGGCCGAATCGACCTCGCCGACACCGACGATGCCCGCGTCGGTGTGTACGCGCACGACCAGGTCATCCTGACTGCCGTCGGCGATGCCCTCGTCGAGTGCCGGCTGGCGCAGGACGATGGCCTCGACGTCAGTGATCTTCATCCTGGACCCCGATACCCTATCGTACGTTGCAGGATAATGTAGCCCTGCGCGCCGGCCTGCTGATCGACGGCAACGGTGGCCCGCCGCTGCGCGACGCCATCGTCCAATTCGCCGAGGGTCGCATCACGGCGGTCGGCCGCGCCGAGGAGTTCGGCAGCGCGGCCAGTGCCGCACTCAGTATCGGCGACGTTGTGATGCCCGGCTTGGTGGATTGCCACGCCCATCCGACGCTGTTTCCCGACCGCCGCCCCTTCGAGGAGCAACTGCAGGCGCCGGATGAGATGCTCGCGCTGACCGCGATCCGGCAGCTCACGGTCCACCTGCGCTCGGGTGTCACGACCGTGCGCGATTGCGCGGCCCGCGGCCAGACGATGTTCTGGGTCCGCGAGGCGATCCGCCGCGGGTTTTTCAGCGGTCCGCGCTTGCAGCTCGCTGGGCGCGCCATCACGCACAGCGGCGGACACATTCACTGGGCTGGTGGCGTGGCCGATACGGCAGAGGAGATTCGTCGCAATGTGCGGGTGCTGGTCGCCGAGGGCGCGGACGTCATCAAGCTGGTCGCCTCCGGCGGCGGCACGAAGGGCGGCATCCCGTACCTGGCGTCCTACACGGTCGATGAGCTGCGGGGGGGTGTCGAAGCGGCCCACGCGCTCGAGCGGCCAACCGTGGCGCACGCGCGGGCCACGCAGTCCATCGAGAACTGCGTCGACGCCGGCATCGACGCCATCGCGCACGTGGAGTTTCTGAGCCCCGGCGAGATCGTCGACATGGGTAACGCCGGCGCTCCGACCGGCCTGCCGAAACTGGATGAGCGGGTGGCCGAGAAAGTAGCGCGCTCGAATGCCTTTCTCGACCTCAATCCACAGTCAAGCGGCTGGGACACGGTCGTCCTGCTGCGCAGCAAACCCGAGCTCACCTGCGCCGAAGCCGAGCAACTCAGCAAACTCGAGCGGTACTTCGAGCACTTTCTGCCCGTCATCGGCGCCCTGCGCGACCTCGGGCTTGCTGACCGCATGGGCTTCGGGAGCGACGCCGGGCCGTTCGACACGGAGTTCGGCCATCTCGAATACAACGTGCACCTCGCCCGCAAGGCAGGTCTGTCGGCCATGGAATCGCTTCAGGCGGTCACCCGCAACGCGGCGCGGCTGTGCGGCCTGCACGATCGAGTCGGCACCCTCGAAGTCGGCAAGGATGCCGACCTGCTGGTGCTGGATGCCGATCCGCTCGCGGATGAGCAGAACCTGACGCGCGTGGCCGCGGTGTTCAAGAGTGGGGTCCGCGTTGTCTGACACGTACGGCA
>WNGA01010796.1_pt1 | contig 24548 bp, 23 predicted proteins | sample 5400061 | NCBI WGS metagenome assembly WNGA01 (sample SAMN13153366, study PRJNA577476) | soil metagenome | isolation source: 100 cm soil or saprolite under grassland replicate 2 | place: USA:California | collected 2016-06-15 | reverse complement strand
CGGCTCCGCCAGCTCGGCATGCTCGCCGCGATCGGTGCCACGCAGAAGCACTTGCGGCTCGTGCTGCTGACCAACGGAGCCGTCGTCGGCGCGATCGGCGCAGTGATCGGGACAGTCGTGGGTCTCGGGCTCTGGCTCGCGGTCCTCCCGACGCTCGAGACCGCGTTCGACCATCGCATCGACCCGCTCAGCCTGCCGTGGACACTGCTCGCGATGGTCGTCCTCGTCGCAGTCCTCGGCGCCACGGTCGCCGCCTGGTGGCCGGGTCGCGCGGTGGCCCGCGTCCCCGTGATGCTCGCCCTCTCGGCGCGACCGCCCAGGCCGAAGCCCGCGAATCGCTCGGCAATCCTGGCCGCCCTGCTGATCGCCGGAGGAATCAGCAGCCTCGTGCTCTCCGACCGAACCAGCAGGCCGCTCATCGTCGCCGGGATCCTGGCGACGATCCTCGGCACGCTGCTCGTGGGTCCACTGGCGATCCGCATCTTCGCCCGGACGGCCGGGCACGTCCCCATCGCCGCGCGCCTGGCGCTGCGAGACCTCGCCCGCTATCAGGCCCGCTCCGGGGCGGCACTCGCCGCCGTCATCCTGGCCCTCGGCATCGCAGCGGCTGTCGTCGTCACCGCGGCAGCCGAGGAGAAGCGGGAGGCCGAGCGGATGGCCGCCGAGCCCCCCAACCTGTCCGACCGCCAAATCCGGGTGTACACGGGCCCAACCCGAGACCCGGAGCTCATCCCGCTCCCGATCCAGACACCCGCCCAGCTCGCCCGGAGCGCGACGCGCGTCCGCCAACTCGCCGCAGGCCTCGACGGGGCGACGGTGATCCCGCTTCGGAAGGCCCACCAACCCGGCGATCCCCGCATCGTCACCTTCGAGGGCGACCGGGCCCTTGTCGCCGTCGGTCTCGCGAAGCAGACCGATCTCAAGAACTTCACTCGGGGATCGGGTCTCTACGTCGCGACGCCCGTCCTGCTCCGCCACCTCGGAATCGACCCCGCCACGGTCGATCCGAACGCGGACTTCCTGGCCGACCCGACCGTCCCCACCGACGAGCTCGTCATCCTGAGCATCCGGGCAAGGAAGGAATTCGCCGTCACGAACGTCCAGAGGATCGACAGCCGGGAGGTGCTCGGCTCTGGAGAGGCCGAAACCGGCCGCGTGCCGTCCTCGTTCGTCACCCTCGACGGTCTTCGCCGCCACGGCTGGAAGCAGGTCGCGGCGGGCTGGCTCGTGGAGTCGAGCCGGCCTCTGACCAGCGAACAGATCGCCGCCGCGCGCGAGCTCGCCGCCGAGGCCGGCCTCACGATCGAGACACAGCGAGAGAACGCCTCCCTCGCGAGGCCCAAGGCGATCGCGACCGCCGCGGGCGCCCTCCTCGCGCTCGCGATCCTCGCCATGACCGTGGGTCTGATCCGCAGCGAGAGCGCAGGCGACCTCCGCACCCTGACCGCGACCGGAGCAACCGGCAGGATCCGCCGCACGCTAACCGCTGCCACGGCCGGCGCGCTCGCCCTCCTCGGTGCGCTCCTCGGCGTCGCCGGCACGTACGTGGTCCTGATGGCGACGTATCACGACGACCTCGGCTACCTGAGTGACGTGCCGGTCCGGTACCTCGTCCTCATGATCGTCGGCGTCCCGCTGACGGCAGCGGCGGCGGGCTGGCTCCTCGCCGGCCGCGAGCCGCCCGCAATCGCCAGGCCCGTCATCGAGTGACCGGCCACACACGCTGAGGGCGCGACCACGCTCTGTTGCCTGATCCGACACCAGACCAGACTGCACACGTACTGCAGAGGCTCTGCCGGGCAGCAGCCGATCGCAGCCGGTCACAGCCGGTTCGAGCCGATAGGAAACGCCTGGTCTAGCCGATAATTCCAGATGCGAGCCGGCTGTACCGGTGACCCGGTACCGGCGATGGGCTCTATCTCCACAGCTCGTTGCGTGCAGCTAGCGCACTCTCAGCCGCTCCTCGGCAAGCGCATCGGCGGCGGCGGCCGTCGAGGTGCCTTGTGTGTCGGCCCCCTCGTAGATCTGCCCCAGCGTCTCCCCGATCCCGGCCAGCGCCGCATCGAGCTCGGATCTGGTCCAGCCGAGCTGCTCCAGACCGACGAGCGCGATGGCTCCGCCGGCGTTGATTACGTAGTCGGGCGCGTACAGGATCCCCCGCGCGCGCAACAGCTCGGCCGCCTGTGCCTGCGGGAGCTGGTTGTTCGCCGAACCGGCGACGATCCGGCACCGCAACTGCCTCACGCTCTCCACGCTCAAGGTGCCGCCGACCGCACACGGTGCGTAGACGTCGCAGTCGGTCTCGAAGACTTGCTTGGCAGCCACCGTCGCGCCGCCCGCCCGCACGGCGACGATGTGTGCGCGCTCGGGGTCGATGTCGGCGACGAGAATCGAGGCACCGGCATTCGCCAGCTGTTCCGCGAGCGATGAACCGACTCCGCCTGCACCCTGGACGAGGACCATTCGTCCCTCGAGCTCGTCCGATCCGAAAGCGTGTGAGAGGCTGGCTCGGATGCCGTGGTAGACGCCGACCGCCGTTGGGGCGGCCGGATTCCCCGAGCCGCCGGCCTTGACCGATCGGCCAAAGACGTACTCGGTTCGCTCGCCGATGACGTCCATGTCGGCCTCACCGGTGTTCATGTCCGAGCTCGTCCGGAAGGTGCCGCCCAACGAAGCCACGAGATCGCCATAACGCAGGAACAGCGCTCGCCGCCGTTCCCCGCTCGGGACCTCGGGAACCGCGATCACCGCCTTGCCGCCGCCGAACGGAAGGCCCGCAACCGCCAGCTTCCGCGTCATTGCGGCCGAAAGGCGCATCGCGTCTTCCAGCGCCTCGGCCGGCGTCCCGTACACCTTCATCCGGGTGCCGCCTCCCGCGGGACCAAGGCGCGTCGAATGGAGGCAGACGAACACCCAGGCACCACTCTCCCGGTCGCGGTGTATGACCGCCGTCTCCCCGTCCCACGTCTCAAGCAGCTCTTCGAACGTCAGCACACTTCGATTCGATCACAGCCGCAGCCCACGGTTCAATGGGGGCGCCGTAGGCACGTGGTCCCGGACAACAGCGTCCCCTCACAGCCGCTTGTCGACGCTGTGGAAGTGGGACGCGCGAACGACGACTGATCCCGCGCAGATCCCGCACGACGTCGCCGGGAATCCCCGGCAGTACCCACAGATCCCCGGACGACGACGGAATACGAGCCCTGCTCTCGCCTCAAATCCCCGCCGATCCCGAGGCATCCCCGAAAGGCCCTGTCCGGCCTGTCACGCCGGAGGTCACGGTTCGAGTCCCGTCGCTCCCGCTCCACGAATCTGCTGCAAACCAGCATGTTAAGTTGCCTGTTGAGGCGAGATAAGCCGAGTTTGAAAGGATCGTTTGCTGCCCCGGGCCACGCGAAGCGCGGAGGCCGCCTCGGCGAACCCCTGCAAAATGCCTCTTCGCGATCGAGCTGAGTGGGCCAAGACCGAAGAAGCGCGGAAGACCGGTCAAACGCTCGGCCCGCGAAGAGACATGCGTTGCAGGTCATAGCGGGCGACCGAGCGCTCCTTTGGCGACGGGCGGTCCCCGTCGAGTGAGCCTCCAACTGGCGGCCGGAGTCTGACCCCCCGGGCGTGGCTCCAACGGGCGATCCAGGCGGCCGGCGCTCGTGCCGATCGTTACGGGGAGCCCGCAAAGCGCAACAGACACCGGCGCTCCCCGCTATGCCCGCGATGTGCATCCGCTGCGGGACGACCGAAACCCCGCAACCGCTCGGCTACTGCCCCTCCTGCGCCGCGAATGCCCGCAGCGAACTGGTCGAAGGCCTGAAGCGCCTTGGCGAGTACCTCCCTCGTCCTGGGCGGCGTTCGACGATTGGCAGCGCCGCCGCGGCCTCCCCTAGAGGTGCGCGAGCGCGGCCCCGAGCTCCTCGAGGCTCGCGAGGCTGTGCCCGCTCGCGAAGAGGTCGACGTAGGGGAGAGCGGCCTTCATGCCGCGCGCGAGCGGCTCGTAGGCGGGATCCTCCTGCAGCGGGTTGAGCCAGACGACGCGGTGAGCGAGACGTGAGAGCCGGGCCATCTGCTCGGCGAGGAGCTCGGGGTCGCCGACCTCGAGTCCGTCCGAGCAGATGAGGACGAGGGCGCCGCGGGCCAGCCCGCCGTGCCCGTGCTCGTCGAGGAACGCCTTCAGCGCCTCGCCGATGCGTGTCCCCCCGTCCCAGTCGACGACCTCGGCAGCCGCGCGCCGCAGGGCCTCATCGACGTCGGCCGCAGCGAGCGCCCGTGTTACGCGAGTGAGGCGCGTGCCGAAGCAGAACGCCTCGACGCGCCGGCCGGAGCGGAGGGCGCCATGCGCGAACATGACGAGGGCCCGCGAGTAGGCGTCCATCGACCCTGACACGTCGAGCAGGAGAACGAGGCGCCGCTGCTGGCGGCGTCGCTCGCGCCAAGCACGCTCGGCGGGCTCCCCGCCCGTCCGGAACGAGCGCCGAAGGGTTCGCCGGAGGTCGGGAGCGCCCGACCTGGCCGCCACACGCCGCCGCGAGCGCCGTTCGGGCACGACGAGCGGCAGCTGCTGCATGAGCTGCCCCAGCGCGGCGAGCTCGGCCTCGGAGCAGCGCGCGAAGCTCTTCTCCTTCAGGAGCTCGACCGGGCTGGCCAAGGCATTCTCCGCCTCGGCCTCGACGCGGATCCGGACGACGGCCGGCTGACGCTCCAGCTTCACCGTTGGCCCGAAGAACGACTCGAACGTCTCGTCGTAGACGGGGATGTCGGCCGCCCGGGCGACGAGCGTCGCCCGCCCTGCCCAGTACAGATCGCCGGGAGGGAGTAACGAGGCCGCGCGGCAAAAGTCCGTTATTCGCCCGGTGCCGACGGCCAGCCCTGCGTCGCGTAGCGCGCGGCCAAAGCGGGTCAGGACCTCCTCACTCACGGAAAGAGCTCGGCCGCGACCCGGGCTGTATCGTCGCGGTTCTTCACGACCCACCCGAGCGTCGCCTGCGCCGCCTTTCCATCTGCCGTCTCGGCGCCGAGAAGCGCGAGCGCCTCCGCCCAGTCGATCGCCTCGGCCGCGCCCGGACGCTTGACGAGGTCGAACGCTCGCAGTCGAGCGACCGTCTCGGCGACCGAGCGAGCGAGCGCTTCCGACACGTTCGGCGCGCGCAGACGGATGATCTCGACCTCGCGCTCCAGGTCGGGGAAGTCGATCCAGTGGTAGAGGCAGCGCCGCTTGAGCGCGTCGTGCAGCTCCCGGGTCCGGTTCGACGTGATGACGACCGCCGGAGGCTCTGCAGCCTCGATCGTGCCGAGCTCCGGAACCGTCACGGTGAAGTCGGATAGCACTTCGAGCAGGAAGGCCTCGAACTCGTCGTCCGCGCGGTCGAGCTCGTCGATCAGGAGAACGGCGCCGGGGCCGGCCCGGATCGCCGCGAGCAGCGGCCGCTCGACGAGGAACTCGGGCCCGTAGAGCTCCTTGACGCGCTCGGCCGCGACCTCCCCTTCCTGCAACGTGCGCGCGTAGAGGAGCTGGCGCGAGTAGTCCCACTCGTAGAGCGCCTGCGCCGCGTCGATGCCTTCGTAGCACTGAAGGCGGATCAGCCTCGCGCCGAGGAGGCGCGCAAGCGTCTTGCCCACCTCGGTCTTCCCTACGCCCGCCTCCCCTTCGAGGAGGAGCGGCCGGCCCATCTGCAGGGCCAAAAAGACCGCCGTCGCGAGCCCTCGATCCGGAAGATAGAACTCCTTGCGGAGCGCCCGTTCGACGTCCTCGACAGATCCGATCTTCATGGTTGAAGCGTACTCCGGGCGGAGCGTATGCTCCCAGCAGTCCGGACCCACCCGGTGGGCGGGAAGGGAGGAACTCCATGTACCCCGCCAGATTTGAGTACTTCGCGCCCTCGAGCGTGGAGGAGGCGCTTTCCGTCCTCGAGCGCTACGGGGACGAGGCGAAGGTGCTTGCCGGAGGCCAGAGCCTCATCCCTCTCATGAAGCTGCGGTTCGCGTCGCCGCGCGCGCTCGTCGACCTGAACGGGATCGACGGCCTCGACGAGCTTTACGAGGACAACGGGATGTTGAACATCGGCGCACTCGTCCGCCATAAGGCGTGCGAGCGCTCCGACCTCCTGCGCAAGCGCTACGGCGTGCTCGCCGACGCGGCGCCGCAGATCTCCGATCCGATCGTCCGCAACCGCGGCACGGTCGCGGGGTCGCTCGCGCACGCCGATCCGCAGGGAGACTGGGGATCGGCCCTGCTCGCCGGCGGCGGCCAGGTGCAGGTGCGCGGGTCCGACGGGACGCGCGCGATTTCGCTCGACGATTTCTTCCTAGGGCCCTTCACGACCGCGCTCGAGCCGACCGAGATCGTCACCTGGGTGCAGGTGCCGGAACCGGGCCCCCGCTCGGGCGGCGCCTACTTCAAGCTCGAGCGCAAGGTCGGCGACTTCGCCACCGTCGCGGTCGGCGTCCACGTCTCTTTCTCGAACGGGAAGGTCGAGCGGGCGGGCATCGCGCTCACGGGCGTCGGGCCACGCAACCTCCGCGCCGAGTCTGCGGAGCAGGCGCTCGCCGGGCACGAGCTCGACGACGAGGCGATCGGCGAGGCTGCGCGGCTCGCCGCCCAGGCCGCAGAGCCCCGCGACGACGTTCGCGGGAGCGCCGAGTACAAGCGCAACGTCGTTCGGGTCTTCACCGAGCGCGGCCTGCGCAAGGCCGCCGAGAGGAGGGAGCAGCAGTGACCGAGACCGCCACCGAGCAGGCCGTCTACACGAAGCAGCTGAACGTGACGGTCAACGGACAGGCTCGCTCCGCCGCGATCGAGACGAGGCTGCTCCTCGTCCACTTCCTCCGGGAGACGCTCGGTCTCACAGGCACGCACATCGGTTGCGACACGACGAGCTGCGGCGCGTGCACGGTGCTCGTCGACGGGACGCCGGTGAAGTCGTGCACGTGCTTCGCCGTGCAGACAGAAGGAAGCGAGATCACGACCGTGGAGGGCCTCGCTCCCGCCGGCGGCCTCCACCCGGTTCAGGAGGGCTTCCACGAGGAGCACGGCCTCCAGTGCGGCTTCTGCACACCCGGGATGATGCTGACGGCGACTGCCCTCCTGGCAGAGAACCCCAACCCGAGCGAGACCGAGATCCGCTGGGCTCTCTCCGGCAACATCTGCCGCTGCACGGGCTACCAGAACATCGTCAAGGCCGTGCAGTACGCGGCCGCAAAGATGAGGGAGGGGAGTTAGCGATGGCGGCGACCGAGGAGATCCGTGGCGTCGGCCACTCCGTCAAGCGGTTGGAGGACGCCCGCTTCATCCGGGGGAAGGGCAACTACTTCGACGACATCACGCTTCCGGGCATGCTCCACCTCGAGTTCCTGCGCAGTCCGTTCGCGCACGCCCGCATCAAGTCGATCGACGCCTCGCGGGCGGAGGCGCTTCCGGGCGTCGTGGCGGTGGTCACGGGCGAGCTCCTAGCGGCCCAGCATTCACTCGCCTGGATGCCGACCCTCTCCGGCGACACGCAGGCCGTGCTCGCCACGGACAAGGTCCGCTTCCAGGGACAGGAGGTGGCTGCGGTCATCGCGGAGACCGTCTACATCGCCAAGGACGCGGTCGAGCTCATCGAGGTCGACTACGAGCCGCTGCAGGCGATCACCTCGCCGCAGCAGGCCCTCGCCGAGGGCGCGCCCGTGATCCGGGACGAGAAGGAAGGGCAGGAGGACAACCACATCTACCACTGGGAGGCCGGCGACAAGGAGGCCACCGACAAGGCCTTCGCCGGCGCGGACCAGGTCGTCGAGCTCGACACCTTCTACCCGCGCTGCCATCCCGCGCCGCTCGAGTGCTGCGGCTGCGTGGCCGACGTCAACCCAGCGACCGGAAAGGCGACGATCTACATGACGTCGCAGGCTCCGCACGCGCACAGGACGCTCTTCGCGCTCGTCGCGGGCTTGCCCGAGCACAAGATCCGCATCATCTCGCCGGACCTTGGCGGCGGGTTCGGGAACAAGGTCCCGATCTATCCGGGCTACGTGGTCGCCACGGCGGCCTCGCTCCTGATCGGGCGGCCGGTCAAGTGGGTCGAGGACCGCACCGGAAACCTCATCTCCACCGGCTTCGCTCGCGACTACCACATGCACGGGGAGCTCGCGCTCAAGGGCGATCGGATCGCCGGCCTGCGCGTCAAGCTCCTGTCGGACAACGGCGCGTTCTTCTCAGACGCCCAGCCGACCATCTGCAAGGCCGGGCTCTTCCACATCGTCACGGGCTCCTACGACATCCCGGCAGCGCACGTGGAGACTGACGGCGCGTACACCAACAAGGCGCCGGGAGGCGTCGCCTACCGCTGCTCGTTCCGCGTCACGGAGGCTTCGTACCTCATTGAACGCCTCGTGCAGACGGCGGCGTACGAGATCGGGGCCGACCCCGCCGAGTTTCGCCGGTCGAACTTCATCAAGCCCGAGCAGTTTCCCTACAAGTCCGCGACGGGCTTCGAGTACGACTCGGGCGACTACGGGGCCGCCATGGATATGGCCCTCGAGAAACTCGGCTACGAGGACCTGCGCCGCGAGCAGGCCGAGGCGCGCAAGGAAGGGAAGCTCATCGGCATCGGCCTCGCCTCGTTCACCGAGGTGGTCGGCGCCGGGCACGGAGCCGAGTACAAGATCGCCGGCCTGCGTATGAACGACGGAGCCGAGCTTCGCATCCATCCCACCGGCAAGGCCGTGCTCAAGCTGAGCGTCAAGGCGCAGGGCCAGGGTCACGAGACGACGTTCGCGCAGATCGTCGCAGAAGAACTCGGGCTCCAGCCCGAGGACGTCGAGGTGCAGGAGGGCGATACCGACCACACGCCCTACGGGCTCGGCACCTACGCGAGCCGCTCGACCCCTGTGTCGGGAGCGGCCGCCGCAATGGTCTCGCGCAGGATCCGGGCCAAGGCGAAGAAGATCGCCGCCCATCTCCTCGAGGCGTCCGAGGACGATCTCGAATGGAAGGACGGCCGCTTCAGCGTCAAGGGCGCGCCCGAGAAGTCGACGACGATCCAGGACATCGCCTTCGCCGCCTACACGAACGTCCCCGAGGGGATGGAGGACGGCCTCGAAGGCGTCTACTACTACGACCCGCCCAACATGACGTATCCTTTCGGGACGTATGCGGTCGCGGTCCAGATCGACCGCGGCACGGGTGCGTGGAAGGTCAAGCGGGTCGTCGCGGTCGACGACTGCGGCGTCCGCATCAACCCGATGATCGTCGAGGGCCAGATCATGGGCGGCCTCACGGAGGGCTTCGCGATCGCCGCCATGGAGCTCATCGACTTCGACGAGGACGGCAACTGCATCGGCGCCAACTTCATGGACTACCTGCTGCCGACCTCCTGGGAGACTCCTTCCTTCGAGCTGGGTGAGACGGTTACGCCCTCGCCACACCACCCGCTCGGGGCAAAGGGGGTCGGGGAGTCGGCCACCGTCGGCTCTCCGGCAGCGTTCGTAAACGCGGTCGTCGACGCGCTCGCCCACGCGGGCGTCCGCAACTTCGAGATGCCGGTCACCTCCGACAAGGTGTGGGCCGCGCTGAACGAGGTGGGCCTGGCCGAGTGAGACCAGGAGACGTGCTCATCCGGGCCGGCGAGCTCGCCACGGCGGGAGAGCCGTTCGCGCTCGCCACCGTCGTCAACGTCCGCCGGCCCGCGTCGGCGCGGCGCGGCGACCGTGCCGTCGTGACCCCTGACGGCTCCGTCTACGGCTGGGTGGGCGGCTCGTGCTCGGAGCCGACTGTCGTCCGCGAGGCCCTCGGCGCGCTGGCCGACGGCGAGTCGCGGGTCGTTTCCACTGAGGGCTCCTGCGCGTCGGAGGGCGCGGTCGAGATCCTCGTCGAGCCTCAGCTTCCCGCGCCGCTCCTTGCGATCGTCGGAGAGAGCCCGGCAGCCGACACGCTCGCCCGTCTCGCCGCGGCGATCGACTGGCGCGTCGCCCGCGGGCAGGACGAGCGCGCCGACGCGGTCGTGGTCGCGACGATGGGCCGCGGCGACGAGGAGGCGCTCGCGGCCGCCCTCGCCGGGCCGACCGGGTACGTCGGCCTCGTTGCGAGCCGGCGCCGAGCCGAGGCCGTCGCGGCGTCGCTCCGCGCAGCAGGCGTCCACGAGGACGCCCTCGCGCGGCTCAAGAGCCCGGCCGGGCTCGACCTCGGTCCGATCCGCCAGGAGGAGGTCGCCGTCGCGATCCTCGCCGAGCTCGTCGCCTTGCGCCACGCCCGCACCCCGACTGAGGCGCCGCCGGCGGAGGCCGTCGATCCCGTCTGCGGCATGACGGTCTCCCTTGCCGGGACCGAGACGATCGTGCATGAGGGAACGGCGTACGCCTTCTGCGGCGCCGGGTGCCGTCAGCTTTTCGAGGCCGACCCGTCGCGCTACGCAACGGTGACGGCATGAAGGACGTTCTCGGGACGCTGGAGCGCTGGACGGCGGAGGGGCGCCGCTTCGCCACGGCCACGGTCGTCAAGACGGAGCGCTCCGCGCCCCGCGGGCCGGGCGCCGTCCTCGCGGTCTCCGAGCAGGGTGAGGTGGCCGGCTCCGTCACGGGCGGCTGCGTCGAGCCGGCCGTCTACGACGAGGCGCAGGCCGTGCTCGCCGGCGGGCCGCCACGGCTCGTCTCCTATGGGATCGCCGATGAGGAAGCCTTCGAGGTCGGCCTCCCATGCGGGGGCACCGTCCACATCTTCCTCGCGATGACGGAGAGCGACCTGGTCGAGCAGCTCGGGCGGGCGATCAGGGAGGAGACGCCGGTCGCTCTGGCCATGGAAATCGCGGGCTCCGAGATCGGCAAACAGGAGCTCGTGTCACTGAACGGGTACTTCGAGCCGGGCATCGAGGGCGACACCTTCTACCTCCCTTTCGCACCTCGTCCGGAGATGTACGTCTTCGGCGCCGTCGACCACGCCGCCGCCGTGGCCCGGATCGGCAAGTTCCTCGGCTACCGGGTCACCGTCTGCGACGCGCGTGCCCGTTTCGCGACGCACGAGCGCTTTCCGGAGGTGGACGAGATCGTCGTCGAGTGGCCGGACGAGTTCCTCCGCCGGGCGCCGGTCGACGAGCGAACGGCCATCTGCGTCCTCACGCACGACCACAAGTTCGACGTCCCGCTCCTCAAGGTCGCGCTCGAGACGCCGGCCGGCTACATCGGCGCGATGGGCGCGAGGCGGACGACCGAGAGCCGCAACGAGCGGCTGCTCGCCGAAGGGGTGACGAAGGAGCAGCTCGCCCGCATCCACGCTCCGATCGGCCTGCGGATCGGCTCCCGAACGCCCGAGGAGGTCGCCGTCGCGGTCGCGGCCGAGATCGTCGCGACCAGGCGGCAGGCGGCGATGCCCGCATGAAGCTTGAGAACTCCTTCACCGTCGCCGCCCCGTCCGAGGCCGCCTGGGACCTCCTGATGGACGTCCCGCGCATCATCCCCTGCATGCCGGGCGCGAAGCTCGACGAGGTAGTCGGTGACTCGAGCTGGAAGGCGACCATGCAGGTAAAGCTCGGCCCGATCTCACTGACGTTCGCGACCGATATCGAGCGCACCGAGGTCGACGATGCCGCGAAGCGGGTCATGCTGCAGGCGACCGCTCGCGAGGTGCGAAACCGGGGGCGGGCGCAGGCGAGCATCGAGTCGTCGCTCGCTGCGGAGGACGGCGCGACACGGGTCGACCTCGTCACTGACCTGAGCCTCTCCGGCATGGTCGCCCAGTACGGGCGCGGGCTCATCCAGGACATCTCGTCCCAGATCGTGACGAGCTTCGCCGAGTGTCTGCAAGCTCAGCTCATCGCCGCACCCGAGGATGCCGCCGCCGTGACGGCGGCCCAGGCGCGGCCGGTGGGCGGACGCATCGGAATCACCGTCAATGGCGTCCGGCACGAGGCCGAGGTCGAGCCGCGCCAGCTCCTCGTCTATCTCCTCCGCGAGCAGCTCGGCCTCACGGGGACGACCGTCGGCTGCGACACGTCGTCGTGCGGCGCCTGCACCGTCCTCCTCGACGGCGAGTCGGTGAAGTCGTGCACCGTCCTCGCAGTGCAGGCCGACGGGTACGAGGTGACGACGATCGAGGGCCTGGCCGAGAACGGCAAGCTCCATCCCGTGCAGGAGGCCTTCCACCGAAGCCACGGGCTCCAGTGCGGCTACTGCACGCCGGGCATGGTGCTCGCCACCGTCAGCCTCCTCGCCGAGCACCCGAGCCCCAGCGAGGAGGAGATCCGGCACGCGCTCGAGGGCAACCTCTGCCGCTGCACCGGCTACCAGAAGATCGTCGAGGCTGTCCAGGCCGCGGCGACCGCGTAGGAGGGGGAGATGGCAACCACCGAGACAAAGACGACGTACATCGGCTCCCCCGTCGAGCGCAAGGAGGACGCGCGCCTGCTCAGGGGCGACACGCGCTGGGTCGACAACATGACGCTGCCCGGGATGCTTTGGCTGGCAGTTGTCCGCAGCCCCTACGCGCACGCGAAGATCAAGAAGGTCGACGTCTCACGGGCACTCGAGGCGGAGGGCGTCGTCGCGGCCTTCTCCGGCGCCGAGCTCGCCGACGAATGGGCGGGCTCCCTCCCGTGCGCCTGGCCGGTGACGGGGGACTGCCGCATTCCAATGCACCGGCCGCTCGCGACCGACAAGGCGCGCTACGCCGGCGACGGCGTCGCGGTGGTCGTGGCGGAGAGCCGCGCACTCGCCAAGGACGCGGCCGAGCTCGTCGACGTCGACTACGAGCCCCTCCCAGTGGTGACGGATGTGGAGGAGGCCCTCGCTGAGTCGGCGCCGCTCGTCCACGACGAATACGACGGCAACCGCGCCTACACGTGGACGCTCCAGGCCGGGGAGATCGACACGCTCTTCTCCGAGGCCGCCGTGACGGTGAAGGAGCGCTACCGCCAGCAGCGCCTGATCCCGAACGCGATCGAGCCGCGCAGCGTGCTCGTGCAGCCGACGCCGGCGACCGGCGAGTTCACGATGTGGTCAGCGACGCAGGTGCCGCACATCGCGCGCGTGACCCTGTCGGGCACGACGGGGATCCCGGAGACGAAGCTGCGCGTGATCGCCCCCGACGTCGGCGGCGGGTTCGGCTCGAAGCTCAATGTCTACGCCGAGGAGGCGCTCTGCCTCCTGCTCGCGCGCCGGCTCGGGCTTCCGGTCAAGTGGACGGAGGAGCGCTCCGAGAACTACGTCGCCACCATCCACGGGCGCGACATGATCCAGGAGATCGAGCTCGCGGCCACGCAGGAAGGGAAGATCACGGCGGTCCGGACGCGCCTGACGGCCGCCATGGGCGCCTACATGCAGCTCGTCTCCCCGGGCATCCCGCTCCTCGGCGCCTGGCTCTACGCAGGCTGCTATGACGTGCAGGGCTACGACTTCGAGTGCGTCGGCGTCTTCACGAACACGACGCCGACGGACGCCTACCGCGGCGCCGGCCGTCCGGAGGCGACCTACGCAATCGAGCGGACCGTGGACGCGCTCGCGCGAAAGCTGGGGAAGGACCCGGTGGAGATCCGGCGCCTGAACTTCATCTCCGAGTTCCCGGCCACGCTCGCGTCCGGGCTCGAGATCGACTCCGGCAACTTCCACGCCTCCCTCGACAAGGCCCTCGAGCTTGCCGGCTACGACGACCTCCGCCGCGAGCAGGCCGAGCGGCGCAAGCGCGGCGACACGAAGCAGCTCGGCATCGGCTTCTCGACCTACGTCGAGATGTGCGGCCTCGCCCCATCGCGAATCCTCGGAGCGATTCGCTACGGCGCGGGCGGCTGGGACGCGGCCACCGTTCGCTGTCTCCCCACGGGGACCGTGCAGGTGCTGATCGGCACCTCGCCGCACGGGCAGGGACACGTGACGACCTTCTCCCAGATCGTCGCCGACCAGCTCGGCGTCCCGATCGAGAACGTCGAGGTGCTGCACGGCGACACGACCGTGATCCCGCTCGGGATGGACACCTACGGCAGCCGCAGTCTCGCCGTCGGCGGCGTCGCCCTCTACCACGCGACCGAGAAGGTGATCGCGAAGGCGAGGAGGATCGTCTCACACCAGCTCGAGGTGGCCGAGGACGATCTCGAGTACGCGAGCGGGCGCTTCACGGTCAAGGGCACGGACCGCTCGATGGCCGTCACGGACGCGGCTCTCGCGGCTTGGACGGCGCACAACCTCCCGGACGGGCTCGAGCCCGGCCTCGAGGACACCTACGTCTACGACCCGCCCAACTTCAGCTGGCCGGGCGGCTGCCACATCGCCGTCGTCGAGATCGACACGGAGACCGGCGCGGTCGAGCTCGCCCGCTACGTCGCGGTCGACGACGTCGGCACGGTCATCAACCCGATGATAGTCGACGGCCAGGTGCAGGGCGGCATCGCTCAGGGCGTCGCGCAGGCGCTCTACGAAGAGGCCGTCTACGACGAGGAGGGCAACCTCGTCACGGGCTCGATGGTCAACTACCTCGTGCCGTCCGCGGTCGAGCTGCCGAACTTCGAGCTCGACCGAACGGAGAGCCCGAGCCCGACCAACCCGATGGGCGTCAAGGGCGTAGGCGAGACGGGCACGATCGCCTCGACGGCGGCGGTCATGAACGCCGTCGTCGACGGGCTCGCCCCATTCGACGTCACCGACGTGGACATGCCGGCGAAACCGGAACGGGTCTGGACTGCGATCCAGGAGGGACGGCGATGATCCCCGCGCGGTTCGACTACGAGGTGGCCGGGTCGGTGGACGAGGCGGTCGAGCTCCTTGGCCGGGAGGACGCGAAGCTCCTCGCCGGCGGCCATTCGCTCCTGCCGCTCATGAAGCTCCGCCTCGCCCGGCCGGCGCTGCTCGTCGACATCGGTCGGCTCGAGGAGCTCTCCTATGTCCGCGACACGGGCGAGCGGCTCGCGATCGGGGCGCTGACGCGTCACCACGACCTCGCGGCCGACCCGCTCGTCCAGGAGCACTGCCCGATCCTTTCCCACGCCGCGGGGTTGGTCGGCGACCCGCAGGTGCGCCACCGCGGGACGATCGGCGGCTCGGTCGCGCACGGGGATCCCGCCTCGGACCTCCCGACGATCCTTGTCGCGCTCGACGCCGAGATCGCGGTGCGCGGTCCGGAAGGCGAGCGGGCGATCCCGGCAGCGGAGTTCTTCCGCGGCCTCTTCGAGACGGCGCTCGGGCAGTGCGACGTCGTCACCGAGATCCGGTTGCCGAAGCTGGGCACCTGGAAGGGCTGGTCGTACATCAAGTTCAACCGGCGCGCGCAGGACTGGGCCACCGTCGGGGTCGCAGCGATCGTGCGTCGCGAGGACGGCACGGTGGACGAGGCGGCGGTCGCCCTCACCAACATGGGTACGACGCCGCTTCGCGCGCGTGCGGTCGAGCAGGCGCTCGCCGGCGCGTCCGTCGACTCGGTCGCCCAGGCCGCCGAGCAGGCGGCGGAGGGCACGAGCCCGCCGAGCGACACGAACGGGAGCGCCGCCTACCGGCGTCGGCTAGCGTGCGTCCTGACGCGGCGCGCGCTCGAGGAGGCGTTGGCCCGATAGTGCCCTTTCAGGTGATCTAGCCCCGATTCCGGCGCGCGAAAAGCGCGCCCGGCAAGGACGCGGGGACACCGCGTAGTGGTGAATCCGCGGGCGACCGATGACGCAGCCCTGGACGGCTTTGCAGTTGCCGGAGGTGAAGAGGCGTTCCACACCACGGGGTGCCGTCATTGTCGAACACCGCCACGCGCTCCTCGACCGGCACGGCATCCGACACCGTCCACTCGACAAAATCGACGAGCGCCCGTCTCGCAGCGCGGTCATTCCAACTTGCCAACACCCCGGACGCGCAGAAGAACTTCGCGTTGATCGGGCTTGCGCTTGGCCGACTCTAACCCCGAAGAGTTCGGAGTCTTCCCAAGCGTGGCACCCATCAACGTCCCGCCGAAGCGAGGCGACGACGGCGCGGTTTGGCCCCGCAGGGAGGCCTGGATCTCGGGCGGGAAGGACGGTAGGAGTATCGAGCGCCAATCTCAGACGCGGCGCATCCAGTGCTCGGCCGACCGCTAGTCTCCGCATGTGCTCGAGACGATCGAGAACCGCTATGCGGATAGGCCGTACCATGTCGAGCTGACGTTCCCCGAGTTCACGTCGATCTGCCCGCTGACCGGAGCGCCCGACTTCGGCACGATCACGATCACCTACGTGCCGAGCGGAAGTCTCCTGGAGCAGAAGGCGCTCCGCGATTTTCTCACTGGTTTCCGCGGGCGCAAGATCTTCCAGGAGGAAGCGGTCAACGACATCTTGGACGAAGTTGTCGCGAGCTGCGAACCGCCCTTCTGCCAGGTCGAGGGCGTCTTCAACATGCGCGGCGGGATGGGGACGCGCGCTGTCGCTCGACACGGAGAGCAGCCGCTAGAGATTCAAGCATCGTAAGCGAGGCTCGGGCAGGACCCGAAAGGTCCCTGCCAACTCGACCCTTCCGTGTGCGCCGCTCCAGCGAGACTCACTCGCAAACTGCTCGTGAGCTGGCACCGAAGGCCGGGCAGTCAGGCCTCCGTCCTTCCACCGCGTCCACCCCGACCGGCGTGCGGCACGTCGCTCATGAACCGTGCCGGGCCGCGTCTGCGGCCTTCGCGAGCCCCGTAAGAACGGCGAAGAACTCCGATGATTGTCCTATGAAGAGGCCATCTGCGGTAAAGGCGTTGAGCGTGCCCATAGCGGCACCTTTCGTCCGGGTAGGACGGATGATCGAGACGATCGGGAACTTGCGGTCGAGGAAGATGGTCGGCTCCGGCATGATCAGGTTGGTCTGCAAGATTTCACCGTCGGCGTTGAGGTCGGGGAAGACCAGACCGTTGGTGGGGTCGGTGAGGGGAGGCGCGTTGCCGGCTTTGTCCTGCCAGGTCTGGAAGTGCATCGTCTCGGAGCCGCCGATGCTGAGCAGGATGCGCAGCACCTCGCGATGAGTGACCCGCTGGGCGAGTGAGGCGTAAAGGCTGGTACCCCCTTGCTCGATCCAGGCGAAGTGGAAGCCGGCCGTGTTGGCGATCGCTTGTAGATGATCGGGCGGGCTGAGGTCGTCGTCGCTGCGGGGAATCGCCGGAAATTGGCCGGCGGCTAGGCCTGGGACGGCTTGCGGCAAGGTGTCGCCGAAGTCGGGGTTCTGCGAGTCGCTGCGGTAGCGCGTCCAGAAGCTGGTGTTGACGGTCAGCTGCATGAGGCCCGTTGAAACCTGCAAGTTGTGCAGGCCGACCGGTGCAACCGGCGCTCAACTCGACCCAAGTGTTGAAGCTGGCGCATCGAGTCACGGTTTCACTTCTTAGCGTGACTGGGTAGCGGGCATCAAGAAAAGAGCAGAACCGTGACTATCTCGCGGTTTAGGAGCCCTGCACGCACGGTCTATTCTGCGCTCGTGGGTTCGATAAGGGACATACACGGAACAGAGCTTCAGGCGCTCACCAGCGTGATCGACTTGAACGGCTTACGTGTGCTCGAGGTGGGAGCGGGCGAGGGCCGTATGACAATTCGTTACGCCGGTGTGACCAAGTCGGTTGTCGCCATTGAGCCCGATGAAGAGTCGCTCGCGAGGGCCCAGTCGCTCGTGCCGCCTGAGCTCCAAGAGCGCATCTCCTTCCGGCTTGTCGACGCAGCCGAGCTCGACGAGCCGGCCCAGAGCTTCGACGCTGCATTCCTTTCCTGGTCCTTGTGATGAATGGAGCCGGAGGGCGTCGTGAACGCCCTGAGCCGGATCCACAAAGCGCTCAAGAAGGAGGGAGTCCTTCTCGACCTCCACCCGACGAAGCCCTTCGCCACTGTCGAGGGCGCAGGTGTCCGGCTGGGCGCTCTGGACGAGAGCGACTTCATGCAAATCGTGGCTGCGACCGAGGCGGGTCTAAACGAGACGTTGCGGTTGGGCTTGTTTGCCCTCGAGAAGAGGCGCACGTTCGATGTCGTCGAACGGTTCGAAACCGCCGACGAGTTGGTCGACAAGGTGGCCGATTGGCTTGGAGTTTCTATACCTAACCGGGTGGTCGAGCGAGTACGAGCGAGCGCGCCTCCGTTCGACATCCGCGAGCGGGTTCTGCTGCAGCGGTTTCAGGTTCTCTAGAAAATCCGATTACCCCGCCGATAGCAGGACTGCTTTATTGTCGCGAAGTGTCCGACCAGGCGTCCGCAGGCGGCGAACAGGTCCGCGCCGCGGAAGTGATCGCGGCGCTGTGCCTCGCGACGGACCTTGGCATGCGCCTGCCCTTAGAGCACGGCCTGCACAGCACGCTCGTTGCGATGCGGCTCGCCGAACGCTTGGGCATCGACGCTGAAACGGCGTCACAGACCTACTACGCCTGTCTCTTGTTCTATGTCGGGTGCACGGCTGATGCGGAGATCAACGCCGAGATTTTTGGTGACGACACGGCGTTGATCACGCACTTCACGCCGGTCATGTTCGGCTCACGGGCCGAAATGATGACGGGGATCATGCGCGCCCTGGCGCCACCGAATGGGGCGCGGCCAGTTCGGGCCGCTCAGGCTGTGCGCCGGCTCCCGAGAGCGGTTAGGGGCCATCGACGCCACCTCGTCGCGTTGTGCGAGGTAGCAGAGATGCTGACCGAGCGACTCGGGTTGCCTAGGTCCTTGCAGGCGCTGTGGATCCATCTCACCGAGCGCTGGGACGGCAAGGGCGAGCCCGGGCGTCTCCAGAGGGACGAGATCCCGCTCCCCCTGCGGATCGTTCACGTCGCCCGCGACGCCACATTCCAGCACATGCTCGGCGGCGCGGAGCTTGCTGCGCGCGTACTGCGTGAGAGGGCGGGACGTGCTTTCGACCCGGAGATAGCGAATCGGCTCGCCGATGAAGCCGCGGACATCCTTGCCCTTGGGCCCGACCGATCCGCGTGGGACGAAGCACTCGCGTGCGAGCCGACCCCGCAGGTGAGCTTGGAGGGCGACGCGATCGACAGCGCGCTTGCGGCGATGGGCGACTTCGCCGATCTTGCCTCTCCGTACCTCGTCGGTCATTCGGCCGGAACAGCGGAGCTTGCCGCGACGGCGTCCGAGCGATCGCACTTCGCCGCTGCCGACCTCGTGACGATCCGTCGGGCTGCATTCGTTCACGATGTGGGGCGGGTCGCCGTCCCGGTCCGCATCTGGCAAAAGGCCGCGCCGCTAACCATGGACGAGTGGGAGCAGGTCAGGCTCCATGCCTATCACTCCGAGCGCGTTCTCAAGCGGTCATCGTTTCTCGCAGCGCTCGCTCCGGTGGCCACAGCCCACCACGAGCGATGCGACGGTTCCGGCTATCACCGCGGAGTCGCAGCCGCGGCGCTCGCGCCGACCGCGCGGCTGCTCGCGGCCGCCGATGCCTACCACGCGATGACGGAACCGAGGCCGCACCGGGACGCGCACTCACCCGAACAGGCGGCCGCAACCGTCACCGACGAGGCTCGCGCCGGACGACTCGATCCTGACGCCGTCGCCGCAGTGCTCGAGGTGGCTGGGCAGCGCGTCCCGCGGATCGAGCGACCGGCGGGGCTGACTGAGCGCGAGGCCGAAGTCGTCGGCCTGCTGGCAAGGGGCTTGCAGACCAAGCAGATAGCGAGCGCACTCGGGATCTCGGTCAAGACCGCCGACCGCCATATTCAGAACGCCTACGGGAAAATCGGTGTGTCGACGCGCGCGGCGGCGGCACTCTTCGCCATGGAGCACGGATTGGCCACATGGGGAGAACTCCCGATTGCCCGCTCGGCCAAGCGCTCGTAGCGTCCGCCTCAGCTCGCCGACCCCACAGGCAGGGCCTGAGAGAAGGAGGCGTACCATGGCAAGCAGCGCAATCACTGCAACCTCGGCAGAACGTGAAGTCGATCGGTACCTGGAGGCCGAGCGGGCGTTGTGGGCGCACTACGGCTTACAGCCAAAGGAGCAGTTCCTCAAGCTTGAGGAACCCGCTGCCCGTCTCCGCGTGCTTGAGTTCGGAGAGGGAGAGCCCGTGTTGTTCGTGCACGGCACCGCGGGACCAGGCTCCTGGGCTTCGTTGGTGAGCGAACTGAGGGGCTTCCGCTGTCTCGTCCTCGACCGGCCGGGCTGGGGCCTGAGCTCAGCGATCGATTTCTCGAATTACGAGCCCAAGAGTTTGGCCGTAGACGTCCTGAGGGGAGTCTTGGATGCGCTCGGACTCGCGCGCGCGCACATACTCGGAGCTTCGATCGGCAACGTCTGGGCGCTCGGGCTGGCGGCACAGCACCCTTCTCGCGTCGACCGGGTCGTCTTGCTGGGTGGTTCGCCACTCGTGCCCGAAATACCCGTTCCGAAGATCATTAGGCTGCTGGCCTCGCCCCTCGGAGCGCTCATGGTTCGTCTTCCCGACAAGCCGGCGAGAATTCGATCGATCCTCCGTCAGAACGGGCACGGGCCAAGCCTCGATGCCGGACGCATTCCAGACGAGTTCGTGGACTGGCGCGTGACGCTGGGGCGAGAGACCGACTCGATGCGAAACGAGCGGGACATGGTCCGCGCCAGCGTCGTGAGCGGCGGTTCCTGGCAGCCGGGCGTCACCTTCGACGCCACGGAGCTCCGCAGCCTCGAGCGTCCTGCACTGTACGTGTACGGATCCGCGGACCCGGTCGGCAGCGCCGACGTCTGGAAGCGGACCGTTTCGATGCTGCCAAGAGGCGACCTGCACCTCGTCAACGGCGGTGGGCACATGCCCTGGTTCGATGCCCCGGAAGAGATCGGAGCCGACGTGAGCCGCTTTCTGGGTGAGGAACGAACGTCCTCCTGAACGCGCGCCTGTCAGTACATGTAGCGCTGCCGCGAGCTGCGGCATCCCTATTCGCCCAAGGGACCGGGGAAAGGATGCTGTGGCGTGAGCTCCGCAACTAGCTCGCCTCCGTGACGGTTCGCGTGCCAGCTCTTCCACGTGGCGCGACAGCATGTTGAAGAACACCATCCGGAGATGGAACGATCAGACGAACAGCTACGCGCACGCGTGGCAGCGGACGCATATCACGTCGTACCGTCGAGCTACCTAGGAAGCGAGAAGGAGCGCCTCGGTAGACGCGCTTGATCGTTGCCCAACACACAAGGAGGACGGTCATCGCCACAACCACGAACCGAATGGGAAGCTATTACGACGCGAAGCTCGCGGCCTCCGAACTCGCCAAATACCGGACCGACGGGCCCAGGCCGTGGACCAGGACGTTGATCGAGGCGCTGAAGGCTGAGGGTGTCGAGGGTATGACGCTGCTCGACATCGGCGGTGGGGTCGGCGCCATCCAACATGAGTTACTGGAGTCCGGCGTGACGAATGCGATCAGCGTCGACGCGTCTGCCGCCTATCTCGATGCGGCCAGGGATGAGAGCGAGCGTCGGGGCCACCGCGGCCGCGTCACTTACCACCATGGCGACTTCGTTGAACTGGCCGAGTCGGTCCCGTCCGCCGAGATCGTGACGCTCGACCGGGTCATCAACGTGTACCCAGACTGGCAACGGCTCGCCGCGCTTTCAGCTGCGCGAGCGCAGCGGCTCTACGGCCTCGTCTACCCGCGCAACACACCTATGGTGAAGATCGTCGTCTCCGCCATAAACATGCGTATGCGGCTGAAGGGACAGGACGTTCGCGCCGCCATCATTCCAGTCGAGGCGATCGAGAAAATTGCGCGTGAGAACGGACTCCGCCCGCACTTTGCCCAAAACGCCGGACCAGCATGGCAGGTGGCCGTGTATCGCCGCGGCTGATAGGCATGTCCCCTTCGGGCGCCGGTTTGGGCAGTGTCGGTGGTGAGCTTTCAAGCGGGGGGGCAGAGTGAACCGTCAGACGGGTTGGTATTCCAAACTCTCCCCTGGGGGAAAGATGCTGAATTCGAGAGGGGCCGCCGCCGTCGACGATCAGTTGTTCGAGGCCGCTTGGGCCGAAGGGCGGCAGATGGGTTCGACGCGGCCGTCGCGTACGCATCGGAGAACAGCCACGTGCTTCGGCCGCACCTGCAAGCCGCAACGCCAAATGTCGTCTTCGCGCGGAGCGAGGGCACTCTGTGTTCGTTGCCTGCCTGCGCTGCTCGTTTCTGCTCGAGAGTTCCGACCTCGGTGTCTTGTCGTGGTCGGCGGATCGCGGGTCGACGGCAGCCGAACCTCCGCGTCGACTGGCTAGGTTCGCGCGTATTCCTCAGCCGAACGCGACTCGAACTCAAACCCCACGAAGCGTTCGTCGCCAATCACCCACGCATCGTGACCAGGTTCGATCACATACGCGTCTCCAGGCCCCAGCTCGGCCTCAGAGCCATCCTCGTGCAGGACGCCCAGACGCCCGGCGTGAACAACGCCCACGTGTCGTGCCTGGCAGCTTTCGGTTCCCGCAACGGGTTTCACGCATTCCGACCAACGCCACCCCGGCTCGAAGGTGAAGCGAGCGGCGGTCGTTCCGGTCATCCGGACGACCTCGATGCGCGTCTTATCAGGCGTGCGCGTCTCGTCGGGTGAATCGAAATCGCGTGCTTCAACGCCGGCCATTTTCTGTCCCCTTTCGCCGAGGCTCACCTGTCAGAGGCGATCCTAAGGCAACAGCTCACCAATCCTCCTGAACCTAAGCCTGAGGAAAGCAGTCTCACGTGCCCCGCGTGTGCGGGAATGTCTCCCGAAGCTTCAGCCCCGACGAGCTGGAGCTGCGGGGCGGATAGGGCTCAGTCGATTGTGGTGATATACGCGCCGACCAGCTCTGCGGTCTGCTGGTCGACGCCACCCTCGCGGCGGTCGGCATGGTCCTGCTGAAAATGCGCAAACGTGGCCGTCGAAGCGATTGGGTTCATCTCGTCATCGCCGTGGTTGTGGAACGACACGTGCACAAAGGAATCATCCGCGAGCCGGAGGACTATGTAGCTCACGCTGTCAGGCTTGGCGGCGGCCAGTTCATCGAAGACCCCTTCAACTCGTCGCTGGTTCTCATTCGCTGCCTCAGCCGATCGCGTCGCGTAGCGCGTCACAAGCCTCTTCTTCACGGACAGCTCCTTTCACCGATGCCGGGCTCCTGAGACACGGACGTGGAGACAAGGTAGCGCGTCGCGCTGGATCTCCACAGCAGAGAAAGTCGCGGACGACATCCTGCGGCGCATCTCCATCTAGCCCGGGCGATCACCGCGGCTTGCCCGGTGTTCGTAATGTTCCCTGACGGAGGTTGTCGACAGAACGTCTCGTGTGTGGTCGTAAGCGGCCCGTGCTTCCTCGGGCGTGTTGCCGATCGCCGTTGCGCCGACGAATCCGGCGACAGCGAGTGAGCTGAGCATGTGGAAGGCGACGCCGGTTTGTCGCTCGGCGTTCCATCCGAGTGCGCCTGCGTCGATGAGGTCGAGGAGGTCGTCGGGAATGAGGGTTCGGTAGTCGTCTCCGGCGAGATGATGAGAGGCGACGTAATACTTCGGCTGTCCGGCGGAGATGAGTTGCGCGCTCTCGGGGTCGTAAGCGGCGTCGGTGAGGGCCTGTAGCGCGAAGTAAGTCGCGGTCGTACCGCCACAGCGGAGGTTTATCTCGATTGCATACGAACGCCAGGGGCCTCCTGCGTCACGCACCGTGACGAAGTCGACGGCGAACCGTCCGATCGCTCCCTCTCGTGCCAACCTACGGCCGATTGGCGCAAGATGCGCAGGTGGATCGTTGCTCAAGGAATGGACCACGACGTTCGTCTTCGGCGTCGCCGCGTGAGAACGCAACGTCAACGCCGGCCACACCTCCGCCAAGCCACTCTGAAGCCGAGCAAACTCGTCGTCCACGGCCGGAAACCAGCGAGTTCGCTGCGGAAGATGCAACGCTGCGCCGCCGGCCGAGGTCGCGCTCGCATGGGCCAGTGTTCGGGAATGTCCCCTGAGCGTGGCGTCTCTGCGTGCCGCGGCGCGCCCAGCTTGGTCAGAGTGGTCGCGACGGCGTCAGTGACCAGCATCACAATCGCTCAACCACGGCCAGCAGCGCGAGCCTGGCCTTAAGCCATTCCTCCGATGACACAACCTCGGGCAGAGCCATCACAGCCTTCTTGCAGACTGGGCCGCTGGGTTAGCGGTGCCGCCGGTACTCCAGCTCGACGATCCCGTTGCTGGAGGCGGTGTTGGAGACCAGGTCGAGCCGGTAGGACTTGGGGACGTCGTCGAACAGCCGGGTGCCCTCGCCCGCCACGTAGGGGAACAAGGACAGCTGGAACTCGTCGATCAGGTCGAGCCGCATGAGCGACCGCCAGAAGCTGACGCCGCCCCAGACCACGATGTAGCCGTCGCCGCCCAGCCGGAGCTTGTCGATCTCTTCTGCCGTGTCACCAGCGGCGATGGTGGTGTTGGCCCAGTCGGCCGTCTTCAGGGTCCGGGAGAAGACGACCTTGCGCCCGGCGTTCAGGATGTCGGCGAAAGGGTGGTCGGTGGACGTTGTCATGGACCCGGCGATGGCCTCGTAGGCGGTGCGGCCCATGATGTGCGCGTACGCGCTCTGGAGAAACTCGAGTTGCGCCGGGTCGTCGGGCTCACGGTTTTCGGGCAGGTCGAAGCAGAACTTCCAAAACTCGGTGCCCTCGTCGGCGAGAAGGCCGTCGAGCGAGTAGTTGAACACCGTCGCTATCAGCTTCCGCATGATCAGACCTCCTTGGTC
>WNGA01008473.1_pt1 | contig 24551 bp, 24 predicted proteins | sample 5400061 | NCBI WGS metagenome assembly WNGA01 (sample SAMN13153366, study PRJNA577476) | soil metagenome | isolation source: 100 cm soil or saprolite under grassland replicate 2 | place: USA:California | collected 2016-06-15 | reverse complement strand
TGTAAGACTCCAGACGGTAAGGCCAGTGACGAGGACCAGGATCGCGCCGGCCGCGATCAGGTGCTGCGGTCCCTGCCAGAGGCGCGGTCGCCGTGAGCCCGCGACCGCAGACGCGTCCTGAGCGGGTGCAGGTGTTTCGAATGCCCCATCCAGCGCCAGCCGAAGATCACCCATGTCATGCAGGCGCTGCCTGGGATCCTTGTGCAGGCACCGTCGCAAACAGATCCGGAGCACGGGTGGGACTTCGGCGGGCAGCGCGTCCCAATTCGGCTCTGACTTGATCACCGCGGCGAGGACCTCCGATATCTCGCTCCCGTCAAACGCCCGTCTTCCGGCCAACATCTCGTAGAACACGCATCCGAAAGCCCAGATGTCGCTTCGCTTATCCGCCGCGCGGCCTTTGGCCTGCTCCGGGCTCATGTAGGCCGCCGTGCCGAGGATCACGCCCGCGGCCGTCATCAGCGCGGGATTTGTGATGGTGGGAGAATTCAGCGATTCCCCACTCGCGCTATCTGCCCGACCGGTCGCGAGCGCCTTGGCAAGCCCGAAATCCAGCACCTTCACGGTCCCATCCGGCCGCAGCTTGATATTTGCGGGCTTCAGATCGCGATGAATGATCCCCTGCTCGTGCGCGGCTTCGAGCGCCGCCGCGATCTGCTTCGCGATCGGCGACGCCTCGTCCAACGGGATCGGTCCCCCGACCAGCCGCCGCGCCAAGTCCTCGCCCTCGACCAGCTCCATTACCAAAGCCCGCACGCCGCCGCTCTCTTCCAGGCCGTGAATATGCGCGATGTTCGGATGGTTCAGTGCGGCGAGCGTCTGCGCCTCACGCGTGAAGCGCGCCAGCCGATCGGGGTCGCTTGCAAAAGCGTCAGGAAGGATTTTCAGCGCGACGTCGCGGCCCAGCTTCGTGTCCCGCGCCCGATACACTTCGCCCATGCCGCCAGCCCCGAGGGCAGAGAGGATCTCGTATGAGCCGAGACGAGCGCCGGCAGCAAGAGCCATCAGAGGTCAAAAGGACCGGCGGTGCTGATTGTATCGGCACTTTACAGCACGGCAAAGTGAGATGATGATCGAGCGACTACCCGAACGGCCAACGCTTCCGTAAGGCATGCCAGCAAATCAGCACGCACCCGAGAGAGAGGAACGCCTCGTGGATGTCGGCCCGCTTGTCATACCGCACGCGTAGGCGCCGAAACTGACTGAGCCAGGCGAATGTGCGCTCCACGACCCACCGCCACCGGCCCAGGCCACTCCCATGCTGGGTGCGGCGCATGGCCAGCAAGGGCACAATGTGGCGAGTCCGGAGACCGCGCCGAATGGCGGCCGCATCATAGCCCCGATCTCCGAGTACACAGTCCGGCCGCTGCCGCGGTCGCCCCCATGCGCTGTGTAGCGGAGGAATCGCATCCACCAACGCCAGGGCTTCTTGCGAGTCGTTCCGGTTCGCGCTGGTCAGGCGCACGGCTAGTGGTACGCCGCGGCCGTCGCAAATCAGATGGCGCTTGCTCCCGCGCTTGGCCCGATCAGTGGGATTCGGACCGGTCTGGTCACCGCCGTACACCGCACGGATGCAACAACTGTCCACGACCGCCCGCGACCAATCAATCTGGTCGTCGCGCGCGAGCCAATCCAGGAGCGCAAAGTGGATCAGATCCCACACGCCTGCCTGTTGCCAGTCCGCAAGCGACGCCAGCATGTCATTCCCGATCCGCACCGGAGTTCCTGCGGGAGCATCTGCCACGGAATACCGCTGCGGAGGACGAAGACAATGCCTGTGAGGCACGTGCGGTTCGAGACGCGCGGCCGCCCACCCTTTGGCCGTCGCGGTGGAATCGGCAAGAACGGTTCGACGAGATCCCACAACGGGTCTGGAAGCAGCGCGACGGCCATGCCTGTTCACGCTACCTCGCCAACGAGGATCAAGTTTCGGAGGTTTTGTTACACGCTCTAAGCCCGTTCCCCTGATCCAAGTGAAGGCGGACGGAATCATGGGCAACGGCGGGAACATGACCTTTACGCTGCCTGATGCCAGTAGCTGCAAAGGGCGTTGGTCGTCTGCGGCCGGCGCTGACGTTTCAGTTACGAGCGGAAGCCTGATCGGACAGTACGGTTCGACGTACTTGTCGGGCGTTTCGGTGGCGAGCGGGACGGGCCAGAATCCGGGACAGGCGCTCGCTACATGCACGACCGGCCGAACATTTCAAATCGAGTTCGTGACGGGTGCGGGCACGGCCCACGGCTATGGCATTGGCAAGGACAACGAAGGCAATATCTATCGCTTCGTTTTTTGAATCTATCGCTTCGTTTTTTGAAATGTCTCGTTCGACGCGGCTAGGCTCTTGAATAGCTTGCTACGCGCTTCCCATCTCTCGCACGAGCGGCGGTCGCGTTCTTTCCGCCTCTCGCTGGTTGTGATAAAGGCCATCTCACGCTGAGAGGTTCCGAGCATTCTGGCAAGCGCGCCACGCCCATACAGCGAGTCCTTATAATTCAGGAGCGTTCTCGACTCATAGGTGAGGCCCCAGCAGGACCTACAGGCGAGTGCGCGGTTCTCGACGGGCACGTAAAGCCGCGTACATCGGCGCGAACACGACGGGCAAACGAGAAACACTCGTCCGCGTCGCCAGACGGCGTTTCGGTGAACTTCCCATCCTGCCGTGTCGTCGCGGCCTGGATTGAACGTCGCCGTTCCTTTCGCTCCGGGCCGTACTGAATCGGCGTCGTCTTTCAGGAGCGCTGTGTATAAGTCTTCCGCGCGCACAGTCACCCAGCATTGATTGACGCGAACTCGGCGAGGACCCCATCGGCCAGAGCACCACACTTGAACGTCCTGACCAGGCTGAACGTATCGCCGCGGAAAGCCTCTGTGCATTCGTCCTCCGTTTTCAGTACCGAAATCAACGAATCAATACAGCAATGCCGTCTCTGTCGATGCGAGCTTCCCCTTGTAGCGGAGTAACGTATCGGACCAGACGACCTCGCCCTCATAGGCCAGCGCCTTGCTCGTGTAAAGGGCTACCCGATCAACGTCCGCTACGGCTTGCAGATCGACCCTGCCGTTACGAACGCGCCACGAATGAACCGCCGGCAACCATTCTGGAGCGCCAGCGCCGACGATCAGCACGTGCGTGTGCCACAAGCCACCAGGACTTCGCTCGACGCCGTAGACCCAGGCGATGGGTTTTCGGTACAGGTATCCGAGATCGCCGCACCACTTGAAGGTCTCGCGACTGGCAAGCTCTCGCGAGACGGGATACACACGTTTGGGATCGAACGTCAGCGTCGCGAACCACTCCCACGGCACGCGGCCGAGAAACGCTCCCCAGGCGTCAGCGAGGCGCTCCGCCTCCGACCTAGTTCGGCCCTCCCATCGCTCTGTAGCGAGGGTGCCTGCGGGCCATTTTGTCGTTCGACATCGGAGACGGCGTTCTCTTGTCTGCATTTGGGCACACTCCACCCGTCAAGGACCGGTCGTGCGCCGCTCTTCGCTAAGCGCTATCATCGGACTTGGCAGGGCGGGCAAACCTGCACAAGGCGAGGCTCTTGGACCCCCGGTGTCGCGTTAATTCCGCTCCTAATCAGAATCGGGCGCTCGCGCTTGTAGGCGCGAGTAGTTACGGACGGCCGAACAACGGTGCCGGTCGGTAGGATCTGCCGCCGAGCCGCTACTGAGCGGCGTTAGCCGTTTGTCTGTCGATCCACGCTCGCAATGCGTCCAAGGGAACGCGAACGCACCCGCCGACGCGCACGCTGGGAATCTGGCCTGCCGCGATCAGCTCGTACGTCTTTGCCCGACTGATTCCAAGCGCTTCAGCCGCCTCAATTACGCGCAACATCAACCTGTCAGTCATTTCCTCCATTGTCCACGCGGCAACGGTTGTGTCCAGCAAAAACGTTTACGCGTGATACAATTTGCGCGGCAACGATTACTCCGGGCGACCGGACCAACAAAGCCTGAGTGGAGAACAGTTGGCTAAGAGAGAACGCAGGTATCGTCGGTTCCCTGCTGGTTCTGAGGACCTGATTTCGAGCCTTCACATTCGTGGGCAGACACTGCCGCACCTATATGAGCCGGAGCAGTACGCGCAGTGGTTTTTCCAATTCTTGCGCTCCGATTTGCGCTCGCTGACGGCGGGCCAGCAACTCGGAACGCGAGCGGACGTGTTGGTGTTCGCTCGTCCGGAACTGCTGAGGGGCTGTTGGAGCACAGATGACGGACTACCGCCTATCGAACTCCTTGAGACTTTGCAGAGAGACGCGCGTGCCGGCATTCAATGTGTTCGGCGCGGCGAGTGGTTCGAGCTCGAAGCGGGAATCGGCTACGGAGTTGCCATTTTCGGCGACCGTCTAATTAGGGGCGCACGTCGTGGCACGTTTAAGGACCTGTTCCTGGCGGCAGTCATTGACACTCTGCAAACCAGCTGGAACCGCCTTTATGAGTGTCCTCAGTGCCACGAGATCTTCTTGAAAGTCGGGAAGCAAAAGTACTGCTCATCGAAATGTGCGAACCGCGCGCATTGGCAGAAGTTCAAAGCGCATCGGCCCTCGCGTGACCACCACACGGAATACGTTCGACGGACGCGGCAGCGAATCGGTGCGAACGTAAAAATCAATCCGCGGAGGAAGAAATGAGTACACGCAAGCGCGGACAGGGCGAGGGCAATATCTACGAGCGCGCTGACGGTCGATGGGCGGCGCGCGTCAGTGTCGGCTATCGAAACGGCAAGCGATCGCGGCAGTGGGTCTACGGCAAGACGCGCGCGGACGTCGCCAACAAGCTGCGGACTATGATCGAGGCGCGCCAGCAAGGAATCCTCGCGGTGCCGGCACGGCAGACCGTCGAGCAATTCCTGAGTGCCTGGCTCGAGGATTGCGCGAAAGGGAAGCTTCGGCCTAAGACGTTCGCAAGCTACGCTCAGATCATTCGACTGCACGTGACGCCGTACATCGGGCGTCTGCCTGTTCAGAAGTTAGCGCCGCAACACGTTCAATTGTGGCTAAACACGCTTCAGAAACCGGCCTGAGCGCTCGCACGTGTCAGTACGCGCGCGCGATCCTGCGAGTGGCATTGGCACAGGCGGCGCGGTGGGGCATCGTCAGCCGCAACGTCGCAACACTCGTCGAAGGTCCGCGAGTCACTCGGCACGAAATCCAGCCTCTGACGCCCGATCAGGCGCGAGCGCTGCTGACTTCGATTCGCGGCAACCGACTGGAAGCGCTCGTTACCGTCGCAGTCTCGCTCGGGTTGCGTCGAGGCGAGGCGCTCGGACTCCGCTGGGATGCTCTGGATTTGGAAGGCAAGCTTCTGCATGTCAGAGCGTCGCTTCAGCGTGTAGACAAGCGCTGGTACCTGGTCGAACCGAAGTCCGCGCGCTCCCGCCGGACCGTGGCGCTTCCTGACGTGGCAGTGTCAGCGCTCCGGACGCATCGGGTGCGACAGCTCGAAGAACGCCTAGCGGCGGGCTCACGTTGGCGTGATAGCGGTTTTGTGTTCTCGACCCGAATCGGGACACCACTTGAACCGAGCAACGTCACAAAGGCGTTTAAGGCGCTTCTCGGCCGGGCCGGCGTTCCGCAAATCAGGTTCCACGATCTTCGGCACACGGCCGCGACATTCCTACTGGCGCAGGGCGTTGACGTGCGGACCATTATGGAAACACTCGGACATTCGCAAATCAGCCTGACCCTGAACACGTACTCGCATGTGTTGCCGTCATTGCAGCGAGACGCCGCCCAACGGATGGATGCGATGCTTGGAGGATGCTGAAATGGCCGAACGTCGTTTCGCGCATGTCGATTTGGGCCAAATGCTGTATTCGGTTGTCGCGATGAAAAGCGAAGGACAATTGCTTCGCCCAGTGATCTACGGGACCGCATTCTGCGTTGGACCGGGCATGTTCGTGACGGCCGGCCACGTCCTGTCGATGATCGCCGACGATGGCGGCAAAGTGGCGTTGTCCCATCTGGACGAAGATCGCGGATTGCTGGCCTCGATGGCCTTGCAGACGGAAATCATCGCGGGGAGCGACGTAGGGATCATCGCCGCAAAAGCCGAGGGGGTCGCGTTGCTGGATTGGGCGGAGGAACCGCGTTCGATCCTCTCCGACGTTTCAGCGATCGGCTTCCCGTATGCAATCACTTCACAGGAGAATCCGGCGTCTTTCAAGGTCACAATGCGGGGCTTCAAGGGAAATGTAATCACCAGAACCAAGATTTGGAAACTGCCCGCACAGCCCGTGGGTTATGAAGTGTCGTGTCCGTTCCCTAAGGGCTTGTCAGGCGCCCCATTGCTCGACGCGACACCTCCAGTACCTGATTTGAAGGTGATTGGCATGGTGCTTGAGGCCACACGATTCGGGCTCGCTCTGGATGTTATCGAACTGCGTGCGGTCGCTAGTCCGAAGATCATCGGAGGAACGTTGAACGAACTGCGGAAAGCTGTGCTGACCGGTGACCAGTTTCGCTTTGCCGTCGACAGACCGTTTCTGAACTGGGACCGGCGAAAACGTGCTTAACGCGCGTCAATGGGCGTCAACGTGGGCGTCAAAGTAGCGCCGCAGCAGACAGTGATGCTCTGGATCGTCAGGTTTTGTCAGGTTTTGATGGTGGGCCGCGTTGGGATCGAACCAACGACCCTCTGATTAAAAGTCAGATGCTCTGCCACTGAGCTAGCGGCCCTCTCCGCATTGTAGTCGATTGACTTTGCATGAATTTGCTTGCGCGCGTACCGACGCCCGCGTGCAAGTCCAAACATGGGCTTCAATCGAAAGTCTGCAACGAACTGCAAGCGAAATTGCCGAATGCGCCTAGGATTGCCGCAGGTGCGCCGTGTACCGCGCGAGGTGCTGGTCATAGTGGCCGGAAAGAAATCTCACCAACACCACCAGCCGGTGTGCGTTCCAGAGAGGTCCTGCGACAATCTCTCGCAGCGGACCGTAGTACTCAGCAAGATCGCGGTTGCTCAAACGGTTCTCTCGAGTAGCGATCGTCTCCACGTAGCCGTCGGGGATGTCCCTCAGGAAGTGCCCCATTACGGAGTCTGCGGTACCGCCGGGGATACGTGCCAGGAGTGGGTCGGAGAGCGCGTGTCGGTCGATGATATGGACCTGCGGTCCTGCGAAGTAGCCGGTCAGTCCGATGAAACTGCGCACGACAACCTGCGGTCCGCCTGTTCGAAGTCGCAGTCCATCCAGCGCCCATTCATGATCCGGACTAACCGCACCACCGCGATGCGTGACAACTTTCACGAGTCCGGCAAACTCTGAATATTCGCGACGTTCATCCATAATCTTTCGGACGAAGATGTATTCGAACTTGTCCGACGGCTCGCGTGTTTGTCGGCCACGCACGAAATTGTCGACATAGGCGTAACCGTACCCGCTGAGTAGCGCCGGCTCCCACGGAGCTAGCAACCCCAAAATGAGCACAGCGGACGTGATCAGAAGACTTCCCGCACGTCTCTGTATCCAGACCGCGCGGGCCAGAAGCGCGACGCTCAACAAGAACGGTGCCGAGAAAAAACGTCCCATCATGAAATCGCCGCCGATACGTAAGACATACAACGCCGAGAAGAGAATCCCCAGCGCCAGTGGCCAGTCAGATCGGCGACCGAAGACGACACTTGCCACAGCCATCAACATCACTGGGAAGGTTGCGGGATCGCCGGTGAACGTGCGGTAAAAGTAATCCACGCCGCGCCGCACTTGAACGTCCAAGGTCATCGTGGTATTGAGCTTTGCGTAAGCAGTGTTCGGAAACGGTGTGCCGTAGTACCACGTTGAAAACGCAAGCCAGGCGATAAAGGGTAGAAGTCCAGTCAACAGCGGCTTCATCGCTCGCCACGGGCCAATTCGCCACACTTCAAACGCCAAAGGTGGCGCGATCAAGAACACCAGATCCATTCGATTGAGCAGGCACAGCGACGCGATGAATGCCAACCGTCGTAGACGTGTTGGACCGGCTGGTTCTTCCCACCACTGCCAGACAAAAACCAGCAACAGGAGATGACTCAACGGGTTCTCGAGGCCAGACGTGCTGAAATCGAGAAATGCCTTCGACGACAGAATTGCCGCAAAGCACGCGACAAGGCTCCATCCATTTGACGCAAGCCGAGTCGCCATCAGCGCAACGGCTGCCAGCGTCAACGCGATGCCAAGGGCGATGGCTGTATAGAAGACGTTTCCCGTCAGCACAAATGCAGTCGTGCACAGCGCCAGCCAGAGCGGATGTGTGTACGCTTGAACGCGTTCGCCAATGTTCCACACCGGCCCGTACCCGTGCGCGATGTTGTCAGCGGTGCGAAACGTGATGTAGGCGTCATCGCACAACCACGCTGTGCGAAGCAGCGAAATCAGCAGCAGCGACATAAGCGCCACTGTGATTACGCGCCAGCCGCGGCTCGATTCCAGGAGCGGTCGTTCCGCTGAGAAACCCGTGTGCGCGGAGTTCAGCGGTGGAGTGATGGCAACACCGAACGTTTCCATCAAGTGTGGTTGTGCGGGCATAGGCAGCCAAACTTTAAACCGCGGCACACTCCGCCGGCGCCTGCAGATCGTACCGATCTCCGCCACGAAGGCAAGTTCAACTGGAAGTCCGCCCGAGCCCTGCACTACCATTCACGCCTGGTGACACGGCGAACACCTCCAGAAGTCGCGGGATCGGTCGCTCAACATAAGCTCACGACATCGAAGCTGCTGGCCCTATTGCTCATTGCGAGCAGCGTCACGGCGTTCGACTACACGGTTTTTAGCGTCGATCGCAATATGCGCGAGGCGCGGAGACAGTCATATCTTGAGCTCCTCGAGGGTCGAGCCAAATCGCCGTACAGATATCGAATTCTTGTGCCGGCGCTCACAGCTGCCGTTCTGAAGGTTGGGGAACGAGTGATGAATCCCGAGGCAGCATTCCACCGGGTAAATGGTTTGATCAGCGCTGCGGCAATAGTTCTTTTGCTCTTCGTGCTCCATCGCTACTTGACGACCTGGTTTACCGACGAACAGGCCCTCGTGGGTGTCCTGTTGACCGCTTGTACGCTGCCGATTACTCTGCGCCAGCACTTGTACGCACCCTATTCGTTGCTGGAGCCCACGCTTTTCACGCTCGCGCTGATGGCGATCTTCCATGGCAGCTTGTTGGGAGTTTTTTTGACGACGGTGGTTGCATCCCTAAATCGCGAGACCGGCATTCTGGTGCCGATTGCGTTCTTGTGGAGCCTGATTCATTGCCGCCCCGTATCGTCTCGGCACGCTTTGTCGGGGGTCGTGTGCCTCGCGTCGTCGATCGGTATCTTCTACGGGTTGCGTTGGTATTTGGGACCGGCGGATGCTGCTGTAACTGTTGGAGATGTCTGGTCGATCAATTCGTCGTTCGAAGGTTTGACAAGTGCGGCCACGAACGTTGCGCTCTTCGCCGGAGTAGCCGGGTGGGTACTCGCGATCATTGGTTTTCGCAATACGCCGCCTTTTGTCCGGCGCATGAGTTGCGTTGCGTTGCTATACGGAGCGATGTACCTCGTTTGGGGAATATGGTACGAAGTCCGCCTTTTGATGCCTCTATATCCTTTCCTCGTACCCGCAATGCTGTCTGCTCTTTATGCACCACGCCCGTAGGCTCGGACCGATGTAGTTTTCTGTCCGACCCTTCCGACTTGAGCGACCCAGAGAGCTGAACAGCATACAAGCGCCGACGCGAAGGCAACGCGCGACGCCCGAGCGCGTCATCACACGGCTGAGATCACGACGCCGGCCACGCCGGCACCCTGGCAATTTCAGTTTGCGCTGTCGCCCGACGGCCGCCGCTGGCGTTCGTCGCCGGCACGAACCGTGGGAGCGTCGGAGGCGCTCTTCGCCACGCATTTGACGGTTGGCGCGGGCATCAGTCTGACCGGGTACCAGTCCCCGGGCGCTGTATGCCGTCGCCGCCGATGGCCGTTTTCTGATGAACGTGACCGTCGAGACCGACCGCACGGCACCGATCACCATCGTTCAGAACTGGGACATCGCGCTGAAAAAATAAGGGTTGCTTCCGACCCCGCGCCCCGTTATTCGACCGATCGCCCGAAAAAATTGTCCCTAAACGGTCATAATCCACTCTGTGGCCGTCCCGCCCGTCGTCCTCGTCGTCGAAGACCACGGCGCGGTGCGTGAGCCGCTCGTCCGATTTCTGCAGATGCGGCAGTACGCCGTCATCGCGGCCGAAACCGCCGGCGAAGGACTGGATGCGATCCGGAAGAATTCTATCCAGGCCGCAATTGTGGATATGCGGTTGCGAGAAGGCTCCGGCCGTGACGTGATCTCCGCGCTGCCGGCAGGAGTGCCTGTGATCATTTGTGCCGGCCTCCGATCTGACGCCGCCGATCTCGAGCGCAGTCGTCCGTACACGCGCATCGTGCAGAAGCCGTTCTCGCTGATGTCGCTGATGGACACGTTGGAGGTATTGCTCGCCGAGGCCAACGCCGAGAAGTGAATTCCCACGCCCGCGGCGTCGCGACCTGAACGTCCGCGGTAACTCGAGCTCGGCGCGCGGCGCCGCGCCGTTCAAAGTATCTGTTTTCCCATTGCCGACAACGCGAGCTCCGTCCCGAGCTCCGCGGTGGTATTGCGTAGATCGAGCGTCGGGTTGACTTCAACCAAGTCGAGCGACGTCAGCTGCCCAGACTCGGCGACCATTTCCATGACGACGTGCGCTTCACGGTAGTCGAGCCCGCCTTTGACCGCTGTACCTACACCAGGCGCAATCGAGGGGTCGCACACGTCCATATCGAACGACACGTGAATACCGCCAGTGCCGCGGCTTGCCAGCGTGATGGCTCTATCCATAACCTGCGCAATGCCCAGGCGATCGATTTCCTTCATCGTGAATACGTGGACCCGGGACTCTTTGACGAGCCGCTTCTCGAGCTCGTCGAGATTTCTGATGCCGACGAGCACGGTGTGCTCCGGAAGGACCGCCGGAATGTCCCCGCCGATTTTCGCGAGCTCTGCAGGCTCTGGACCAAGCAGCGCCGCGAGCGGCATGCCATGGACATTGCCGGAATCCGACGTCTCGGGCGTGTTCATGTCGCCGTGCGCGTCAACCCAGATCAAGCCGAGCGCCTTATCCGACTTGCGCTGCCACGCCGCGGCCGCCGCAACAGACCCCGCAGCGAGACTGTGATCGCCTCCGAGCACGATGGGCACAGCCCCCTCGTCGAGCGACGCCAGCGCGGTCTGATACACCTTCTGACACACGCGGGTGATGTCTTTGACATACCGCTTGCGCGGATCGCCCGGACCCTTGAGTTCAGGTATGGGAGTGGGGAGGTCGCCCTTGTCGATCACAAGGCGCTTGAGCGCAGCGAGCTTTTCGCCAATACCCGCAATTCGAAACGCCGAAGGCCCCATGTCCGTGCCGCGTCGATTGCCGCCGAGATCGAGAGGCACGCCAATCAGGTGGATAGGTTGGGTCACGCCGGGAAACCGCAACGGAATCTTTTCACATTTGCTTGTCAGCGGCTATCTGCGCCCATCTGCGGCTATCTGCGTCCATCTGCGGCTATCTGTGTCCATCTGCGGCAACAGCGGTCCATCTGCGGCAACAGCCGCGCCCACAACAGGCGATTCGCGACGACTTCCGGATGCGTCTCTTCGCCTGCCGTTTGCGAATTGGCGACCCGCTGTTGGGCTGCTGTTCCGGATCAACCCAAAAAGAGGAACATGACCGCAACAAAAGCTCTGAACCTCACAGCGCCACCTCAACGCGGCGATCGATGCAAAGATTCAGACTCGCATGCGGCCAAAGGGCCTGCGGCGGGGCTGAAGCCCCGCCACTACATGCGGCGAGTTCTTATGCTCCAGGTACGGACTTAGCCCCGCCTGAACCTAGACGCTCCTAGAGCGGCGCCCTCCGCAGGGCACGTCACCTCCGCTTGTACGTCATCGAAATACCTTCAAAACCTGGAGAAACGATTGTCGTCAACGCCTGTGGGTGATTCTGAATCGCGGAGAGGAAGTCGGGCATCTCGTTCTTCTTGTTGATCACGTTGTGCGCGAGAAAGAGACCCCCGCTCGCCACACGCGGAAAGACGAGGTCGAAGAACTTCTTGTAATCAGGCTTCCACGCGTCAAGGAACACGAGATCGAATTCTCCAGGCAGCTTTGGGATCTCCTTGAACGCGTCTCCGGTCACGACCTGGACGACATCGTTCAGGCCGGCACGTCGGATGTTCTCGGCGGCTTCGTGGGCACGTGCAGGCTCGTACTCGATCGTGACCAGCCGTCCACCCGTTTCGCGGACACCCAGGCCCATCCAAATGGCGCTATAGCCGCTTGCGGCGCCAATCTCGAGCACTCGCCTTGCCCGTGTCGAAGCCACCATCAGCCGCAGAAATCGGCCGTCCTCTTCTGACACGGCGAGCTGCCCTTTGTCGGCTGCGCGAATTTCCTTGAGAATCTTCTCAATCGCCGGCGGCAACGCGTTATCAGGCGCGGTGATGCCAGCGGTAAATGTCACGATCAGAAGGGCAATGGCCAATCGCATCGGTGAATTATGTCCGCGATTGGAGAAAGGCGTCTGCGCGGGCGGCGGTGGCGCGTCCGTCAGCGACGCAATCCGGAATGCCGGTTCCGCGAAAGCCGCTGCCGGTTACATAAATTCCCGGATGGCCGTCGAGCAGACGATCGATCTCAGCCATCCGTTCGAGATGTCCCACTTCGTGCTGCGCGTTGGCGCGAGGCCACCGGTACACGCGTGTGAAGAGCGGCGGGCCACTGATGTCGAGCAATGCCCGGAACTCGTCGAACACGGCGGCACCGAGCTCCGCATCGGATCGCGCGAGCGCATCGGGATCGTAGGCGCCGCCAACGAATCCACGCAGCAACACGAACCCTTCGGGTGCGCGGTGCGGCCACTTCGACGACACCCAGGACCCGGCCATCAGCAGGCGCCGCTCCGGTCGTGGCACGACAAAACCGGATCCGTTCAGGGGATGCGCAACCTGATCGCGTCGAGCGCCAATAGCGACGGTCGCTGAGGAGACGTAAGGAATTTTTCCGATCAGACTTGCCAACGGCTCATCGAGTATGGACAGGATGGAAGAGGCTGTCCAGGCGGGTGTGGCAACGATCACCACCGGTGCGGAAAGTGGCTCCCCGGTATCGAGCGTCACCACGTAGGGGCCGCGGCCAGAGATCGATACGACACCAGATCCATATCGCAATGCGCCGGCCGGCATCCGATCGACGAGCGCGGCGACGAGCTCGCCAATTCCGCCGGGCAGCGACATGAAGGCGCCATGGGAATCATTGCCTGAAGCGGCGCGTTTGGATTTTTGCGCGCGGAGGCCGCGAAGCACGCTGCCGTGCGTGTGTTCCGCCTGCAGCAGCAGCGGAAAGGCCGACCGCATCGACAGTCGCTGCACATCGCCGGCATGAATCCCCGCCAGCAACGGATCGGCGAGATACGTGAGCGCCTCCTCTCCAAACCTGCGTCCGATGAAGCTGCCGATGGACTCGTCGCCTTGCGCTTCTCTGGCAGGAAGGGCGAGCTCGAGCGCCATGCGCGCTTTGCCGCGCCACGAAAAGAGCGGTGTCCGCACAAATGGACCGAGACCTGTCGGAATGCCCAGCACGGATGATTCCGGCAAAGGAATCAAACGACCTCGCCGCAACACGAACGCTGTGCGCGGCGTGAGTGTTGGATGCAGGCGATCGCCGAGTCCGAGCTCCCGACAGAGCTGCAGCGCCGCGGGTTTCTGGACGAGCAGCGCGTCAGGTCCGGCATCGACGAGAAAGTCATCGACGCGCTCCGTGAAAATCACGCCGCCTGCCCGCTTACTGCGTTCGATGACCAGGGGGCGCCGGCCTCGCTGCAGCAGCTCCCACGCAGTGGCGAGTCCGGAAATACCGGCGCCGACGACTACAACTTCTGGAGATCCGTTCACGTCGGTTCCTTCACGTGCGTTCCTTCACGTACGTTCCTTCACAGGGGTTCACAGGTTCACGCAGGTTCCTTCACGTACGTTCCTTCACAAGGTTCACGCAGGTTCCTTCACGTACGTTCCTTCACAAGGTTCACGCAGGTTCCTTCACGTACGTTCCTTCACAAGGTTCACGCAGGTTCCTTCACGTACGTTCCTTCACAACGTTCACGGAGGTTCGTCCACGTACGTGCGTTCACAGCGCTTGCGGTGGTTCGTTGATCGAGCTCTGGTGGACGAAGCGTGCGAGCGCCTGGACGTGCTCGAGAGGAGTGGAGGGCAGGATGCCGTGTCCCAGATTGAAGATATGTCCCGCGCGGCCTGCCGCACGCCGCAGGACATCTGCCGCGCCCTTGAACAGCCGATCGCGCGGTCCGAGCAGCAGCGTCGGATCGAGGTTCCCCTGCACCGCGCGGTCGGCGCCGATGCGCTCCCACGCCTCGTCCAGTGGAATCCGCCAATCGGCGCCGAGGACATCGCCACCGGCCTCACGCATGTCGCCAAGAATCGAGCTCGTGTTGACGCCGAAATGAATGGCCGGCACCGGCGATGACGCGAGTGCGGAGAAGATCTTCTGCGTGTGCGGTAGCGCGAACTCGCGGTAATCCTCCGAGTTGAGCGCGCCAACCCACGAATCGAACACCTGCACCGCATCCACTCCGGCATCGATCTGCGCCACGAGGTAATCGGCGGCGACCGTAGCGAGCTTGTCTGCGAGGCGGTGCCACGCCGGCGCGTCGCCGTACATGAGCGCCTTCGTGAATGCGAAGGTGTTCGAGTGGCCACCCTCAATCGCGTACGACGCCAGCGTAAACGGAGCCCCGGTGAAACCGATAAGAGGCACCTTGCCATCGAGCTCACGTTTGATTTGCCGGATCGCATCGAGCGTGAAGCGGAGCGACTGGCGCGGATCGACGACGCGCATGCGATCGATGTCGTCCGCCGACCGCACGGGGCGTTCGATTTGCGGCCCCTCGCCCTTGACGAAGTCGAACGGCACGCCCATTGGTTCGAGCGGCAGCAGCAGATCCGAGAACAGAATGGCCGCATCGACCTCGATGCGCCGAACAGGCTGCAATGTGACTTCGGTCGCGAGGTCGGGTGTCCGACAGAGTTGTAAAAGCGTATATCTCTGCCGGAGCGCCCGATACTCCTCCATGTATCGACCCGCCTGCCGCATGAACCACACGGGTGTGGCGTCGACCTGTTCACGTCGGCACGCGCGCAGAAAGCGGTTCGCGCGGGCCGAAGCCGCGATCATGCGTGCTATATTATCGGGTTTGTTTTCACGAAATCACGAAAAGGGGTCGTCGCTGTCCCACGAAACCACGAAAGTCGTTGTCGTCCTTTCGCTTCATAGAAGAACCTTTCGTGCTTTCGTGCTCTCGGAGGCCAAGTGAGCCCGATACTCGTGCGCCCTGTCCGCGAGCAATTCGAGCACGATCGCATCATCCGTCTCCTGCAGGTTCGATATCGACGCAAGTTCGACGTGGCCATCAATCCGGGAGCAGAGCAGAACGCATCCGTCACCGTCGGCGAGCTCGCGATGTACCCCGATCTCGTGCTCTTCAGCACCGAGCGCGGCCGACGGTTGCAGGGCACCATTGAAGTCGAGACCGGCGAGTCGGTGAATACTCTCGAAGCGATGGCGGAGTGGGGGCCCTTCAGCCGTCTGCGCGTGCCGTTTTTCCTGTACGTCCCGCCTGCCGTGCTCGACACGGCACGACGACTCTGTAACGAGCATCACGTGAACGTGTCGGAGATCTGGACCTATCACACCGCGCCCGACCAGGTGCGGTTCATGATGGTGCACCGGGCGCCGGAATCGCAGCAGGTGATCGCATCGAAGGCGCCGCGAGAGGCCGCGCCGAAAGCCCCGGCGCTGCCGAAGACGGCGACGGCGGCGAAGGCCGTCGCATCGAAGGCCGCGAAAGGACCGAAATCGCCGAGGAGAGTCGCTTCGAAGGTGGCGAAAAGGTCCGCCGCCAGGACACCGGCGCGTCCTCAAATGCGAGCGGCCAAGTCCTCGAAGTCCGCGAAGGTGTCGAAGAGCCGCGCCGCGGCCAGACGCCGCTAGCAGGTTGCCGAACATGCGAGCCAACCTGAATTCACCCGGCCGATTCTCATCAGGCTGTTAGAGGTCAGAGGCGTGGCGTTCCTGCGGTTCACTCGAGACCGCCGCGGATACGAAAACACGTTTCTCCTGCACGCGTTTCATCCGGGCGACCGCCCGCGTGTCTTGTACTGGTATCGCAGCGCTCCAGGCGTACGGGTCGGACGCCCGGCGCTGGACGAGGATGCCATCCGCACCATCGAGGAGCAGCATCCTGACGTGGAGTTCGACTGGCCGCATATTCTCGAGGTCGGTGCGATTATGCAGCCGGAGATCGAAGAGCGGCCGCTTCGGCCCCGGCGCAGGATCGATAAAGAGTTGCCACCGGAAAAGGTGCAACGTGTCGAAGCCGTCGAAGCTGGCGAAGGCGTCGACGCAACCGCCGGAGCCGAAGGAGAACGCATCGAAGCCGCCGCGCGCGATCGAATCGACGGCGGCGAAGATTTCGAAGGCCCCGAAGCCACAGCAGTCAGCCGCGATCGGTTTGAGACAGCGCCGCCATCCGATGACGCCCCTCGTCCGCATGACCTGCTCGAAGAGCTCGTCGGCCGCGAGATTGCTACTCGCCTGCGCGCGCGCTACGCGGAGATCGCCGCGCGTCTTCATCAGCTCCCCGACAAGAGGTGCTGAAGGCGCTGCAGCACGCAGACGCGCACTTCGATTCGCTCCGCCGCGACCCGCTCGCGCACAGTTGAGCGCTGCCCACTGAGGACGAACGCCGACGCGCGAGAAAAAAAGATGCGGTTCCGTAGTGCTGCAGTTGTGCTCGTTCTTACGCTGTTCTCGCCAGCGCTCGCGCTGGCGCAGCTACGAGCGGAACTCGTGGCGTCGGGGCTGTCGAGTCCGCTCGACGTCGTGTTCGATCCGGTGGTACCCGGCGTCGCCTACATCGTCGAGCAGGCCGGCCTTGTCCGCGCCGTGCGCGATGGACAGGTCCTCGCGATGCCGTTTGCCGACCTGCGGTCGATTGTGCTGAGCGGCGGCGAGCGCGGGTTGCTCGGGATGGCGTTCCCGCCCGACGCAGGCACTACAGGCCGGGTGTTCTTCAACTCCACAAACTCGAACGGCGACACGGTTGTCGCGCGGTTCAGACGGTCATCGGCCAATCCGCTCGTTGTCGATTCGGCTACGCGCTTCGATTTGCGATGGCCGACCGGCGAGCGCATCATTCGCCAGCCGTTCGCGAACCACAACGGCGGGAATTTGATCTTCGGCCCCGACGGATATCTCTACATCGGCCTGGGCGACGGTGGAAGCGCCAACGACCCGCAGAACAACGCGCAAAACCCGCGGTCACTCCTCGGCAAGATGTTGCGGATAGACGTCAGCGTGCCGGACGGTGATGCGACGGGCTATCGCGTGCCGCCGGACAATCCATTTGCGAGTGGAAGTCCGGTTGCGGCATTCCCTGAGATCTGGGATTTCGGCGTGCGGAATCCGTGGCGTTACAGCTTCGACGATCTCGGCGCCGGTGCGACAGGCGCGTTGGTGATTGCGGATGTGGGACAGAACGCACGCGAAGAAGTGAACTACGAGCCTCGCGGCGCCGGCGGACGCAACTATGGCTGGCGAATTCGGGAAGGCCGGATTGCGACGCCCGGAGTCGGCGCGACGGCGCCTGCGTTTGCGCCGCTCGTCGACCCCACGTACGACTACGCGCACGATGTGGGCGCATCAATCACCGGCGGATTCATCTATCGCGGCGCGCGGCTGGGTGCGGCATATCAGGGGAGATATTTCTTTGCGGACTACATCAGCGCACGTGTGTGGTCGTTGGGCCTTTCTGTCAATCCATCGACGGGCGAAGCGGCCGCGGTAAACGTCATCGAACACACCGGCGAGCTCGGTGGATCGGGTGCGCTTGGCGGCATCGCTTCGTTCGGCAGAGATCTCCAGGGCGAATTGTACCTTGCCGTCTGCGCAGCATCGCATCCGGTGTGGCGAGCGCGGCAACGCCGGATGTCACCGTGCGCGTGGGCATCGCAGGCTGCACCGGAGCGCCGCCGCCACCGCAGGGATTGACAACCGGCGTCACCGCGCGCGTCGTGCAGCTCGCATGGGATCTGCCCACGGCTTCAGACGGACCAATGGCATTCGTCATTGAAGCAGGCAGTGCGGCTTCACTTGCGAATCTCGCGGTCTTACCAGTGGATGGAGCTTTGCGCAGTCTGCAAGTGACCGCGCCGGCAGGAACGTACTTCGTTCGCGTGCGCGCACAAAACCCGTGTGGCACGAGCACACCATCGAACGAAGTCGTCGTCACCGTCTTTTAGATCGAACTCTCGAATCTTTGAACCCTTGAACCCTTGAACCCTTGAACCGTCGAACCGTCGAACCTTTGAACCCTCGAACCTTTGAACCTTTGAACCCTTGAACCCTCGAACCTTTGAACCTTTGAACCCTTGAACCCTCGAACCCTTGAACCTTTGAACCCTTGAACCCTTCCGTTTGTTATTCTCGCGTGAATCTCGATTCGATCGCGTCGATTTTGGCAAGCCGCCGCATGAAGCGCTCTTCGGCGCTGAACCCGGCGGCAAGAAACGTTTCGACGAGCGTGCGCGCGAGCGCTGGCCCGATGACACGCGCTCCGAGGCAGAGCACGTTGACATCGTCGTGCTCGACGGCCTGCCGCGCCGTGTAACAGTCGTGGCATACCGCGGCGCGGACGCCGGGAAACTTGCACGCGGCGACCGCTACTCCGGCGCCGCTGCCACAGAAGATGATGCCGCGATCGACCTGGCCGTTTCGAATCGCCATGGCGACGGCTTCGGCGATGTCGGGATAGTCCACGGGCGCGCTGGAGTGCGTGCCGAGATCCAAAATCTCGTGGCCTTGCTGCGCCAACGCGCCGGCCAAATCACGTTTGAGCTCGAAGCCCGCGTGGTCGGCGCCGACGGCAATTCGCATAGCAGGATGCTATCGCAGGTCTGGTTAGTCGGGTAGGTCAGGTAAGGGGGCAGCCAAGCGAATCGGGGAGAGTGGCAGAAGACAGCGCGGATTATTTACGCCCACGATTGGCGCTGCTCGACAGACCGAACCACCAGACTAACCCGACTCACTCCGCCTACCGAACCGTTTATACTGTCAAGATGCTGCACCAGCGATTCCGTCTCGGTTCCGGCCTGATTCTCGCGCTCGGTCTGGGAGCCGTGTTGGCCGCGCAAGCCGGTCAGAACGGCACGCCGCCGGCACCGCCGGCCAAGCAGGACGCCGCCCAACCTGCCAAGCAGGATCCGCAGCGCCGGCCGGACTTCAGCGTGAACATCGATCTGGTCAACATGGACGCCATCGTCCGCAACGCACAGGACCAGTTCATCGCCGATCTATCCAAAGACGATTTCGAGATCTTCGAAGATGGCGTGAAGCAGCAGATTGCTTCGTTTTCGCTGGTTCACGGCGGTCGTGTTCACAACCTGCTTGCGCCACCGCCGCCACCGCCGCAAGAGGGGATCATTCTTCCGCCGTCGCGCCCGAGGAACGATGCCGCCGGCCGCATTTTCCTGATTATCGTGGACGATCTGCATCTCGATTTTCGAAACACGGGTCGCATCCGTGACCTCTTCAAGAAGATCTCGACCACGCTGGTACACGAGGGCGACATGTTTTCGATCGTCTCCACGGGTCCCTCGTCGCTTGCCATCGACCCAACCTACGATCGCAAGATCCTCGACGACGCCATCAAGAAGATCACGGGCAACGGCTTGAAGCCGTCGGACATCATTCAGGGACCGGAAGGCGCTGAAGGGCCGACCGAGGTTCGATACCGCGCGCACGTCGCCTTTTCAACGGCGTACGACATCCTGCGGCAGATCGAGCGGATAGGCAGTCGTCGCAAGGCGGTCGTCTGGGTCAGCAACGGGTACGATTTCGACCCCTTCAACCAGTCGAGACTCGGAGAGGACCCGGTCTTCGGCGGCCGCTTCGGGCAGACGCGCGAAGAAGGGCAGCAGGACCGCGATCAGTTCAACAAAGGCGCACAGTTCGCCGACGCGGACCTCGCGCGCGAGCTCGCCGAGATCACGCGGACCGCGAATCGCGCCAACGCGACCATTTACACAATCGATCCGCGCGGGCTGGTTGCCGGCAGCGACCTCGACGAGCAGCTCGATCCGGTGGAGTACGGCGAGTACGTGCGCAAAACGCAGGACAGTCTCCGCGTTCTCGCGGACGAGACCGGCGGCATTGCCGTGGTCAATCAGAACGATTTCAACAAGGCCTTGAAGCGCATCGACAACGAGACGAGCGATTACTACATGCTCGGCTACTACTCGACCAACCCCGATCCGTTGAAGCGAACGCGCAAGATTGAAGTGAAGGTGAAGCGGGAAGGGCTGAACATCTGGTCGCGAACGTCGTACACACTCAAGCAGCCGACGGCTCGTTGATTTGAACGTGCGGAGTGCAACCTGGCCGCGCGGACAATCGCGGACGTGATCCTTCGTGCACGCCGGCGCGCTCCGCGAGTGTCGCCGTCGCTTTAGCGGAGGTGGAAGGTCCGGTCGACGTACGAAGACGTTTCCGCCGCCGAGATCTTCCGCTCTTCCGTCTGCTGTCCCGCCGGGCGCTCGGCGGCAATTCTTTCCTGTATCCGCGCCTTCAACCAGGTCACGGGCTCCGGCTGGATCTGGAGAAACGCCTTCCATTCTTCGTTGTTCAAGACAACGGAGATGACATGCTCACGATCGTTCATGGGGTGCCTCGCAGAGAATCGTAACGAGCCGCTCCCGTATTCGAAAATAGAATGATCGAATCGGATCCATGAGGCTGAATCATAGTGGGGCTTGAGACTTGAGAGTCTAACGACCCACGACCCACAGCTCACGACCCACGTTACGGCGTCAGCCGCAGCTTCGGTTTCACCCGCTCGAACGCGCGAATCACCTCCTGCACCGCTCGCGGCGTGCGGCTCATTTTCGGGTACACCCAGCCCGTCTCCCGCACGAGCGCGCGCCCTTCGATTCGCGCGCAGAAGAGATGACCGCTGCTGACGTCCCTCGACACCGCCTGGAACGGAATGATGCTGATTCCAATCCCGGTGCGGACCATGGCCTTGATGATCTCGACGTTTTCCGTCTCCATCACGATTTGCGGCTCGACCCGAGCCGTCATGAAGAACTCGTCGATGACCCGCCGCGTGTTCGATTCCGGCTCGAACAACACAAACGGCTGCCGCACCAGATCCTGCGGGAGAATCTTGCGCTTGCGCGAGAGGGGATGCTTGGCCGCCGTCACGACCAGCAACTCTTCCTGCATCGTGGGAACGGTCACCAGATCCGCCTGGTCGACCGGCAGCGTGAGAAACGCAAGATCCCCCGTCCCCGCACGCAGATGCTGGATGAGACGCTCGGAACCGCCGGTCACGAGTTTGAGCTCGACGTCGGGATGCTGCCGCTTGACCTCAGCGAGAAGCTGCGGAAAGACATACAAACAAACCGTCATGCCCCCGAGCAGCCGAATCTGGCCCCGAAGTGATTCCTGGCTGTCGGTGATGCCGGAGATCGTGTCTTTCAGATCCTGAAAGACGCGATGCGATAACTGCAGCAAAGACTCGCCGGCCGGCGTGATCCGGATGCGGCGTCCCACACGAAGGAAGACGGGCTCCTTGAGCTCCTCTTCGAGCAGCAGGATCTGACGGCTGATGGCGGACTGAGACACATGCAGCTTGTTGCCGGCAGCGGTGAAAGAACCGGTCTCAGCGATCGCGCGGATGATCTCGAGCTGGCGGAGGTCCACCGAGCGCAGAATACATCTCCGCGGAAGATTGATTCAAGAGGGACCAGCCAAAAAACAGATATGTGGGAAGGAGAGAGGGCAAGGGCGACGCGTGTCGCCCTTGGTCATGTGCGCTTTCAAAAAGGGCGGCGCGTGCGTCGCCCGCGCGCTCTAATTGCCGGTTTTTTTCTTGATCAGCGCGCAGGCGCCGATAGCGGTTGCCGGATCCAGTGCCGCTTGCGCGGCGTCGATGTGCCGTAATATGCCCGCCTCGTCGATCACGAACGTGTAACGGCGGGCGGTGCCGGAGTTCTCGTCGAGAACGCCGAGCTGACGTGAGTAGTCCTTCTTGAAGTCGCTCACCAGCGGGAAATCCAGTTTCATCTGCTGGCGAAATGCGAGATTGGCCCAGGTCGAGTCGACGCTGACGCCAAGAACTTTGGCCTGGTTGGCGTTGAACTGCGCGTAATTGTCCCGGTACCGGGACATTTCAGTCGTTCAACCCGGCGAGAAGGCCGCGGGGAAGAACGCGAGCACGACAACGTTGCCTTTGAGGTCGGACAGTTTCACTGTCTTGGTCGTCGGGCGGCCGCCGTCGGGCGCAGGTTCGAGGTAGGGCAGCGTGAAGTCCGGCATGGGCTGGCCCTCCTTCACCGTCGGTGGTGGTGGAGGGGCGGCCTGAGCCGCGGGAGCAGCGCCGCCCTGCGCCGAGGCACCGGTTGGAAGTGCCGCGACGACGAGAACGACGACCGCGCCCAACACGTACAGCGCGCGTTTCATGGCGCCAATATACCCGATTTGCGCGCGCTGCGCGCGGGCCGCTGTAGGCCGGTGGTTGACGTTATCCGCTAAGGGAGAGAACTTTGTCGGCCGAGCGGAGTTGAACAGACGAAGCGGGGCCAATGTGCGGCGTGGCAAGCGCCGCCCCGCGACGGTCCGGCCGGCAGGTCTACGCGTGTGCTGTCGTCGGCTGATTTGCGGCCGCGTAACGCTCTCGGTCCGGAGTAACGGTGTGGTTCCTCCGGTGCGCGTGGCTCTGACACGACGCGCCCTTTTCCTCGACGTACGTGATCTCGCGAGTGCTTCCGACGTCTCGATACCGGCCTACCACGCATCCGCACGAGAGGGTGGCAAAGCCGAGAAGCCGAACTACGCTCATGATGTTCTTATCGACCTCGACTGTTGCGGCTTTAGCAAGTTCGATGCCCGCCTGACGAAGCGGCTGCACTCCTGCTCGCCGTTTCACATCGCTTAATGAGACGAGTGTTTTCAGGCGCGAAGTTCTCGGGTGCTTCGCAGCCGATCGGCGATGGCGACACGCGCGGAGATGGCTCGTGCGTCACCGTGATGTGGACCGCATCGGCGAATTGGATCTCGGTTCGTTTGATTGAACTCGCGGTCGGGACACTAGATTCCAGCGCGCTTCGCCTTCTCGAGTCCTTCCCGCGCAGCCGCGGACGTCGGATCGATCGTGAGCGCTTCGGCGAAGTAACCGGCGGCAAGCGCCGGATTCCCCGATTCGAGCTCGAGGGTGCCGAGATTGGCATACGTCGCCGGTTCCTTCGGGTCGGCCGCAAGCGAGGCCTCGAACGCGGCCCGCGCCTCCTGCCGCTGGCCGAGGCTCGCAAGGCAGGCGCCGACAAGATTGTGCGCCTTGGCGTGTCGTGGGTTTCGCGCCAGGACTGCCCGCGCTTCCTGCAACGCCAACTCGGTGCGCCCCTCGAGAAAGAGCAGCGAGCCCGCGTAGTAATGGGCGCCTTCACTGTCTGGCGCTTCCGCGCGCAATTTGGCGACGATCGGCGCCATGCGCTCGCGATCGCCGACGTCCGAGAGAATCGACGCCATCTCCTCCAGTGCCGCGACGTCTCGGGGATCTGCCTGCACGACCCCGAGCGTGATCCGTGCCGCCTCCTCGTAGTTGCCCTCCGACGCGAGCAGCCGGGCGAGCGCAAGCTTCGCTGCCGTGTTTGACGGGTCGCTGGCCAGTTCGACCAGCAACGCTCGCGTTTCCGGCCCGCGCTGGAGCGGCGCGGATGTGCGCAGCAGCCCGTCGAGCGCACTCGCGTCCCGCGGGTCGCCGTTGACCGCGCGAACAAAATCGTCGTGTGCGGGTCGAAATCCGTCGGCCTGATAGAGCATCCAGCCGCGATCTCTCCACGACGAAGGCCTAGCCTCGGCGACCGCGCGTTCGATGACGGACGGCCGTCCCGGCTGGGCCGCAAGCTGTCGCAGCAGTGTGGAGTTGTCGTCCTTGAGACGTCCGAAGATGCTGTGGGGACCCGAAAACTCCAGCTCCGTGCGATCGTCGGTTTGAATCGGCGCGCCGGCCGACCAGGCCTCCAGCTGTCTGCCTTCCGCGACGAGCATCGAGAGCAGGTGAAACGGCTCGGTGGCGCCGACGCTCGCCAGGTCTTCTTTCACCCCCGGCCGCTCCCAGGCTTGTGACATGCCCGCAAGGCGATCGTCGAGAGGCCCGCTCGATCCGATGAGCAGCACGTCGCCGTCCCCGACGAGCCACAGCGTCCCGTCGGGAAAGACGCTGAGGAAGGTAGCCACGATCGATTTCAAATCGTCCGTCGTGATGTCGTAGGTATGCGCCCACTGGCACAGAACACCGCCCGGAGCGAGCCGCCGCTGAGCCGCTTCGAAAAACTCTTTCGTGAAGAGCGACGCGATGCCGGCCATCCACGGATTCGACGGCTCGGAAACGATGACGTCGTACAGGTCGCGTGTGAGTAACAGATGCGACCGGCCGTCGCCGAGAATGAG